>LNAP01005454.1_pt1 | contig 25031 bp, 36 predicted proteins | sample 602601 | NCBI WGS metagenome assembly LNAP01 (sample SAMN02440304, study PRJNA202911) | soil metagenome | biome: Subtropical and temperate rainforests or woodlands; isolation source: soil samples (1 kg each in a 20% v/v slurry with milli Q water) were... ...
GCTCCCCCTCAAGGCTTCTCGCCATATGGCCGGGGGAAATATTAGTACTCAAATCAAATACAAGACCTAAAGGCCGTCAGGTTGGGCTATACCCTAACCGGATGTCAGGCAGCCCAGCGCTACGCCGTCAGATAGAGTCCATCATTAATTTTTTGACCTCTGCTTGCCAAAGTCATAGATTTCAGCCTGACAAATTCAGCAGTTACGACCAGAACCCGGAACGCCAACTGGAACAGACCCAGGTGAGCAAGCTGTTCACCGACAAGGCCTCGGGCAAGGATAATCAGCGCCCGCAACTGGAGGCGTTGCTGAGCTTCGTCCGTGAGGGCGACACCGTGGTGGTGCATAGCATGGATCGTCTGGCGCGCAACCTCGATGACCTGCGCCGCCTGGTGCAGAAGCTGACCCAGCGCGGCGTGCGCATCGAGTTCCTGAAGGAGGGCTTGGTGTTCACGGGCGAGGACTCCCCGATGGCCAACCTGATGCTATCTGTGATGGGGGCCTTCGCTGAGTTCGAGCGCGCCTTGATCCGTGAGCGGCAGCGCGAGGGCATCGCCTTGGCCAAGCAGCGCGGCGCGTACCGAGGCCGCAAGAAAGCCCTGTCCGATGAGCAGGCTGCTACCCTGCGGCAGCGAGCGACGGCCGGCGAGCCCAAGGCGCAGCTCGCCCGTGAATTCAACATCAGCCGGGAAACCCTCTACCAGTACCTCCGCACGGACGACTGATACATGCCGCGTCGCTTGATCCTCTCGGCCACGGAGCGGGACACCCTGCCGGAAAGCCAGGATGACCTGATCCGCTACTACACCTTCAACGATTCCGACCTGTCGCTGATCCGCCAGCGGCGCTGGCGACGCCAACCGTCTGGGCTTTGCGGTGCAACTCTGCCTGCTGCGCTTCCCCGGCTATGCGTTGGGCACCGACAGCGAGCGGCCCGAGCCGGTGATCCTGTGGGTGGCCAAGCAAGTCCAGACCGATCCGGCGAGTTGGGAGAAGTACGGCGAGCGCGACGTGACCCGTCGCGAGCACGCCCAGGAACTGCGCACCTACCTGCAACTGGCCCCGTTCGGCCTGTCCGACTTCCGCGCCCTGGTGCGCGAGCTGACCGAACTGGCCCAGCAGACCGACAAGGGCTTGCTGCTGGCCGGTCAGGCGCTGGAGAGCCTGCGGCAGAGGCGACGCATCCTGCCGGCGTTGAGCGTGATCGACCGGGCTTGCTCGGAGGCCATTGCGCGGGCCAATCGGCGGGTCTACCGCGCCCTGGTCGATCCACTTACGGACTCGCATCGGGCCAAGCTGGACGAGCTGTTGACGCTCAAGGCCGGCAGCAGCATCACCTGGTTGACCTGGCTGCGACAGGCACCGCTGAAACCCAACTCCCGGCACATGCTTGAACACATCGAGCGGCTGAAGACATTTCAGCTGGTGGACTTGCCCGAAGGCCTGGGCCGGCACATCCATCAGAACCGCCTGCTCAAGCTGGCCCGCGAGGGTGGGCAGATGACACCCAAGGACCTCGGCAAGTTCGAGCCTCAGCGACGCTACGCGACCCTGGCCGCGGTGGTGCTGGAGAGCACCGCGACTGTGATTGATGAGTTGGTCGATCTGCACGACCGTATCCTGGTCAAGCTGTTCAGCAGCGCGAAGCACAAGCATCAGCAGCAGTTCCAGAAACAGGGCAAGGCGATCAACGACAAGGTGCGCCTGTATTCGAAGATCGGCCAGGCGCTGCTGGAGGCCAAGGAAAGCGGCAGCGACCCCTATGCAGCCATCGAAGCGGTGATACCTTGGGACGAGTTCACCGAGAGCGTCAGCGAGGCCGAGCTGCTTGCCCGGCCGGAAGGCTTTGACCATCTGCACCTGGTCGGCGAGAACTTCGCCACTCTGCGCCGTTACACGCCGGCCTTGCTGGAGGTGCTGGAACTGCGCGCTGCGCCGGCCGCGCAAGGCGTGCTGGCAGCCGTGCAGACCCTGCGCGAGATGAACGCCGACAGCCTGCGCAAGGTGGCGGCCGATGCACCAACGGCCTTCATCAAGCCCCGCTGGAAGCCGCTGGTGATCACCCTGGAAGGCAACGACCGGCGCTTCTATGAAATCTGCGCGCTTTCCGAGCTGAAGAACGCCCTGCGCTCCGGCGACATCTGGGTCAAGGGCTCGCGGCAGTTCCGTGACTTCGACGACTTCCTGCTGCCGGCAGAGAAGTTCGCCACGCTCAAGCGGGAACAGGCCCTGCCCCTGACGATCAATCCCAACAGCGACCAGTATCTGGAAGAGCGATTGCCGCTGCTGGACGAGCAGTTGGCCACCGTCATCCGCCTGGCCAAGGACAACGAGATGCCCGAGGCCATCCTCACCGAGTCCGGGCTGAAGATCACCCCGCTGGATTCAGCGGTGCCAGATCGTGCGCAGGCGCTGATCGACCAGACCAGCCAGTTACTGCCGCGCATCAAGATCACCGAACTGCTGATGGACGTTGACGACTGGACGGGCTTCAGCCGCCACTTTACCCACTTGAAGGACGGGGCCGAGGCCAAAGACCGGACGTTGCTGCTGTCCGCGATCCTCGGTGATGCAATCAACCTCGGGCTGACCAAGATGGCCGAGTCGAGCCCCGGCCTGACCTACGCCAAGCTGTCCTGGCTGCAAGCCTGGCACATCCGAGACGAAACCTACTGGCCGAGCTGGTCAACCACCAGTTCCGTCATACCTTCGCCGCTCACTGGGGCGACGGCACGACCTCTTCGTCCGATGGCCAGCGCTTCCGGGCGGGCGGCCGGGGCGAAAGCACCCGGCACGTCAACCCGAAGTACGGCAGCGAGCCGGGCCGGCTGTTCTACACCCACATCTCCGACCAGTACGCGCCATTCAGCACCCGCGTGGTGAATGTCGGCGTGCGCGATTCCACCTACGTGCTCGATGGCCTGCTGTACCACGAGTCCGACTTGCGGATCGAGGAGCACTACACCGACACGGCCGGCTTCACCCATCACGTCTTCGCCCTAATGCACCTGCTGGGCTTCCGCTTCGCACCACGCATCCGCGACCTCGGCGAAACCAAACTGTATGTGCCGCAGGGCGTGCATGCCTACCCGGCGCTGCGCCCGCTGATAGGAGGCACCCTGAACATCAAGCACGTCCGTGCCCATTGGGATGACATCCTGCGCCTGGCCAGCTCGATCAAGCAGGGCACCGTCACCGCCTCGCTGATGCTGCGCAAGCTCGGCAGCTATCCGCGCCAGAATGGCCTGGCCGTCGCCCTGCGCGAACTGGGCCGGATCGAACGCACGCTGTTCACCCTGGACTGGTTGCAAAGTGTTGAGCTGCGCCGCCGCGTGCATGCCGGCCTGAACAAAGGTGAGGCTCGCAACTTGCTGGCTAGGGCGGTGTTCTTCAACCGCCTTGGGGAAATCAGGGATCGGAGCTTCGAGCAGCAGCGCTACCGGGCCAGCGGCCTCAACCTGGTGACGGCCGCCATCGTGCTGTGGAACACGGTGTACCTGGAGCGCGCCACCCAGGGACTGGTCGAAGCCGGCAAGCCGGTGGACGGCGAGCTGCTGCAATACCTGTCGCCGCTGGGCTGGGAGCACATCAACCTGACCTGCGATTACGGCTGGCGGCAGAGCCGCAGGCTGGAAGACGGGAAGTTCAGGCCGCTACGGTTGCCTGGAAAACCTTAGCGTACGATTTTTTCCGAATTCTGCGGGCTCCCCTTACCCGTGTCCAAAAGCCAGAAGTCAGGGAAAACCTCACTTTCATCAGCGTCGTAGCGAAGAGGTTTATCGAAGCTGCGGCCAGCGGCGTGGAGCATGGCCTCAATCACCCCTTCGTAATCTGAGTCGACAGGAATCCAACGCTCACTGACCTGCATCAGGGCCAGCTCAACGACATCTGCTTGCGAAAACGACTCGCCCTTCCTCGGCGTAACCTGAGCGATGGCGATAACTCGACTTCCGCGCTTCCAGGCGGAAAGTTCTCTCTCGAATCTGCGGGCGGCGGTTACCCAGACTGCCGGGGGCAAATTCAGCATGGGCATCCCGAAGGGCCCGGCCAGAGGCAATCTGCTGATGTCTCCAGAATGGCGCTCAGGGTTGTAGCGTGCCAGCGGCGATATCGCGACGAGTCGCAGATCCCGCGTGATTGCAGACTTGGCGATCGCCTGATTGCGAACCGCTCCCTTGCTGTCCTTTTGAGCAGCCAGCAGCAGCACTTCGCTCAACTTCATTCGGCTTGCGGCGACACGTTCCGCAGCCTGTAGAAGCGCGTAGTTCACAATGCCGCTATTGCGCTTGCCCTCCATTGCTGGATACCAGGTAGAGAGTCGGGACTCAGACCAAAGCAGGTGCAGAAGCCCAAGCAACGTCATAGCCGGCTTGCTCTTTCCAGGCGATCTTGTCACCGAGGTGCTTTCGCTTTCCTCGGATCGAGGGGCCTGGACTCGAATGCCTCGAGCCAGGCGCACGCGAATGCTGCCATCTTCGCCCTCCTCGACTACGCCAACGGCATACCCTTGCATACCGGAACGCTCCGGGGCCGGCGCGTAGTACCGACAATCGTTTGAGTGCTCATGACCTGTACCGGCGAACCGCGCCAGATGAAAACCATCGCTTTCTTCACGTCGCTTGATCGAGAGTTTTCGGGAACCGCTGCTTGGGCACTGGCAAATTGCATGAGTGCCGTAGGCCTTCTCCAAAACGATTTTCCAGTTTTTTGCGTACTGCTGATCGGTCTGGAACTCCGGCGAGTAACGTTTCCCAGAGATCAGTACGGGATATCGACGGTTGAGCATGATCTTTTCTCTCCTGATTCGGGTCAGGCAATTGCCCGCTGCCGGCGGGCATAGGCTGCTTCAGCCCGGTTTGCTTCGATCTGTATATGCAGCTTCACCAGCAACTCGTATCCAGACTTGGGGCTCATGAGCGCAATACCGAACAATTCGTCTGCTGGAATGCTCCCGCCCTCCCCATGGAACCGTCCCTTTCGCTCGATCATGGAAAATATCCCTTCGAGGTATCCGGTCTCAACGGCCTCAGCAGAAAGACTGGGGTTTTTCAGGTCGAAGATCTCTCCGGTTGGCCACTCCAGCCCATCAAGTGGGGGGAGGTTTTCCAGCGCCCAGTGACCAGTACGCATGACTGCACGCGCTATCTCGTAATGTTCCTGGTCAGTCTGATACCAGCTATCGACGGAAAGGAGCTGGTGGCGGGCCTGGTCAAGGCATTCGAGCTGCTTGGCGCGTGTAGTGCGCTCATCATCAGAAAGGCTGTCGAAGCCATCGACCCATACAGGGAGGATACGCAGCGCCTCCCAGCGCAGCAGGCAGCGCATCAGGGACGAGCGGGTACCGCTCATGACGACCTCGCCCGGTTCCAGTAGCTGGTTGTGGCTGTTGTGCAGGCCGACGATGCAGTTTGCATGGAGCCAGCGGTTTCTCTGGATGAAGTCGTGGATCGCTTCAGGCTCGTGCTCAAGCGGATCTACGCCGGCGGGGATGCTGAATGCCTTGGGCGAGAGAGTGACCATTTGTCGGTCAGCGGAGTACGCCCTCATTTTGCCGAGGGCGCAAAGACTGCGGATTTTCATGAGAGCGAATCCTCCTGGTGTATTCGATCAGGAGGCTATCGCGGGATTTCGTTTTCAGGACACTGGAGCGTCGGAATTACTGTTGATGGGGCTCAGGCGGGTCAGAGCCAGCGCAGTGGGGCCGGAACCTCAACCGAATCGTCAGCTGCCTCAATAGCGGATGCCAATGAAGGGCTGCCAATCTTTTCGGCACACTGAGCGATGGTCAGTGGTCGAACGGGAGCCTGGTTTGGCGGGACTTCAGACGGGCCGCGCAAGCACTCTTTCCGATAGCGATCCACTGTCTCAGCCTCGCCTGGATTCGATTTAGACCAGGCCAGGATCGCAGACTCACGTGCTTGATCCACAGCCTTGAATGTTGTGAAAAACTGGGTACCGACAAGCGCTATAAGTCCGAACAAACCCACCGCTACGGTTCGAGTGATGTACTTCAATTTCATGCGAGGCTTTCCTTGATTTGCTGTTGCGTGGTCGGTGACATGGCGTGTGGTACACATTACGCACCGCCCTTAGGAGGCAGGCCCTCGTTGTACTCGGCGAGGGCGTCTGCTGCTATCTGGGCAAGCTCGGAGTCGCGATCCATGATGCCTGTGGAGCCAGTTGCGATTTTCCCCAGGGCCTCGAGCAGCCCGGCAATCGCAGGGTTGGCGCGCAGCTTCTCCACCTCCTCCAACGCCATAGTCACATTCATGAATCCCAACGCCTTGGCTTTGCTCCATACCTCGTCGTACAGCTCGGCTTTGTAGCTCAGGCCAGAAATTACGCGCTCGGCGTCGGATTTGAACACCAGGGCATCATCGTTGACTGCATTGTCGAAGTTGATCCGATCGCTGCGGGTTTCGATGTAGGTCGTTTCTTCGTCGTAGCTCATCACTTCGATGGTGGCTACGACTTCCAGCTCCGGTTGGGCTTCGGTGGTTTGCTTGCTCATTACGCTTCACCTTGATCAGTTGATGTGGCCAGCATCCCATGGGTTGAAAAACTCCCAACCACGGACGGCTTGTGGATGAGCCAGAACGCCACGTCCGGCTCAACTGAGCAGGGTGATCAGCTCCGGAATTTCACCGGCTGTGTTCTGAGCTCGCGTACCACCACTGTTCCGGCGAGCTTGTCGTGCCACCCCTGCTTACGGCGATCGAATGCCGCCCAGAAGAAGCCAAGCCCCAGCGGTAGGGTCGACACTACATAGCCGAGGTACCGGCCGATGCACTGTCGAACGCTTGCGGTGTTGCCGCTTTCAGCGTCGAGCACCCGCAATTTCAGCGCCATCTTCCCCGGCGTAGCCTGGAGACGACGCCACAGAACTACCGTCAGGATCGCTGGCAGGAAAAAGTTGATTGCTAAGTCCGCTGGCCCTTGGATCAGCTTGTCGCTGCTGAAATAGCCCGTGCCATAGATCATCATCAGGAGCGGCAGGGAAACCAGGGTGAAAAGGATACCGTCAACAATGCACGCCCCTGTTCTCGCCCAGAAACCCGCGTATTCAAGTTGTTCGTTCTGCATGAAAAATATTCCCTGTGATTGGTTGGCAAGCCACGTTGGCTTGGCCTGATGCTATCGGGCTGGGAACTAGGCCGGGCGCGTTTTCACGCTGGTTTTGTGCCTGAAATGGAGGTCGTCCAACAGCCTGTTGGACAAATTCGGCCCGGCTATTGGAGTTGGGTTTTCTGCGGACGCATTCATCCTGAAGGCTATCCAGTTCAATCGAGTCATTTGCATGAGCCAGAAAAACTCCAAAGAGCCACTGACCTTCACCGCTCGCTTGGTGAACTCCCATCACGGTTTTCAGGATTTCGATATCGACGGGCATCCTGTGGTGCGGCGTGCCTGTGTTCCGAATTCGATCAAGAAGGGCGAGCACTTCAACGTCTATCACGGGGAAAGCTCGAAGTCGGGCGCTGTATGGACAGGGACGCTCGGTGACTCCCTCCGCAAATTTGCGCTTATCTGAGGGGTGCCTATGTGTTTCCCTCGTAAACCCAGTCTTGGCCGGTACAGCGCGACCAGGGCTGATTGGAGTCGGTGCTACCGGCAAGCCCGCATTGCTGCTGGCCGCGGCTTAGCTCCCGACCCGAAGTCATCTGGTATCGCCTGGAAGGCCCAGCTCATCGTCGCTTTTGAACGCCGAGGCCACGATCCTCTGGCGTATCCCGTCCAGTGTCGGCTCAATGCTCATCGGATCATCAATGAAATTCGAGCCGAAGAAATCTCCCTGGAACATGTGAAGGACTGACCTATGACCCTGTATTTCGAGTGGATCGGAAGCCTCTGTGGCGTCCTCGGCGCGCTGATGATCTCCACCAATACGTGGGGATGGTGGCTATTCCTCGTGTCCAGCTTGAGCCTCTGCTGCTACGCCGTTCTGGCGCAGGCCTGGGGATTGTTGCTGCTGAATGGGTGTTTCGTTGCTACCAACGTCACCGGGTTGATCCGCTGGTGGTACCCCGCTGTGTCGGCCATGCGCTCAACTAGCCTTGCCCGCGTCAAGGGGTAAGCCGCTCGCTCGCCCTTCGGGAGGGTGCGTGCTTTAAGGCTTGGGTTTTGCGGGATGGTCGACATGCTGGGGGCATTCGTCAATGGGAGCCACCACATGCAAGTTTTCAACTCGATCCACAAGGCAGAACTGATCTCTATCGTCGAAGAGGCGTCAGCAAAAGCAGCGAAGAATGCGAGTGTCGCTCAGGAACTGGTTTTCCCGCACATATATTTCGTCCTCAGCAAGCGCCTTTGCATAGTAGAGGCTGCTGCGCAGTCTTCGGAATCCAAGGATTCTGCTCTGTTGGCGGCTCTCACAAAGGCCCAAACAGCGCTTCAGGATTGCGTGTCGGTTATGAGCAACGATCTCGGGGGCTTAAAGCTGATCCAGTCAGAGTTGGCGAGTGCGCGCCAAGCATTGGCGGCAGTCGATGCAGTGCTTGTTGTTCAGTGACCCTCTATTTCGATTGAAAACAAAAAGCCCGGCTCTAGACCGGGCTTTTTGCTACCTGCAATATGCAATTCGTCAGCGCTATATTTTCGAGAACATTACTGCTATAGGCTTCATAACCTGGATACCCCAGTCGAATAGCTCAAATCGAAGTAGGCCTAATAGGCAGGCTACAAAAAAGCCAAACACAGTCCCTACCAGGAAGACGAAATAAAGGGTTCCCAGGCTGGCACTCTGCCCTTCGGAGCTGGCCTCGATGTCTTCCCAACCATCGCGTCTCCAATTTGGAATCTTGATTCGTAGGCGCTCACCACGAAATTCCTTCGGGTGATAGTGAGCATCTTTGACTTTATCATTCTCTGCCTGCCTTGCTTGATCCTGGCCACAGGCTCGTTGTTTCGCACGCTCCTGCATGTAGTCCCTGTCGCTTAATCCCATATTTGTCCCCTTGTTTCTCCCAAAGCTGATGTGGCAAGTGCTGGCAGCAGAGGTTGCAGCTCTCTCCCAATCCATTTCATCGGGCATTTTCGATGATACAGCCGGGACACATCCACTCACCTTCGTCGAAGAATCCGTCGCTCATGTCGGTATGCTGGGAGCACCAAGCGCAAGTACCCATGCGCGGGCCACCCCCATTGGTATCTCTATTTTCAGAATATGGTATCGAGCGGGAGGGGAGTTGCTGCTGTTCCGGCGAGTGAGAAAATTGACCGCAATAGCTGCACCACTTTCCACCCAAGTGTTCAATACAACTGCCCCTGCCACAGTGATTGCAGGTACTTTCAGGAACTTGTTGCACCAGCTCTGTCATCTTTTGTGGTACCAACTCATCCAGAGCCGCAATCCTCTTGCAGGTCAAACCATGCTTATTCAGGTAGGCCAGCAGTGGATCGAAGCCTTTATCCTTGGAAAGGACGATGCACTCAGTCTCTGGCGCGATTTCGAATGTGCGCCCGAGATGAAAGGCAATGTGAAAATCCAAGGCGTTTTTGCCCACGCCCTCGATCTTCTGAAAATCAACGCGGGAAAATCTATGCGCTGTGGAATCCCTGCGCGCAGCCTTCGGTAGCTGTTGCATCGCCCCTACAAAAATGATGGCTCGGTAGGAGATGTCCAGCAGCGATAGGTCGATTTTCCCGATGTTCTCGTAGTCCACCAAAATCAGACGTTTCATCACCACGGCATTTTCCCGAGAAAGATAAGCATCCCGACCCCAGAGCCAGCCAACACTGAAAGCGAGAAAGTAAGGTCGCGCAGCATTCGATTTTTCTTGCCAATGCGCCGCGCCAGCACTGCGCCAAGCACTGTACCGACCAGCATGCAGCCGAGGAAGACGACTACTTTTATCTTGAGTTCGGAGATTGCCGCGACGGCATAAGGTGGAAGCGAGCTATCAGCCATTGCATGCGATGCCGGTATGGCAATGAGTGCCAAAACGAGAGTGGATATTTTCATTCAATTTGAGCAGCCGTCTGCTCCCCCTGCTTGTGAAGCAAAAAATATATCTCGTAAATCCGGCGTGTTTTTCTGCTTTCAGGCACGATTTACGCCCGAAATATCCGGCACGACTCAGCGCTTGGGTTTTACCGGATATGGGTGAAGCTGAACTCATTGCAAACACGGAGTTTAGCCAAGTGAATCAGCAAGTAGCCCAAGTCCTCCCCCTCGGCCGTATCCGCCGCAACCCGCAAATCGACCCGCGTAAAGGCCGGAAGAAGTCCGCTTATGAGCAACTGGTGCGTTCGATCAGTGCCAAGGGCATCATCCAGCCGATTCTGGTCAGGCCAGTAAGCGATGACCCGAACTACGACCATGAGGTGGTCGCAGGCAACCGGCGCTGGACGGCGGCCCACGATGCGGGCTTGATCGAGGTTCCCGCCCTGATCCGCGCTATGAGCGATCAGGAAGCGCGGTTGATCGCTGCGCTGGAGAACCAGGTGCGGGCTGACCTGACGCCAATCGAAGAAGCCCAGCATGCCGTAATTTTGCTGGAGGACATGGCCAACGACCACTTGGCGGTGATGAAGGCCTTGGACTGGTCTAGAACCAAGCTCGACAGCCGCCTGCTGCTCGCCCATGCCTGTGATGCGGTGGCCGATGCCCTGCTGGAGGAGCAGATCAAGATTGGCCACGCTGAATTGCTGTGTCGTCTCCCCGCCCCCGATCAGGCGGGCATTCTGTCGAAGATCATCGAGAAGAACTATTCCGTCGAGCAGACCAGGGCGCGCCTGCTGGAGTTGACTCGGGACGTCTCGACTGCACGCTTTGACACCACCGAATGCCGGAGCTGCATCCACAACTCGGGTGCGAATGCCGATTTGTTCGAGGCAAGCCTTGGGGCGTCTCGCTGCCAGAACTCGGTCTGCTGGAACCGGAAAACCGAGCAGCTAATTTCTGTTCGGTTGGTCGAGGCGCAGGAGGAGCACGCGGTGGTTCATAGCGAGCTGAATCTCGCGAAGGACTCATACGTGAAGCTCGTCGCACGGGGCGAGGATGGTGTGGGAGAGCAACAGGCAGCGGCGTGCGCTACCTGTGCAAGCTTCGGCGCAGTGGTCATGGTGTCGAGGGGGCGCGAAGGCGACGTGATCGGCGGCATGTGCTTCAACAAGCCTTGCCACAAGGAGAAAACCGCCGCCTACAAAACCGCCCTGGCCACCGTAACGAACACAGCACCAGCCACCGTTGCCGGGGGCGCTGTTGGATCAGCGCCGGTCAAGCCGAAGGCCGCAAGCGCAAAGCCCACCCAGGTGAAGAAGTCGCTACGCCGTGAAGCCTTCGACCTTTACGCCCGCATGAGCAAGCAAGTCGTGCTCAATGACCGCTCGCTAGCGTTGGCTGTGGCCATCGTCAGCATGTATTTCGAGATGCGCAGCGACCTCAAGAGCGAGCTGCGGGCACAGATGGAAAAGGCCATGGGAGTCACAAGCGCCCTGATGACCACGGCTCGCGCCGATGCCGAGATTCGGCTTGCGCAACTCGGGGAGGAAAAGCTCCTCACGTTCATGGGCAGCATGGCTGCTGCCTCGCTATTCCGCACGGATAGCGCTGACGCATTCGAGAAATCCGTGTCGGGTGCTCAGTCGCTCAAGTTCATGGAGTACGCGAACGTCGATCCGGCCAAAGGGTTCGTGATGAACGAGAGCTACCTCAAGGCCCAGGTTAAGGCGGGCATCATCGAAGATTGCAAGCGTTCAGGCTTTGCCGCCGCCTACAACGAGGCGAAGGGCGAAAAGGCTTTTGAAGGGCTGACCACCGGCAAGGCAAGCGCTCTCATCGACGCCATCTTGGCTTTCAAAGAGTTCAGCTGGTTGGGTTATTTGCCGCCTGCGTTACAACTATCGGCACAGGGCGGGAAGAACCCCGCTCCCCAGCAATCCGAATCGACCCAAGCCTGACAGGGAACATCATCATGCAATCCACGTTTTTTTCCGTAATGGCCACTGCACTTGCTGGCACTCAACACCGCGTCAATGTGGCAATCGAAACCGCCTCCGCCGACGCGCTGAAAGTGATGATTACCGCTGACCTCGGCCCTACACCTGAGAAGGCATCCGAGCACGAGGTGCAGCTTCGCGCCGCCATGTGCCGCCCGCTGATCCTGGTAGGGAGTGCTGTTGAAATCGAGGAGGCGCTGATGAAGCGCCTGACACAGCACGTCCAGGCGCTGAATGAGGGGATGAGCCTGCTGGATGAAATCCGCTCGATTGGTGCGACCGTGCAGGCGAAAGCCGCCACGCCAGCTACTGAGCAGCCTGCAACGCCTCACCTCGATGCCGATGCCGATGCCGATGCCGAGGATGGTGACGCTGCGCAGGTAGGTGGTGGTTCGGGCGTGGACAGCGGCTCGGATGAACCCGATCTGAACCTCGCGGCCTCTTTCTAGGAATTGCACTCATGGCACTTGTTGAAATCTCTCTTGCCCGCGTTTTTCGTTACGCCGGTCGCGACCTCCCCGACCCGCAGCCCGAAATGTCCGTGACTGACGTGCTGAAACACTATGCCCGTCAGTTCCCAAAGCTCAACGGAGCGAAAATTATCGACCCCATTGTGGAGAATGACAGCTATGTCTACGAGTTCCGAGACGGCGGATTCGGCGCAAAAGGTTGACCCGCTTGAAGTTCTGAAAGCGTGGGAGCGTGGCGAACTTGATCGCCACCTCCCGTCCGGTACCGAACCTGATTGTTTAGACCACCAGCAGAGACAAAGGCTATGGAAGTTGCTCTCCTCCCCCGCCAATCCCGGCACTATCGACTTCCAACTGCCGCGCTGACACCTCTTAGCTTGCCGAATGTTGGGCCTGTGATGCGTGAAGCACAGGCCCAACTGTTCAGCCGGGACTATGCAGGGGTGGTCGACCACCAAGCTCATAGCATGCTGTGCCGGGAGGCCTTGGAAGCTGGTCTGGTAGCTGAAAGCTCAATCGAATGGCTTCGGCAGTACCCAAATAGCTACGGGCTGCATCGCCTTACGGGCGAGGTAGTACAGCGCCTTGGTGCGTGCTTTGCCATCAGTGATGAAGGCCTTTTTCCACAGCGCACCAGCCTGCTGAATCGGCTGAATACCCCATACGTCGATCCAGTTGAGACGGCATCCTATGCAATAGCCGCTGTAGAGGCTGGGCTGGTCGGACTTGATGCGCTCGCCCCCCACATCGAGGCAGGCCCTGATGGGGCAGGCAGGATAATGGCGGAGCTGGAGCGCTCGTTGATTGGCCGGGTCAAGCTGCCCACATCCGTTGAGGACGCCTACTCCTTCGGAATCCAGGACGGTCATTTCATTCTGGAGTCGAGCTGCTTCGCTACTTTCACAGTTCAAGCGCCAGCGAGCCTGGAACTGCGAGTGCTTCTTTTCAAGACACTCGACGCGATGACACGCCATCTGCTGCCGTTTCATACGCCAATGACGTTCCTGGGGCCGTACAGCTACTTGAATCACGGGCTTTCGGAGGCTTTCGAGGAGCTGTCTCCGCGCTTGGCAACACACTCTAGAGAGGAACTGTGCGCCTTCCTGCTGGACGATTCGGTCGAGCATGATGATTACATCGCCGAATATCTCTACTGCCACGGCCAAGACGAGGATTCTGTAAACAGCTTGCTTGACGCCATCTATGAGATGGATGAACTGAAACAGATAGCTGGAGCCACCCTTGGCCAGGGAGATCGGTGCGAGATCGAGGAGCTGTCCGATCAGGCGCGGCAAATCTGTGAGCGTGATGATGCACACGCCCCGTTGGTTCAAGTGCTGGCGGAAGCCTTGCAGCACTGCCTGGAGCATGAGGCCAGTGGATCGCTCAAAGAGTTCAACCCCCATGATTTCCCAGGCACAGCCGGTGATGGGGTTTCTCTTTTCGAGAGCATTCTGGTGTGCCTGACTAGGGATTTTCCAAATCTAGAGCAGAGTAGCTATGACGGTTTTGACGGCATTGTCAGCGGCTCTGGCTTCCCTGCAATTGGGTTACCGCTGAGTCCTGATCAACTGCGCACCGTCACCCTGCCAGTTCTAGATGCGCTATCGCTGACGCTAGGTCTGTTGCAGCGAATCGCCGACGCTTTAGAGGAATGCGGTAATGCTGAGTGAAAAAATTTCGAGCAAGGCCATGCTGATACATCACCACAGCCAGACCGGCGTGGTCACCGTCACCAGTCACAGCGTCATCGCGCTGGAAGATGGTAAGGCCGGCTTCACGCTGGGCGCTGGGAGGGCATTCAGTCCCTACGACAAATCCGAACTGGCTGCTCTGCTGTTGAATGAGGATGCCGGAGCAGAATTTCTCCCTGAGAGTTATCTGTTCAGCTCACGCACCGTCTTGGCGTGGTACCGCCGCCCTGGTGTGCACGATATTCCGATCCTTGGCGAGCGCATACGCGCCCCGCTGCCGGGCTTGATCTTCATCGCTGCGGCCAACCAATCCTTCCGTTGCTTTGCGTTCAAGGGCAATCAGCGCCCGACGCCGGAGACAGAACTCTTCTATGCCCCGTTGGGGAACGTGTACCAAGGCGGAACCTTCTGTACTGGCAGCGGCAATGTTCCCCGCGATGTTCGACGTGAGAACATCCCGGCCTGGGAGAGCTTCGTGCTGGAGAGCGACAACACCCACAGCGGTACGGTTGAGCCGGTGGCGGGTTGCCGCTCGTTTGAGGCCTTGAAGGAGTTCTATCGAGCACTGAGCGAGAAAGGATCGAAGCGGTTCCCAGCCTCGAAACTGGTTTCAGCAGGGTCATACAGTGGCCCGCTAACGCTAGCGCAAGCTATCAAAGGGGGTGCGCGATGAGCGTTCATCCGATCACAGCTCACCAATCGCCGATCTACAAGACGCCAGCCTCGTGGGTTGAACGCGCACCACGCATTGTGGTTGTCGGGGCCGGTGGCAATGGCAGTGAGGTGGTTGATGCGCTGGCCAGCTTCCACCATGCGCTTCGCTCCCTCGGCCATCCAGAGGGTCTGGAGGTCACGGTCATTGACGATGCCATCGTCCGCGAGCCGAACCTCGTACGTCAGCGTTTCTGGCCGTGTGACTTGGGCCAATTCAAAGCAATCAGTTTGGTGAATCGTTACAATCTCATGCTGGGTACGTCCTGGGAGGCCCTGCCCTTCCGATTTCCAAGCCAAGAGACGATAGAGGCGATGCGCGCCGCCGACTTGATCATTTCCGCTGTTGACCTTTCTTCGGCCCGTCGCGCAATCGCCAGCAGCGCGCTTCTATCCCGACACTGCATGTGGCTTGACCTCGGCAACGAGGCCCGCCATGGACAGGTTGTGTTCGGCGCTGCGCATGTAGACAAGAGGGGCATCTACCCCAACGTGATGGACGCTTACCCTGAAATCGAAACGCTCGAAGATGACACCAAAAAATCCTGCTCGGTTGCGGAAGCCATTCGTTCGCAGGACTGCTTGGTCAACCGGGCAGTTACAACTGCCGGAATGAGCATTGTGTGGGAGTTGCTGCGGACGGGGAAAACCGATAAGCACTGGATCACAGTGGATCTGGCGTCCGGCTCTCAAAACGCCTTTCCGTTCCCTGCTGTTCCGCAATCTGCCTAACTCAACCACTCCCGTCTTCGCATTGATCCAGCCGCTGCTCCATCTGCGATATCAGGTCAGCGGCTTTAACTTCGAGGGCTTTAGACAACCTCATAATCAAGGGAAGTGTGGGCAGACTCTCGCCCCGCTCGATTTTCCCCAGGTGCGCCCGCTCAACCCCAGCCAGGAGAGCAAGTTTCTCCTGAGCTAGGCCCGATTTTAGGCGTTCTTCGCGTACGACATTGCCAAAAGCTCCTGCCACCTGAGGGTCAAAGCTTGATGTTCCTGCCGGTCGCCCGCGTGTAGGTGGTCGCTTCTCCATAGACAGAAGCGTTATCGGCAGGAACAATTAAAACCACGTTTAAGAATACCCGTTTCGCTATTTACGCTATGCCCAGAGGGCCAGCGGAGCGGTTTTATGTGCACACTCCCCTGGTTAGGACTAGCAAATATGACTCACGTTGACCCCTCCGTACCTCAGCACTTGGCAGAGCTTTACCAGGAACTGAACGCATCGAGAGCGACCCTGCTGGCATTGATTGAGGCCGAGGGTTCCGGCATCCATCGGCGGACACTGGATCAGCTTGATCGCATGATTGCAGAGATATTTTTTCCACTGGAGTTCGTTGTTTACAGCGAGGAAGAGACGGTGCCTTCGGATGATCCGGCGTCTGCCACCCCGACCGGGTATGCGTGGCGAGTGACTGGCCGTGAGGGCGAGATCAGGACGCTCCGGTGTGACGAAACCGGCCAGGAAATATCCATCTCGATTGGAAGAGCCATCACAGACTTCGCTTTGGTGCCCAATCACCTACCGGAAGCCTACTTTCCCGATCTCGATCTCACTCCGGCGCAACTGGAGGGGAAATATGCACAGCGTGGCAACGATCACCCTTTCTTGACCAATTACCAGTGGCTTCAAGCAGTGCGCAACAACCAGACCCAGTTTGGATACTGGCAGTGGGTTCTGGCTCAACTGCTGGCCCTGCACCGACGCTCGCTCCCCTAAAGCCCCGCACGAATACCGCGCCAGCCACTGATGCACCTCGGGGCTTGGCGCAGGCCACTCGAAAGCTTCCGCCCGCCCTGTACCTCTTACCCAGATAAATTCCTCTTCAATCGGTGTGGGAAAATGCCTGCCCCGACTTGGGATATCTGCGCCGGCCTTTATCCTAGTCGCAGGCAAATAGAGGAGACCGCGATGCGCACTTTCACCGGCACAATTAAGACTGATGTACAAGGATCTGAGGTGGAATTTGAATTCGAGGTCGATGACAACGCTACTGCTGAACAGATCGAAGCCGAGGCAAAACAGGCGGCGTTTGAGCTTGTCCAGTGGCATTACGAAGAAGTGAAGTAGGAAAGTGCCCATGAGCGAGCAAGTAACGATGCAGTTCGGCCCCCTGGAGCTGCGCAAGACAGAGGAAGGCTGGCAGTACCTGAGCGAAGGCGTTGGCCATGAGCCTGATACCTGGTGCGATGCTACCAGTGTGCTTGGGCCGTTTGGCGGTTCAGGTGTGAACGATCTGCTTGATGAGTTGGCTGCAACAAAAGCCAACGCAGAAGCACGCGAATCCGAGCTTGTAGATGTTCTCCAGCACATTCGAGGAAAAAGTTGCTGTTCGGACGCTTGGGATGCCATTGACGAGGTTGTGCCGTATAACGACGCGCTGTACAGCTGATACAAGAAAATCCCGCAGCAGACCACAGCCCCTTAATTGGGGCTAAGTCCGTGAGATGGTGCCAATTTTCGGTTACGCAACGATGTCTTGGTCATCAAAGGTATGACGCGCTGAAGGAGTGCTGAACATGTTGGGAGCTGCATTTATCGCCGATATAGCTGGTCTCTTCTACTGGCTGTTGATCCTACTGGCAATTGGCGCAGCCCTCACTTGGTTGTGGACGTTCGTCGATCACCTGGACATCCGCAAGGGTTGGCAAGCTCTGGTGGTGTGCGCCGTGACGATAGTTCTTGTGCGTGTCGTTGGGGCACAGGCCGACCACTATCGGGCGATGGCGACCGCTGCTGGAACCGGGCTACAGCCGGGCGATGGCCTGGGCATCTTCTTCATGTTCTTCATGGGGGTCGGGCTACTTGTAACCCCATTCGTGCTGCTTTTCTCGGGTAACGGCAGCAAGAAGGAAGGCAGTTGATAACCGAGTACGCACCCCTCGCATAAATCTCGATCTCTACCAACTCGGCGGTAAATCCACCGAAAAGCGCTAAAGGCGTCAATCATAATGCTCTACATCCTCCTATGCTCCGTTGTTCTGCTGATCGTGGTCATTGGTACCGTCGCTCGCGCTACGTTGGCCTTGGTTTCCCCCGGCCCTGGGCAGCGGCTACGTCAAATGGTTCTCGTGCTGGCTTCCTATGCTGTAGGCATGGCCTACTGCGCACCACTGCTTTACCTCTTCTTTGGCCCAGATGGCGCTCCGGGGGAAACTCTTGGCGTCGATACTGCGCGGCTAACCGTCTATCTGCTTTTGGCTGCCTCAGTGGCCCTACTCCTCTACATCCCCTCGCTGTGGAAAAGAGCTGCTGACTCCAAAGGCTTTTGGCCGATGGGCCAGCTGACACTCGTTGCTTTGGCATGCTTCGTAGGTGGTAAGTCCGCATATGACCACCTGACGTTCTTCAACAACGATCAAGCTGGCTGGGCAGATGTTGCTCTCATGAAGGAAATCGGAGAAATAACCGATATGCCGGGATGCACCAGCCCGGTTGCCTTTGTCCGGTTCCAATCCACTGGCCCATTTGAATACCGCTGCCCTGGTTTGATCGTTTTCAACCGGCTTTCATCGCAGCCTTTCGGCCCATGGCCACACAACGATAACGGCTCAAGCCAGCAGCTCGCAGATGTCATCCTGAAAATCAAAAGCGAAGCGAAAGTGGCGGATGACTTTTCAGAGGAGCCCGCCCCGCTATGAGTACGAAAGCCCGCAAGCCACAGCCAGCTCAACCACCGGATGTAATGCCTATTGAGTGGCCGCGCGCCGACCCAGCCGAGCTGGCCAAGTTCGACCCGGCGTCGAAGGTCTGCAACATGAATTGCGGCCCTCACAAGAACGACCCACGCAGCCATGCCGAGCGGCTGTTTCTGTGTGACGACTGCTATGCGCCCACAAGCATCAAGTTCTAGGAACCCATCCATGGAAATGAAATTTCGCACCCAGTCCGGTGCCATCGTCACCGCCGATCCTATGGCTGAGGGGCCGACACCCCTGGAGCTTGCAGATCCTGCTGCTGAGCATGGCGTAGGCCAAGTCGAGCCTGCACACCTGCTGCGCAAACAGATCGAGGGCGTGATTCGTGAATACGGTGCAGATCCTGCGGAAGCCGCTCTGGCGGTCTGCGTCATTCTCGACGGGAACTTGGGCCTGGCTGAAGACGGCTGGTTTGACGATGACGAAACCGTTCTGAACGCGATCATTGCCGGCAGCCAGGCTGACGACTGATCTGTTTGACGAAAAGCGGAGGCGAAAACATTGGTCTGGATCAAGACAAAAGACCTCATGCCTGCTCCAGGGGTGCCCGTGCATGCAGCAGTGGGACTGTCCAGCAGCATCGCCTAGTCCGCGTGGTCGAGGACGATTGTACCTGGCGAACTGCCGGCGACCTTTGCGAAGTGAGTTATGACTGGGACGTGATCGAGTGGGAGTCCGCCTAGGGCAACGGAGAGGGAACAAAAATGATGAACGTACCTATGGGGTTGTTAATTCTGGCAGTGTCATTTTCTGTCAAGGCGGCAGGTCAAGGCGAACCGATGGAACCGTTCCTGGGCATCCTAAAACTGGTAATAGCTCTCGGTGGCTTAGTTGTGGTTTTGACTGCGGCACGTTGGCTGTATAGCTGGTACCAATGTCGAAAAGTAACCCGTACCGCCACTGAATCTGTCAAAGAGCGTGTCGCTCGTGGTCAGAAGCCCTATTGCTAACTCCCATTCTTCAGTGGAGTTTTGCAGGGCGAACCCCGTTAATGCCCACGCCCCGCTTAGCGGGGCTGGGGTCATAGGAGAGGGCCACTTTCGGGCCTCACAATGAAGAAGGACACATCATGGCAACTGAATCTCCGTTTCTGAAGCACCGAGAGATCTTGCTCCACCAATCCTACAGCGCCGCTGGCGCGCTCCAAGATTTTGCCCTGAGCTGCTACAACGGCCAGCTAGGGCAGTTCCGGGGTGACGCCCTGGCCAACTTCGACCAACAGCACTTCGCAATTTTTGTCGAGATGGCCACCTACTACCACCAGCACCGCGAGAATGATCCACACTTGCTCGAGGTCGGCGCGGCCATCTGGGCGGATCGTCGTGATCGCGGGCGAAAGCACTTGGCCGAGCTAGCCGAGCACCGTGCGATCAACCCGAAAGAGTACCCGGACGGCTCGGAGCGAGATTATTTCGACCAGTTGGATTGGCTGAACCGGCAAACTGAACGCATGAAAGCGAAGGGCTGGATCGACGAATAAAACTGAATGGAGACCACGATGGCAAACGCACCCAGCGAGTTGATGCAGCAACAAGATGACCCTGTGTGGTTCGTGGAGGAGCGCCAGCTGAACGGCGACTGGATCGCCATCGACCGCGCGGACGATCAGGCCGAAGCCGAAGCGAAGTTGAGCCATGCCGAGAACTGCCTTCCAGGCACGTACCGTCTGAATCGGTCGGATTGGTGAGCCCGGCCACGCAAGAGCCATCCCATCCAGGAGAAGCGCAGCCAAGTAGCAGCCGATCGTGCTCTGTTTCCTGTAGATGATTTCTCCTCGGCTTCCTCCTGTCGCAGGGAGGAGCCGCCTCCACCGCCCATCAGTTGGGATTTCCCGTTGCCGCCGTAGGCTGAGTCTGTAGGCACCAGGTAGGTGCTCAGAGGACAGCCAATGCACCCGTCAATCTCCCGCGCACACCAGTTCGACGACCAGGTAGTTATCCCGGCACTGGGCCAGCAGCTCACCCTGCTTGGGTTCGAGCCTGAGCCTGCTGTGCTGGCAGAGGGAACCTATTTCGATGCGCCGACAGTGGATCTGGACAGCTATGACCACGTTGTAGTCTGTGTGTCTGGCAAGGACAGCATCGCTTGCCTGCTGGCACTGATCGAACAGGGTGTGGATCTGCGTCGTGTTGAGGGTGGATGGTGCAGAGGGGAGCACCCTCATGGACTGGGCTTTCAATGACAGTTTCATCGAGAAGTTCGCAGCTGCATTCAATCTGCCGCTCTATTTCTCCTGGTTGCAGGGTGGCATCGAGGGCGAAATGCTCAAGATGGACGCCTACTCCAAGCCTCACATGGTCGAAACTCCAGGCGGAATTATCTGCTTGGATCGGGATACCAGTCGGACATCACCGGCGACCCGCCGCCGGTTTCCTCAGCAAAGCGCCAGCCTGACAACACGCTGGTGTAGCTCCGCAGCCAAGATCGATGTAGGCCGTAGGGCCATCACCAATCAGGAACGCTTTCTCGGTACCAAGACCTTGTTCGTCACAGGTGAGCGCCGTGCTGAGTCGAGCAACCGCAGCAAATACAATCAGCTGGAACCTCACGCCGTCGACCGGCGCAAGGGTCGCCTCGGCCGGCACGTAGATGCTTGGCGACCGGTGCTGCACTACAGCGAAGAACAGGTGTGGGAGCTGCTTTCTCGTCACCGAGTGGAGGCACCTGTCCCCTATCGCTTGGGCTGGGGTCGCTTCAGCTGCATGACGTGCATCTAAGACTCCCCGAAGGTATGGGCCACCATCAAAAAATACTTCCCTGAGCGGGTTACCCCGATAGCCGGTTACGAGGACGAGTTTGGGTGCACTATCAGCCGGCAGAAAATCAACGTGGTGGATCTGTCGGCCACAGCGGAAGCGTTCGATATCACCGATCTGGACGCACTTGCCCAGGCGCGCCAGCGCGAGTACGTACTGCCGATATTCACGCCAGAGGGCAAAGCCTGGCAGTTGCCAGCTGGAGCATTCGTAACCGAAGGCTGCGGATCGGTTTAAAAAACTCCTCCGCGGATTTCTCCTGAACCGAAGCCGACCTCAGTTCCTTGGGATTTCCGATGCCTGCCGTACCTTGAATCCATCAGCTCCAGTGAGGAGCCGGATTCAAGCACGGAGCTTGTCATGCAGCTGTTCGATGTCGATCTGTTCTCTTCCGCTGGCGTCCAGGAGATGCCTGCCAATGTTGTTCGTGGGCCTGAGAAGACCCTGGCCGAGAAGATTGCCGGGGCGGTCGACGCTGTGAAGCGCGTCGTGCGGGCCGGCAAGCAGCCTGTTGTGGCGTGGAGTGGCGGCAAGGACTCAAGCGTTACGCTGAACATCGCGTTCACTGCAATTCGCGAGCTGGCCACCGAAGGTTTCGCGGTGCCGACCTTGAACGTCATGCACTCCGACACCCGCATGGAAAACCCGGTGATCCACTGCTACAACCAGAGCCAGATGCAGCAAATGCAGGCCTACGCGAAGGCTGCCGGCATCGAGTTGAAGGTGTGGGTAGCGAAGCCGGGCCTGAGCAATGACTACCTGGTTAGCTTGGTCGGTGGGCGCATCATCGCCAGCGTTGGCTCCAACGCCAAATGCCAGCAAATGACCAAAGCAGATCCACTGAAGCGAGTGAAGAAGGCAATCCTCAGGGATGTCGCGGCTCGCCTCGGCCGCAAGTGTGCTGATGACGATATCGTTTCGCTGATCGGTACCCGGTTCGATGAGTCTGTGCAGCGCGAGCGGAAAATGTCTGAGCGCGGCGAGAGCGCCTTTGAAGCTGTGAACCTCGCCGCCGGCGCTGGCGGGCACGACTGGGTACTCAGCCCAATCGCTGAAATGACCACCATGGACGTGTTCAGCTACATCGGCCAGGTGATAGCCGGTCGGATTGAGTGCTACGACCGCTTTAATCAGCTGGTTGAGATCTACCGCGACATGAATGGCGGGGACTGCATGGTGAACGTCTACCTGGCAGGGAAACAATCCGAACGCCCCGCGTGTGGCCATCGGACAGGCTGCTGGTCATGTACGCGCGTCTCTCGAGACTCGTCGGCCGAGAGCATGATTGCCAAGGAAGGCGGCGAGTACGACTGGCTCAAGCCCCTGAACGACTTGCGGAACTACATCAAGGCCCGCCACTTCGATCCGAGCGCTCGATGCTGGCTGGCGCGCACGATTGATAAGGAAACGGGGACGATAAAAATCGCTCCGAATTCCTACTCGCCGGCATTCACCAAAGAGCTGTTGGGAATCATGCTCACGATCCAGCTCGACGAGTTTGACGCCGCCCAGCAAGCCGGTATCAAACCGCGCTTCACGCTCCTGGATATCCAGCAACTGCTGGCGGTCGAGGCGCTTTGGGGCCGGTATGGATACCAGAAGCCGTTTACCGCAATGAGGGTGTTCCTGGAGGTCTACGAGCAAGGTGTTCGCTATGAGATCCCAGACATCGCGGCGCTGCCAAAGTACACCGAGGCAGACCTGCGCTACCCCGAGGTCGAGGTGCCGTTCTGTGATGATCAGTACCAGGGAATGTTCAACGGCCTGCGCAGTATTTCCCATGCTGCTGCCGATGCTGAGTTCCTGACCACAACACGCAGTGGCATGGTGGTCATGGACGTGGTGACCAGCAGCGGATTCGAGATCGATCGCGAAGGTGCAGAGCTGTTCGTGAACTTCGAGCTGGATAACGCCCTGTCCCGCGTGACCTTCGACCAGTCTCCGACTGCGGGGCTGCATTACCTGATGGGGTTGGGAACCATCGCGATCTACAAGGGCGACCATGGCGACTGGGATCGGATGATGCGGATGTCCAACCAGATTTTCAGAAGCGATCTTCAGCCCATCCTGCATGACCGCGCTGCGCTGATTGCCCGCCTGGGTGGTAGCTCACTGGGTCAGATCGATCTGTTCTGATTCGGGCCGTGTAAGCAACGACCATAATCCTGTGCGACTATACTGTTTTTACATACAGTGAGGCGTGCTATGCCATCTTCGGAACTGCCGCCATTTGAGCCGGTGACGCTCGACGAGTTGCGTCGCATTTGGTCAGCACATGACGATCCTGACATACGCCGCCTGGCGCTCGAAGTAGCTCGATATCGGCGTGTGCTGGCAGAGGTCGACAAGCTCTATAAGACCGTCCACCAGTCTTGGCGCGACCAGGTGGGCGGTGATCTGGTGGCCCTGCACCTCTTGAAACAGGTCATGTATCACGAACGGATGCGCTTGCCCTAATGGCTGGCTGCTTCGTTCTACAGCGCCAGCAGTGCGCCATCAGGATTGAATACGCTCGAAAGTTATTTGGACAGCGCTAACACATGCGCGATACGCAGCGCTGGAATCTTCCTCCAGCTTCCTTAGGATGGCGCGCCCGGCCAGACTCATTCCGCCGTCACGGAGGCTGCCAAGCTCGAGAACCGCGCTCAGGGCCGCGTAATCACTGTTGAACTGCTCCCCGTCATCTTGATCAGCAGTTCCGTCCTTGATCTTTTCAAAGTAGGACATCACTGCCTCAAAGCGGTTAGTGGCTGACTGAATCATGGTCTGTTCCAGTTGGGGCAACGCTGGATCTGCATTCAAAGCTTCATCGCACCGCCGAGTCAGCAGGTCGTGCAGCAGATCGGCATCATTGGCCGCATCCACACAATCGCGGTGGAGCGCATTCTCCAAACTGCTCTTCAGCCAGTAGCTGGTTTCAGGGTTGCTGAGTACCGCTTGAATTTCTTCGTTGATGGCCACTGTTCGATTCCTCTGTCCGGAAGGCGTTGTGTGCTCAGCGATTCACTGCCGGAGCACTGGGGCGGTTGCGGTTTTCCTGCGGAGCCATCGGTTGCCCCATCAGCTCAAACGCCGGCGAAATGAACTCGGCTGTCATGGCCTCGGAAAGCGCCTCCAGCTCGAAGTCGGTCACCTGAAAGCTCCCTGGCCAGATCCTGATGAGTGCCGATTTTCGTGCGACAAGGAATTTCTCCTGTTTGAGCATGGCCTCGTTGACGGCGATACCAACAGCCTCGACAAGCGCATCGCGGCTCCTGAAGAAATGAGTCATGGAGGAAAACGGGCAGTCGATCGGCACTCCGTCGACGATCACTTGATTCGGCTTCAGGTCGATGACGACGCGATTCGCCACCACTTTCCGCTCCGTCCACTCAAGAAACCAAGCCCCGAGAGCGCCAGCAGCAGCGACGATGCCGGCTACTACCCAGGTTCCTTGGCTGGGTGCTTCTACGTCAGGTAACGCAGCAAGCGAGCCCAGTAACGGGAGGGGCAGTATCGCCATCCCCAGTAGGGCTTTCGACAGATCATTCATTATGCGTCCTCGCTAAAAATTGCACGTCGTCGTGTGCGCTTCAACTGCATAACCGCGGCTTGCAGTAATCAGTTGCACCTTACTTTCCAATAACTCGGCGATGATCTTGATCGCTGCCTGACCTCCCAAGCTGTACAGGTGTGCGTCTGCTTCTAGCTCGAACAGGCGTGTCGTACGATCCGGCGTTGTCATGATCAGCAGCAGTACCTGCTGCATGACATGCTCAAAC
>LNAP01001459.1_pt1 | contig 25028 bp, 24 predicted proteins | sample 602601 | NCBI WGS metagenome assembly LNAP01 (sample SAMN02440304, study PRJNA202911) | soil metagenome | biome: Subtropical and temperate rainforests or woodlands; isolation source: soil samples (1 kg each in a 20% v/v slurry with milli Q water) were... ...
TTTATTGATAATTTATCCACCAAGCTGAGAAATGTTTCAAATATGGCTATCGATGATTCATACCTTAGCGCGGAACGCCGCATCATTCGAGCCATCGTATTGATTTGCGATCGTTTCGGTAAAGTCACAGACCAAGGCATTCAGATCAAGCTCCGGTTTACCCAAGACGACCTGGCCCGGTTCTCCGGTACCACTCGATCCACCGTAGCCTTTGTGGTTTTATCTTTAATTGACAAAGGCATTCTTTCCACCAAGCCCAAACCTTGGGTTGTCCACAATCTGGATTTGCTTCGCGAATTGATGTAATAGAAGGTCCCAAATGTAAAAATGAGTATTATAGCCGGTATAAGCCGATATGAGACGGTACGATCCAGTATGAGTCGGTACGAGAACCGGGTTGTATGCGTTTTGGCACGGAAGAACGGCTGACCGCGATTTGTAATACCTCCGAATACTCCTTTTGCAGGTTTTTATCAAGGTCGCAACGCGCTTGGCCGATTTCCGAACCGCAGTTAGATACCAGACTGAGAATGAGTGCGTACGAAAGCGGCATATGGAAGGGCGCGAGTGGAAGGGCATGGATAGAATGCATGGGTGGAAGGGAATGGGGGTTGAAGTTTTGGATCGTTATTGCAACATTCAGAAGGTTGGGATTCAGAAGGTTAAGGATGAATAGCTTATGGAGTTCCGGTCTGCCGATCGGAGCTCCTTTTTTTCTTTTTTGTATGGGTCCATACAGACTTCATCAAATTGCGGGTGTTATAATTCCAACAGGTTAAAACGTAAAGGGGGACTGAATTTTGAAACGCCTGAAGCGCAATTTGTTTTTTTTGTCCGAGGTCTAAAACGCTTTCAGAAAACGCTTTTTACTACATTTTAAAAGAGATGTTAATTTATGAGGTGGTCCCTTTTGTCCCAAGAAAACCTTTTAGTTCTCGATCATATCAGTAAATATTTCGGTGCTAGTCAGGTTGTCAACGAGCTTTGCCTGGAGCTGAAGAAAGGAGAGATTTTTACTCTTCTCGGACCCAGCGGTTGCGGCAAGACCACCTTGCTCAATATAGCGGCCGGCCTGATTCCCGCCAAGATGCATGACGGCCGCTGCGAGGTGCTGGGCAAGGCGCCCGTGGCCGGCAACCGGGACGTCGCCTACATGTTGGCGCGGGATGCGCTGTGCCCCTGGCGGACGGCGCTCGCCAATGTCGAACTGGCCGGCGAGATCCGCGGACAGCCGATGCCGCGGCGGCGCGAGATCGCGCGCAATCTGCTGGCCAGCGTCGGCCTGGGGGCGTTCGAGCAGTCATACCCCAAAGCGCTGTCCCACGGCATGCGCCAGCGCGTGGCGCTGGCGCGCACTTTCAGCATGGACTCGCCGATCCTGCTTATGGACGAGCCCTTCGGCGCCCTGGATTCGCTGACGAAGATCCAGCTGGAGGAGGTGCTGTTGGAGCTTTGGCAGGCTCAGTCGAGGACGGTGATGTTCGTCACGCATGACCTGGGCGAAGCCGTCGCCGTGTCGGACCGCGTGATCGTGATGAGCGCCCGTCCGGGGCGCATCGTGGCCGATGTGCGGATCGATCTTCCGCGGCCCCGGTCGGTGAAGTCCTTGCAGAAGGATCCGGCATTCCACCGCCTGCATGCCCAGGTCTGGGAGAAGCTGGACGAAGCGATGGGTAATTGACGAGGCGGCTATGAAAATACGGACACAAACTTGCGTAGACCGCGCGTTGGCGGTGGCCGGACTGCTGGCCCTGTGGCAGCTCGCGGCGTCCATGTCGTGGGTCGATCAGTTGCTCATCGGCAGCCCTCTGGGCATCGCTTCCTACCTGCGGGCAAACCTGTTCGGGGAGGGCGCCTTGCTCGTCGACTTCGGCTGGACCATGCTAGGCACCCTGGCCGCGTTCGCGCTGGGCACGTTCGCCGCGATTGCGACCGGCGTCCTGTTCGTGGTGAGCCCCCGGCTGGAGCGGGCCTTCGAACCCATACTGGCCGCCGCCAATTCGATGCCGCGCATCGCCCTGGCGCCTTTGTTCCTCATCTGGTTCGGTCTGGGGCTGGCGTCGAAGGTGGCTATCGGGTTCAGCCTGTGCTACTTCATCGTGCTGTCCGGCACCGTCGCCGGCGGGCGCAGCGTCAGCCAAGACCATTCGGTGCTCTCGGTCACGCTGGGCGCCAGCCCCTGGCGTAAGTTCATCCATTTCACGCTGCCGACCGCGGTGCCGACCATCTTCTCGGGATTGCGGCTGGGACTGGTCTATTCGCTGCTGGGGGTCGTGGGCGGTGAGATCATCGCCTCGGAGCATGGCCTGGGGCAGCAGCTCAGCCTGTTGTCGTCCCAGTTCAATACCAATGGAGTATTGGGCATCCTGCTGCTGCTGGCGCTGACCGGCGCCGGTATCAACGGGTTGATGAACATCGTTGAAAACGCGCTGCTGCGCTGGCGCTGAGACCAGGACCGGCGGCAGGCGCATCCATCGCAGGGGAAGGCAATGACATCGCTAGGAATGGGCAATTCGGCGGCGCCAGGAACTTCGGCGTCCGCCGCTGGCGACGCGGTTTGGCGCCGCCGCGTGGAACTGGCCGCAGCGTACCGGCTGACCGCGCTGTTCAAATGGGACGATCTGATCGCGACGCACATCAGCGCCCGCGTGCCCGGCACCGAAGACCGCTTCTTGATCAACCCGTACGGGCTGCTGTTCGAGGAGGTCACCGCATCGAGCCTGATTACGGTGGACCTGCATGGCAATAAGCTGGACGACTCCCCGTACGAAGCCAATCCGGCGGGCTTCACGATACATAGCGCCATTCATGCCGCGCGCCACGACGCCGAATGCGTGATGCACACGCATACCTTGAACGGAATCGCCGTTTCGGCCCAGCGCGATGGCGTCTTGCCCTTGTCGCAGCAGTCGATGCTCGTGTTGCAGAGCCTGGGCTACCACGACTACGAGGGCATCGCCTTGCGGGAGGACGAGAAGCCGCGCCTGGTGGCGTCGCTTGCGGGCAACGATTTCCTGATGCTCCGCAACCACGGCTTGCTGACGGTGGGCAGAAGCATAGGCGAGGCCTTCGTCTTCATGTACCTGTTCGAGGCGGTATGCAGCATTCAGGTGCGCGCGCTGGCAGGAGGACTGCCATTGAGCCGAATCGATCCGGCCATCATCGCGACGGCCCGTGAACAGGTGCGTGCCGCCACCCAGGGGCAGGGCCCGGCCATGGCCTGGCCGGGCCTGTTGCGGCGCCTGGACCGCGAGATGCCGGGCTATGACAGCTGAGCAGCTGCCTGTGCGCGCTCAGCCGGCGGCGTGGTTATAGCCGAGCTCGCGGGAGATGTTGCGGGCCGCGTTGAGCACCAGGGGCGCGACGCCGCGTTTGACGGCTTCGGTCATGCGTTCACCGGGGGCTCCGACGCTGATCGCTGCGATGCAGGCGCCGTGGCCGTCGAAGATCGGCGCGGCGATGCCTCGCACGCCGCCGCCCCATTCGCCCCGGTTGTAGGCGACGCCCTTGTGGCGCACCTGTTCCAGTTCTTTTTCGAGTTGCTCACGCGTGGTGATGGTCAGCGAGGTGAACACCTTGAGGCTCTCGACGACCTGGTCGAGCACCGAGGACGGGGCGTAGGCCAGCATGGCCTTGCCCGTCGCCATGCAGAACGCCGGCACCCGGTCGCCCGGCTTGGTGTGGGCGCGCACCGGCTGGGGGCTGTCGATGACGTCGAGGTACAGCACTTCGACGCCGTCGAGTATCGACAACAGTATGGTTTCGCGCGTCTGCGTCGCCAGTTCCCGCATCGCCGCCGCGGCCGCGCCGCGCAGGTCGACGCGGTTGGCCACGCGCTGACCCAATTCCCAGAGCTTTAGTGTGCATTCATATTCGCCGGCGGCGGTCTGGCGCACCCATCCCGCCGCGCGCAGTACCTGCAGCAGCCGATGCACGCCGCTCTTGGGCATGTCCATGTGCCGCGCCAGCGTCGTCACGCCCATGGGGCCGTCCTCGCCAGAAAGCAGTTCGAGCATCATGAGGCCCTTGGGCAGGGAGCCTGACTGCGTGGCCGTAGCATCAGCGGCCGTCGTGGGCTTGGCGGGTTCCAATGGTGAGACTCCTGTCGAAGGGCGGCCGGAACAGGCGCATGCCGCGAAGGGTGTTCATTATTCTAGAACAGAGTTCTGAATTGTCTATCTATTGTTCGGCCGTGGCCAGGCGCGCGGGCAACTTCTTTACCAGTTCGTCCACCGCCAGCCGGGTCTTCAAGGACAGATGCGGGGTGTACGGCCACAGCGCATTGATGGGATACATCACGCTGGCACGGTCCGGCAGCACCTTGCGCAGCTCGCCCCTTTCCAGCGGCTCGCGCGCCAGCCAGGTCGGCAGCCATGCAATGCCGAAGCCGGCCACCGCCGCGTCGGCAACGCCGCGCAGGTCATCCATCTGCAAGCGGGCGTTCGGCCGGATCGCCAGGGTCCGCCCTTCGGCGCGTAGTTGCCAATCGAGCACCCGGCCCTGGCGCGTATAGGCCACGCCTTCATGATGCTGCAAGGCTTCCGGCGTGTCCGGCTCGCCGTGGCGTTGGAGGTAGGACGGCGAGGCGCAGAACACCATCCCATGCTCGCCCAGCCGGCGTGCCGCCAGATCGCCGCTATCTGGCGGCACGCCATTGCGGATGACCAGGTCCAGGCCTTCCTCCACCAGGTCCGTCATGCGATCGTTGAAAGACATCTCCAGGGTCAGTCCGGGATGTTCGCGCGCCAGTTCGAGCAGGATGGGCGCAACGCACAGATGTCCGAACAGCACCGGCATGGAGACGCGCAGCGTGCCGTTTACATGGCCCTTGCCGCTTTCCAACGCCGCCTCGCCGGTCCGGACTTCCGCCAGCGCCCGCCGGCAATGTTCGTAGAACAGCGAACCTTCGTCCGTGAGGCTCTGGCTGCGCGTGGTGCGGTGAAACAGCGGCACCCCCAGGCGCTGTTCCAGGCGGGCAATCCTTTTTCCTACCGCCGAGCGGGTGAGATGCAGCCCTTCCGCGGCCTGGGCAAAGCTGCCGGCCTCGACCACTGCGACAAAGACGTCGATGCCACTCAGGCTATTCGTCATTAATTGGGGTCATTTTGGAACCAATAAGTAGAAATAATATCAGCACTGCGGATAAATAATCGTTGATAAGCTGGATACATCGAAGCAACTATCCATATGGGAGCACGACCATGAGCAAAATCCTCGTCCTGCAATCCAGCATCAATGGGGCCAACTCCAGGAGCAATGGCCTGATCGACGGTTTTCTCGCCCAACGCCGCGCCCGCGGCTACGCCGACGAAGTGCGGGTACGGGACCTGCCTGGCCTGAACCTGCCTGTCCTGGATGACGAACTGTTCCACGCCATGCGCGGAGCCGAGAATCCCAGCGCCCGCGCCCGCCAGGCGGTCGCGCTGTCCGATGAACTGATCGCCGAGCTGAAGTGCAGCGATCTGCTGCTGATCGGCGCGCCCATGTACAACCTGAACGTGCCGACCGCACTGAAAAATTGGTTCGATCTGGTGGCCCGGGCGCGCGTGACTTTCCGCTATACCGAAACCTATCCGATGGGCTTGGTCGAAGGCGTGCGAGCCGTGGTGTTCAGTTCCCGCGGGGGCATCCACCACGGACAGGCGACCGACGCCGTTACGCCCTACCTGCGTTCGGTCCTCGGCCTGATGGGCATCAGCGAGGTGGAGTTCGTCTATGCGGAAGGAATGGACATCCGTCCGCACGGCATCGAGCAAGGCATGGCCTGCGCCCGGGCGCAGATTGCCGAGCTTGCGGCCTGATCGGTGTCGTGCCCGGCTTCTTTCATCCTATCGTTTTGTATATGGTATGGCCCAATCGCAGAGGTAGCCTCGCCGGGAGCTCAGGCAACGTAAGATCCTAGTTGTTCCGGCCGGCGCCGCATGAGCCTGGACCCTGCCTTGCGCCCGCTACGAGGATGATTTGCTGCGCTTGACCATCGCCAGAATGGTCTCCATCAATTCGTCCCGCGCCTGTTCCTCGCCGATATCCCCGGCGACGGCGGCCTGGGACAGGCCGTCGGCGGCCCCCAGCATTGCCCACATGCCGGCCGGCGCGATCCCGGCGGGGCCGGCGTGGGGGGCAAGCACGGCCTGGCATTTCTTGATGAAGGCTTGCTGGTAGCGGTGTTTGACCGCGGCCAGTTCCGGTGAGCCGCTGAGCGCCGCGAGCACGCCGGGAATCTCGCGTCCCTGGGTCATGACGCATTCGACATAGCCGGACGCGATGACGCGGGCCTTGTCCTTCAAGGCCGGCTTGCTGGCGGCGATCGCGGCGTCGATGAGCGCGGTCTGGCGAACGTCGAAGTCTTCATAGAGCGCCACCAGCAGGCCGTTGCGGGTGCCAAAGTGGTCATAGGCCACCGGCTTGGTGACGCCGGCTTGCGCGGCGAGCCGGCCCAGTGTCAGGGTGTCCGTGCCTTCGTCGCTGATCAGTTTCCAGGCGACGTCCAGCAATTGGCGCTGGCGCTCGTCCCTGGACAGGCGGCGCTGGGTCGCCGTCCTGGCTTTGCTAGATGGGTTTGCGGTCATGTTTCGACTTCCTCCTCGCGGATTACAGCACGCGAAGCGAAGATTCTCTCTCCTATCGTTCGGGCGGCATCGAGTTGGGAGGCCGGGAATCCGGCGTCCGAGGGCAGCAGCAATTCCGAGGTTGAAACGCTGGCGCCGCAGTAACCGAAGATGCCGTGGTCGATCTGGGTTTTCATTGCGCCGAAGTATCCGTGCCGCGCGTAGGTGCGCTGGTTGGCGCCGCCGATCGCGATCAGATGCACCTTGAGCCACTGCAGTTTCTTATGCAATTTGCCGTCCGCGTCTTCGTCGTAGGCCCAGCCTTGGGTGAACACCCGGTCGATCCAGCCCTTGAGCAGCCCAGGGAAGGACCACCAGTACACCGGATAGACCAGCACCAGGGCATCCGCGCGGTTGAGGCGCGCGTGCTCCGCCGCGACTTCAGGCAGCGGCTCTCCTTTTTTCAGGAGCAGGGCAATGTCCGGCTGTGTGAACCTTGGGTCGAAACCTTCTGCGGCCAGGTCGGCGAGTTCGAAGGAATGCTGCGGGGAGGACGCGGAGATGCCTTCCGCTATCCGGGCGGAGACCGCGTGGGTGAGCGAGGCGGGGTCGGGATGTGCAACAACGATGAGCGCATGCATGGTGTGCCTGTTCCGTCGATTATTTAACCTACCAACAGTAACTTACTTTTGGTAGGTTTGGAAGCGGGCGCGAAACTGGACCCCTGGTCTTACCGGCTGTCTAGGCGATCGCGTTCATCCCCAGGATCTCGCGCCCCGCGATCAGGGTCTGGATCTCCGTCGTGCCTTCGGGAATCATGCCTCCGCGCGTATCCCGGAAGATGCGCTCTATCGGGTATTCCTCCGAGTAGCCCAGCCCGCCATGCACTTGCAGCGCCATGTTGGCCACTTCGTGGGCGGCTTCGGTGGCGTAGAGCTTGGCGATGGAGCAGGCCTGGCGCACGTCCTTGCCGGCTTCCAGCGCGTGGGCGGCGCGCATGCCCAGGGCGCGCGCCGCTTCGACGCGGACCGTCATGTCGACGATGTGCTTCTGCACCAGCTGGAAGCTGCCGATGGGGCGGCCGAACTGCTCGCGTTGCCTGGCATAGTCGATGGACATGTCCAAGGCCGCCTGCGCGGCGCCGACGGCGCCCATGGCGATGTTCAGGCGCGCGGCGTCCAGGCCCTTGAGGGTGCCGGCGAGCGCCGCGCCTTCGACGCCAACCAGGTTTTCCTTCGGGATGCGCACGTCGGTGAAACCCAGTTCGGCCGTGCCGGTGCAGCGCAGCACCATGGTGTCGAGCTTGCGCACGTCATAGTGGGCAAGCGCCCGTTCGACGATGAAGGTCGACAGCTTGCCGTCGCAGGTGGGGCTGAATGTGCGCGCGACCACCATGGCGAAGTCCGCGTCGCAGCCGTTGGTGATCCACAGCTTGCGGCCGTTGAGGACCCATTCGTCACCCACCAGCTCGGCCCGCGTCTGGATGCCGGCGATGTTGGAGCCGGTGTTCGGTTCCGTCAGGCCGGTGCAGGCCTTGAGGCGGCCGGCCATGAGCGGCTCCAGGTACTTCTCTTTCTGCGCGGGTGAGCCATGGGCGGCCAGGCGCTTGATGGAGCCGTTGGTGATGTTGACGATGGTGCGCAGCGACAGCCAGTGGTAGCCCAGCTCTTCCATCATCATGGCCCAGGTGGGCATGTCGATGCCGTGCCCGCCCTGGTCTTCCGGCAGGTTGCCGCCCAGGTAGCCGAGCCCCGCCAGCTTGGGCATAAGTTCGAACGGAAAGGTCCGCGCCTTTTCGTGCTGCGCCACGATGGGCGCCACTTCCGCCAGCATGAAGCGGCGGATGCTGTGCTGGAGTTCTTGCTGTTCCGGCGTCAGGTCGATGTTGCTCATGCGCTTACTCCAGCTTCAGGTTGGCGCGTTCCACGAGGTCGCGTGTGACCTCGCGGTGCTCCGCCCAGAACTTGGCGAACGCCTCGGGCGAACTGCTGACCAGCGGCGTGGCAATGCGCTCGAACCGTTCCTGCACGATGGGCATGGCGGCGGTTTCTTCCAGGGCCTGGGCCAGCTTGTCGATGATGGGCTTGGGCGTGCCGGCGGGGACGACCACCGCCTGCCAGGTGGTGACCTTGAAGCCCGGGACGCCGGACTCGGCGATGGTGGGCAGGTCCGGCAGATCCTTGACGCGGGCGGCGCCGCTGACCGCCAGGGGGCGCAGCATGCCGTCCTTGATGTAGGGCAGGGAACTGGAGCGGCTGTCGATCATGAAGGTCAGGCGTCCGGCGATCAGGTCTTGCAGCGCGGGCGCGCTGCCCTTGTACGGCACGTGCGTGAGCTTGGTGTTCAGCGCCAGCGCCAGCGAGGAGGCCGCGGTGTGCGCCGAACTGCCGTAGCCCGGCGATCCGTAGGTCAGCGTGGCCTGCTTGTCCGCCTTGATGGCGGCGATCAGGTCCGCCATGGTCTGGTAGGGCGAATCCTTGGGCACCACCACCACCAGCGGCGAATCCGTCAGTTGCGCCACGGGCGCGAACGCCTTGGCCGGATCGACCTTCAGGTCCTTGTACAGGTACTGGTTGACGGCGATGGTGGCGGCGTTGGTCCACAGGATGGTGTAGCCGTCGGCGGGGGCGCTGGCCGCGGCCAGCAGCGAGAGGTTGCCGTTGGCGCCCGGCTTGTATTCCGGGATGACGGGCTGGCCGAGCTTCTTGCTCAACTCGTCCTGCATCATCTTGAACGCGATGTCGGAAGGCCCTCCCGGCGCAAAGCCGATGACAGCCCGTATCGGCCTGTCCGGCCATTCCGCGGCCGTGGCCGCCGTCGCGAAGCCGGCGGCCAGCAGGGCTGCCGCGACCAACTTGCTGAACTTCATTCCTGTCTCCTGTTTTTCTGGGTTTGAACGCGCTTGCGATGCGCGGGCAGACTCTTGGGTGGCCTGCTTAATAATTCATTGTGCGAATTATTAATTCGTTTAATGAATTGATGATACTGCGGCTGCCGGGACGCCGCAATAACGGGCTTGCGGCCTGCGGCCAAATCGGCCGCATATGCGCATGAAAAATCCCTGCCGCGCGCAAGGGCGGGGCAGGGATCCAGGGCTGTGGAACATCCCGCTGGCGCGGGATCGAACTCAGGCGGAATCGACCATTCGCCTGAAGCGCGCGCTGGCCTGCACGCATTCCTGTTGCAGCCGTCGGACGATGTTTTCCACGGGCTCGATGCTGCGGGCAAAGCCCACCGCCGGTCCCATGGACAGCATGCCTTCTTCATGCTGGCCCGCCTGGTAAGCGAGGGCCTGGGTGCGCTCGCCGCTGATCAGTTCGCCGAAATCCGCGTAGCAGTTCGCGCCGGCCTGCTCCAGGGCGGCGACCTTGCGCGCGTTTTCGTTGTCGAGGATGCGCCAGGTGTCGCCCAGGCTGCCGAGCACGGCGCGGGTGCCGTGCTCGCTGGTGTCGACCACCCGTTGCTTGTACGCGGTGTGCGCCGGGGTTTCCAGCGCCGGGGTGAAGACGCTGCCCATCACCACCGCGTCGGCGCCCAGCGCCAGCGCCGCGGCGATCTGTCGGCCGTGGCCGATGCCGCCGCCCAGCGCCAGCGGAATGCGCAGCTGCTCCAGGGCGTAAGCGCCGTTGAGGAAAGTGGGCAGCTGATTGCTGCCCGGATGGCCGCCTTCTTCCATGCCGACCAGGGTGATGGCGTCCACGCCCATCTTTTGCGCCGCGACGGCGTGGCGTACGTGCGCGCATTTATGGATGACGATGGCGCCGGCTTCGCGCAGGGCGGGCAGGAGCGGCGTGGGCGGCAGCCCCGCCGTTTCGAAGAGGCGCACGCCTTCTTCAAGCGCGATGCGCAGTCGCGTCAGCATGGCGTCGTTGTGGGCAGCGCGGCGCGACAGTGTGAGGTTGACGCCGAAGGGCAGGCCGTCCGTCAATTTGCCGCAGTCGCGCAGCGCCTGCCTGAAGTCCTGGTCGGTGCGCGAACTGCGCGCGGTAATGAAGCCCATGCCGCCCGCGCGCACCATGGCCGCCACCAGGCGCGCATCGGACAACCACATCATGCCGCCCAACAGCAGCGGCCAGCGTATGCCCATCAGCTCGGTGATGCGGGTGGGCCAGCGTTGCGGCACGCCAGTGGCATCAGCCGGCGCGAGAGACTGGTTCACACGTGCCTCCCCATCAGCAGGATGGGTTGCAGCTCGCCTGCCAGCCGCTGCAGCGTGGGGCCGGCTTCGTCGAGCATCAGCGACCGGGGCAGCAGCGCTGCGGGACCGCCGCAGCTGACCACGTAGCGTTCGCCGGCGGGCAATTCGATGGCGGCGGCCACGGTATTGATCTGGTAGGCGGGGCGCTCGTGATAGACGAAGCCGCGCTCGGCATACAGGGCGATGGCCTCGGCGATGGCCTGTTGTTCCGCGGTGTCGCCGGCCTTGCCGGATGCGCGCGCTTCCTGGAGCAGGATCTCGCGTTCTTCGGGCGAGCAGCAGGCCAGGTAGGCCCAGCCGATCGCGCTGTGGAACAGAGGAATGCGCGAACCCACGCGCAGGTTCATCAGCAGCGGCGAGTTCCCTTGGCAGCGCAGCAGGTAGACGATGCTGTCGCCGTCGCGCCGGCCCAGGGCCACCGCGACCTGGTAGCGGTCGGCCAGGGATTGCAGCAGCGGCCGGATGACGTCCAGCGCTTCCTGCCCCGCCAGCGCGGCGCCGCCCAGCGCGATGGCGGCGATGCCCAGCTGCAGCTTGTCCTTGCCCGGCACGGCGGTCAGGAATCCGGTCTTTTGCAAGGTATGGCACAGCCGCCAGACCGTGGGTTGGGCCAGGCCGGTCAGATGAGCCAGTTCCGTCGTGCCCAGCATGCGCCGTTCGGCGCTGAAGCAACGCAGGATTTCCAGCCCGCGGGCAAGCGCGGTGACGAACTGGCGGTCGGGTTCGACGGCGTCGTCCGCTGCGTCGTTGGCGGGCGTGCGGGATGAGGCTCTTGACATGGACAAGCTCCTTTTCTATTATCAATTCACTAAATGAATTATAAATTCGCATAGCAAATTATGCAAGATCAGGAGGACGATGTGAGCGGTCAGCAAGATTGTGCGCTTCAGGCCCAGGGTGTGATGGCCTGGCCGGGCGTGTGCCACTGGGGTGCGGACGCCCTGGCCAGAACGCTGGCCGCTGCCGGCCCGCGCCTGCGCCTGCCGCTGGTGGTGACCGATGCCGGCACCTGGGGCGCGGTGAGGCCTGCCGTTGAAGCGGCGCTTGCGGCCGTGCCGGGATTGCAATGGCATGTGTATGAAGGCGTGGTGCCTAACCCTGCCATCGCACAGGTGCGGGCGGCGCTAGGCACGGCGCGCGAGCTGGGCTGCGCCAGTATCCTGGCCGTCGGCGGCGGCAGCGCCATCGACGTGGCCAAAGCGGTTTACGCCTGTCTGGCAGGCGGACTGGACGCCGACGAATTGCAGACGCCGCGTGGACAAGCATGGTTGGCTGGCGCCGCCACGGACGATCCACTCTTCATCGCCGTGCCCACGACCTCGGGCACCGGCAGCGAAAGCAGTTCGGCCGCGTTGATCCAGGGCGACGACGGCCGCAAGCGCCTGTACCGATCCAACCGTGCCCGTCCGTCGCTGGTGGCGTTGCAGCCCGATCTGACGCTCAGCCTGCCGCCGCGCCCTACCGCGCAGGGCGGCTTCGACGCCGTGCTGCATGCCTTGGGCGCGTGGATCAACACCGATCCTTCCCCCGTCGGCAAGGCCATGGCCTTGCAGGCCTTGCGCCTGTGCATGCGCGCACTGCCCGAAGTGTTGCGCGCGCCGGACAGCCTGCGCGCGCGCGCCGACATGCAGATGGGCGCCTACATGGCGGGCCTCGCCATCGGCATGAGCAAGGTGGACGCGGTGCACGCCATGTGCACGCCGCTGGAATCGCGCGTCCACATGGCGCACGCGGAAGTGCTGGGTCCGATCTTCAGCGTGGTGGCGCGCCACACGGCGCTGACCGCCGCCGCTCCCTACGCCGAGGCCGCGCGCGCCCTGGGCATTGCCGCCAGCGAAGACGAACAACAGGACGCCCTGGCCCTGATCGAGGCGGTCGAGTCGCTGGCGCGGCTGGCGGGCATTCCCTTGCGCTTCGCCGGATTGGCGCTGTCGGCGCAGGACGCCGCGCAGCTTGCCAGCCAGGCCATGCTGAGCGCCTCCATGCCCATCAATCCGCGCGTCCTGGCGCACGAAGAAATCCAATCCCTATACCTGCAAATGGCCGCGTAAGGAGCGCCCGCATGGATGTCATAGATTCCCACCCCTACGAACTGCTGATCGGGGAAAGCTGGCGCGCAGGCGCCGAAGGCCGCACGTTCGAGACCTTCAATCCGGCCACGGCGCAGGTGCTTGCCCATGTGCATGAGGCATCGACCGCCGACGTCGACGCTGCGGTGCAGGCCGCGCACACCGCCTTTGAAACGCATTGGCGCAAGACCACCCCAGCCCAGCGCGGCAAACTGCTGCGGCGCCTGGCCGAGCTGTTCGAGCGCGACCGCGAGAAACTCGCCTGGATCGAAACGCTGAACGTGGGCAAGCCCATCACGCATTCGCTGGACTCGCTCAAGGGCATGCCGGCATCGCTGGAGTACTTCGCCGGCATCATTCCTGCCCTGCGCGGCGAGACCATTCCCGTGGGCAACATCGACGTGCTCAATTTCACGATACGTGAGCCGCTGGGCGTGTGTGCACTCATCATGCCGTGGAATTACCCGATGACGCTCACCGTCAACAAGCTCGGTCCGGCGCTGGCCGCCGGCAACACGATAATCCTCAAACCCTCGGAGGTGACGCCGCTGTCCACCATGGCGCTGGCGCGGCTGTTCGAGGAAGCCGGCTTTCCGCCCGGCGTGGTCAACGTGGTCAACGGCCCGGGCGCCACGGTGGGCGAACGGCTGGTCACCCATCCGCTGGTGTCGCGGGTGTCGTTCACCGGCGGCACAGTGACGGGCGCGCGCATTCTGGCGGCGGGAGCCGCGGACGTGAAGCGGGTCACGCTGGAATTGGGCGGAAAGTCGCCGCTGATCGTGTTCGAGGATGCGCCGCTGGACAAGGCCGCGGCCGTGGCTGCGGGCGACATCATCAAGAACTCCGGCCAGGTCTGCATCGCCTGCACTCGTCTGCTGGTGCAGGAGTCCGTGCGCGAGGAATTCCTGGGCCTGCTGACGCAACGCCTGGATGCCGTGCGCATCGGCTCGCCCACGGACCCGGCCACCGAGATGGGACCGCTGGTCAGCGCGGCCCAGAAGCAACGCGTCGAGCAGTACGTGGCGTTGGCGCAAGAAGAGGGCGCGCTGCCGGCGCGCCACGGGAACGTGAAGCTGGAAGGCGACACGGCCAAGGGCTACTTCGTGTCGCCCACGCTGCTGCTGAACTCCCATGCGCGCATGCAGAGCGCGCAGGACGAGATCTTCGGCCCGGTGCAATCCCTCATCGGTTTCAGCGACGAGGCCGACGCCCTGCGCATCGCCAACGACACGCGCTACGGCCTGGCCGCGGTGCTGTACACGCGCGACGGCGGCCGCGCCCTGCGCATGGCGCGCGGCCTGCAATCGGGCAGCGTGGCCATCAATACGGGTTTGCGTACGTCGTTCGACGCGCCCTTCGGCGGCTACAAGCAGTCCGGCATCGGCAAGGAGCGCGGGCTGGAAGCCATCTACGAAAACACACAGCTCAAGAACGTCAAGTACGACACCACCATCTAGCGTGTCGTCCAGGGGAGACAACATGAAGTTCATCGTCAAACTGGCCTCGGGCCTGGCCGCCTGCATGCTGGCGGCGGGCGCGCACGCGGAATGGCCCGACCGGCCCATCCGCATGGTCATCGGTTTCGCGCCCGGGGGCGCTTCGGACATCGCTTTCAAGATGGTGCAGGACGAGCTGTCGAAAAAGCTGGGGCAGCCCATCGTGCCGATCTACAAGCCGGGCGCCAACGGCAACATCGCCAACCAGGCCGTGGCCACGGCCGACCCCGACGGCTACACGGCGCTGTGGGCCAACGTCGGACCGCTGGCCATCAACACCTATCTCTACAAGGGTGTGCAGGTCGATCCGGGCAAGGCGTTCGTGCCGGTCACGCAACTGACCGATTCGCCGCTGGTGGTGGTGGTGCCCAAGTCTTCGCCGTTCCAGACCATGCAGGACCTGGTGCAGGCGGCGAAGAAGCCCGACGCCGGGCTGTCGTACGGGTCCGCCGGACACGGTAGTTCCATGCACGTTGCTGGCGCCGCGCTGTCGCTGGCCCTGAACGCGCCCATGACGCACGTGCCCTACAAGGGCAGCGCGCCGGCCCTGCAGGACCTGATCGCCGGACGTTTGTCCTTCATGGTGGACAGCCGCTCCACCACCGCGCCCTTCATCAAGGAAGGCGCGTTGCGCGCGCTCGCTGTCAGCGGCGACCAGCGCGTGTCCGACATGCCCGACGTGCCCACGGTGGCCGAATCGGGGGTGCCGGGCTTCAAGGTGACGACCTGGCAGGCCGTGGTCATGCCGGCCGGCACGCCCCAGCCCATCGTCGACAAGTTCTCGGGCGCGCTGCGCGAAACCTTGCAGATGCCCGAGGTGCGGGAGCGCTTTGCGCGCATCTACACGCCGCTGGTGGGCAGCACGCCCGAAGCCTTCGCGGCGTTCTGGGCCAAGGAAAGAGCGGGCGCCAAGGCCTTGGTGGAACAGGCGCGCCTGCAGGTCGATTGAACGCCGGGCCCGGTCGGGCCAGGCGCGGCAGGATCATTGAAACTCGAATGGAATGGCATCATGGATCTGGAACTGAAGGGTTGTACCGCTTTCATCACGGGCGGCGCGGGCACGCTGGGCATGGCAATGGCCAGGCGCTTCGTGCAGGAAGGCTGCAATGTGGTGGTGTGCGACGTCAATGAAGAGGCGATCGAATCGGCCTGCAAGGAACTGTCGGCCCTGGGCGGTCAGGTACTGGGCGTGCGCGCCGACGTGACCAACAAGGACGAGGTAGGCAGCGCCGTGCAGCAGGCGGCGCAGCGTTGGCAGAAAGTGGACATCCTGGTCAACAACGCGGGCTTCGCGCGCGACCGCTATCTGACCAAGATGTCCGAGGAAGACTGGCACGCGGTGCTGGACGTGACGCTGCTGGGCGCTTTCCATTGCTCGCGCGCCGTGCTGCCGCTGATGATGGAGCAGCGCTTCGGCCGCGTCATCAACATCGCCTCGCGCGCCCACCTGGGCAATCCGGGGCAGACCAATTACTCGGCCGCCAAAGCCGGGCTGATCGGCTTCACCCGGTCGCTGGCGCTGGAGTCTGGCAAGTTCGGCATCACTGCCAACGCGGTCGCGCCCGGGGTCATTTCGACTCCGCGCATGCAGAAGCGTCCCGACTATGAAGAGCTGACCGAACGCGCCAAGACCAACACGCCGGTCGGCCGCCTGGGCGATCCGGCCGACGTGGCCGCCACGGTGGCCTTCCTGGCATCGCGCCTGGCCGGTTTCACCACGGGCGAAACCGTGCACGTGACGGGAGGGCGCTACGCATGAGCACCCCATTCGATCTGGACGAACACCTGGGCCGCCGCCTGTATTTCGAGGACCTGGTCTCCGGGCAGTCCTGGGAAAGCCCGCGCCGCACGGTCACCGAGGCCGACGTGGTGCAGTTCGCCGGGCTGTCCGGCGACTACAACGCGCTGCACACGGACGCGGTATTCGCCGCCGGCCATCCCTTCGGCCAGCGCGCCGCGCACGGCATGCTGACCCTGGCCATCGCTTCGGGCCTGACCACGCGCATGCCCGTGTACCGCCTGATGGACGGCACCCGGCTGGCGCTGACCGAACTGCGCTGCCAATGGCGCAAGCCGGTACTCATCGGCGACACCATCCACGTCGAACTCAGCATAGGCGAGAAGACGTTGTCGCAGAAGCGCCCCGGAACGGGACGTGTCACCATGCTGCGCACGGTCAAGAACCAGAACGGCGAGATCGTGGTGGAATCGGAATGGACCACCTTGATGAAATGCCGACCGGAGGCCGCATGAGCGCGAGTCCTTCCCAATTCGATCCCCAAGTAAGCTTCGACGACCTGGTGGAATTGACGCGGCCGCGGTCGGTCATGATCGTGGGCGCTTCCAGCAAGCCTGGCACGCTGGGCCACACTACCGTGGTCAACGTGCTGGAGCATTCGGATTTCGACGGCGAGGTGCATCTGGTCAACCCCAAGGGCGGCGAGCTCTTCGGCAAGCCTTTGCATGCCAGCGTGGACGCCGTGCCGGTCCATGGCGTCGACGTGGCCTTGCTGCTGGTGCCGGCCGAATCGGCCGTCGCCACGCTGCGCGCCTGCGCCGCGAAAGGCGTGCGCTACGCCATCGTGTTCACGGGCGGCTTTGCCGAACTGGGCGAGGCAGGGCGCTCGGTCGAGGCCGAGATGCTGGCCGTGGCCCAGCGTAGCGGCATGCGCCTGTATGGCCCCAACTGCGCCGGCATGACCATGCTGGCGCCGCGCCTGGGCCTGACCTTTTCCACCGAGTTCCGCAACGATGGCAGGACCGGCAAGCTCTCGCGCATCGGCCTGGTGACGCAGGGCGGCGGCCTGGGCCGCTCGCTGATGCAGGGCAACGAGCGCGGTGTGTGTTTCTCGCGCTGGTTCTCCACCGGCAACGAGCTGGACCTGGACAGCGCGGATTTCATCAACTGGCTGGCGCATGATCCGGGCACCGACCTGATCTGCACCGTGATGGAAGGCATACGCAGCGGTCCGCGCTTCATCGCGGCGGCGGCCGCCGCCCGCCGCGCGGGCAAGCCGCTGATCGCGCTGAAGATCGGCCGCTCGGATTTCGGCAAGAAGGCGGCGCAGTCGCACACCGCCTCGCTGGCCGGCGAGGATGCGGTCAACGACGCGGTGTTCTCGCAGTACGGCGTCATCCGCGTGGAAGACCTGGACGAGCTGCTGGATGTGGCCAGCCTGATATCGCGCGTGGGCGTGCGCAGCCTGCGCAATATCTGCGTGTATTCGTCGTCGGGCGGCGCGGGCGTGCTGTCGGCCGACAAGGTGGGCGAAGCCGGTCTGTCCATGGCGGTGCTGGCGGACGCAACGGTGGCCGAGATGGCGCGGCATGCGCCCGCCTACGCGGCCCTGACCAATCCCGTGGACCTGACCACCAAGGCCTTGACCGATCCGGATCTGGCCCGGCGCTGCCTGGCGCCGCTGTTCGCCGATCCGGGCGTCGATGCGGTGCTCTATCCCATCACTTCCAATTATTCGGCCAGCACCGAAGGCCTGGTGCGCAACATGCTGGCCGTGGCGCAGGGCGGAGCCAAGGCTTTCGTTCCCGTATGGATGAGCAGCCGCCGCGGACCGGCCCACGATCGGCTGATCCAGGAAGGCTTTGCGCCTGTCTATAGCCTGCGCAATGCCATGCAGGCGCTCAAGCGCGTCAGCGGGTATGCGGACCAGGCGATGGACCAGATCCAGGATGTCCCGCTAGCAGGCTTGCCGGCTGTCGCGCCTGCCGTAGAACTGCCTTGCAATGAGGCACAGGCCAAGGCGCTGCTGGCGCAATACGGCGTGCGTTCGCCGCGCGAGTCCCAGGCGGCTTCCGCTGACGAGGCGGCAGCGGCGGCGCGTGCCATCGGCTTCCCCGTGGCGCTCAAGCTGGTGGCCGACGGCGTGCTGCACAAGAGCGAGATCGGCGGCGTGCAGCTGCGGCTGCGCGATGAGGCCGAGGTTCGCGAGGCTTTCGAGCGCATCCTCGCGAACGCGGCGCGGCATCAGGTGCCTGCCGCCGCCATCCGCGGTGTGCTGGTGTCGAAAATGGTGGTGGACGGCGTGGAGATGCTGGTGGGCCTGCATCGGGACGAGGTCTTCGGCCCGGTGCTGAGCGTGGGTGCCGGCGGCGTGTGGGTGGAGGTCGAGGCCGACGTGGCGCGCTGCCATCTGCCGGCGAACCGCGCGCAGATCGAGCGCGCGTTGGACCAGACGCGCATCGCCCGCCGCCTGGCCAGCCATCGCGGCCTGCCGGCGCGGGACAAGGCGGCCCTGGTGGATGCCGTGCAACGCATCGCGGCCCTGTTCACCGCCTTGGGCGATGGCGTGCAATCGCTGGAGGTCAACCCGCTGGTGGTGCTCGACCAGGGTCAGGGCGTGGTGGCCCTGGATGCGGTCATCGAATAGCAAGCTGGCGCAGCGGCAGCCTGTCACCCGGGCGGCCGCTGTCCACAAAATACGGAGATTTCAGATGTTCGACAGCAAGATCGGAGGCGGCGACGCCCATACCATCCTGGTGCGCGGCCATGACCTGGTGCAGGACCTGTTCAAGCGCGACTTCATCGACGTGCTGGCGCTGGAGCTGTTGGGCGAGTTCCCTACGCCCCAGCTCAAGACCATGCTCAACCTGTTCCTGGTGAGCGCGACCGACCATGGGCTCACGCCCAGCGCCTTATCGGCGCGGCTGACCTTGCATGGTGCGCCAGAAGCCATGCAGGGCGCCCTGGCGGCGGGACTGCTGGGCGCCGGCAGCCGCTTCCTGGGCGTGATCGAATACGCCGCGCGCTTCCTGCGCGACGCCTTGCCCAAGCAGGACAGCTACACCGACGAGGAACTGCGCCACTATGCCGAGGAATGCGTCAAGGCCAACAAGGCGGCCAAGCGCAAGATTCCTGGCGTAGGGCACCCGATACACGTGGACGGCGATCCCCGTTGCGAAAAGATGTTCGAGATCGCCAGGGACTGCGGCTATTACGGCAACTACTCGCGCTTTGCCGTGGAGCTGGCCGCCGCGGCCGCCCGCCAGTCGGGCCGCAAGATTCCGCTGAACGCCACCGGGGCCAAGGGCGCCATCGTGCTGGACATGGGCCTGACGCCCGAACTGGGCAAGGCGCTGACGATGATAGGGCGTTCGGTGGGCCTGATGGCCCACATCATCGAGGAACAGAAGAACCCCATCGCCCAGAAGGTATGGGACATGGCCGCCGGCAACGAGTGATGTCCGTGCCGGACCTGGCTTAGTCCCGGTCCGGCGCGCCCAGCGGAAACAGCGGCCGGTACGGCCGCGCTTCTTCGACTGCCTGCGCGAACGACGGACGCGCCAGCAGGCGCGCCCGATAGGCGCGCAACACCGGATACGCCTCGGCGATCCGGTGCGTCCAGTCGCCATAGAACAGCGAGGGCGCGGCGGCGCAGTCCGCCAGCGTGAAGTCCTCGCCAGCGGCCCAGGTCCTGCCGGCCAGATGCGCTTCCAGCCAGGCGTAGGCGACTTCCAGCTTTTCCACGGCCAGCGCCAGCGTTTCGCGGCGCTTGGTCTCGTCGCCAGACAGCGCGCCGCCGACCGCATGCTGTGTCCAGTTCATGACGTGCAGGTCGAAGAAGCGATCCAGGAAGCGCACTTCCAGGGCGGCTTTGGCATCGGCAGGCAGCAGGCGCTGCGGACCGGGATGTTCCAGCTGCAGGTGCTCGATGATGATGCTGGTCTCGGCGACGTTGCGGTCCCCATCTTCCAGTAGCGGGAATTTGTGCAGAGGCCAGCGCCGCAGCCATTCGGCGGCGTGTTGCGGCGTGTCGGGGCCGATGCAGCGGAACTCGAACGGGGTGCCGTTTTCGTACAGCGCGATCAGGACCTTCTGCGTGTAGGAGGAGAAGGGATGGCCGTAAAGCGCGAGCGACATGATGGGGTCTCCGGACGGAATCGCCACAGACGATACCCGGCATCACCGGAGCGCGAAACAATCGCAACAAAGAATTTCAAACGGCCGGTGTCGCCGGTTCTGGCGCATCCTGGCGGCGGCCAGGCGCGATGCGCCCGCAGCCCGCGCCGTTACAGGCGTTGCGGCTGCGAATCCATGCGTGGCCGCTCGCGCGCGGCCGCAACGGCCCGGGCAAGCCCGCCTGGCGCCATGTTTCAGCTCCCACGCAAGTATTGCGATCCGGCTCCGAGCCAGTAGTATCCGCGCTCAACAGACCGATACCGCTTACACCAAGGACCGCTCCATGACCCTGACGCGACCGCGACTTGCCTTGTCCGCCCTGACGCTTACGCTGGCCCTGTCGGGCTGCGCGCCCCATCCGTTCCTGAGCGCCGAGGGCACCAGGAACGATCCGCGCTACGCCCAGTTGCTGGACCTGATCGACGCGGCCCTGAAGGACGACATGGCTGTGGTGCTGGTGGCCGATATCATGCCGCATCGTTCGCTGGGCGACGCGTTGGAAATGACCAAGTGGACCTCGCGCGTCATCTGGATGTTCGAAAAGGACCCACGGATCACCTTCAGCCGCGGTTTCGAGACCAATTCGCTGCAGCGGGACAAGAAGACGACCTATCTGTTCCAGGCCTTCGAGGTGCATATCCTGCCGCCCGGCAAATACCTGCTGACCGGCGGCGACGACTACAAGCTGAATGCGTTGCTTGAGCAGGTCGGCGCGCCGAGCGGCAAGGTGGGTTCGGGCCGCGGCGCCAACGGCACCGCCTATCTGTCGCCCGAGCTCTACCGCGAGTTCTATCGGGAAACCAACTGGCGCGATGCCACCTATGGCACCGAGACCAAGACGCGCAAGGTCTGCACCGCCGTGCACATGGCTTCGGGCGCCTGCGTGAGCTGGGGCGAGCAGCAGTACAGCGAGACCACGCAGCTCGGTGCGGCGGGCTATGTCGAAGAGACCGATTCCCGCGACATTCCCGCGATCAAGGTGCAGGCCCGCATCCCGCCGCAGCAGGCGCTGGCAAGTTTCACGCTCAAGGGCGGCCAACTGGTGCTGAGCCAGCGCATGCACCTGAAGACGCCGAGCTACAAGTACCGGCAATCGGCCTGCCGCGCGGTCGATCCCAAGATGATCGAATGTCCGCTTGAAGACCTGACCGTCTACACTCGCCCGGCGCCCATGGAGTTCACGCAGAAGTACATCGAGCGGCTTGCGAACGTGAGCGATGAGCACCGTAAACTCTTGTCCACGATGATACCGATGCAGATCACGCCGCTGGGCAAGCAGGGCATGGAAGACCCGGTCTGGGGTGTGCCGCTGTCGTTGCGCAAGGGCAAGTAGGCGGAGAGCGCAGCGGCGCAGCGCTGCCAGACCGCAATCCACGAGGACGATCCGTTTGAAGAAGATTCGGCACTACTGGTTCGGCATCGCGGTTTCCCTTCTGTTGGCGGGACTGCTGGCATTCCTGGGCGTCGTGTTCGTGTCCACCCCGAATCTCGGCTGGGGCGCGCAGGCGCTGCTGAGCTACGGCGTGCTGATCGGTGGGCCGCTGGCCGTGTTGCTGGCGCTCTGCTGGATCGTTTATATGGTGCGAGACAAGGGCCAGGTGCCTGGGGGTGTCCATGCGCTGCTGTTCCTGCCCTCAGTGCTGGCGGCTGCGATTGTGCCCGTCAGCGATTCCATCGAACGCAGCAGGCAGGACCGCTTCCGGGAGTCGCACCCCGCGATCGAGGAGACGCACGTCAACCTGAGCGGCCATACCGTCTGGCCGGACAGGCGCGGAGGGAGCTTGTCTGCCGGCGCATCGTCGTACCTGGAACCCGGGACGGCGGAGCAACGCATGTTCTTGCGCTTTCGCCGCTATCCGGATCAGGGACCCGCGGCCGGCGAGCAGTTTTCCTATGAGGGTGCGCGCCTCAAGGACGGCGTGGACCGCTACGTGTACTCCAGCCAGGACGGAACGCCCGGCGCATCCGTGCCGCTGCGCCGCCTGCCGTATCCCGATCTGGGCAAGCTGCCCTCCGCATTCACGTATGGCGAAGCCGCGCTGGTGGTCTACCAGTACTACCACTATGCCGACCACGTCGAGGTTGCGCCGGGCATTGCGCGTTTCGCGGGAACGACCGAGGATGAGATGGAATCTACCGGCATTCCTGGGCTGGCGATCTTCGGCCTGGAGAACCGCACACCGCAGACCATCGCCAGGGTGGAGATCAACGGCCAAGCCTACGACATGGGCTCGCATGCCGACCGCAGCCTCTTGTCGCGGCCTTGCGATCCGGTGCGCGGCGGCAGCCCGGTCTTGCTCGATCTGGAGCAGACCGTGCGGGTGCGCTGGCAGACGATGGAAGAGCCCGGGGCCTGGCACGAGGCCGCGGTGACCGTGCCCGCCTTCAGCGCGGCGAGCAAAAAGGATCCGGACAAGGGCCTGTTGCGCGTGCGCCTGTATTTCCTGCCGGACGGAACCGTGGCGGCCGAGCGCTACAAGCTGATCCGCATGCGCGGTGAAACTTCCCTGCGCGCCACCGGATTGCCCGCCGCCGCGAAGCCCTATACGGGCTGCGGCGGCGCATATTTCGGCTACAACCCGCAGACGGTGAAGCTGCTGGACAACTGAGTCCGGCGCACGCCACGTACGTGTTGGCTGCCTGGCTACCACGCAGCCGGAAGCGGGGATGGACCTTGGTGCGTAGGAAAATGCGGCAGCACTTCCTCTGCCAGTTCCTGCAGCACCTCGGCCGCCGGCCGTTGCGAGAACTGGATGCCGAGCGCGGCATGATTGACGCCGGCGGCCTGCCATTCCTCCAGCAACGCGATCAAGCCCTTCCTGCCGGTGCGCAGCACAAAGCCGTTATGCAAGGGCGTGCGCGGATGGTCGGGGTCATCGGTCAAGTCCAGCCATTCGTTGGTCATGTGCGGGCGGAAGCCGCCGTCGGGTATCAGCGCGCGCCATGCGCGGATCTTAGCCCCCAGGCGTTGTGGTCCCATCGGCGTATCCGTGGCGTCGGGATAGGTCAGCCAGCCATCGGCGTGTTCGGCAATCCACGGCAATGACTGCCCCGACGAGCCGGTGACGATGAGCGGAATGACGCCCGCGGCGGGCTTGGGCAGGAATTCCGCGCGGCTGAAGCGTCCCAGCGACGAATCGATCTCCAGGCGCCCTGGGCGCATGAGCTGGCGGAAGTACGAGACAGCTTCCGCGAAACGCGTTGCGCGCTCGTCATGGTTCAACCCATAAGCGGGAAACTCGACCGGCCGGTCTCCCGATGCAACCCCCAGCACCAACCGGCCGCCCGACAGTTGATCGATGGTGTTCGCTGCCTTGGCCAGATCAATGGGGTGGCGCAGGGAAAAGATTGCGCTGCCTGTCGCCAAGGCAATCTTCTTCGTTTGCGCCGCCAAAAAAGCCAGATAGGTGAACGGATCGAAGACCTGGCCGGCATCGCCGAAGGAAGGGGAGTACAAGGGCACGTCGCGTACCCAGACGGCGGCAAACTCCTGCCGGTCGATCTGTTGTACCAGTTCCGCCTGGCCTGCAAGGACCGCCATGCTGCCTTCGTAGAAGCGCAACGGCAGGAAGATGCCCAGGGTCAGGCGATCGGGTGCGAACATCCGCCGATAGCCGGGATGCGCGGAGAAGGCGAAGTGTGACGCTCCGGCCGTGTCATGGAGCGAGTGGGTAGTATCCATTCCGACTGTCCTCGATGCTTTCAAGCGCCTGTTGCCGGCGCAGGCAGGGTGATGCCTTTGGCGACCGCAGGGCGGGCCGCCACGCGTTCGTGCCATGCGCTCAGATGCCGGTGATGGCTGAAATCGAAGTCGATGATCCGCGCGATATGGCTCCAGCCGAAATGCGCGATATCGGCGATGGAGTAGGTGTCGCCGGCAAGGTAGCTGTGCCCGGACAGCCTGCGGTCCAGCACCGCGAACGCGTCCTCGGTCAGGCGCTGGTAGCGTTCCAGCGCGGCAGGGTTGCGCGCCTTGTCGAACACCTCGAAATTCACGCGCTGTCCGATGATGGGGCCGACGCTGCTGGAATGGAATTGCAGCCACTTGATCGCTTCCCACCGGCCTTGGGTGTCCGCCGGCAGCAGCTTCCCGGATTTTTCGGCGAGGTACAGCAGTATGGCGGCCGACTCGAACAGCACGACGCCGGTTTCGTCGTCGGTGAGGACCGGGATGCGGCCATGCGGGTTCAGCGCAAGAAAGCCGGGCTGGCGGTGTTCGCCTTGCGCGATGCGCACGTGATGCAGGCGGTAGGGAAGTTCCAGTTCCTCCAGGGCGATGGTGGCCTTGTAGCCATTGGGAGAACTGTCGGTGTATAGATTCAGCATGCGCTTGCTCATTGAGATAGGCTAAATTTTCAGGATCCCCTGCGATCCAGAAATTCTCCTTCTCCCGCAAGAGCGAGTACAGCGATCATTTCTCAATGTTAAGTTTAGGAAATCTAAAATGACGGCGGCGTTTCCCTGCGAACGCCGCGCGCGTTTTCCTACACCGCGACGGATCTTCCAGTCTCGAAGCGCTGCGCGGCCTGCAACAGCAGGCGCTCGCTATCCGCGCGGCCCAGCAGCTCCAGGCCTACCGGTATGCCGCCGTCGGTGAAGCCTATGGGCACGCTCAAGGCCGGCAGTCCCGTCACCGCCGCGAGCAGGCCATTGCCGCCGCGCTGCGGTTCGCCCAGCAGCACCGGCGCGCCGCGCACGCTGGGGTAGGCCAGCAGGTCCAACTGGCTTTGGTCCATGGCCGCCAGCACTTCATCGCGCAGCGTCCTGGCGCGTGCCAGCACCGCCAGGCGCGCGCCGCCGTCC
>LNAP01001642.1_pt1 | contig 25021 bp, 33 predicted proteins | sample 602601 | NCBI WGS metagenome assembly LNAP01 (sample SAMN02440304, study PRJNA202911) | soil metagenome | biome: Subtropical and temperate rainforests or woodlands; isolation source: soil samples (1 kg each in a 20% v/v slurry with milli Q water) were... ...
GCCTTCTCTGGAACCTTGTCTGGCTCCACGACCTGGACTCGAACCAGGGACCCAGTGATTAACAGTCACTTGCTCTACCAACTGAGCTATCGCGGAATGAGCGCTATGTTACTGATTGGATTGGAGAAGTCAAGCAAGCCCAAAAAATATTTTCGGTTGCCGACAGGCTGTCTTTGCAGGGGGTTCGTTCGCGGGAAGGGTTTGGCGTAAGGTGTCCAGAAACGTGTTTGTTGCCAATTTCACGAGAGGTGCAAGGCAGTGACTGTTAACAGCCAACTTGAAACGTTATTCCCCGCGCTGGAGGAGATTCCGGAGCAGTATCGTCCAGGCGACGCCATTGAGCAGCGCGAATACCTGGTCGGTGGGGCTTTGCATGTGTGGCCGGGGCCGTTGGCTCCGGTGCGCAGCCCGATTTGTCTGACGGCTCCGGATGGCATCCGCTCGGTGATTCTCGGCAGTACGCCATTGATGGATGCCGCAACGGCGATGACCGCGTTGGACGCGGCTGTCCAGGCTTATGACCGGGGGCAGGGTAGCTGGCCGACAATGCGCGTCGTGGATCGAATCCGCCATGTAGAAGCCTTCCTCAAGCGTATGCGAGAGCGGCGTGAAGCCGTGGTCAAGTTGTTGATGTGGGAGATTGGCAAGAATCTCAAGGACTCGGAAAAGGAGTTCGACCGAACCTGCGACTACATCACCGACACTATCAATGCATTGAAAGAGCTGGACCGACGTTCGAGCCGTTTTGAGCTTGAACAGGATACGCTGGGCCAGATCCGGCGCGTGCCATTGGGGGTGACACTGTGCATGGGGCCTTACAACTACCCATTGAACGAGACGTTCACCACGCTGATCCCTGCATTGATCATGGGTAACACCGTGGTTTTTAAACCGGCGAAGTTTGGGGTGTTGCTGATTCGTCCGCTGCTTGAAGCGTTCAGGGACAGTTTTCCAGCAGGTGTCATCAACGTGATCTACGGCAGTGGTCGCGAGACGGTCAGTGCGTTGATGGCCAGTGGCAAGATCGATGTATTTGCTTTTATCGGCACCAACAAGGCTGCCAGTGATTTGAAAAAACTGCATCCCAAGCCGCATCGCCTGCGTGCTGCGCTGGGCCTCGACGCCAAGAACCCGGGCATTGTTTTGCCAGATGTCGATCTGGACAATGCGGTCAGCGAGTGTGTTACCGGTTCTTTATCCTTCAACGGGCAGCGCTGCACCGCCTTGAAAATTCTGTTTGTTCACGAAAACGTGGTTGACAGTTTTCTGCAGAAATTCACCGACAAACTCGCCCAGTTGAAACCTGGGATGCCTTGGGAACCGGGCGTATCGCTGACGCCATTGCCTGAGCCAGGGAAAACCGAATACCTCAAGGGGTTGGTGGATGATGCGCTGGAAAAAGGCGCACAAGTTATAAATCCCGGCGGTGGTCAAATCCGCGAAACGTTTTTTTATCCCGCGCTGTTGTATCCAGTAAATGCGCAGATGCGGGTCTATCACGAAGAGCAATTCGGGCCAGTGGTGCCTGTCGTGGTGTACAGCGATCTGGAAAAAGTGATCGACTACGTCCTGGATTCGGATTTCGGTCAGCAGCTGAGTATCTTCGGCACAGGCTCGGCTCAGGTCGGTCGTCTGGTCGACGCATTTGCCAATCAGGTCGGCCGCATCAACATCAATGCGCAGTGTCAGCGTGGCCCTGATCAGTTTCCTTTCAACGGCAGAAAAAACTCAGCGGAAGGCACATTGTCTGTGCATGATGCCCTGCGGGTGTTCTCGATTCGAACCCTCGTGGCAACCAAATTCCTGGATGTGAACAAAGCGCTGATCAGCGACATCATAAAAAACCGCGAATCGAGTTTTTTAACCACCGATTACATTTTCTAAAAAATGGTTCATGGGTATCGGCGTCGCGATCTGGCGTCGATGTCCGTTGTTGAGCTGTTACATACACTTTACCGGACTGAAAAACCTTGGTTGAAACAGACACTCAAGCAGCGGTGAATCCTGGGAGGAATGTCTCTCCGGTTCATCAGCAACTGCGCGACGCCACCGCTGCGCCACATCAATCTCTCGAAAAAAGACTGCCGTTTGTTTCTGCTGACCTCGACAGAGCTGTTTACCTGCGCCTGCTCGAAGCCTATTACGGCTTTTACTTCGCCCTTGAACGACAACTTGATCAGATTTCCGATCTCGATGGGTCGAGCCTCATCGGTCGGCATAAAACGGCGGCGCTGGTCCGGGATCTTGAAGTTTTGGGGCTCACTCAAGAGCAAATTGCCGCGCTTGACATCTGCCATGAACTGCCTCCGCTGGACAACAGGCTGCAGGCGTTGGGCGTCATGTATGTGATGGAGGGGGCGACGCTCGGCGGTCAGGTCCTGAGCCGGATCGTAAAGGCCAAGCTCGCGATTGACAGCGACAGTGGTGGTGCATTTCTGAATGTGTATGGGAGTGCGGCGGGGCAGATGTGGCGGAGTTTTCTGGCGCTGCTTTCGGGCGTCGATGACCCCAGTCAGCGCGACCAGGTTGTCCAGTCCGCGCTCCTTACTTTTACAAGTTTTGAACGTTGGTTGGAGCGCTCGCAGGCTCTGCGGTAAGTATCGATGCGGCGCAGATCCAGTTCTGGCTGAGGACCTGAGCGTCGTCGCGGGACCGCTCGGTCATAAATATTCCTGAATTCTGCGGCTTTGTTTGGATTACGGCGGACGGTTCTATATTCTTGCGTTATCCATCACTCAGGGACGGCGGGCACATTGCCGTATTGGCATCCAGTCAAGTGCCTGTTTTCTGCCTCGCCAAGGAAACTCGATGAGCACTGCCAGCACGCCTTTATCCGGCGTCAATCAGCCACTCAAGGGTATCGCCCTTATTGTTCTGGCGACTCTTCTTTTCTCCACGCATGACACGCTGTCCAAATACCTGTCGGGTTTCTATCCCATCGTCATGGTGGTCTGGGTGCGCTACGTCGTACACACCTTGCTGATGGCCTGCATTTTCATGCCTTCAGCGGGCTTGCGGGTTTTGCGAACCAAGCGGCTGAAACTGCAAGTGATGCGCGCGTTGTGTCTGTTGGGCACCAGTCTGTTTTTCACCACGGGCCTGATGTACATCCCGTTGGCCGAAGCGACAGCCGTTAACTTTCTGGCTCCCTTGCTTATTACTGCGCTGTCGGTGCCATTGCTGCGCGAACATGTGACGCGCAAGCAGTGGGCCGCCGTATTGGTCGGTTTTGTCGGCGTGCTGATTATCGTCCACCCGGGTGGCGAGCTGTTTACGCCAGCCAGTCTTCTACCGCTGTGTTCAGCGTTGTGTTTTGCTTTCTATCAATTGTTGACACGTATGGTCAGCGCCCACGACAGCCCGACAACCAGTAACTTTTTCGCCGGCCTCTTCAATACCCTTGTGATGTCAGCGTTGGTGCCGGTTTTCTGGAAAACGCCAGAACTCAAGCATCTGCCGTTGATGTTGGCGCTGGGCACCTGCGGCATGGTCGCGCACCTGCTGTTGACCCAGGCTTACCGCTTCGCAGCTCCTGCGATGCTGGCTCCGTTCAGTTACTGCCAGATTGTGTTCGCAGGTCTGCTGGGATATCTGGTCTTCGACCACGCTCCATCGCTTACTGCACAGTTCGGTATCACTGTCATTTGCCTTAGCGGCCTGGCCGCCGCCTGGCAGCAACGCAGAAAGGGCTGATTCGCTCAGCTTTGGTATTGGGACGCAATTGCTTGCCCCTGATGTCTGCGGACAGGTCTACCATGTGCTCACCTTTTTACCGCGTCGGTCACTTGGCTGATTTGTGTTTGTTGCCTGGCGCGGTCCTCTGCCTTTTTTGCACCAGGAATTACTTCATGAGTATTGACCAGATATCCCTCCCGAAAGGCGCAGGCCCCCACGCTGAAAAGCTGTTTGAAGCGATCACTCAGGCTGGCACGGTCAGCGAGCTGAATCGCGCGGGCGGCAAGGCTGAAGGCTTCGTACTCGGGCTGGAGACGGCCAAGGCGATCAAAAGTCAGATTGCAGAACGGCTTTATGTCGTTTACGACGACGCCGCAACCCAACGTGAAACCGAGCTGACGGCCTGAAATTCGGCGCTATCCGCGGGGGCTTTCCGGCTTGGCAGATATTCAGGCTTGACCAATACGAGCAGGTACCCCTAAATTCGTTCATTACTTGAATGCGATTGGAGAATTCCTATGTATCCTGATGTTCAGCTTTTCATCGACGGTCAGTGGCGCGCCAGCCTTGATGGGCGAACCTTGCCAGTCATTGATCCCGCCACCGGCGAGACATTGGGAACCGTGGCTCATGCCGATATCGCCGATCTTGATGACGCGTTGGCCGCTGCCGAGCGCGGTTTTGCCGTGTGGCGGCGGACCTCGGCCTTTGATCGCTACAAAATCATGCAAAAGGCAGCGCAGCTGCTGCGTGAACGTGTCGAGACCATCGCTCGAATCCTGACTCAGGAACAAGGCAAGCCTCTGGCCGAAGCTCGCACCGAAACCCTGGCTGCAGCCGACGTTATTGAGTGGCTCGCCGAGGAAGGTCGCCGCAGTTACGGACGCATCGTTCCGTCGCGTGGCGCAGGTATCGAACAGAAAGTCATCAAGGAACCCGTAGGTCCTGTTGCGGCTTTCACGCCGTGGAACTTCCCGATCAATCAGATCGTGCGCAAGCTGTCGTCGGCACTGGCCGCCGGCTGCTCGATCATTATCAAGGCCCCTGAAGAAACTCCGGCATCGCCTGCCGAATTGATTCGTGCCTTTGCCGATGCCGGCGTTCCGGCAGGTGTGATTGGTCTGGTTTATGGCGATCCAGCGCAGATTTCCAGCTATTTGATTCCGCATCCGGTGATCCGCAAAGTCACGTTCACTGGCTCGACTCCGGTGGGCAAACAACTGGCGGCCTTGGCCGGTCAGCACATGAAACGCGCGACCATGGAGTTGGGCGGGCATGCTCCGGCACTGGTTTTCGACGACGCCGATATTGATCTGGCGGCGCGGGTGCTGACCCTGTCCAAGTTCCGTAATGCCGGTCAGGTCTGTGTGTCCCCGACTCGAATTCTGGTGCAACGCGGCGTGTTCGATGCGTTCACCGAGAAGTTCGTTGGCCTGACCCGGGAAATCAAGGTCGGCAACGGGCTCGATGCAACCACCACCATGGGTCCGGTTGCCAATGAACGACGCGTTCCGGCCTTGGCCGCGTTGGTGGACGATGCACGTAATGCCGGCGCGACGATACACGCGGGCGGGAAGGCCATTGAAGGTCCGGGGTATTTCTTCGAGCCGACGGTACTCAGCGGTCTGACTCGCGATATGCGCATCATGAACGAAGAGCCTTTCGGTCCTGTCGCGCTGCTGGTGCCTTTCGACACCCTGGACGAAGCCTTGGAAGAGTCCAATCGGGTGCCGTTCGGGCTCGCGTCGTATGCCTTCACCACGTCGATGAAAACCGCCAATGCGTTAAGTACTTATATCGAGGCCGGCATGCTGTCGATCAACCATTTGGGTATCGGCTTGCCAGAGATTCCTTTTGGCGGGATCAAGGACTCGGGTTACGGCTCCGAAGGCGGCACCGAAGCTATCGAGGCATACCTCAATGTCAAACTGGTGACTCAGTACAACTGATACGGCCCGCATTGAATTCGACTCGGCCGCGAAGCCTTCACAGGTGTCGCGGCCGAATTGTTTCTGCTGCTAGCTAAGCAAGTTGCCCCGCGCCATGCCGGTCGCAGCAATCACCATGATGACCATCAACGCTGCTTCTGCATGGCTGATCCTGGCAAAGCGGCGGGCGCGGCGCGTATCAATGTGTTCCTGGTTTTTGAACGCCAGTCGCCACTTGATGAATGCGAACATAGGGATCATTTCCAGGGCCACAATCGCAATGAATGCCAGCATCTTCAGGTGAAACAGCGGCTGGTGCAGGTAGTAATACGAGCCTTTTTCAAAGCCGCCAAACGCGCGAAGGGCGCCGGTGATCAGCAGGACTGCGGCGGCTATTCCCCAGATGTTGTCGACCACGAACACGTCTCTGAAGGACCTTGGGTCATCGTCGCGCAGCCGACGCAACGCCCGCCCTCGGGCCAGGACTGCGGCCAGGGCAAAACCGAACGCCAGTAAATGCAACGCGGCCAGCAGCCATTTGACGAGCATGTTTTGTACTCCCGAAAGCCGCTCGAATTAATGCAAGCGTTGCCAGAGGTTTAGCTCATGGGAGGATTATTTGCTTGAAGAGCGATGTGCCCAGGGATGAAATTTTTGTTAAGCGGGCAAGTTGCAGCTGAAGTTTGGGTTTGGCGATCATTGATCAACTGCAAAGTGTGCGGTGCTTTGCAGTCGATCGCCATATTCAGGAAGAAGGGCGGGCGGTTACTCTTTGGCCTGCAATCCATTCTGTTTCATGATCAGGTTTTTTTCCTTTTTATACTGCAAGGCAACTTCAGGCGCCGGACCGCTTTTGCCTGTCTCCATCCACAGGCGCAAACGGCTGGCGTCGGCGAAGTGGGTGTATTTGCCGAACGCATCAAGGATCACCACTGACACCGGACGACTCGCCATACTGGTCAGCAACACCAGGCAATGGCCCGCCTGATTGGTGAAACCGGTCTTGGTCAGCTTGATGTCCCAGTTGGATTTACGGACCAGGTGGTCGGTATTGCTGAAGCCCAGGCTGTACGTGGGTTTGCGGAATGTAACGGTCTTCTCGGGTGTCGTGCTCAGCTCGCTCAACATCGGGTATTTGCGAGCGGCCAGGACCAGTTTGGTCAGGTCGCGCGCGGTCGATACGTTGTAGATCGAGAGGCCGGTCGGCTCGACATAAACCGTGTGTTTCATGCCAAGGGCCTTGGCTTTGGCGTTCATGGCCTGGATAAACGCCGCGTATCCGCCGGGATAACTGTGGGCCAGGCTCGCTGCAGCGCGGTTTTCCGACGACATCAAGGCGATCAGCAGCATCTCTTTGCGCGGCAATTCGCTGCCAATCTTGACCCTGGAAAAGACGCCCTTCATTTCTGGCGTTTGCGAGATGTTGATCGGGATGACTTCGTCCATGGGCAGCTTTGCGTCAAGTACGATCATTGCTGTCATGAGCTTGGTGACCGACGCGATGGGCACAATCACGTCGGGGTTGCTGGAGTACAACACCTTGTCCGTTTGCAGGTCGACGACCATGGCGCTGCCAGAGGCAAGATGCAGTTGTGATGGGTCGCGTGAAATGGCGGCAGGTTCGTTAGCCTGGGCACTGGTGCAAAGTACCGGGCCTGTAAGAACAAATAATAGGCCGAGAAGAGAAAGATAAATTTTCAAGCGAGATGCTCACTAAGAGTGGAAAGTACGATATCGCACGGAGTTATGAACAATGGCGCATTTTAGGAGCACAGTTGGTTACTGTCGATGGGTGCTGTAGGACGTTTCGCTAATAAAACTGCAGCGACAGGCAAGGTTCAGCTTCTGCCGACTAAACCCTTCGAATAGGCGCGATGGTTAATAGTCGTGGTGTGCCAGGCGCGCAACGATTAGCATCCCATGCCATCGATGGTTGCCTACGCAGATCAAAGGAGTCGCGCAATGCCCAAAGGGTTTATCAGTAAGGATTACGCAGTGTTGGTGATCGTCGCCGGTGCCGTCGCCGTAGTCCTGTCGGGCTTGGGGTTTTTTTCCAGGCCAGCCGATTGGGCGGGTTGGGTGCAGGCCACGGGTTTGATTGTCGGGATGATGGTGGCGGTGGCAATCCCGGCCATTCAGAGGAAGCAGGATGCTGCAATCCAGCGTCAGCAATTGCGAACGCGCGAAACCGGTTATGCACGCCGTATTCAGTACCTGTGTGGTGAGCTCAGCGAGCTGCTGGCCAAGATCAGCGTCAGTTTGAATCACTTGCGGGCGTCGGATCGGCACCGTTTGCAAAACACGTTGCAGGATTATCTGCATCGCCTGTTCGAATCGCACAAACACGACTTGAACGATGATCGCGTAGTCATTGCTTATGAGTTACGGCAGGTCGCCAATGACTTGATTGATGAGCTGGAGAGCGGCCGCGCTGATCGGGTGGTGTTCATGGGTCTTGAAAAACGCCTGCAAAAACTGGCGCATCGTTGTCAGGTCAATGCCGCGATGGCCGAGCGTAGCTGATTTGGGCCAGGCAAAAAAAAAGCCCGCACCAGGGGAGGGATGCGGGCAAGGGGTTGTGCGGAGCAACGCACGATTTCGGGTGAAACGAAATTCGGTGAAAAGTCTTAGCCGTTGAGCTGAGCGCCGTCGAGTTTCGCAGAAAGCGCTTGTGCCGCAGGCAAGGATACGAATGGGCCGCTGACGGGTTCGCCGTTCTGCATCAGATACCAGCAGGCCAGCAGGCCGCGCTCTCTGAGGTTCGCCGGAACAGCGCTTCCAATTACCGACATGATTTGAACCTTGGTCATAACTGCCTCCATCAATCTATGGCGCTACTTTAAGGCGCCATGGCGGGATGCAGAAATCACCACTCTCGATAGTCGACATTGATGACAAGAGAAATGTCCGGCAGATTACGAGCGATCAATCGACGACCAGGTCCAGCATTGCAACGACTTCCGAGTCGGTCAGCATGCCTTTTTCGACCAGGTTTTGTGCCAGAAGAGAGAGAAGCTTGGCGGTGCGATGGCCTTCAAGACTCTTCAATTCGGTCAGCGCGCTGTAGACCTTGTTCGACGTGCAGAGTCCAGCGGCTCGATGCGGGTGCTGTGTCGGCATAAACGCATTCCTTGTTTTTATGAAGTTCGATACCGCTGTCTATAGGATGACCGGCCATCCGTTGAATGATTCCGATCCAATGATGATCGGTTCCCGTTCCAGTCAATGTTCTGAAAGCGACCGTCGGATTAGCTGAGTCGCCGGACTGGCTTTGCTGAACCTCACAAACAACAACCCCGCCAAGAGGGCGGGGCTGAAGACCAACTGTTACCAGCGGCCGCGATCATAGTAACCACGGGGCGGGCCGTAGTAATAGCCAGGTGGTGGGCCGTAATGGCGTGGCCGATAGTAAACCGGTGGCGGGACGACCACCTGATAACCCGGCTGATAATAAACCGGTGGCGGCGCCTGGACATAAACCGGCTGCTGCACATACACAGGTTGGGGCTGTTCGACATAGACGGTTCGATCACGGCCTGACGAAACCGCTGCACCCACCACCGCAGCGCCAACAATGGCACCAACGACTGCCGGACCACCCCAGCCACCACCGCCGCCATGGGCGTTCGCTTGGCCTGCGAGGGCTAGGGCACCTATTAACAAGGCAACCTTGGGGATTTGACGAATCATGACTGTTCCTCGGCTTTCAACCCCGTTGTCGCGGGCTTGCATTGTTCTCAAGCACTGCCACGGGATAATTCTAAGACAGCGGTTTCAGGGAAAACTGCGAAGCCGTTGCGTAAATTTTGTGTAAGGTATCCGGCGTGTTCAAACTACCGGATCAACTTACTGATCCGCTGTGAATAGTACGCCTGCCGGGCAGGTTTTTTCTAATACCGTTGAGGAGAAATATGCTGATGGTCCCCAACAAAGAAACACAGCTGTGCATGTCGCTTGCCGGACGCCCCGGTAACTTCGGGGTGCGCTTTCATAATCACTTGTATGAACAGCTCGGGCTCAACTTTTACTACAAGGCGTTTACGACCGGCGACCTTCCTGCCGCCATCGGTGGAATACGCGCCCTTGGCATTCGCGGATGTGGCGTATCAATGCCATTCAAAGAGGCGTGCATTGAATGGGTCGACGAGATGGATGCTTCAGCGACCGCGATTCAGTCGATCAATACCATCGTCAATACAGACGGGCATTTAAAGGCCTACAACACCGATTACATCGCTGTGGCGCAACTGCTGCAGAGTCGAGCCGTGCCCATGACCGAGTTTGCCTTGCGCGGCAGTGGTGGCATGGCCAAGGCGGTGGTGTCTGCCATGCGCGATGCCGGCTTCACCAGCGGGGTGATTGTCGCCCGTAACGAACAAACCGGCCGCGCCCTGGCCGACGCCTGCGGGTTGCGCTGGCAGGCGGAGCTTGGCAAGGAGCGTCCGCCGCTGTTGGTCAACGTTACGCCGCTGGGCATGAGTGGCGCGCAGTCTGAGGAGCTTTCGTTCAGCGAAGATGCCATTGAAGCCGCAGAGACGGTTTTCGATGTAGTGGCCACGCCCGCGCAAACACCTTTAATCAAGGCAGCCAGAGCTTTGCGAAAGCGCATTATCAGCGGCGATGAAGTCGCGGCCATCCAGGCATTGGAGCAGTTCGTGCTGTACACCGGAGTGCGTCCGACCAACGAGCAATTCCAGCTGGCCGCAGCATTTGCTCGCGGCTGACCTGCCTCTGGCCCTGTTACCGAGATCGGGTAACAGGGCAGGGCGCGACACCTGATGGCTGTCGGCTATTCGAGCTTCGCCAGCCGCTCTTCGAGTGCTGCAATGCGTGCTTCCAGCTCGTCCAGACGTTCAGCCGATGCCGATGCCGAGCTGCCGGAACTGCGTTCTGGCGAGTTTTGCCGGTTGGCGAGAATTTCCTGCAGCTCCTCGGGGTTGCCCAAGGTGTGCATGTAACGATCCTCCCGCTGCCCGGACTGGCGTGGCACCAACATGGCCATGTTGCGGGAAATCAGCCGCTCCAGTTGATGAACCACTTGCTCGTTGTCCTCGAAGTCATGCATCCGGTTACTGCGGGTGAGCAGCTCGTTGACGGTTTGCGGGCCGCGCAGCAACAAAAGGCCGGTCAAGATAACTTGCGCAGGAACCAGCTCCAGCGCCTTGTCGACCTTGTGTTCCCAGCGATCGGCCCGGCTGCCCATCACCAGACGCGTCAGGCGGCGGCCTTCCAGGGCGCGCAGGCTTTGACCGACCTGGCCTGGCGTCAGGTTCATCACCGGATCGCGACTGGTTTTCTGATTGCAGGCGGTGACCAATGCGTTGAGCGTCAGCGGATAGGTTTCCGGGCTGGTGGCCTGCTTTTCGATCAGGCAACCCAGAATGCGCAATTCCGTGCTGTTGAGGTGTAGCGCGTCGGTCGTGTCTGCAGATGACGGCGAGGGCTGTTCGGTAGACATGGCGCTTTCCATAGGCGATGGCGGGCAGTCAGCCTAGGCTGTGCGATGAATATTTTCCAGCGCCGCAAGCCTGCGTTTGCGCATTTCACGGACGCCGACAATAAAGACCAACTGCGTTGCCAGGATAGCGTGCCTATAATCTCTTACCTTTCATTCAGGATCTGTCATGACTATTTCTTTGTATTCCGCCTCCATCCCGGTGTTTCAGCAAATGCTCAATGCCTTGAGCGCCATCCTGACCAAGGCCGAGGCCCACGCAACCGAGAAGAACATCCAGCCAGAGGCTCTGTTGCAGGCTCGCCTGTTTCCGGACATGCTCAACTTCACTCGCCAGGTCCAGATCGCTGTTGACTTCGCCAAAGGAGCTTCGGCACGTCTGGCGAATGTAGAAATGCCTAAGTATGACGATACCGAGACCACGTTTGCCGAGCTGCAAGCCTTGCTCGCCAAGACCCTGGCGTTCATCGGCAGCATCAAGCCAGAGCAGGTCGACGGCAACGAAGAGATCGAAATCATCCTGCGTCCGGGCACGCCGAAAGAAAAACGCTTCACCGGCCAGAGCTATCTGCTGACCTATAGCCTTCCGCAGTTCTTCTTCCACGTCACCACCGCTTACGACTTGCTGCGCCACAACGGCGTGGAAATCGGCAAGCGCGACTTCATGGGAGCGGTCTAATCCGCGACGACGCCATGATTGGCTGATCTGCTGCATTCGAGCCGCCGCACGATTGTTGTCATGCGGCCGTTTGCGCTCTGTATCTAAACGGCATCGGTAAACAACTTGTGCCGGGCGCTTTCGGTGATCGCAATAATGCCTGGGTGCTTGACCTTGCGTTCTACGGAAATGGCGTAGAACGACTCGGTCACGGCGTCCGTCTGGCCGAGCAGCTTGACGCCGTATTGCGTCTGCACCTCATCGGCAATCACGCTGGGCGCGATAAATATGCCGCTGCCTGACTTGCCGAAAGCTTTCATCAGCGCGCTGTCGTCGAACTCTCCGACAATGCGCGGCTGCACGTTCTGATCCGCAAACCAGCGCATCAACCTGCTGCGCACGACGGTTTCCTGGCCGGGGATCAGCAACGGCGCGCCGTGCATGCTGGCAGGGAAGTCTTTGCCATAGCGCTGGGCCAGTTCTGGCGTCGCGAAAAAGCTGATGCCGCACTCACCCAGTTTTTGGCTGTAGCCTTTAATGTCCAGGTGTGAAGGCATCGGACTGTCGGAGATCACCAGATCCAGGCGCTGAATCGCCAGGTCGGCCAACAAACGCTCCAGCTTGTCCTCGCGGCAACTGATACGCATCGGCTCCTGCAACTCCATGGTGGGCGCGATAAGCCGATAGACGATCGATTTGGGGACCACATCCGCCACGCCGACACGAAACAGAATCTGCTGCTCGTCCGGCTGCGCACGCAGCATCGCTTCAAGCTCATTGCCCAGCTGAAACATTTGTTCGGCATAAGGGAGAGCAAGCCGACCGGCTTCGGTCAGTTCCAGCTGGCGTCCGACCCGCTGGAACAGATCGACCCCCAGAGTCTGTTCCAGCAGGCTGATCTGACCGCTGATGGTTTGTGGGGTCAGATTCAACTGGTCGCAGGCGCGAACAATGCTGCCGGTTTTGGCAACCACCCAGAAGTAATGCAGCTGTCGATAATTCAGCATGAAGTTTCCCGATTCGGTATAGCCGAAGTATACGCCTTGAAAATACGAATTTTCCTGAACTATCTGCCTGACTAGAATGCGCCCCTATCACCGGACCGTGTCTATGCGTCCGGCTAATCTCATGAGGCACCCATGATCAAACCTTTGCGCATTGCACTGTTTACGCTTCCGCTGTTGTTTCTGGCCGGCTGTGATCAGGTCGAAACATCCACCAAGCAACTGTTGAGTACCGCCGCCGATTCTGCCAAACAGGCCATCGACGATACGCAGAAGGCCGCCACCAAAGCGCTGGATGACGCCAAACAGGATCTCTCCCTGGCGCAACCCAAGCCGGAATCCAAAGCAGACAAATCAAGCAAAGAAATCTAATCTCGTCTTCAACTGAACCAGGGCATCACTATGGAATACCTGTTAGAACTCGCGACAAGCCCGGCAGCCTGGATCGCATTGGCGACGCTGGTCGTCATGGAAATCGTCCTCGGGATCGATAACCTGATCTTTATTTCGATCCTGACCAACAAATTGCCGGTGCATCAACAGCAAAAAGCCCGCAGGCTGGGTATCGGCATGGCGTTGTTCCTGCGCCTGGGCCTGCTCAGCACCGTGGCGTATATCGTGCAGCTTACCGAGCCGGTCATCGAAGTATTTGGCCAGATGTTTTCGTGGAAGGACATGATCCTCATCGCCGGTGGCCTGTTTCTGGTATGGAAGGCGACGACTGAAATCCACCACAGCGTGGACATCAAGACCGAGGCCGAAAAGAAGATCGAGTCGACCATTACTTTGGGTATGGCTGCTGCGATTGGCCAGATTCTGATGCTTGACCTGGTGTTCTCCATCGACAGCATCGTGACTGCCGTGGGCATGACCGAGCACTTGCCCATCATGATCATTGCGGTTATCAGTGCCGTGATCGTCATGCTGGTCGCTGCGGACCCGCTGGCGAAGTTCATCAACGACAACCCAACTGTCGTGATGCTGGCGCTGGGCTTCCTGATCATGATCGGCATGACGCTGATTGCCGAAGGCTTCGGTGCTCACGTGCCTAAAGGCTACGTCTACGCGGCCATGACCTTCTCGGCGTTGATCGAGGGCTTGAACATGCTGTCGCGCCGAGCCAGGCTCAAGCGCGAAGCGGCTCAGGCTTCAGAGGCGCAGTAATTGAAACAGTAAATCAGGCAGTAACTGAAGAGGCCGGCACGGTTGATACCGCTGCCGACCCTTTCGCTTGAGTTCAATGGGCCGCCGCTTGGGGGCCTTTTCGTGGTTTTTCGCGTTTGACAGGTGCAATACCCGTCTCACGGTGATGATGACGACGAGAAATTCGCATCACACCCCAGAGCATGGCGGTGGCAACAGCCATCCATGCGGCGATCAGCATCACGATTGTCATTCCCAGGCTCATAAGTCCTCCACGGACTTGCTTTTCCACTCAGTCCTCTTAACTGACAGTCTAGTACTCGGCATGTTTCGGTAAATTGACCAATGGTCTCAAACTAAGGATCAATTTGGCATAGCCAATCTCATTGACTGCGCTATCAGGCTATACCCGTGCGCAGTGTCGCCCTATGATCGGCGTTCGAGTCAGGCCGCAGGTGGCCGACGTCTGTTGAAGTGAGTGAACATGCTACCGGTATTACTCCGATCGCCCATGGTTGGTACGAAATGGAAAGTTCTGGCTGTTGCCTTTGCCTTGAGTCTTGTCGGCTGTGCTTCGGCCCTTACGCCTGAAATCCAGCGCCTGCCGGACCGGGTTGAGCTCAATAACGTACCGTTCTTTCGTGGCAATGCTTATCAAAGCGGACCTGGCGCACTGGCCAGCATGTTGGCCAATCAGCGCGTCCAGATAACCCCGGGTTTGCTCGACAAGCCGCTGCAACTGCCAGGCGCTGAGGACAGGCTTGAGCAAAGTATGCCGACGCTGGCGCGCGAGTATGGTTTCCTCGTGTACCCCCTGGATGACGGCCTGCAATCGTTGTTGACGCAAATTTCCGCTGGGTATCCGGTTATGCTGCGCTTTTCCGAGGGCACTCTCCTCAAGGAGCCGCGTTACGCTGTGTTGGTGGGCTACAACCGCATTAAGCAAACAGTGCTGCTGCATGCGGGCATGAACCGTCGTCTACTGGTGAGTTTCAGCAGTTTCACATCGGCCTGGGAAAACGCAGGAAGTTGGGCGGTGTTGATCCAAAGTCCGCGCCAGTTGCCTGCCAGCTTGGACGAACAGCGCTGGGTGAAGGCGGCGGATGATCTGGCCCAGGCGGGTCAGGAACAGGCAGCCGGCGAGGCCATCAAGACGTTGAAGGCGCGCCAGGCTGTTCACTGAGGTCGGGCGGCGCAGGGTGCCGCTCAAGATGCATCAGAAACCCAGCTTGTCTCTCAGGCCGTAATACCAGGCACCCAGAGCCGTCAGAGGCGTACGCATCAGCTTGCCGCCGGGAAAAGGGTAATGCGGCAGTCCGGCGAACGCATCATAGCGTTCGGCCTGACCGCGCAAGGCTTCGGCCAGCACTTTGCCCGCCAGATGCGTATACGTCACGCCATGACCGCTGCAACCCTGAGAATAATAAATGTTGTCGCCGAGCCGCCCGACCTGGGGCAGACGGGATAACGTCAACAGGAAATTCCCGGTCCAGGCGTAATCAATCTTCACGTCCTTGAGCTGTGGAAAAGCCTTGAGCATCTTTGGTCGGATGATTGCTTCGATGTTGGCCGGATCACGAGCGCCATACACAACGCCGCCGCCAAAGATCAGACGTTTGTCGGCGGAAAGACGGTAGTAATCCAGCAGATAATTACAGTCTTCGACGCAGTAATCCTGCGGCAGAAGTGCCTTCGCCAGCTCGTCGCTCAAGGGTTCGGTGGTGATGACTTGCGTGCCGCAGGGCATGGACTTGGCGGCCAGCTCCGGGATGAGATTACCCAGATACGCATTGCCCGCGACGATGATGAATTTGGCGCGAACCTTACCCTCGGCGGTATGCACTACAGGGTTGGCGCCTCGCTCGATGCGAATGGCAGCCGACTGCTCATAAATCGTGCCGCCCAGGGATTCCACCGCAGCGGCTTCCCCCAGCGCAAGATTCAACGGATGGATGTGCCCACCACTCATGTCCAGCAGGCCGCCTATATATTGGTCGCATGCTACGACTTGCCGAATACGGGTTTGATCCAGGAGCTCCAGCTGAGTGTGGCCGTAGCGTTCCCAAAGCCGTTTCTGCGCTTCAAGGTGGCCCATCTGCTTGGGTGTCAGCGCGGCGAAGACACCGCCGTCCTTCAAATCGCACTGGATCTGATACCTGGCAACCCGATCACGAATGATCGTAGCGCCCTCGAACGCCATCTGCCCCAGCAGCTGCGCCTGCCCAACTCCAACTGTGCGCTCGATGACATCAATGTCACGGCTGTAGCTGTTGACAATTTGTCCGCCATTACGCCCCGACGCACCAAAGCCGACCTTGGCAGCCTCCAGCACCGTCACTCGAAAGCCGTGCTCCAAAAGAAACAGAGCGCTGGACAAGCCCGTATACCCTGCGCCAATCACACACACATCAGTTTCCACCTCACCCTGCAATTGCGGGCGAGGAGGGGCTGGATTGGCCGAGGCTGCGTAGTAGGACTGCGGATAAAGAGTGTTCGCCATCCTTTAACCTCCGTTTAATATATTTTACGAATGGCCCGATCCTACCGGAGATCAAAAAACCGCACCAGCCAGCAACAGATTAAAGGCGAAAACCGGAAATCGTAAAAAAGACGGATATTCATAGGGTTAGCGCGAAAAAAGGTGTTGACACACATTTAGATATCCGTAGAATGCCGACCCACAGCAGGCGCGTAGCTCAGTTGGTTAGAGCACCACCTTGACATGGTGGGGGTCGTCAGTTCGAGTCTGATCGCGCCTACCAAACAAATCCGCTCTCTGCTGGGCGGTCTAGAAGGGGTTCACCGAAAGGTGAGCCCCTTTTTGCTTTGGGTGTTTGGGAATATTTTGGGCAAACATTGGGAAAACGATTTTAGAACTGGATTTTCAGGTCTGCGTTGACTCTCATGTACTCCACCTCGTCAGGCCCGTGTCCAGCCAGATAATGCTCCGTCATCTTTTCATCGGCATGGCCCATCAAGGCCTGGATGTACTGCTGCGGATAGCCCTGTTGTTCATACAGCCACGCACCCAGCGAGCGTATCTCGTGAAACGTCGGACGCTCGCCGATCTCCAGATGCTCATACACTTTTGATCGATCCCGGGCATCGCTGAAGGCCTTGGTCAGAAAGTCGGCCGTCACTGCGTTCCAGTGCAGCTTGGTTTCCAGCTGTTTGGCTCGGCGCGCCTTGGGGATGTGACTGAGCAAATACGGGCAAACAACGGGAGACCTGATGCATTCAACGACGACGTCGCGTAGCGCCTTGCCCATGACCAGCTCCAGATGGATCGGCTTGTCGTAGTTTCTGGTTTTCCCGGGCGAGATGCGGATGGTGTTTTTTTCCAGATCCACCGCACTCTTGGGCCATTTAACGATGTCCTCGCGCCTCTGTAGGCTGACCAAGCCCAGGCGAATAGCCCTGCGCAGCCACGGCTGCGTCCCTTCGTATTCAAGAATCTTGTTCAAACCCTCGACGGTAAGACGCTGGCGCCTCTTTTCAGCTTCCTTTTTTACCAGCGTCAACTCTGCCGAATTGCGGTCAATGAGCCCTTTGGCGACGGCAAACGCAAATATCTGCACCATTAAGCCACGGTGCTTGGTGCAACCGCAGCGCCAATGTGAAGTGCAATGAGAACTTCACAGAACTGTACGGGACCATGACCGCCAAGGGCGATAACAGTGACATCACCTCGCTTTCCGGGCTGACGACGCCGTTGAGTGTCGAGCAGGGCGGGACGGGTGCAAATACGGCTGCTGACGTCAGAGCTCGCTTGGAGGCGGCGCGAAACGGCAGAAATGTCGATATCACTGAATTGGCGGGATTGGTGCAGCCGCTGAGCGTTGCCCAAGGCGGGACGGGCTCAAAGAACGGGCTGAGCGCCTGCCGTGCGCTGGGCGCGTTGGCTTTGGGCGTCGCCAGTGAGTCGTACAGCACCATTCTGCAGAACGGCGCGATGCCAGCGATCCAATATATTTCGGATACGTCCAATAGGGAACGTGGGCCGCTGACGTTAATGAATGCCAGTAACCGCTCAGCATCCTGCGTAATCACCTTCCACCGCGTAGGCGATTTCGCCTGCTATTTCGGCCTCGACACGGACAACCAACTCAAGATCGGCGGCTGGTCCATGGGCAAAGTCGCGCATCGGATCTATCACGAAGGAAACACTACGCGCTCCGCAGACGGCACATTAAAGGCGATCTGATCATGGCTAACGCAGCAGTCAATATTCTGGGTGATGGCTCGATTCTCGACATCACCACCCTCGGTGGCGACGTCACCAAACTAAAAACCTTGCGCGTTGAGCAAGGTCTCTACGAACTGCGCGGGACCTTCGGCATGGTACCGCCGCCGTATGGCTGGGGCTTGGTTACTAACCCAGTGGACAAGTTGAGCGCTCAGGTTTCCTACGCCAATGGTCTCCTGAGCCTGGAGGCCAGGAACGAGCAGGGTGAGCTTGTCGACATTCCGAGCATGGTCACCCTGCACATCGTCATTGAAGACGCGCCTCACGTCGTACCGTCTCCAGAGCCACCGCCAGAACCGGAGCTAGACGCAGGCACGCAAGCCTTGGCCGAACTCGCACGGCGCCGAGGCATGGCGGACGAAGTGATTCAGCAATCACAGGATCTGATCGACATTGGCGAAGGCACACCGGAAATCGAAGCGCAGATCCTGGCATGGAAGCGACACCGGGTTGCGCTGTGCAAGGTAGGGAATCAGTCGGGGTGGCCGGGGAGTGTGGAGTGGCCGGTGGAGCCGGAGCGGTAATCGCAGCAGCCTTGTCTAAATATCTTTTCGTATGTACGATTAAACAATGATCATCTATGACGAAAACAAACGTCAGAGCAACCTTACCAAGCATGGGTTGGATTTGGCGGATGCCGGTCTGGTGTATGACGCGCCGAATAAAATCACGTTATGTTCGCCTCGTCAGGATGAAGACCGATTTATGGACGTGGCCATGGTCGAAATTGTAGGTGTGGTACTGGTTCTGGTTTACGTCGAGCGTGGTCCGGACATCCGAGCAATTTCACTTCGTCGCGCCTCAAAACAGGAGAGGAAACGCTATGCCGACCTCCAGCAAGACTGACTGGGATCGCATCAAACGCGAAGCCGCCGCAGAAACACCGGTTGCGCATGATGCCGAATCTCCCTACGACCCTAACGATCCAGCGGCAGTCGACGCGTTCTGGGACAAAGCTGTTGTTCGTCGGCAAGGCGAACGTGGTCCGCAGAAAGCACCCGTCAAAGAGCGTGTGACACTGCGCCTGTCGCCGGATGTCGTGGATTACTTCAAAGCCGGCGGCAGTGGCTGGCAAACCCGGCTGGATCAAGCCCTCAAAGATTACATCCACGAACATCAACGCTAGATAGACCTTCAAGCAAACCCCAACCCAGCCAAGCGCTGGGTTTTTTGCATCTGGAGAAACGTAATGCCCATCACCCAAGCGCAGATCCTGCGCATCCTCCCCAACGCCCGCCCAGTCGCGGGCGTTTTTGTACCTGTTCTAAACACCGCCATGGGTCGATACCAGATCATGAACCGGCTGCGCATCGCGGCGTTTGTTGCGCAGGTAGGCCACGAGTCCGGACAGTTCCGTCACGCCCGTGAACTCGGCAGCGATGCCTATCTGGCCAAATACGACACCGGCCCGCTCGCGGCGCGCCTGGGTAACTCACCCGAGGCGGACGGCGATGGCCAGAAGTATCGGGGCAGGGGGCTGATTCAGATTACGGGGTTGGCCAACTACAGCGGCTGCGGTGAAGCGCTGGGCCTGGACCTGGTCAATCAGCCTGAGCTGCTGGAACTGCCCCAGCATGCGGCCATGTCGGCAGCGTGGTTCTGGTGGTTTAACGGTTTGAACGCCTTCGCGGATGAGGGCGAGTTCGAAACCATCACCAGACGAATCAATGGTGGCATCAACGGGCTCGCAGAGCGCGAGGCATTTTACCAACGTGCGCTGCAGGTTCTGGAGTGAATCCGTTAGTCAGCAAGTGGCTCGCCATCGGCGCAGGCGCGTTACTGCTGGGCGGCGTATGGAAGGTGCAGGACTGGCGTTACGGGCAGCAACTCGAACGCCAGGCTCGACTGCAGGCAGACACCCTCACCGAACAAGCTCTGGCTTCAGCCGCGCTGCAGCGCACCGAACAAGGCAAACGCCTGCAGCTGGAACAACGCCTGAGCACCCAAGACGCCGCACATTATCGAGAACTCGCAAATGCTCAAACTGCTCAAAGCCGCCTGCGTGACCGTCTCGCTACTGCTGATCTCCGGCTGTCAGTCCTACTCAAAATCAATCCCGCCGCCAACAACTCAGTGCCAAGCGCCACCACCCCCGGCGGCGTGGTTCATGCAACCCCACGCGCCGAACTTGACCCAGCGCATGCTCAACGAATTATCGCCATTACCGGTGACGGAGATCGAGGATTGATCGCGGTGGCTGCTTGTCAGGATTACGTGCGTGGCGTTTCCAAACTCGAATGATAGTGCTCTACGCTAAACTGATACATGGATCAGGACAACTGACAACTAGCATTGGATTTTCCGTAGATCGTACAGCGGAAACTAGGTTGCCGTGGGCGGGAGCACGCTGTGATTTACGATCCTCTAGTCAGACCAAACCTGTAAGTTTCCTGTTCGCCATAAAGTGCCATCCCATGACAATACATCGTCCAGATCTTTGCATAGTGGATGCTGTCTCAAGCGTGGCTGGTAATTGGTTTTGAACCATTTGCTTATTAGAGTAATTGAGTTAGGGGTGCTCAACTTTTTTCTTGTATTGAGCTCTGGCTGCCAAAAATAGATGATTAATGTTTCCGCGAGTTCGAGGAAGTGCCTTGATGATTCATTTGGGTATTTTATGGAGCCAATCCAAAACTCAGATTCTTTATATATCTGATGGATTTTGTGATGATTTCTAAAGCGTCTAAAAAAAGCACCCTCAGTTATGCCGCAATACTGTATTGTCGCAGTTCGCTCGTATTTCAGCTTGCCGGTCACCAAATACAGTCCATTGCTAAGCTCTTTTTTTTCTTCGATCTCTTCCGGCGTGTAAGGCCCTAGCCAGTCTACGATGATCGTTGTGTGCGTAGTCAATTTTATCTCTTTACTTGATTTTGTAGAGGGCGGTTGGCTGATGCTTTGAACTATGCAAGTATTTTTACCCTTACATTGCTAATCCCAATGCATAAAAACTCAGCATTATGAAAAGTGATGTTAATCCGGCTATCGTATAGAACGGCCAGCTATGTTTAGTGAAATACATCACAAACCGAATTAGGGAAAAAGAGATTATGACTATTGTTATGCACGTTGCCGCTACACAAAAGCAACCTGCTAGTATGCTGCTGCCTAGAAACACTCCCTGGAAAATAAATTTAGTAATAAAAGTTGTCGCGGTTACTAAGAATGCACCAAGAGCTTGCTCTCCCAAAAAAGTGGTTATTACTGGGAAGGTAAGCTTATCTGTGGTCACCGGAAGTTGAAGAAAGTCAGTTAAGGCAGCAGGGTTTTTAGATTCAATCTTATGCTGCATTGCGGGCAGCGCTAATATAATAATTCCTGTTAAATTCAGAACAACCAAAGGAAATAAAATATCTTTGCTCAAGTCATTTGCAAGATAGATCTGAATGTAAAATAAAATATCTATTAGGGAGAAAAGAGCGAGCAGTATTATTGCTGCGAAAATTTCTTTTGTTCCATAAATACTTTTGAAGGTGTTCAATTTTTTCAAATCCTTTTGTGAGGTAGTGATATCTAATGGCCACTATAACCATTAAATACCACCATATCAAGCTGTGGGGGCACTTTGGTAAATTACCAACCTCTTCGGGCTGCCCCTTGCCATGACTATTACCTATGCTTTTTTAGCAAAACAGTTCGGATAGCACAATGAGCCGTCGACGCCGAATGCGTTCAACAAGTATCGCTATTTAGTACTGATACGGTCCGCTATCGCGTGGAGTAGTTTAGGGATCAGCCTTAAATCAGCACCATCACTCTCCCGCACCCAGCTCACTACCTTCTCCGGCGTAAACACCCCAGCATTGCTCGGAACAGCAGAAAACTGCGGCGAGCCGCTGCTGGAAAAGGTGAACAACCAGCGTTGATCCTTTATCAGCAGCCACGGTAGGTTTTCCGCAATATTCTGGGCGCGTGCTTCATCCCATTCCGCAGGCTGGACTCCTGCCGCGCGCATTGCCGCCTTGGTACGCGACAAGTAGTCCAGCGTCATCTGGGCGCTTTCCTTGCGAATAAATGCTTCGGCTGAAACGCCTGGAAAGGTCTGCAACTGAGGATCATTGTTCACACTTGCCAGCCACGCTCGCAGACGTTCGGTACATTGCGGTGGTGCGCTAAGGTACGTTCTCTCCAGGCCCGCCTGATTGATAGTGGTGAGGCGCCGGCCGCCGATCTGTTGAATCAACTGCATATGGTCGGGGAGAGCGGCCAGCATTGATGCGGCATCGCGGAGGCCCAAAGCCAAGACCACGTCGCTCACGACGTACCAGCATTCGTTACCAATCCATCTGAAACGAAAGCGTCGCCCTTCGTAACTCAGGTTCACAGCAGGCGCCATGCTTTCCCTAAGCTGGAGCCAGCGATCCCACAAAGCGTCGTCACAGCCGTTCTGATAGCTAACCAGTTGCTTGCGCGTCTTGGCGTCAAGGGACGCGAGTTCAATCGTCATGAGCCAGGCAGGCAGTTTGCTCAGCGGCAAGCACTCGACGGCTTTTGTGGTGCCCTTGTAAAGAATAGGGATTTTTACCTGGGTCGCTTTGAACCGCTTGAGTGACCGTTGAACTACAGAGTTTTTCCAGTCCAGGCCGACGCCTTGTAGTACAGGCTCTAAAGGAACAAACGGCATGTTTCGATGCTCGATCAAGAGCAGGCTGCAGGAATTGAACGGAATCACGTAGGGGACAATTACAGAATCGGACGACATGACATTTCCCTTTAAAAATGTATTTCGGCGACAATTTTGCGGCTGTGTATTCAAGTCCGCAGATGAGTATCCAGCGCCGAGCTCATCTCGAATTTAGTCCGACGTTCACATCCGTCAACGAGTGATCGGCCACAGCAAGGTGGCGAAATCAGAGAAACGATTGACACCTATTTCGTATCTTAGGATGACGCAGGAGATGCTTGTTCGAGTTGATGTGAGCGGAGTGGGTCCGCTTACGGGGAGTGTCCGTTGACACGTGAGATATCCATCGGAAATCCCACCTCAAGTATCAAACTACTTGACTTGGAATTCGGCTATAGCATCAGTGGAGAGTTCCGATAATGCATGTCAGAAAAAGCCACGATTGCTGTCGGTAAAATTCGTACCCCTATCTCTAACCTTTAGACCGACTGCGTTAGCTTGGGCGTGATAACCTTGTGCCATCATCGGGCGGGCACCAGACCTGATGGCGCTTCCTGGCTGTAAGACAGCTAGGCCAATGGACTGAGGAGCGGTTAACAATGAATATGGATATGATTGCTCAAGCGTATTTGCCGATTCTGAAAGGCTTTGAACAACATTTTCTCGACAGAAGTCGCGAGGCTGAACCGGAATTCGCGAATTTATCAGGACTTTTTCTACCAAGCTCAGCCAGGCATCGAATCATGGTGGTCGGCCGAGAGACGAAGGGCTGGACGATCGTTGGCAAAAATGAGCGTTTCACGTCGCTTGATGCTTACGTCAATGTCGCGCTGAATAAACATAGGGATTACTTGGCAGATAACCTTCCGAAGTCCCGTGACAAGGGCGAGAGCTTCTTCAATCTGATGCGTTCAGTCTCCAAGCATTACGGTTCCGATGGCATGATTTGGGCGAATTTGTTTTGTGCCTCCTGGAGACGCAATTCCCCGCTGAAAAGCCCCCAATTCGCGACGATCCAGAAATATTCCGAGCTACTGCTCAAAAAACAGATCGAGCTGTTTCAGCCCCAGACCATCATCTTTGCCAACGGCACGAGCAGTGCTAAATACCGCAGGGCGTTTTTCCCGACCGAGGGCGAGGCCAGTGTTTGCTCGGAATTTAGCGGTTATGAGGCACACGGGTTCTCCCGGGAACAGCTGCTGCGCTTTCAGCTGAATGGCAGCATTCAGTGCTACCGGATCCAGCATCCTAGCAGCCGAAGCAAAGAGGCGCGGGCAGCCCGGCACTATCTAGTGAATGAGATTCTGGCGAAGCAACCCGAGCCCGTCTTGGCTTAACGCTCAATCAAAATGGATAGGCAACGCTAGGGGGGCGACAAGCGCAATGCCAGGATTCATTTACTCGTTGGCCTGCCGTGGTTCATGCGTGGCATATTGGCAAAGGTCAGCCGTGTTGTGTTGCTGTTTTCCGGAGTGCCCATGCCGCAAGCTTTCAAAAGCGATGCCGAAATAATCACTGATGCGATGAAGTTCGCTCGACAAAACTGCACTAGAATCGCTAACGAACTCGTAAACCTCGCCGTCTATCCGAGCGAGGAAAGGCCATGGACGGTGTTGATGGCTGGATCGCCTGGTGCCGGTAAGACGGAGGTCTCTAAAGGTTTTGAAGCCGCCCTGGAAGAGCTGCCTAGCGAAGGGTTTGAGGGATTGGGGAAGGTTCTTCGAATCGACCCGGATGACTTCCGAGTTTACTTTCCAGATTACAATGGCCGTAATTCGAGCCTGTTTCATTCCGGCGTTATCAAAATTGTCGAAAGGGTTGTTGATCGAGCATTCGCCAAGAACGTCTCATTCATTCTTGATGGCACGCTTTCAAGTGACGCAGTCGCTAAAAGAAATATCGAAAGATCCTTGCGCAGGGGGAGAGATGTAACGCTGCTCTACGTGTATCAAGACCCCCTAAGGGCTTGGCAGTTTGTACGGAGTCGGGAAGCGGTCGAAGGACGTAACATTCCTCTGCAGGTATTTGTGGCTCAGTATTTTTCATGCAGGCGTACCGTCAAGGCGATGAAGCTTCTACACGGGCCGTCCATTCGAGTCGATCTCCTGATCCAGGCCCGCGATGGTCAGGGTCAGCCTACGGTTCTTGAGGATGTGACAGCTGCTGCAATTGACGCAGCTATCCCCGATACCTATAGTGAGGAACAGCTTCTACAACGACTTTCAAGAGGGGGAGGCGATGACGATGAGTAACGCTGAAGCCGGTAAGGCAAAAAGCCGTTTGGCGGC
>LNAP01001460.1_pt1 | contig 25003 bp, 24 predicted proteins | sample 602601 | NCBI WGS metagenome assembly LNAP01 (sample SAMN02440304, study PRJNA202911) | soil metagenome | biome: Subtropical and temperate rainforests or woodlands; isolation source: soil samples (1 kg each in a 20% v/v slurry with milli Q water) were... ...
TACCCGTCATTTTTGAGGTGGACGGTACCGTTCCTCACTATCACATCCCGTTGCTTCTGAGCCCTTACGGTTTCTCCACATACCGAGGAAATTGATCGTTAAGCGTTACTAAAGGATACCGTTCGAAGGAGAAGACAGCCGCCCCTACTCAAAAGGGCGGCACTGTCGCTTAACTTTTCGGCATCAAAACCTTCAGCGATGACCACGTTCATGCCTTAGGCTTGGTTCACGTTACAGGGGTGATGCCGGTGAGAGCGCCTTTCTGATCCTTGACCATAAATTGCAGGCCGCTGATAACTCGACCCGATTGGCCATGCCAGACAAGGGAATGCGGCGGACTTCAAGGTGCAAAGCATAGCGTCCATCATCAGTGTGTACCTATGCGTACTTGATGCAAACCTATACAAGACGCTGTCATTCGCACAAGACTGATCAGCAGTGGGTGACGCCTTCCTTTGTTGATGGATGCCCGTTCTGAGCTCTATACATTAATGACCTGCGCAGAGGGGACAATGAGCCCCAACCCTTGTTTATTAGCGTCCGCTGTGATCGGTTTGAACCTGCGCCTGGGAGCTATAGTTAATTTTCGGCGCTCAGTCCCCTGCCCGATCAGCGCATTACCCGCGTTCAACATGCTTCTCTCGTGCTCAATCTCGAATTTTCTTGTACAATTGCCACTGCTCTGTATAGGTTTGTGTCGGCTTAATGAAAGCGCCATGCAGTCCATAGCCACTGAGGTACGTATGTTCAACTCGAAAATCAAAAAAGAACTGGCCATCAGTAAGCAGCGTTTCGCTGACTGCGAAGCCACCCTCGCAGCATTAGGTGGTTCCATGGCTCTGATTGAGTTCCAACCTGATGGCACGATCCTCGGCGCCAATCACAATTTCCTCAGCGTAATGGGCTATCGCCTTGAGGAAGTTCACTCCCGGCATCACCGCATATTTTGCACACCGACCTACGCAAACAGCGTCGCTTATCAAGGTTTTTGGTCACGCCTGAGTAATGGTGAGTCGATAAACAACCGCTTCCTGCGCCTGGACAAAAAGGGGCATGAGATTTGGCTGGAGGCCAGCTACAACCCTGTTCGCGAAGCCTCTGGGCGGGTGATCAAGGTCGTCAAGATTGCTACTGATGTCACTGCACGGGTGCAGAAGGAACAAGAGCAGGAAAGTCAAATCAACGCGATTAACCGTTCCATGGCAACCATTGAGTTCAACCGGCAGGGAGATGTCATCAGCGCCAACGAGAACTTCCTTGCAGTGATGGGTTACCGCCTCGATGAGATTGTTGGAAAGCACCATCGTCTGTTCTGTGAACGTAGCGAAAGTGAATCCAACGAGTATCGCCAGTTCTGGGAGCACCTGAATAAAGGCGAATTTTTCTCCGGTAACTTCAAGCGCCTCAACCAACAGGGACAAACGGTCTGGTTACGTGCGACTTATAATCCAGTGTTCGACGCCAACGGCAGCCTTTACAAAGTAGTTAAGTTTGCGAGCGATATTACTGCTCAGGTTCTCCAGCAGGAAACTGAGTCACGAGCAGCACGCATGGCCTATGAGACTTCACTGAAAACCGACAATACAGCACAGGAAGGCGCCCGGGTGGTGCAGGAGACCGTGGATGTCATGCAAAGCCTGGCTGGCGAATTGAATCACGCAGCCGAAGGTATCAATGATGTCAGTCAGCAGTCGGAAGTCATCAGCAGCATCGTGCAGACCATCCGTGGCATCGCCGAACAAACGAATCTTCTTGCGTTAAACGCCGCCATCGAAGCGGCTCGTGCCGGAGAGCAGGGTCGAGGTTTTGCGGTGGTCGCTGACGAAGTGCGCAATCTGGCTTCGCGCACAAGCCAGGCCACCATCAAAATTGTCGAAGTGGTGCAGCACAATCGTTTATTGGCCCAGGGGGCAGTAGCGAGGATGGAGGCGAGTAAAGACAAGGCGGAACAAGGAGTCAAATTAGCCGGAGAGGCTGGTCAAGTGATTATGGATATTCAGGATAGTGCTCGCCAAGTCGTACACGCGATCAGAAATTTCTCGTCGACATTAGCTAGATGATTCAGCCTTGCGGCTTGAACAAAATCCTGATTTGACCGACACATTGATGCGTAATTGAAAAATAGGTTTTGAATGAACGAAATATCACAACCAGTCCCTACTTGTAGGGCCTGCAGGGATGGCAAAGAACTGGGTTTTGAGTTCAGTATGGCGTTCCAGCCAATCGTAGATCTGCGCGACAACAGTATTTTTGCCTACGAGGCTTTGGTACGTGGTTGCGATGGCAGTGGTGCCGCTGCCATTCTTGGAAAGGTGAACGAACAGAACCGTTATGCCTTTGACCAAGCATGTCGAGTCAAGGCTGTGGAGCTTGCTTCACGCTTACAAATACCCTGCTTTGTCAGCATCAATTTCTTACCCAATGCGGTATATCAAGCAGCCACGTGCATTCGTGCAACACTTGAAGCCGCACGCAGATTTGGATTTCCCACCGAAAGACTGATTTTTGAGATCACCGAAAACGAAGAGCTGGTGGATAAGGAACATCTAAAAAGTATCATTCGAGAATATCGTCTTAAAGGCTTCAAGACAGCGATAGATGATTTTGGCGCTGGGTACGCGGGGCTCAATTTGCTGGCAGAGTTTCAACCCGACATCATCAAACTGGACATGACCTTGGTACGTAGCATATGCACTGACCCGGTGCGACAGGCAATCGTCCAAGGCATTCTCGGTGTATGCAAAGCGCTCAATATTGAAGTGATTGCAGAGGGCGTAGAGACCAATGCTGAACTACAGCAGTTACTAGCCATGGGCATTAACTACTATCAAGGCTATCTGTTTGCAAAGCCCGCATATGAAACGCTGCCAAACGTCACATGGCCGCCTCAGAACATTGACCAGGAATAGATGCCCTGATTTTTCATAAATCGAGGCGATCAATACGCTGAGTCTTTTGCGCATAATCTGTTTGCTCACAGTATTACTCGGATTGCCCCATCTCCTTTTCTGCTCACCTGGATACCGCACGGCCTTGATCGTCGACGTTGAGCACCCACGGTCATGGATCCGTCTTATAACGGATCAAATCTGACGGTTTAAAGCTGAACAAATACTCAGCTCAAGCGCCCAAAAGCCGTTTAGTCGTGGCCATCGACGTGCGCAAGGATTGCCCCGTATGTTGTAACTTATTGAGCAAACTTGCACCCAACCAAAGTTGGTATCGCGTCTCAGGCACGTAGCGTGCGTCGTCGTTAGGCAGGCAGCTGCGAATGGTTGCTTCTCGTTGAGAGCCGGCCTCGCGAAATCGAGGCCGTTTCCAATTCGCGCCAATGCTCCGGATCCATCACGTCAGGCCACCGTCGATAAACTCTGCCGTCAGTTGCTTGAGCTGGGAAAAGAAGGCGTGCAGTTTGCGGTTTTCCCGGAAACCGTGGTGCCGTACTACCCCTATTTTTCGTTCGTGCAGCCGCCATTTGCCATGGGTAAGCAGCACCTGTTGCTGCTTGAAGAATCCGTCACTGTGCCAAGCGATGTAACCCGGCAAATCGGCCATGCTTGCCGCGAGGCCCAGATCGTCGCCTGCATCGGCGTCAACGAGCGCGATTGCGGCACAATCTACAACGCGCAGTTGCTGTTTGACGCCGACGGAACTTTGATCCAGCACCGGCGAAAAATCACGCCCGTTAGGGGCCAATCGTCCAAGCGCGCAGGCACTTCGCATGCATTGCCAGACATCAGGATGGACACTGAGCGCTCATGAAACACCGGATACGCAGAAAGCCGAGACGCGGCCTGCGGTACAGCAGATCAATGGTCAGGCAGTATGTGACCGCCAACGGCAGAACCTTAAACAGATGCGGGCCAAACGTGATGAGTCTGCTGTACGCGCTCACCTTCGTGCCCTTGTCGAAGGCACTCGCAATGACCAGACCAACTTACTGGCACTTTGCATTGACGCCATGAGCGCCCGGGCTACCGTAGGTGAATGCATGGCTGCTCTTGCACAGACTTGGCCCCGGCAACAGCACACACCGAAGTTTGTAACCGAAGTCTACGACTCGCTTCGCACTCCTTGCCCCGACTGGCAGGCTTTGTGTGCAAGAGTTGAAACGTTCAGACATTTTCTTGGACGCAGGCCCCACGTGCTGCTGAGCAAGCTGGGACAGGATGGTCATGACCGTGGCATTCGTCTCATTGGATTTATTAGGGTTTCCGAATTCTCACACTCCAAAATGGCCAGTGGTATTAGGAGGAATCATTCCCGAAACGGATATTCCTCGGCTAATGGACTTGGGAGTAGATGCCGTATTTGGGCCAGGAAGCGATGTGCTCGACATGACGGCCAAGCTTCTGCAACTGATAGAACGGCGGCATGCTGCCATTGAGCCCGACTCCCCAAACAAAGAGCCGAGGCCGCAGATAAGCCTGTTGGTATCACCCCCTGATTGAGGTGACATGGTCGGGCGACAAACTCGCCATGGAGGCACAGCCCATGTTCGCAAGTGTGCGATCCATCTCGTCCTTGATAATGCTCAGCACCTGACTAGCCCCGTCCTCGCCAGCTGCAGCCAGACCGTAGAGCAGTGGCCTGCCTAGCAGAACGCCACCGGCACCGAGCGCCATAGCTTTAACAACGTCAGAACCACGTCTGAAACCGCTATCAACAAGCACCTTGCCCGGATGAGCATTGGCAATTTGCTTAAGAACGGACATAGGCGAGCAGCTCGAATCAAGTTGCCGCCCGCCATGGTTTGAGAGGATTACGCCGTCAGCTCCGAGCGCTATACAACGCGCAGCGTCTTCAGGGTGAAGGACTCCTTTGACTAACAGCCGGTGTGGCCAGAGCTCTCGCAATCTTTTAAGTGAATCCCAGTTGAAACTGGCATCCATTTTCCTCGACAGTAGCGCAGCTTGAAGCTCTACGTTGTTGGCGTCCTGGTTGGCGAAATTTGCCATCTGCGGCATCCCACCTGTAAGCAAGCTTATAGACCAGCGCGGATGGAGCATTCCATCGAGCATTACCTTCGGCGTGTACTTGAAAGGCAGGCCAAAACCACTACGTAAATCACGCTCACGCTTGCCGTTCACCGCAACATCAGTGGTCAGCATTAGCGTTCGGTAACCTGCCGCCAGTGCACGAGCTACGAGTTGATCAGCAAGTGATGGGTGCACTACATAGAGCTGGAACCACAATTCCCCTCCCGCTTTTTCCGCGACCTCCTCAATGGACGCATTGGCCGCCGTGGACAATATAAAGGGGATACCGGCTTTCCTAGCCGCCCTTGCCAGAGCGATATCGCCCTTCGGCCAGATTGCCCCATTAAGCCCCGTTGGAGCTACCATGAGCGGCAGTGGCTGAGTAGCACCGAAGACATTGACGCTCAGATCACGCTGGGCGACATCAACCAAGCGCCTTGGGATGAGCTCCCAATGGTCGAACGCGTCCCGATTACGCTGCAGGCATTTTTCATCATCGGCGCCGCCTTCAAGATAGTCGAAGACCATTCTGGGAAGGCGCCGTTGCGCCAGTGAACGAAAACCTTCAACGCTAAAAGCTAAGCTCATGGTGTCCTCACGGCAGTACGAGAATACAACGTAAAGACCCCACTCTATTGAGCGGGGGCTGATTGATCAAATCGATACTATCCAGGCCTTGTATAGATCACGCTTATTCAGAAGTAACCGGGAGTGGTGAGGACGTGACTCGATTGGTAGCAGCACCTGGTGCGGTTTCGATCAGGAACAAACCAGTGACAGCCGCTGCAAGCGATACCGCTCCCACTACCATCATGGGTAGCGCCAAGCCGTATAAATCGGCCAAACCACCTGCAATCACAGGCATCAATACTCCGCCAATTAATTCGCTTACACCCGTTGGCACACCAACTGCTGCTCCGGTCATATTGGAAGGGACGGACTCGCTAGGAATCACGGCCAAGAACAATGGTCCGATGCCAAATCCGAAGATGCCGGCGACAAACAGGATCGAAAACATCACCCAAGGGCCGGCGTGGCTTAGAGCAAATGCGAGCATCAGCAGACCGTAAATAGTGGCGCAAGTCACCAGCACAGGTTTACGCCCCCATCGATCCGACAAGGCGGGTACAGCGATCATTCCTATGAAGCCACCGAACCCCCAGCCCGAGACGATCAATCCCGTCGTGCTCAACGACAGCCCCACCACTTGAGTGAGGTAAAGCGCGACGAAGGTCGAGAATACGAACAAACCCGTCTGAAACAGAGAGCCGATGACTGTGGTCACCCAGATATTACGGAATTTGAGCACGCTGGTGAGAGGAGCGCTTTTGTGTGCATCGCGCTCGACAGACACCTTCCTGGGTTCGCGCATGAGCTTCGCGAGCAACACCGTCAAAATCAACCCAGGAATCCCGAGCAGAAAGAACACCCACTCCCATGGCATATACAAACTTAATTGAGTCGCAATGATCGGGCCCAAACCGATGCCCAACAGCGGAAAGAATGCTTGGTGAATGCCCATATTGAGCCCTCGCCGTTTGGGCGTCGATATCTCTGCGAGCGTCGCGACACTTGCACTGAAAACCCCTCCTTCACCTACGCCAAGAAGGCCTCGAACGACCAGCATTCCAGTGAAGCTTTTTACAGCTCCCGTCATCCATGTCATGAGTGAGAAGAAAATGCCGGAGTAGATCAACACCTTCTTCCGACCGTGGCGATCACTCACGCCACCAAGAACATAAGTAGACAGCGCCCATGTCAGCGCCAATACGGAAGCGATTGCACCGGCTTGGGTATTACTCAACCCCAACTCTGGTATCAAGATTGGAAACAAGTACACCACCACTAACCGATCCAGGCCTACGATGCCAAACAGCACCGCTAGCAGCCACACCATTTTCCACTCGTAAGCTGAATCACCAAGCGATTTATGCTGCATGTTATGCACCCATCAAAAAGGGATATCGATTAATTGGCTTCAAGGTCTTCAACAAGAGCGAGCTTGTCATCCGAACCGATTGATGCGTCCTCTGTAACGGGCCTGCGTGGCTCGCTGTTAAACAGCAGTCTTGTTACATCGCTTCGGGAGTAGTGGCCCACCGGATCTGCTGCAACTTTGGCCATCGTGACGGCGTCAAGGTTGATGTCCCCGTACAGCAGTCCTTCCTGGTCTGGCGGTAATGGAGTGGCCAAATCGGCGCCGTCGGGCCCATAGATGCGCGCGAAGCCTCCCCCGACCTTTAGCAAATTACGTGCTTCATCCGTTTGGCATAGCAACTCAACAACGTCCTCGGAAACCATCCCGCACGGGGCGAGAACGAAACACTGGCCTTCTACGGCATATGTGCGGCTTACGGCGTTGTTAACCTCTCCACCAATTGCCGGGGTGACGTCCGTATAGAGGGAAAAACCTGGCCATGCGGCGACGTGCACTTGCTCATGCTTGCTGTACATCGCGAATTTGGTCAGTGGCTGAATATGCTCCCAGCAGCAAAGTCCCCCGAGACGACCAATGTTGGTTTCATGAACTTGGATATCACTACCGTCGCCCTCCCCAAAGACCATGCGCTCTGCCACGGTTGGTTTGAGCTTGCGTCGGGTTGACAGGGTACGGCCCTGGTCGTCAATGAAAGCCTGCGCCATGTACAAGCTGCCATTGGATCGCTCGGTGAATCCGAGGCACACGAAGATTTCATGATCGGCTGCCGCTTGCTCCAACCGACGATAGTCAGGGCTATCAATCACCAAGGCCTGCGCGTGATATTGCAGCATGTACTGCATTGCCCAAGCTGGTGACCCCAGCCAGAAAAACCATGGGTAACCAGGAATGAAGTTTTCCGGAAACGCGATTGCCCGAGCACCGTTGCCAGCTGCCTCGGCAATCAACTGAATGCACTTATCAACCGTCGCGCTACGATCCATGAAGACGGGTGCTGCCTGTACCACTGCGACTCGATACGAAGTTGAAAAAGACATAGAAACCTCAAAAAAAGATGGCACGCAGCCGTTGCCTGCATCTTTGATGAAAATGCCCGATTGGAATGTGCTGAAAGTCTTGTCAGATTTGCTCTAGCTTCTCCATGCCATGGGTGGAGGGCACCCAGGCATGAAGAAAAATGGCTTAGCGGCTCACGACGGGATCTGCGAAATCCTGCTTGGGCAGATCTACATGCTGCTGGGCAACGAATTCTGTAGCGCTATGGCCTAGGCCCAATGCATACGCTCCTGCCGTTACAGACCAGCGCTGTGCCTTAACGTCAAAGTCGGCGAGGTAGGTGAGTCGGGGCAAGCGCGTCACAGAGCCAACGCCCCACACTTCTTGCGAGAGATTTGGAAGTGAACCCGTGCGAGGGTCGTTCACGCGAGTGTTTGTAAGTAACTCATGGTTGTTTCGATTAGTTACGACGAGGCTGAATTCTCCATCCACACCGAGTTTTTTACTCAAATCGTAGTTAAACAGTGCCGTGGTCTGATCACTTGTTTCCAAAGCTGTCTTTTGGTCATGCCCACCTCGCACGTTCGTAGCCAGTTCATTTACGTGGAACAGCCCAAGGGAAAACCCTTGCTCACTAAGCTCATTGCGTTTCCCCGCCCAATTACCCTTCAGCCATGGCGAGTCTGATGCTAAAGGCTCAGCAGCAAGGGCGGGGATTCTGATTGACTCTACGAGGGCTAAACCGCCAGCTGCTATACGTTTTTCAATGCGAGTGCTCCATTTGTCGAGCACGTTGAGAACTATCGCAGGGCTTTGGAGTAAACCGCCGCCCTCCACTTCCTGAGGAAGTTGCCTCTATTTCTTAAGGTGGAGTGCGTCATCAGACGGGTGCGAAAATCGACGCCACGCTCTGAAATGAGGCGAGTGGCGGTGGCGAGAAAGCGAAATGAAGGCCTTCCTGTACTCCGCTTCCAACATTACTGAACTGTGAATCTCAATTCGATAAACCTCGGTGGGAGAGGCACCTTATTTGCTTGCTTTTTAGGCAAGCAGCCAGCGCAGGACACTCACCATGCACACCACACTCTCAACAAGGGCAATACCCGAAGGTGACCGCCTACCTTTTTGGAGGGAAACAATTGGGAAAATGTTTATGCCTCTGGAGTGCGTTGCCGGCGCGGGGACGTCCTTTAGCGCGGATCTGCAACATGCGTCCGTGGGGCCAGTAGACTTAATGGCCATGACGGCCAGTCCGCATCAGGTGACCCGAAGCGCTCGTTTAGTCCGCAGCTCTGACGCTGACTATTTTATGGTCAGCTATCAAGTTTCCGGACAGGGGTTTCTAAGACAGTGTGATAAAGAATCCCAACAGAGAGCTGGAGATTTCGTTCTCTACGACAGCACTCGGCCATTTGAAATGAGATATTGCGAAAACTTCAGCAAGTATATCCTTAGAATTCCTCGCAGCCTTCTTAGCGCTCACGTGAGCAGCCCTGATCGCCTATGCGGTTTGACAATAGGCGCCCAATCAAGCCCTAGTATCTTGCTGGGCGGCATGCTGCGCTCTCTTGCAGAAAGCAAGGCTGAGATGGCAACAACCGTGCTGGATCCGATAGCCAACGCTTTGATTGAGTTGGTAGTTGGAGGCTTGCAGTCCTTACCTCAGGCTCAACAAGGCGAAGTATCTAAACTTCAGACCTTTCATCTGTCCAGGGTAAAGAGTTACATACTTCAGAACCTGGGAGATCCGAGCCTGAATATCGAGAGGATTGCTTTAGATCTCAAGATGTCGGTGAGTTCTCTATATCGAATTTTTGAGAAAGAAGATCAGCCACTTTCTCAGTGGATCTGGACTCAACGGCTTCAGTTTTGTCAACGCGATCTGAAGAGTCCTGTTTTGAAAGAAAAGAATATTGGTGATATCGCATTTGATTGGGGGTTCAGCAATTGCACGCACTTCAGCCGTGCATTCAAACGCGAAACCGGAATGACTCCCAAGGAGTTCCGTAAGCAGCACCTGATTGGATAGATGATCCAGGGGGCCGCGTAACTCCATCATGCTTCGACAAGGACAAAGCACTTTGCCGCTTTTTCTCGACAGATCTTTCATCCTTATCTGAGCACGGAGGCACTCCGATATGCATGTCTGCCTCTTAGAATTGATAGGTGTAGGTAGTGATCAGGCGATTCTCGTCATAGTCCGCGCCAGATAGTCCTCCACTACCGAATCGAGTCTTGACATCGATGTGACGCCATTCAAACCCGACATTTTTAAATAGGCCACTTTGGATGACATAGCTCAACAACAGGTTGCTTTCGCTCTCGACATTCTTATCCAGTGCATTGCTGCCCCGGTCGATTCCGGTACCGCGCATATACCGGGTCATCACCTTCAGCCCTGGAATTCCCATGGCAGCGAAATCGTAGTCGTACCTGATCTGCCAAGAGCTTTCATTGGGTTTGAAAAATCCAAGCGTTGACCAGTTCACCAAATAAGGCTGTGGAGCATATCCATTAAACAGTGGGAACGCTGACTCGCCGAGCATGCGCTGATAGCCGATCCCAAACGCATGACCAGACTTTTTAAAGGTCGTCATGCCGCCATAGGTTTTATTATCGATTGGTCCATAGAGTGCACTACCGTCTTCATTATTGTGATAATAACGAAGATCGGCCTTCAACGAGTAACCTCCTCCCAGCTCAACAACATCCGTAAGCCCGAGGTAATGCTGTTTGTAGATATCTTCAAGTTGCCCATAAAAATAGGTACCAGAAAGCCCGGGTGTGAATTGATAGGTCGCACCTGCGAAATTCAACCCATCGCTACGGCGTTTGATATCAGGGCCATTCATCAAGTAGATTTTTTCGTGGTTGGAGGAGTTACGGGCTGCAATTTCAGTGATACGCCCTCCGGTAAGCGTCAGACCCTCCCATTCTTTCGACTCCAGTAGTGCGCCCTGATAAGTTGTAATCAGCTGGCGAGAATCGTCGAAATACGCAACGGGCAGCGTCGGGCGTAACTCACCGATTTTAAGCTCTGTTTTGGAGACGCGAATTTTTCCCGTGACACTCGAGCGCCCATATTCTCTGACCTGCTCCCCACGGGTTGCATCGTAAGGGATGATGCTGTCAGGGCCTCGACCACCTCCCCCGTCCAGCCGGTACGCCCATTGGGCGTTACTATCAAAACCGAACTGGATTGGGCCATCGGTATAGCCAGAGATGAAACGCAAATCGAAACCCTGAGTCCAACTGCCAACCCTAGATTTGGGTGCATCGTTTTGTTTAAAGTCACGATCTATGTAAGCGTTACGCAGCCCCAACGTAACTTTACTATCGTCAACCCAGTCCGCCTTAGCTGATAATGGCGGGATCAAGGTCACGCAACTTATTGCGAGTGCACCGCACTTTGACTTTATGAAAGCTTGCATAAGTTTACCATTTTTATTTTTTTGGATGGCGATAGCAAACCGCCCTTTAGAGAACCAAAGGGCAGATATTGCTAAAATTACGTAGACGGGGTCTAACTTTAAGAGCGAATATAAATTACTTAGAATGGATAAGTGCGAGGCGTCATTTGGACACTAATCCAATGGTCGGTAGTAAATTCTTCGATAGCCCATTCACCATTGAATCTTCCGAGCCCGGAGTTCTTCTCTCCGCCAAACGGGGCGTGCGCCTCATCATTAACGGGGATATCGTTGACGTGCGTCATGCCCGCCTTAATCTGCCGAGCGAAGCGTGCTCCGCGCTCCAGATCTTTGGTGAACACAGCACTGGAAAGGCCATACTCGCTGTCGTTAGCCAGCGTCAATGCGTGGGCTTCATCGCGAGCGCGCTGGATGCCTACGAGGGGGCCAAAGATTTCTTCCCGTGCAATCTCCATATCCGCAGTGACATCGGCAAAAACGTGTGGTGGAAGTAGATTCCCTTCGGCCTCTCCTTCGACGACGGCTCTAGCACCTTCTTCCTTGGCTCGAGAAACCTTGATTAACAGCCCTTCAAGCTGTTTGCGATTGATGATAGGGCCGATCACGGTGTCAGCATCCTTGGGATTACCAACCTTCAGCGTCCTGACTTTCGCCGCATAGAGCTCTACGAAACGATCATAGAGGGCGTCTTCGACGATGATCCGGTTAATGGCCATACAAATCTGGCCTTGATGCAGGAATTTTCCCATTACCGCCGCAGCAACGGCCTGATCAAGGTCTGCATCAGCCAGCACTACAAATGGGCTGTTGCCACCGAGTTCCAGCGCCACATGTTTAAGATGCTTGCCACCGCTCGCAATGCGCCCAATGTTCAGCCCTACCGGTGTAGAGCCTGTAAACGAGATAAATTTCGGAATGTGATGCTCTACGAAAGCGTCGCCGATCTGAGCACCGGAACCAACCAAGACGCTGATTACACCTTTGGGTACGCCGGCTTCTTCGAAAATTCTCGCGGTGAGCAATCCACCGGTGACTGGAGTATCACTCGCCGGTTTGATGACAACAGCGTTGCCCAGCGCAAGTGCTGGAGCCACAGATCGTTGGGTCAGGTGCAATGGGAAGTTCCAAGGGCTAATCACTCCGACCACGCCGAGTGGTTCACGATAAACGCGATTTTCCTTACCAGGCACATTGGAGGGCAGGATTCTACCGTGAACACGAGCAGGAAATGAGGCCGACTCTTGGGTGATGGCACGAGCCGCTCCCCATTCGATTTGAGCCTTGATCCGCGTGCTGCCGGACTCGCGAATGATCCAGTCGACGATTTCCTCACGGCGTTCATCAAAGATTTGAACTGCTCTTAGCAATATCGCGGAACGTTGTCCTGGGCCCATGCAGGCCCAGGCTGCCTGAGCCTGTTCAGCAGCGATATAGGCTTGATCAAGATCATCGCGATCAGCCTGAACGATCTCTAACAAGGTCTCGCCAGTGAACGGATCAGTAACTTTAAGCAGGTTGCCGCTGCTGCCCTTACGCCACTCTCCTGCAATCGGCAGCAGTTGCATTTCTTGGTAAGGCATACGGTTGGCTTGGCTCACGTGATGTCTCCTTAGGCTGTGATGCTTAGAATTCAGGAATGCGCATCGATCGGCTTGGACGCCATTTCATTTGAATGCGCGGCTCGCCGCTTAACCATCGCGATAGCAAAAATTGCGATCAATCCTGGTATCGCACAGCAGATGAAATTCAGTTGAAGCGGCAGGTTCAGGCTCAGCATTAGCCCGCCCAAAGCTGGGCCAGCGACGCCCCCAAATCGACCTATGGCCGAACACCAACTGACGGCAGTCGAGCGCATTTCGCTTGGGTATTGCTGAGCAGCAAAGGCATGGATGACCGCAAGAGTGCCGATGGTAGTGGCACCGGCAATCAATAGCATGACGTTAAGTAGTATGGGCCCTGGCTTGATCCCCAGGGTGCACAGCGAAACGACAGCCAATGCGAAGAACAAGATTAACGTAGGCTTACAGCCCCAACGATCTGCCAACCAGCCACCACCCAGGGCACCTATCGTGGCGCCAAGATTCAATGTCACCAGAAACATGAGGCTGGAGCCAAGAGGATATCCCCCAGCAACCATGATCTTCGGCAGCCAGGTATTGAGACCGTAAACCATCAACATGCACATGCCGAAACCGAGCCAAAGAAATACGGTACCAACCCCTCGTCCCTCTTTGAAAAGTCGGGAAAGAGGTGTCGATGATGAGGTCCGTACAGCCGGCTCAAAACGAACAGACGAGATATCGATGCCTGGAACGATGCGCGTCAGGAGGACAATGGCAGCACTCTTGTCCTTCGACAGCAGAAAGGGCAGAGACTCGGGGAGGTAACGATACATCCAGGGAAGGCAAAGCAATGGCAGCCCACCAATGAGGAAGGTCGCCTCCCATCCAAACTTCGGTATAACGAGCATGGAAACCAGTGCCGAGATCATCGCACCAATGGAATAGAAGCTGAGCATGATGGTAGTCAGCGTACTACGTCGCGTCGTGGGCGACAGATCGCTCATCAGCGCTACGATGTTCGGAATAGCGCCACCGAGCCCGACTCCAGTAAGGAATCGTAACGCTGCGAAGCTTTGCACATCCCATGCGAACGCGTTTGCAAATGCGCTCACGCTTGCAAGGGCGATGGCCCCGAGGATGATCTTGCGGCGACCAAAACGGTCTGCGAATGGTCCAATAGCGATTGCACCAAACATCATGCCAAATAAAGCGGCACTTCCCATCCAACCCGCTTGTACTGGAGGGATCGACCATTGCTCCATCAAGCGGGGAACCACAGATCCATAGATGACCAGGTCGTATCCATCAAACAACATGATGAAAGAACACCAGAATAAAAGACCGCAGTGAAACTTGCTCAGCGGTGCTTCGCCCGCTATCTCTATTGCATTTTTTTGAATCATGATTAGGTCTCTTGTTTTTGTTATACGGGGACTTCCAAGAGGCCCATTCGGGCCCCCGCCTTTCATCAATGAGGCTGAATCGTCACAGTTGGAACCTCGATCACGGTAGGTTCAGTTGAGTCCAGAGCAGCTCTGAGTGCGGCTTCGAAGCTCTCACGCGTGTCGGTGTGCATAGCCTTTACCCCGTACCCCTTGGCGATCGCGCAGAAGTCGAGTCCAGGCACATCCAGACCGGGAGCGTTCGCAACGTCCAGCACACCTGCGAACCAGCGCAGAGCACCATAAGTTCCGTTTTTCAGGATGATGAACACCACCGGGATGTGATACTGCGCAGCCGTCCAGAGCGCTGTGATCCCATAGTTGGCAGAGCCATCTCCAATCAACGCGACGACTCTCCGGTCAGGCTGAGCCAACTGCACACCAACAGCTGCTGGCAGACCAAAGCCTAATCCGCCGGCAGCAGGAAAGTAGTAGCTGCCGGGGTGGCGCAAATTCATTCGTTGCCAAAACGCGGTGGTCGTGGAGGTCGATTCCTTAACGTAAATCGCATCTGAGGGTGCGACTGCATCAAGAACATCGAACAGCGTTTCCGGGCGCAGGTGATGAGGTTCGTCCTGCATGCTTGGTAGCAAAGGGAGGGCCGCAGGATAGGGCTTAGCCTTCTCCTGAACGCCCTCTGCCAGTAAGCGTAGAGTCACTGCAATATCGCCGATCAGGGCGTCCCCCATAGGAGCGCGAGCTGCTTCCTGAGGATCGGACGTGATGTGCAAGAGCCGGGCTCCTGCTGGAAGATACTCGCCTGGTGCGAACTGGTGATAGCGGAAAACCGGTGCGCCGATGACGATGATCAGGTCGTGGCCAGCAAGCGTCTTGCTGATCCCTGCGATGGCGGCAGGCAATACTCCACGGAAGCCAGGATGGCGAGTCGGGAACGGGCAACGTGATGCCGATGGAGCAACCCAGACAGGCAGTTTCAGTTTATCGGCCAAGGCGACGGCGTAATCGTTGGAACGGGTAGCATCCACATCAGGGCCGAGAACGAGAACAGGGTTGTTGGCCTCATTCAATTGCTTGGTCAAGGCTGCCAGCTGCCGCGCGTCGGGAGCACCCGCAGTCTGGACTTCTCTCTCAAGAAGATGCTCCACACCGAGCGGAGATGGCTCCTCCCAGTCATCGTATGGGATAGACAGATACACCGGCGCTTTGGGAGAAGTATTAGCAATGTGGATCGCCTGGCTCAGAGCCCGAGGAACATCCTGAGCCGTTGCGGGTTCATAGCTCCACTTGACCAATGGCTTGGGGAGTTGTGGTGCATCCACATTGGCCAGCATTGCTTCGACGCCAATCATCGAACGCACCTGTTGACCTGCCGTGATCACCAACGGGCTGTGTGAATACCAAGAATTGGTGAGAGCCCCCATGCCATTGCCCGTACCCGCTGCTGCATGGAGGTTTACGAAAGCAGGCTTACCGCTGGCGAGAGCATAGCCGTCCGCCATCCCCACCACAGCGCCTTCATGAAGACCGAGGACATACTGGAAGTCCTCCGGGAAGTCCTTCAGAAAAGGAAGCTCGTTGGATCCGGGGTTACCAAAGATGGTGGTCATGCCATGGCGACGCAAAAGCGCATATGCGGCAGAGTGAATTGTTTTCATTGGGTCATCTTCCAGGGTGTGTCCGATTGCTCCTACTGTAAAAATTCGATTAAAATCGATCAAATCAATATTTTATGACTACCACATAGACACCACTTATTTTTATAAAGGTCTACGGATGGCTCATTTCGATCTAAATTTGATCACCACCTTCGTCACGCTTTACGAAACGCAGAGCCTGACGATTACCGCCGAACGGCTGTTTGTCACCCAGCCGTCAATCAGCTACAGCCTGGGGAAACTACGTGAGCAATTCGACGACCCATTGTTCATACGCAATAGCCAGGGAATGCAGCCAACGAGGCTTGCTGCTCAGCTATACGTAGGCTTCAAGCAGGCTGCACGTTGTATTGAGGAGTCAGTGGCTGAGGCAAGAAGGTTTGAGCCTGGCCACTCAAGCAGGCAATTTCGGCTAGCGCTTTCTGACTTGGGGGAGATGGCGTTGCTGCCCAAGCTCATGGGTCAGCTGAATATCCTGGCACCTAATATCGAGCTTGAGATCATTCCGCTAGAGATCGACCAGGTGGGGACATGGTTGAACGACGGGCACATCGACGCGGCCATCTGCAGCCGGGTCATCAGCGGATCTGGGCTTGCATTCAAGAAGCTCCTGAGCGAGCGATACGTTTGCTTGATGGACGCGGATCATCCTCGGATTGGTTCAGAGCTGACGATGGAAAAGTTTCTCGCAGAGCCACATGTCTTGGTCACAAGGACATCGGGGCATGGCATGGCTGAAGACGTGCTTCAGAAACTCAGGGTCAATCGAAGGATCAAGCTCAGGATTCCTCACTTTTCTGTCCTTCCAAAGGTAATACCGGGCACCGAATTGCTGGTGATTCTGCCGTCCCAGATCGCGGACAGCTTTTGTGAAATGCCACTGGCCAAGCCGCTTAAAATGCTTGAACTGCCCTTCGATGTACCGTCCTTTGAAGTGACACTCCACTGGCACTCCCGGAGCACTCAATCAACGGGGCTTAAGTGGTTCTTCGAACAGATTCAGGCCACCCTAGGCGAGCCCGGCGTGGCCTGACGGATCAAGCTGGTGTCTGATATTCCACCCTGAGCGGCTGAGATCTAATTATCGCCCAAGCCAAGGATTTAAAGGCCGAGTTGAGCGCCCAGGTTATAAACTATCTGCAATCCGACGACGGCCCCATCGTTGCTAACCTCGGCCTGTGGATTGTAGAAGTTACTGGGGTTGAACACGTACTGCACGCTTGGCTGAAGTGCTAGATAAGGTGTCGCCTGCCACACCATATTGAGCTCCACTCGCGACTCCCCTTTTGACATTCCTTGGTCAACACCGGTGGCCAGCAACCGCTGGTCATGCTGATATTGAACTTGCTTGTCTCCCAAACGTAGGTAGCTCGCTTTCAAGCTGACTGAATCCTGAGGGCGCCCGAATGGGCCAACGCGAGTTATACCTGCTTCCAAGAAGTGTTCGAAAGGCTGCAGATCATCAGCACTCCAAGTCCACGCGCCGAATACTTGCCACGCTTTGTCTGGATTTCCGGCAGAGGAACCGCCTTCGCGAGATAGCGTTTGCATAAAGCGGTAGATTAAGCCGCTGCTACCACGACGGTTCGAGCCATCCAATACGTCGGTCTGTTCGGAGGTATTGTAAAAACCATTAAGTTCGTAGTGATAGGCCAAAGGAGTCTGCGCGAAGCTTTTTTGAGCGCCAACGCCTGCCAACCAAGTGATACCACTCGCGTCACCAGGATCCCAGTCCCAACCCTTGGTGCGTTTGATGTAATGGGCAGGATTGGACTCGAAAGCGCCAGCATGTATGTACTGACCATTGTCGAATGAGTAACGCGAGTAACCGCCCCAGCTTCCGTATGGGTAAGGTAATATTCCGGTGGTGTTTTCAATGATGGGGTCGTTGCAAGTAACCCAGTTCTCGCAGTTCATCATGTAGAAATGCTGCTTGGCATTGCTACGGCCAACGTCGAGCTCAAGACGGTTGTCCAACAGCATTTGCCGATATTCAAACTTCGACAGATATCCCTTGTCGATGTCGTTATGCATAGGTGCGCCACCTAGTGCGCTACCTGTAGCGCCTTGCCAAGCGCCTGCAGTTGGCTGACCTTCATTGCGCATCCACGGGAAGAATGTGTATTCAAACTGGAACGTGCCGCCTGGCAACCCCATGAGCTTGGACATGTCAAAATCGGCGCCGGCGAAAATGGCGCCAGCGTTGGCGAATGTATGGGGACGAGGGCCAGTGTTGAGGTTCTCCAGCATCAGATCGGTAACGATCAGGTGCGCCTTGACTGGACTACTGTCTGTAGGCACCGAATCGGCCCATGCCGAGCTCGCCATACTACCCAAAGCCACAACAGCGGTTACACAAAATCGGCGCGCAGAAGTACCTGCGACGAGTGGGATCGCGTTCATTCGGTTAATCCGAGAAAGGTTTTTATTCGCGCAGCCAGGGCAGCTGCGCTTAAGGTAAGAACAGCCGATCAGCGTGCGAGGGGCGGAAGTGGGCCCGGCCCCCAAATCGACTCAAGCGTGCGACCGATTGCCAGAAGTTGGTCGTCCGTTCCAGGCAATCCGTCAATCTCCATACCTACAGGAAGTCCGGACTCTTTCCCAACACCGACGGGAATACTGAGACCCGGCATCCTCACGTTGCTGCTCGGATCGGTATTTCGAATAATCCGACCAAATTTTTGAGGCGTTCCGGCGTCAGGGCCGGTCTTGATTGCCACCTCTGGAACCGTGGGGAACAGAAGAGCATCGAGCTTGTTGTCCGCGAATGTCTTCTGATACAGAGCTAGCAAGGCTGGGACACCCGTCTTGATCGCTTGCTCATAAGCTGGGCCGCCAGGAATCATCTTTCCATCAGGCCCAGGGACATGACCAGGCACGACCATGGCCGAGAAAATACCTCGGACGTCAGGACTCGAAATTTTGGCGGCCAGGGTTTCGAATGACACTCCGGTGGATTGTGATTTCAGGTAATCCGTCAGGGCCTTGCGCGCTTCCATGATCGCGATTGGCGTTGCCACAGCTGATGCCAATTGACCGATACCCGGCATGCTGACTGAGACGACTTCAACGCCTGAACTGCGTAGCTTCTCGACTGCGGCGCTGGCCTGTGTCAAGACTTCCGGTTCCAAATCTGCCCAGAAGAAATCTGGAATGCCCAGTCGAATTTGGTGGGCCAGTATTGGCTTCAGAGGCGAGACACCGCTAAGAATCGAATCCAGCAGCACGACATCTCCAACAGTATTGGCCATTGGGCCTGCCGTATCGCGACTGGTCGAAATAGGTGTGATGCCTACACCGCTATATCGACCAACCGTTGGGCGGAAACCAACACAGCCATTTAGCGCGCAAGGCTCACGGCTAGAGCCACCTGTATCTGTCCCCATAGCGATTGGAATCAAGCGAGCGCCCAGAGCAGCGGCACTCCCTGATGACGAACCACCGGCAATGCGAGTGTTGTCAAAGGCATTGCGCACACCGACCAACTGTGGAAGATGAAAAGCGGTGTTGTAGCCGGTAGCGCCAAACGCAAGCTCGTGCATATTGGTCTTGCCGACCACAATGGCGCCTGCGGCCTGGAGCCTATCGATAATCGGGGCATTGGCTTTCGGAAAGAAATTACCGAGCGCTGGCGTGCCTGCTGTGTTCGTGAAACCAACGACCTGAATGTTGTCCTTGATCGCTATAGGGACGCCGCCCAATGGAAGGCACTGCTCACCCTCTGCGAGGCGCGCGTCTGCAGCACGAGCTTCGCCCAAGGCTCTCTTTGGGTCTAAAGAAATGAAGGCATTAAGCTCAGGATGCGCTTCAATACGGGCCAGCCAGTAGCCGACAACCGATTCGCTGGAAACCTTCTTTTCGCAGATGGCTTGTGCCGTCTGCTCAGCACTCATCAGGTAGAAGTCTTTCGGTACGTTCGACGCCGATGCGCCAGCGCTTGCTGCCAAAAGGCCAATCGCTAAACAGGAGAGTCTGGTCTTCACGGATATTCCTTGAGAATCAGTCGATCCCCACTGCAGGTCTCGATGATTCATTTACGCACATGGAAATATCCGGCAAACATCCTCATTAATGAGGAGGTTTAGTGTATTCCCACCCGCATGGCGAGCTCGGTTCGATTGCTCGAATTGGTCTTGGCCATGGCGTTTTTCAGATGGGTACGTACCGTTGTGAAGCCAATGGACATGAGGCGTGCGATCTCCTTGTCACTGCGCCCAGCCGCTACGTGCTCGACAACAGCACGCTCTCGCGGACTCAGGGCACCGTTTAGAGGCAGCTCAACCGATAGCGCTTGCTGGAAGTAAGGCGTGAGGGCGTTCAGCAGAGTGAGCTCTCTGGGGCCAAACGCAGGTTGGTCAGCACTGCGCCATATGCGTAGATCCCCCACATCCCGTCCCTGGTTGAAGAAGAAAACGTTCACTCCATGGTGCATCCCACACGGTCGGAGGAAGTCGGCGTAATGCTCACTGCGCTCCAAGGTAGGCCGACTGATAACATCATCCACACAAGCAGCTTGCCGCTGGGCTCTTAACACCGGTGTTACGGTATCGTGCATGTGAATCTGGTCATCGTATTGCCGCAGCATACGTGTATCAATATTGACTGCAGCGCAGCGCGTGGATCGCCCCCTTGAGCTATCCCAAAGGTAAGAGGCTCCGAAGTCAGATCGAAGCAGCTGGGTAACATCACCGAGCACCTGCTGACGAACTTCATCCCCCGCACCACCCGTGCGGAGTCGCCAGACGATCTGAGCAAAAAGGCCAAGCTCAGAATTCGTCATGTCCATTTGATTGATATGCATGGGCCTGCTCCCAGTTTTTCACACGAGTCTCCTAGCAATTTCCGAACCTGAATTAGGTGGCTTGTTCTGTTAAACGCTTCAAAAATACTGGCATCTATCGCTAACAGTCGTGTAGAGGCAGGTGCTAGAGCACTTGAGACAGTGAAACTGTTCCTGGAAAATAGTCCGTCCAAGGTACTCTCTGCCAGGTACCAGATTGGTTGGTAGCTCTGCTAGATAGGTCGAATATTCACGGTGAGTATCGTAAAGACATTAGGAGCCTGACTGAATCTGTAGCCGGGGCATCAGCGGCCCAGGACTAGCCTCCAAGAGACTTGTGAGCGAACGCTATGTTTGCCTGCTAGACGCAGGTCACCCTCGGATTCACGATGATTTGTCGATGGTGCATTTCCTTGCGCAACCGCATGTCCTGGTCACAAGAACATCGGGACATGGAATGGCCGAGGACGTACTCAAAAAACTCGATGACAAGCGTCGAATCAAGCTCAGGCTTACACACTTTTCCGTCCTACCAAAGGTAATCCCTGGTGCTGAGTTGTTGGTCACACTGCGCTCGCAGATCGCGGAGGTTTCTGTGAGATGCCCCTGACCAAGCCGCTTATAACTCTTGAGCTCCCACTCAATGTACCAGCGTTTGAGGGCACCCTTCACTGGCACTCCAGAAGCATTCAATCACCTGGCCTCAGCTGGTTCTTCGAACAAATTCAAGCCACTCCAGGTGAGACCGGAGTGGCCTGATTTGATATGGCGATATTTACAGCGCCACGGCGGGCCAGTGCTTTACCTTCCGATCTTCTCGAGGCAATGATTACCACTGTTCAGAGATACGCGCCCTCAATGAGCTTGACCAAGCTGTGCAGCGATGAAAGCACAGGGGTGTCGATCCCATGCTCGTTGGCTCGCTCAACAACGGCGCCATTGATGAAGTCGATTTCAGTTTTTCGCTTTGCCTCGACATCCTGCAACATCGACGGCTTGTGCTGGTGATGATTGGCAAAGGCGTGATTAACGGCATCCTCTACCCGACTGGCTTTAGCATCCACTCCGAGAGCATTAGCGACCTCTACCGTTTCTCGGATAACACCTGCAGTCAAACTCCTACCATGCTCAGAATCCCCAACGCCTCCCACGGTTTGGCGTGTAATCGCGCAGACCGAGTTCAAAGCAGCGTTGAAAGCTACCTTCTCCCAGATGGCAATTTGAACCTCTGGATCGGCCCGACACGGTAACCCGGCTTGCTGGAAGGTCTCTGCGATATCCCGCGCTACCGATTTATCCTCACCATTCCATGGCCAAAGATTTACATGGCCATCACCATGGCTGTGGACGACACCTGGTTCAACCAGATCAGCGGGCAGATTGGTCATACCCACAATAATGCGCTCTGCAGGGACGACTTTGGAGATCAGCTCGGCGTTGCCCAAGCCATTTTGCACAGATAGCGCCCAGGTCGTAGGCCCGACAAGATGTCGCACCGACTCAATAGCAATGTCCGTGTGAAAGCCCTTAGTAAAAATAACTACCAAATCGAAGGTTCCCGCGAATTCCTTCGCCCGCCCAATAGGAACCATCACGCGCTCCGTTGCCGAAGGCGTCACGAGCTGCAGGCCTTTGCGCTGAATGGCCGCGATGGTGGCTTCAGAGGCTTCAACAAAGGAGACCTCTTGCCCACCCAGCGCTAGGCGCGCACCAAAAAGCCCTCCCATTGCACCTGCGCCGACAATTGCGATTTTCATGACTATATCCCCGCCTAATATCTGGTAACTGTAGAAAAAGGGCCAGCAGTCACACAAATAGATACCAAGCCTACTTAAGATAAATACCTTCTATTTTGGTATCGGCCCCTCCCGCGAACGCAACTCACAATCGTTCAGTGATGATGCACAATCCGCGTTCGACTTCCCGGCGAAACCAATTGAAGCGATTACTCTGGTAATCCCAGTGGGTCTGCCCTCCTCGTTGCATGAGCGCCGCCCTGACATTGCCGCGGCGGGGCGAGTAATGGCAGCCGCCAACTCCCGGATCGGGGTAGCCAAGTCGGCCTACTTCCCCTCACTGACTCTGATGGGTACGGCAGGATTGGGCAGGCAAACTGCACGGCGAAATCATCCCTGTTCCGACCTCGCAACCCAGGGGTGTTGGCAGGTACGAACGACCTTTACTGCGCGCAGGCGGAAATCTTAGGGCCGGTGGCGATTCCGTTCAAAGACGAAGCCGATGCGATCGGCATTGCCAACGATAGTCGCTTCGGCTTGGCCGGGGGTGTCTGGACTCGCGACGTCGGTCGTGCATACCGAGTGGCCAGACAAGTTCGCGCTGTTATAGGCATACAGGACACTACGCATCAATACGTAGGAAAACGTCGTGAATGCACATCGTTTTCTGACAGCACTTTCACGCGATACGAGGTAGATCCCAATACTTCATATGGAGGTCGAGCGCTGTTTCCTTACCATATCAAGGAATGGACGCAGGATGGGCGACGGATTGGGCTCCAAGTAGGCTAAGGCGATACCCATCGACAGCTTTCTGAACTCGGCTTTCAACGTCCGGAAGACGACACCTTGGCGCTTGACGTTTTTTAACGACATCGGGATAAGTGCAAAGCCGTTCCCCTCTGCAACCAGCCCTAAGAGAATGTGATGATCCGGCGGTTCGGGGGTGATATTGGGTTTGAAATTATTTTGTTCAAAAAACGCCTGGCAATGGTCGTAGAACCCTGGATTAAGTCGGCGCTCGAACCAGAACATCGTCTCGTTACATAGATCGTCAAACCCAAGCTGGCGCTTTTTGACCAGCCGATGATCAGCGGGCAAGACAACAACCAGAGACTCTTCATGGACGATTTCCACCGTCAGTCCTTGAGTTTCAGTGTGCAATTCGATGAACGCCGCATCTACTACGCCATTCTTGATGTCTCGAACGAGGCTTATCGAGTGTTTTCCCTTGGTAACTAGCCGCCAGTTTGGGAAGCGTTGACGAAAACCTTCAGACACATCGGGGATCGAACTGCGGTCGAAGACGGTCGTATAGCCAACGACAAACTGTCCACCATCGGCGCTTCTTGTCGCCCTCGCCACGGCAACTGCTTTCTCCGCCTGAGCCAGTGTACGTCTCACTTCCGGTAAAAAAGCTGCTCCGGCTTCCGTCAGGGTTACCCCTGCGTTGTTTCGGTGGAACAACTCTACACCCAGTTGATTCTCTAACTGCCGGATTTGCCTGCTCAGGGGTGGCTGCGAGATGTACAAGCGCGCCGCAGCGCGCCCGAAATTCAGCTCTTCGCTGACGGCCAGGAAATAGCGAAGCTGCCGCAGGTCTATAGGGGTAGTCATACCGAAAAGGTATCACGAAAATGGTATTGGATGCGTTGTCGTGTGGGACATAGGGTTGACCCACCCCATACATCAACACTCCAAAAGGTAATCGGGCATGGACAACGAACGTTATTTGCGCGGCTGGGCGAAGCTCAAGGAAATCGACGGAGAAGCTGGCGAGCAGGTCATCGCGAATTTGAGCGATATTGCGCCTGACTTTGCAACGCTGCTCATTGAGTTTCCCTTCGGCGATATCTATTCAAGGCCTGACCTAGATCTTAAAACGAGAGAACTCGCAGTAGTGGCGGCGCTCACCGCATTGGGCAACGCTGCGCCCCAGCTGAAAGTGCACATCCATGGCGCACTGAACGTAGGGGCCTTAAGGGAAGAAATCGTCGAAGTCATTATGCAAATGGCTGTTTATGCAGGTTTCCCTGCGGCACTCAATGGCTTGTTCGCAGCAAAGGAAGTTTTCGCCAACCGAGTTGAATCGTGTGGCGACTAAAAAGAGGAGAACGCGTTATGAAAACTATTCTTCGCGTGCTTCTTACTGGAAGCATCTTTGCCCTTGGCACGACGCCATTAACCTCTGTAGCGACGTCGCCTGCAACTGTGACCGAACTCGCAGCTACACCTGCAAGACTGTAATCCAAGGCTTTGGCCGTAGCCGAGCCTTCGGGCACAAAATCGCGTTGGGCCAGCATCCGTTCACTTGTTGGGATAGCGGGACAACAACAAATCTAGAAATCATCTTCAGTCGCTCTCCTATATTGTATTGCAGCTTGGTGGTCACCACGGTGATCGGAAGGCATTCCAACATCGATTTGACGTGGAGCAGCAACGCTTGGAATTAAGACAACTGCGTTATTTCGTAAAAATCCTCGAACACGGCAGCCTGGGACGCGCAGCGCTTGAACTGGACG
>LNAP01001456.1_pt1 | contig 24999 bp, 19 predicted proteins | sample 602601 | NCBI WGS metagenome assembly LNAP01 (sample SAMN02440304, study PRJNA202911) | soil metagenome | biome: Subtropical and temperate rainforests or woodlands; isolation source: soil samples (1 kg each in a 20% v/v slurry with milli Q water) were... ...
GCCGCCGGCTCGTCCGCCGGCCTGGCGGGCGCAGGCGCGTCGGCGCGGCAGAGGGCTTATATGACCAAAAAGTAACGCTGCCGGTTCCCCGCGTTCATATTCAGTTCACGCCGGAATTGCTCATCTCTGGCGAGTTCATGCGGCCTATTTCTGGAGAGAAGCGTGCGCCTGCTCGTCGTTGAGGATGACCCCGATCTCAATCGCCAGCTCACCAAGGCGCTGAGCGACGCCGGTTACGTCGTCGATCGCGCCTTCGACGGGGAGGAGGGGCATTTTCTCGGCGACAACGAGCCCTACGATGCCGTGGTGCTCGACATCGGCCTGCCCAAGAAGGACGGCATCTCGGTGCTGGAAGCCTGGCGCCGCAATGGCCGCACCATGCCGGTCCTGATCCTCACCGCGCGCGACCGCTGGAGCGACAAGGTGCAGGGCTTCGATGCCGGTGCCGACGATTACGTCGCAAAGCCGTTCCATCTGGAGGAGGTGCTGGCGCGCATCCGCGCACTGCTGCGCCGCTCGACCGGCCATGCCCAGAGCGAGCTCAGCTGCGGTCCCGTCACGCTCGATACCAGGACCGGGCGGGTCAGCGTTTCCGGCAATCCCGTGAAGATGACCTCGCACGAATATCGGCTTCTGGCCTACCTGATGCATCATTCAGGGCGCGTCGTGTCCCGCACCGAATTGGTCGAGCATCTCTACGACCAGGATTTTGACCGCGACTCCAATACGATTGAGGTCTTCGTCGGCCGCATCCGCAAGAAGCTCGATGTCGATATCATCCAGACCGTCCGCGGTCTCGGCTATCTGCTGACCCCGCCGGCCGCGCCGGGCGCCTGAAGCGTCCGGACTTGACGGGCGATCGAACTGGGGCCTTGGTCGCGTCATGACCACCGACGCCCTGCCGCCTCGCGCCCCCGGGATCATTCCGATGCCCGCCAGCTCGCTTGCCAATCGCCTGTTCCTGTCGGCGACGGCCTGGCTCGTGGTGATTCTGGCCATCACCGGCGTGGTGTTGTCGTCGGTCTACAAGAATGCCACCGAGCGCGCGTTCGACCGCCGGCTCAATCTCTATCTGCGCACCCTCATCGCCGAGGTCGCGACCCCCGACGAGCCGCCGGACCGTCAGTTCCAGTCGCTCGGCGAGCCGCTGTTCGAGCTGCCGCTGTCCGGCTGGTACTGGCAGATCACGCGGACCGATACCGAGAAGCCGGAGGTGCGCTCCTCGCGCTCGCTCTGGGACAAGAAGCTGCCGAAGCTTGAGGAGCAGGGCAGCGAGCTCACCGCCGCCGGCATTCGCCTTGCCTATGTCGACGGGCCCGAGGGGCAGAATCTGCGCATGGTCGAGCGTCCCGTCGATCTTGGTGCCGACGGCAAATATCTGGTCAGTGTTGCCGGCGACGACACTGAGATTTTCGACGAGACGCGGAGTTTCGATTACTATCTCGGCGGCACCTTCACCGCGCTCGGCATCGTGCTGCTGCTGACCACGGTGTTCCAGGTCCGCTTCGGCCTTGCGCCGCTCAAGCGCATCTCGGAATCCATCGCCGACATCCGCTCCGGGCGGGCGGAGCGGCTCGAAGGCGAATTCCCGGTCGAGATCGCGCCGCTGGCGCGCGAGACAAATGCGTTGATCGACGCCAATCGCGAGATCGTCGAGCGCGCCCGTACCCATGTCGGCAATCTCGCCCATGCGATCAAGACGCCGCTCTCGGTGATCGTCAACGAGGCCGGCGCCCATGTCGCCGATCCCTTCGCGGCCAAGGTCATGGAGCAGGCGGACGTGATGCGCAGCCAGCTTGCCCATCATCTCGAGCGCGCCCGCATCGCGGCGCGCGTCTCGGTGGTCGGAACCGTGACGGAGGTCGCGCCCGCCATCGAGGCCCTGCGGCGGACCATGGAGAAGATCCACCGTGACCGCGGCATCATGGTCGAGGCCAACGCCGATCCGTCAGCCAAATTCCGCGGCGAGCGGCAGGATCTGGAGGAGATGGTCGGCAATCTCGTCGACAACGCCTGCAAATGGGCGGCCTCGCGGGTCTTCATCGAGGTTTTGGTGGAGGCGACGCAGCAGGCGGGTGCCGGCCCGCGCCTGCGGATCATCGTCGACGACGACGGGCGCGGCCTGTCGGAGGCGGAACGCGTCCAGGTTTCGCGGCGCGGCCAGCGGCTCGACGAGTCGAAGCCCGGCTCGGGACTGGGGCTGTCGATCGTGACCGACCTTGCCGCGCTCTATGGCGGCAGCCTCTCGCTCAGTGGCGCGCCGGTCGGGGGACTGCGGGCGGAGCTGGTGCTGCCCGGAATATAATCCTTTGTTCCGACGTGACTATTTCGCCTGCGCGAGGCCGATCGGCGCGAAACCGGAGGCATTCGCGGCAACTTCCTAAACGGCTTCTTAAGTGGGGCCCACCTATGATCGCGCAGGACGCACCCTACGTCTGCCATTTTACCATGCATTATCCGGGCGCATGAGCCAGACATCGATCGAGCGGCTGAGGGAATATCTCGCGCAGCTCCCGCCGCAGGCGCAGGCGCTGCTGATGCGGGAGTTCGAGCGCGCGCTCGAACGCGGCCAGGACACGGCTGTTGCGACCCTCGTACTCGAGCAATTGCGCAAGATCGTCCGCAAGACGGAAGCCGACGAAGCCCCGCCGCCGCGCACGGACGATCTGTCGCGGCTGCTGTTCCAGTTGCTGGAACCGTTCCTGGTCGAGGCAGGCACGCCGGTCCGGGTCGGCCAGATCCGCCGCTCCTCGCTGCACCCGATCTGGCAATGGCTTGGCCGCGACGGCGCCCCGGACAAGGTCAGCGAATTCGAAGCGGCGCTGGCGCGCATGCCGGTTGCCGACAGTGCCGGCCAGGTCGAGGCCCTTGCGCAAAAACTCCAGGCGGTGGCCGCCGACGCCATCTTCGAACTGACGGGACCGGGCGGCGGCGACAAGTCGCGCGCGCTCGCCCGTGTCGGTCCGCCCAATGTGGTCGAGGACCTCTATTCGATCGGAGCGGTACTTCAGGTCCGGGAAGCCATCGCCACCCTGAACGAGAAGCTGCCACGCTCGCTGCGCGCCTTCGGCGATGCCCAGATCGCGTCGGTGACGGCCACGCTCAATATTCCCGTGCTCCAGACGCCGCAGATGCTGCCATTCGCGCTGTCGATGGTGGTGCAGCGCATGACCGCGCCGTGGCAGATCATCCGCCTCGCCATCAAGATTGCGGCGTCCGACGACGAGATCCGCGTCGCGGCGACGCCCTATGGCGCCGCCGTCACGATCGCCCTGCACGATCTCTCCTGCGTGGCCGCGATCCTGCGCATGGACATCAAACGCGGCCATTTCGACAACGTTGCCGACAACCTCAAGACGCTGCACGACGGTGTGCGCGGCCTGCGCACGGAACTCGACCTGCGCAACGATTCCCCCTGGGGCAAGCAGTTGACCTCGATCCGGGCCGACATTTCCAACGCGCTGCAGTCGGAGATCGACAGTGTTCCCGGCCGCGTGCGCCGCATCCTGCGCCAGCGCCCCGAGAAGGAGATTCCGCCGGGAGCGCGGATCGACAGCACCGAGGTCGAGGAAACCGTCGCGCTGATCGATTTCGTCGCGACTTGCCGAAACTACGCGAGCGAGCTTGCGATCAACGAGGTGACGCTGCGCACCTATTCCGACCTCCAGCAATATGTGGAGCGGTCGACCGAGCAGCTGGTGCAGTCGCTGCGCGCCGCCGATCTCAAAGTCCGCACCTATCGGCAGCAGCAGGTGCAGGCCGCAATCCGTTTCTGCCAGGTGCTGTTCGGCGACGATTACGCCTCGCTGATGAGCCGTGCCGCGGAGAACGCAGCGACGGGCGAGCGCAAATCGTCGCGCGCCAGCTGATTTAAGCGCATTTTTTCGTGATCACAATTTCTGGTTGACCGTGCCGGCGGCGAGCCCTACGGTCTCCGTGCAAGTTTTGGAATTTCTATCTGTGGGCGCATGAAACCCCTTATCAGCTCCATCGAAATTGAAAACCGCGTCATTGTTGCCAAATATCGAAGGCTGATGACCGGCGCGAAGGTGGTGCTGGTCGAGAAGGCAAGCGGTCGGCAGCTGCCTGAGACGATCACCAGGGTTGCATCACCTGTTCCGGTCGGGGCGCTGCGCATCAGATTGCCGGACGCAATCACGCCAGGGACGTACTTTCTGAAGGCCATCAACGGTCACGGCGAGGACGCTGCGCAAAGTGCGGACTTCGAGATCGGCTAAGCCGTTGGATTTTCACCGTTTCGGGACTGTGCGCGGTCGCGGTGAATTGACAATTGTCAATTGCCGCATCATCCGGCCGTGGTGTAAAGCCACCTGTGGGCGCGGGTGGCGCGCTGCCGGAAGCTTGCCAGATGACGCTATGGTTCGTGTTCGCGCTGATGACGGTCGCGGCGATTTTCGCCGTGCTCTTGCCGCTCGGCCGCAGCGGACGCGCGCAAAATCAGGGCAGCGAGGTTGCGGTCTACAAGGACCAACTGGCCGAGGTCGAGCGTGATCTCGCCGCCGGGTTGATCGCCGCGCCCGAAGCCGAGGCCGCGCGCGTCGAGATCAGCCGCAGGCTGCTTGCCGCAGCCGGCACAGAGGCCGCGCAAGCGCCGACGTCGAGCCTCAAATGGCGCCGTGCGGCGGCCGTGCTGGCGCTCGCCGGCCTGCCGCTCGTTGCGGTCGGTGTCTACACGCCGCTCGGCTCGCCCAGGCTTCAGGACTTTCCGCTGGCGCAGCGGGAGCGCGGATCAGGGGCGGGCATGGCGCAGTCGCTCGAGAACCTCGTCGTGCAGGTCGAGCAACATCTGGAAAAGAATCCGACCGACGGACGCGGCTGGAACGTGCTCGCGCCGGTGCTGCAACGGCTCGGCCGCTTCGACGATGCGGTGCGCGCCTATCGCAACTCGCTCACCTACAATGGCGAGAGCGCCGAGCGCCACTCCGATCTCGGCGAAGCCATCGCAGCCGCCGCAAATGGCGTGGTGACCGCCGAAGCCAAGGGCGAATTCGAGCGTGCACATGCGCTCAACGCCGACGATCCCAAGGCGAACTATTTCCTCGGTCTCGCCGCCGAGCAGGACGGCCGCAAGGACGATGCCGCCAACATCTGGCGCGCGCTGCTGGCGAAGGCGCCGGAGGATGCGCCGTGGCGTTCCCTGGTGCAGTCTTCGCTGGCGCGGGTCGGTGGCGGCGCGATGCCGGCGCTGTCGGACGAGACCCTCGCCGCGTCCAGGGACATGAACGAGGGCGATCGCAATGCGATGGTGCGCGGCATGGTCGAGCGCCTCGCCACGCGCCTCAAGCAGAATGGCGACGACGTCGAGGGTTGGCTGCGCCTGGTGCGCGCCTATCTCGTGATGGGCGATCGCGACAAGGCGGTGGGCGCATCGGGCGATGCCCGCCAGGCCGTTGCCAACGACGCCGCGCGGCTGCGCCAGCTCAACGAAGGCCTCAAGACGCTCGGGCTCGACGGATGACGATGCGGCGACGAGACCAGCAGGGAACGGATACGCCATGACGCGCAAGCAGCGACGGATGACCATCATCGGCGGCTCGCTCGCCGTGCTCGCCCTCGCGGCCGCGCTGGTGCTCAACGCGCTCAGGGATTCGATCGTGTTCTTCTCGACCCCGACCATGGTCGCCGAGAAGCACGTCGAACCGGGAAAACGGTTTCGTCTCGGCGGGTTGGTGCAGCCCGGCTCGCTCCACCGCGGCGACAATCTGGCGGTGACATTCGAGGTCGCCGATGGCGGCGCAAAGCTGCCCGTCGCCTACAAGGGCATCCTGCCGGATCTGTTCCGCGAAGGGCAGGGCGTCGTCGCCGAAGGCGCGCTCGATGCCAACGGCGTGTTCAAGGCCGACACCGTGCTCGCCAAGCATGACGAGACCTACATGCCCAAGGACGTCGCAGACGCCCTGAAGAAGCAGGGGCACTGGAAGGACGACTACGGCGCCAAAGCTTCTGATAGCGTCAAGCCGGCGGCAACGACGGCGCAAGGCAATTCGCAGGGAGCAGTGCGGTGATCGCTGAATCCGGACATTACGCGCTGGTGCTGGCGCTTGCCCTGGCGCTGATCCAGTCGGTCGTGCCGCTGATCGGCGCCCGCTTGCGCGATGCCGCGCTGATGAACGTGGCGCGCTCGACCGCGCTGGCGCAGCTGCTGTTCGTCGGCGCCTCGTTCATCGCGCTCGTGATGTTGCACGTCAGCTCGGATTTCTCCGTCGCCAACGTCTACGAGAACTCCCACTCGATGAAGCCGCTGCTCTACAAGATCACCGGCGTGTGGGGAAACCACGAAGGGTCGATGCTGCTCTGGGTGTCGATCCTGGCGCTGTTCGGCGGCCTGGTTGCGGCCTTCGGCAACAATCTGCCGCTGTCGCTGCGCGCCCATGTGCTGGCCGTGCAGGCCTGGATCGCCAGCGCCTTCTATCTATTTATCCTGGTGACCTCCAATCCGTTCCTGCGCATCGTCAACCCGCCGGTCGAGGGACGCGATCTCAATCCCGTGCTCCAGGACATCGGCCTCGCCGTGCATCCGCCGATGCTCTATCTCGGCTATGTCGGCTTCTCGATCTCGTTCTCCTTCGCCATCGCGGCGCTGATGGAGGGCCGCATCGACGCGGCCTGGGCGCGCTGGGTGCGGCCGTGGACGCTGGTGGCTTGGATATTCCTCACCCTCGGCATCGCGATGGGCTCCTACTGGGCTTATTATGAACTCGGCTGGGGCGGCTGGTGGTTCTGGGATCCCGTCGAGAACGCCTCGCTGATGCCGTGGCTGGCCGGCACCGCGCTGCTGCACTCGGCGCTGGTGATGGAGAAGCGCAATGCGCTGAAGGTCTGGACCATCCTGCTGTCGATCCTGACCTTCTCGCTGTCGCTGCTCGGCACTTTCCTGGTGCGCTCGGGCGTCATCACGTCCGTGCACGCCTTCGCGACCGATCCGACTCGCGGCGTGTTCATCCTGTTGATCCTGTGCCTGTTCATCGGCGGCAGCCTGTCGCTGTTCGCGGGCCGCGCGACCTCGTTGAAGCAGGGGGGCCTGTTCGCGCCGATCTCGCGCGAAGGCGCGCTGGTGCTGAACAATCTGCTGCTCACGGTGGCCTGCGCGGTCGTGCTGTTCGGCACGCTCTATCCGTTGGCGATGGAACTGCTGGCCGATTTCAAGATGTCGGTCGGCGCGCCCTTCTACAATCTCACCTTCGCCCCGCTGTTCACGCTGCTGCTGCTGGCGGTGCCGTTCGGGCCGATGCTGGCGTGGAAGCGCGGCGATCTGCTTGGCGTCACCCAGCGCCTGCTCGCGGCCGGCGTTGCCGGCCTCGTTGTAATCGCCATTGTCTGGGCCTGGACGCGCGGCGGCAGCGCGCTCGCGCCGCTCGCGATCGGGCTTGGCGTCTTCGTCATCGCCGGCGCCGTCACCGACATCGTCGAGCGGACCGGTCTCGTGCGACTTCCGTTCGGAACGGCGCTGCACCGCGCCCGCGGCCTGCCGCGCTCGGCCTGGGGTACGGCGTTCGCGCATGCGGGCCTCGGCGTCGCGCTGATCGGGATCGTCTGCGAGACCACCTGGAACAGTGAATATATCGCGACGATGAAGCAGAACGACGTCGCCCATGTCGCCGGCTACGATCTCAAGCTGGACGGCCTGTTTCAGCGTCAGGGGCCAAACTTCCGCGAGATGATCGCCGAGTTCAATGTCAGTCGCGACGGCGAGACGGTCAGCGTCATGACGCCCTCCAAGCGCAGTTTCACCACGCGCGGCTCCTCGACGACCGAGGCCGCGCTGCTGACGCGTGGCGCAAGCCAGCTCTACGTCTCGCTCGGCGACGCAAACGCGGAGGGCGCCATTGCGGTGCGCATCTATCACAAGCCGCTGGTGCTGCTGATCTGGTGGGGACCGGTGCTGATGGCGTTCGGCGGCGTGCTGTCGCTGTCCGACCGGCGCTTGCGGGTCGGCGCGCCGAAACCGGCGCGGGCCAAGCAACGCCTCCAGCCAGCGGAGTGATCCGATGCGGCGGATGATGCTTGCGATCGTCGCGCTGATGCTGCTGACTATGCCGGTGGCGTATGCCGTGCAGCCCGACGAGATCATGTCGGATCCCGCCAAGGAAGTCCGCGCGCGCGACCTGTCGCGCGAGCTGCGCTGCATGGTCTGCCAGAACCAATCGATCGACGATTCCGACGCGCCGCTCGCGCGCGATCTGCGCCTGCTGGTGCGCGAGCGCATCGCGGCCGGCGACAGCAATTCGCAGGTGCTCGATTTCCTTGTCGCGCGCTATGGCGAGTTCGTACTGCTCAAGCCGCGCTTCGAGCGCCAGACTGTGCTGCTGTGGCTGCTCGCGCCGCTGCTGCTGATCGGCGGCGGCCTGGCGCTCTGGCTGCAGATCCGTCGCCGTTCGAGAAGCGGTGCAGACGTACCAGCCCCGCCGCTTTCGCCCGAGGAGGAGACGCGGCTCGCCGCGTTGATGTCGGACGAAGCCAAATCCTCCTAGCTGCGTGACGCCGTCCGCGCCTACGTAATGATACGTAGACCGCCTGCGATGGCCTGTTTTCACGCTATGTTGACCTTTATCTGGAAGCCTGGCGGAAGATTCGTTCCCTGACTCTGAGTCTCCCCGATGTTCACGAACAGCAATCTGACGATCCGCTTCCTGGTCGGCGCCGTCGTCGCAGCATTATTGTTCCTGCTGGGCATCGGCGGCGGCACCGGCTTTGTCGCGGTGCTCTATCTCAATAACGAGATCACCAGCCTGTCGTCGGATTTCGCAGCGCTGAGCGGCCCCGCGCGCGACCACGCGATGCAGATCTACCAGCAGGCGCAGGCGGCGTTCTCCTATTTCCTGATGGCCTGCGGCGTGATCGCGGTCGTCGCCGTCGCGATCTGCCTCACCACCTGGTTCGCCGTTCGCAACGGCATCCTCAGCCCGCTGGCGGCGATCGTGCATGCCATGCGCGAGGTCGCCGACCAGAAGTTCGAGACATCCGTTCCCGGCCTCGGCGGCACCAACGAAATCGGCCTGCTCGCCGGAGCGCTGGAGGTGTTCAAGACCAACGGGATCGAGCGGCGCCGGCTCACCGAGCAGCAACTGCGCGAAGCGCAGCACCAGTCCGAGCGCTCGCAATTTCTCGACGACCGCATCAAGCGCTTCAACGATCTCGTCGCCGGTGTGGTCGACAGCGTGGCGTCGTCGGCCGTGCATCTGAAGAGCAACGCGGAGACGTTGTCGCGGACGGCCAACGACACCAGCACGAAGGCCAGTGCGGTCGCGAGCGCGGCGAGCCAGGCCAGCGTCAGCGTCCAGACGGTCGCGGGCTCGGCCGAAGCGATGACGAATTCGATCGGCACGATCAGCCGCCGCGTCACCGACGCGACACAGCGCGCCGAAGGCGCGGCGTCCCAGGCCGAGAAGAGCCGCGACACCATCCATACGCTGTCGGACGCCGCCGACAAGATCGGCGAGGTCGTGCAACTCGTGCAGGCGATCGCCTCGCAGACCAACCTGCTGGCGCTCAACGCAACCATCGAGGCGGCACGGGCAGGGGAGGCCGGCAAGGGTTTTGCCGTGGTCGCCTCAGAGGTGAAGAGCCTCGCGCACCAGACCAGCAAGGCGACGGAAGAGATCACCTCGCACGTCGCCAGCATCCAGGGGATCACCGCGGAGACGCGCGGCGCGATCGACGGGATCTCGAAGACCCTGTCGGAGATCTCGTCGATCATGTCCGGCATCGAGGTCGACACCGCCCAGCAGCGCAATGCCACACAGGACATCACGAGCAGCGCGCAGGACGCCGCACACGGAACGCTCGACGTCTCCAATCACATCGTCCAGATCACCTCGACCTCGGCGGAGACCGGGCGCATGGCCGCCGAAGCGCGCGATTCCGCCGTCGACCTGTCGCAGCAGGCCGAGACCCTGAAGCGCGAAGTGGACGAATTCATCGTCAGCGTCAGGGCAAGCTGAGACCGCGAAATACGCGGCTATTCGCGATCTCGGGAACTCGATTAAGTTCCTGACACGCCACGATTTTCGGGCTGCGATAAACGGCCGCATCCGCGTCGCCGTTCATTACAAAAGTTTAACCCCGCCGCCAGCGCGCGGTAAGGCGGGAGCCCCCATCTTCAGGACCGTAAGGTGCTGCCATCCGGCACCAAATGGATTTCAAGGCCCTGGAGATCTCTGCATGACCGACCGTCCCGACCTCACCAACCTTCCGTCCTATCGGCAGCCGCGCCGCTCGGTTTTCTCCGCGCGCAGGATCGCGCTGATGGCCTCGGTCGTCGTGGGCCTCGGCATCGCCGTCCACGGCTTCAGCCCGTCGACCTCGCCGAGCGACCTGTTGTCGAGCCCGGCGCATGCGCAGGTCAACAACGAGGTCCGCAAGGTCGAGCGTCCGATCGGCTTCGCCGACATCGTCGAGCGCGTGAAGCCGTCGGTGATCTCGGTGAAGGTGAACATCAAGGAAAAGATCGCGAGCAACGATGACGGCGATGATTCCTCCTCGCCGTTCCAGCCGGGCTCGCCGATGGAGCGCTTCTTCCGCCGCTTCGGCGGTCCGGATGGCTTCCCGGGCCAGAAGGGTGGCGGTGGTCGTGGCCGCGTCGTGCAGGGCCAGGGCTCCGGCTTCTTCATCTCGGCTGACGGCTTTGCCGTGACCAACAACCACGTGGTCGACGGCGCCGACAAGGTCGAGGTCACCACCGACGACGGCAAGACCTACACAGCCAAGGTGATCGGAACCGACCAGCGCACCGACCTTGCCCTGATCAAGGTCGAGGGCAGTTCCAACTTCCCGTTCGCCAAGCTTGCCGACGGCAAGCCGCGGATCGGCGACTGGGTGCTCGCGGTCGGCAATCCGTTCGGCCTCGGCGGCACCGTGACCGCGGGCATCGTCTCGGCTAGCGGCCGTGATATCGGCAACGGCCCCTATGACGATTTCATCCAGATCGACGCGCCCGTGAACAAGGGCAATTCCGGCGGTCCGGCTTTCGACACCAACGGCGAAGTGATGGGCGTCAACACGGCGATCTACTCGCCCTCCGGCGGCAGCGTCGGCATCGCGTTCTCGATCCCGGCCTCCACCGTGAAGACGGTGGTTGCCCAGCTCAAGGACAAGGGTTCCGTCAGCCGCGGCTGGATCGGCGTGCAAATCCAGCCGGTGACGTCCGACATCGCCGACAGCCTCGGCATGAAGAAGGCCGAAGGCGCGCTGGTGGCGGAGCCGCAGGCAAACGGTCCGGCTGCCAAGGCCGGCATCGAATCCGGCGACGTGATCACCTCGGTCAACGGCGAAGCCGTCAAGGACGCCCGTGAGCTCGCCCGCACCATCGGCGGCCTGTCGCCCGGCGCGACTGTGAAGCTCAACGTGCTGCACAAGGGCCAGGACAAGGTCGTGAACCTTACGCTCGGCCAATTGCCGAACACGGTCGAGGCCAAGGCCGACACCGACAAGGACAGCGGCAAGGGTGCAAGCCGCGGCACCGACGTGCCCAAGCTCGGCATGACCGTTGCGCCCGCCGACTCCGTGGCCGGCGCCGGCAAGGAAGGCGTCGTGGTCACCGAAGTCGATCCGAAGAGTGCCGCGGCCGAACGCGGCTTCAAGGAAGGCGATGTGATTCTGGAGGTCGGCGGCAAGAGCGTGAGCACCGCCGGCGACGTCCGCGACGCCATCAACACGGCGCGGAGCGACAACAAGAACAGCGTCCTGATGCGTGTGAAGAGCGGCGGTCAGTCGCGCTTCGTCGCCGTGCCCATCGCCAAGGGCTGAGCCTTCAGGAGGCTTACGAGATGAGGGGTGTCGCCGGCATCAGTCGCCCCCGCCGCCGACGCCCTTCGGGGGAGCAGCGTAGATTTCGCTTCCCCAGTCTACCTTCCGGTGGAAATACGCCCCCCTCCGTCGGAAGGCCTAGGGCGGTGAGGTCCCCCCAGCTTCACCGCCCGCCTTTTTGCCTACCCAAGTCCCATTTGCTTGGCTTGCATGCGATTGCCGCTCGCGCCATGTTCAGAGAAGGTTAACCCCTTGACCGCCGCCGAACGCACGATGCGCCTCCTCATCATTGAAGACGACCGCGAATCCGCCGACTATCTCGTGAAGGCGTTTCGCGAGGTCGGACATATTGCCGACCACGCTGCAGACGGCGAGGAAGGCCTCGCCATGGCCGAGAACGGCGATTACGACGTGTTGGTGGTCGACCGCATGCTGCCCAAGCGCGACGGCCTATCGCTGATCGGTCTGCTCCGCGACAAGGGCAACACCACGCCGGTGCTGATTCTGTCGGCGCTCGGCCAGGTCGACGACCGCATCAAGGGCCTGCGCGCCGGCGGCGACGACTATCTGCCGAAGCCCTATTCCTTCGCCGAGCTGCTCGCCCGCGTCGAGGTACTGTCGCGCCGCCGCGGCGGCCCGGCCGAGGACACCCTTTATCGCGTCGGCGATCTCGAGCTCGACCGGCTGTCCCACCGTGTCGCCCGCGGCAAGGACGAGCTGACGCTCCAGCCGCGTGAATTCCGCCTGCTCGAATACCTCATGAAGCACGCCGGCCAGGTGGTGACGCGCACCATGCTGCTGGAGAACGTCTGGGACTATCATTTCGATCCGCAGACCAACGTGATCGACGTGCACATTTCGCGGTTGCGCTCCAAGATCGACAAGGGCTTCGAGCGGCCGCTGCTGCACACGATCCGCGGCGCCGGGTACATGATCCGTGACGGCATTCGGTAAACTTGTCCGCACCACGGCATTCCGGCTGACGCTGGTCTACCTGTTTCTGTTCGGGATCTTCGCGGCGTCGCTGCTCGGCTATTTCGCCTGGAATACGCGGCGGCTGATCACCGAAGAGATCACGCAGACGGTCAATTCCGAGACCTCGGAGATCAACGAGATCTACGGACGGCGCGGCCTGTTCGGCCTCGTGCGCGCGATCGAGTATCGCGCGCTGCGGCCGGGCGCCAACCTCTACCTCGTGACCACGCCGACCGGGCAGGCGGTTGCCGGCAATGTCGGCTCGCTGGCACCGGGCGTGATGGCAACGCGCGGCTGGACGGAGACGGCCTACCGGCGGATCGAGGACGGCAACGAACGCGATCATCGCGCGCTGGTGCGCGTCACCGAGCTGGAGAACGGCTTCCGGCTCCTGATCGGCCGCGATCTCGACGAGCGGCGCCGCCTGTTCGGCATCGTCGCCAAAGCCGCGCAATGGTCGATCCTGATCGTCGTGGTGCTCGGCCTCGGCGGCGGCGTCTTCGTCGCGCGCAGAGTTTTGACGCGCATCGACGCGATGTCCGGCACCGCGCATCGCATCATGACCGGCGACCTCAGCGAGCGGCTGCCGGTGGGGCGCAGCGGCGACGAACTCGATCGCCTTGCCGAAAACCTCAATGCGATGCTGGAGCGGATCGAGGCGCTGATGGCGGGATTGAAGGAGGTTTCCGACAATATCGCGCACGACCTCAAGACGCCGCTGACGCGCCTGCGCAACCGCGCCGAGGAGGCGCTGGCGAAATCGGGCAGCGAAGCCGATTACCGTGCCGCGCTGGAGCGGACCATCGAGGAATCCGACGGCCTGATCCGCACCTTCAACGCGCTTCTGATGATCGCGCGTGCCGAGTCCGGCCAAGCGCGTGGCAATATGGATGATTTCGACGCCGCTGATGTCGCGGGCGGCATCCACGAGCTCTACGAGCCGCTCGCGGAAGATGACGGCATGACCCTGAAGGTCAAGGCCGATCCGACACCGGTTCATGCCAACCGCGAACTGATCAGCCAGGCGCTCGCCAATCTGGTCGAGAACGCAATCAAATACGGCAAGCCGGCTGCGCAGCCGGCGGGAACCGTGGTCAGCATGGACAGCAGGCAGATCACGATCGAGGCCAGGCGCGAGGGCGATCAGGTGCTGCTCAGCGTCACCGATCGTGGCCCCGGCATTCCCGAAGGCGACCGCAAGCATGCCGTCGAGCGATTCGTGCGGCTCGAGGCCAGCCGCACACTGCCGGGCTCCGGCCTCGGCCTCAGCCTCGCCTCCGCGGTGGCGACGCTGCACGGCGGAGAATTGCGTCTGGGCGATGCCCATCCGGGTCTCGTCGCCACGCTGGTGCTGCCGGCGCGCGCCGGCGCCGGCGACAGGGTTGCTCCTCCAATGCCGGATGTGCCACAGAAGGTGGCATGAACCACTCCGCGCCGGGAAACGCGGACAAGCATGGTGAGGGCCTGGCCGCGCGGTTCGCGGAGGCTCCCCATATTGCCGCTTCCACAACCGACGACCGACGCTTTGAAAGCTGGCTGGCCGAGCTCGAGCCGGCACAGTCAGCGCGTCTCGACGCGCTGCTGGTGCATCCCTTCGCGCGGGATATTCTGGCCGGCATCGCGGAATTCTCGCCTTACCTGTTCGATCTGGCGCGCGCCGATGCGCCGCGCCTGATCCGGCTGCTCGCATGCGATCCGGATGCGCATCTCGCCGCGTTGATCGCGGAGGCGAGGGACGCGGTGCTTGCAGCTGGCGACGAAGCCGAGGTGATGCGTCTGCTTCGCCGCATGAAGGCGGAGGCCGCGCTGTTGATCGCGCTATGCGACATCGGCGGGGTCTGGCCGGTGATGCGGGTGACGGCGGCGCTGACCGATGTCGCGGTGTCCTCGGTGCAGGCGGCGCTGCGGTACCAACTGCGGCAGGAAGCCGCACGTGGGAAAATCCTGCCGCCCGATCCCGAGGCGCCGGAAGCGGGCTGCGGCCTGATCGTGCTCGCGATGGGCAAGATGGGCGCCGGCGAGCTGAACTATTCCAGCGACATCGACCTCATCGTGTTCTTCGACCCTGATAACACGACGCTCGCACCCGATCTCGAGCCGCAGCCGTTCTTCGTCCGGGTGACGCAAGGCATGGCGCGCATCCTCCAGCAGCGCACCTATGACGGTTACGTCTTCCGCGTCGATCTGCGGCTGCGTCCAGATCCGTCCTCGACCCAGGTGGCGATCTCCCGCGACGCCGCGTTGCATTACTACGAACGCGAAGGGCGCACCTGGGAGCGCGCCGCAATGATCAAGGCACGCGCCTGCGCCGGCGATCCCAGGGCGGGCGAGGCGCTGCTTGCCGAGATCGCCCCCTTCGTCTGGCGCAAGCATCTCGACTTCGCCGCGCTCGCCGACGTGCACGACATGAAGCGGCAGATGCAGACCTATCGCGGCCAGAGCGAGATCGCGGTGGAAGGCCACAACGTCAAGGTCGGCCGCGGTGGCATTCGTGAGATCGAGTTTTTCGCGCAAACGCAGCAGCTGATTGCCGGCGGCCGCCATCCGGAATTGCGGGTGCGGCCGACGCTCGCCGCGCTCAATGTGCTCGCGGCCAACAACTGGATCACTTTCGCCGCGCGCGATGAACTGACCATTGCGTATGAATTCCTGCGCCGGGTCGAGCATCGTCTCCAGATGATCGCTGACGAGCAGACCCATGCGCTGCCCGACGACAAGGAAGCGGTCGAGCGTTTTGCGCGCTTCTTCGGCTATCCGGATCGCGAAGCCTTCGCGCGCGATCTGTTGCGGCAACTCGAGATCGTCCAGGGCCATTATGAGAAGCTGTTCGAGGGCGATGATCCGACCGGCACGGCAAAGCTGCCGGCGCTCGACTACAGTGCAGGCCCGGATGATCCGCGCCTGCTGCAATATCTGACGACGCTCGGCTTCAAGAAGCCGGCCGCAGTGGCCCAGACCCTGCGCGACTGGATCACCAGCGACTACCGGGCGTTCCGCAACGAGGCGACGCGGAGCGCCTTCGTCGACTTCGTGCCGGCCCTGATCGACGGCCTCGCGCATGCCGAGGAGCCGGATCGCGCCGTCGTGACGTTCGATCATTTCCTCGGGGCGCTCCAGCTTGGCGGCCGGCTGATCACACTGCTCGCCCAGAACCGCGATCTCGTCGCGCTGGTGGCGCTGGTGCTTGGCGCGGCGCCGCGGCTCGGCGAGATGCTGGCGCGGAAGCCGCAGCTCATGGACGGCCTGATCGATCCGCGCTTCTTCGGCGCGATGCCGGACAAGCAGGAACTGTCGGCGCGATTAGCCGCGACGGTGCGCGATGCCGGCTCCTATGAGGAATTCCTCGATCGCCTGCGCTTGTTCGGGCAGGAGAGCCTGTTCCTGATCGGCACGCGCATCCTCTCCGGGACCGTCTCGGCGCAACAAGCCAGCACGGCCTTTGCGGACGTCGCCGAGGGCACCGTCCATACCGTGCATGGTCTTGTCGCCGAGCGCTTTGCCGCCCAGCACGGCCGCATCAAGGGGCAGGAGACCGCGATCATCGCGATGGGCCGGCTCGGCAGCCGCGAGATGACGGCGTCGTCCGATCTCGACCTGATCCTGCTCTACGATTTCGACAGCGAGGCCCCGGACTCGGACGGGCCAAAATCGCTGCATGGCGCGCACTACTTCGCGCGCTTCACCCAGCGTCTGATCAGCGCTTTCACCACGCGCACCAATTACGGCGTGCTCTACGAGATCGACATGCGGCTTCGTCCCTCCGGGCGCGCCGGCCCGGTGGCGTCGAGTCTTGCCTCCTTTGCGGACTACCAGGCCAACGAGGCCTGGACCTGGGAGCATATGGCGCTGACCCGCGGGCGCGTGGTGTCTTCATCGGATGCATTCCGTGAGCGGATCGAGCGCATCATCCGCGACGTCCTGACGCGCCGCCGCGACCGCGCCGTCGTCGCCAACGACGTCGCCGACATGCGGCGCGCCATCGCGCAGGAAAAGGGCGAGAGCGACCATTGGGATCTCAAATACGCCGCAGGCGGCATGGTCGATATCGACTTCATCGCGCAATATCTCCAGCTCGTGCACGCCCACGACAAGCCGGATATTCTCGACGTCGGTACGATGCAGGTGCTGGACAACGCCGCCAAGCTCGGCGTGCTCCCGCAGTCGGAGGCGGAGATCTTGCGTGCCGCCGCACGGCTCTATCATGACCTGACGCAGATCCTGCGGCTTTGCGTCAGCGATCGATTCAAGCCGGAGACCGCCGGCACCGACCTTCAGCGCGTGATGGCGCGCGCCGGCGACGCACCGGATTTCTCGTCGCTCGAGGCCCGCGTCAAGGAAACGCAGGGCGAGGTGCGGCGCGTGTTCAGCGCGCTCCTGGAAGGGAAGCAGTCTGTTTCAGCGACGTGAGGGCGTCGCGCACGTTCGGCTCCAGACCCGCGCCGCCCGCGTCGAGATGCGCGAAGATCGCGCGCTTCATCCGGGGGTCCCAGAATTTCTTGATGTGCTCGGCGATCCCCGGCACCGCCTTGTCGTGGCCTTGGCTGCGGAAGAACGTGCCGATCTGGTTGGCCATGTAGACGAGGCGGTCAGGCGACGACATCGATGATCTCCTGAGCACGACGAGCCGCGACGCGGCCCTGGTGCGTGAACACTTCAAATCCGTCGCTACGCGCAATCGCGATCAGCGTGATGCCGGCGGCTTCCGCTGTGCGCACCGCGAGCGCGGTGGGCACGGAGACCGCAACAAGCACAGGCGCGCCAATGGCGGCCGTCTTCTGCACCATCTCGACCGAGACGCGGCTCGTCAGCAGCACCAGGCCGCCGCTCGCCTCCGTCCGGCTGCGCGCCAGCGCACCGGCGAGCTTGTCGAGCGCGTTGTGGCGGCCGACATCCTCGCGAAGGGCGACGATGCCGTTTGACGGGGACCAGAAGGCCGCGGCGTGGACCGCGCGGGTCTGTATGTTGATCGATTGCAGAGGGGCGATGGTCTGCATCGCCGTCATGATCTGTTCGGGTGTGAAGGTCTGTCCCGGCGGCACCACGGCCGCAGGCCGCACGGCTTCTGCAATCGATTCGATGCCGCAGATGCCGCAGCCCGTGGGGCCGGCAATATGCCGCCGACGCTCGTTGATGCGCGCGGCTTTTTCTTCGTCGAGCCACATGCGCAGCTCGATGCCATCGTCGAGGCGAACCATTTCGAGGGATTTGACGTCGTCGACCGATTTGATGATGCCCTCGTCAAGGCTGAAGCCGACCGCAAAATCCTCGAGGTTCTGCGGCGTGCCCATCATGACGGCATAGGTGCCGCCATTGTAGGTCAGCGCCAGCGGCGTCTCTTCCGGGACTAGCCGTGTCCCTTCCGACGCGGCACCGTCGCGCCAGATTTCGCGGTCGATGGCCTGGACCGGCACGTGCATGCCGTTACTCCGCCGCCTCGGCCGGGGCGATACGGCGGGAGTGCCGCGCCTGCGCGTCATAGGTCTTCTGCCAGTCGGACGGACCGTTTGACGGCGAGATCTGCACCGCCGTGACCTTGTATTCGGGGCAGTTGGTCGCCCAGTCCGAATAGTCGGTGGTGATCACGTTCGCCTGCGTATCCGGATGATGGAAGGTCGTGTAGACGACTCCCGGCGATACGCGGTCGGTAATCTCCGCGCGCAGCGTGGTCTCGCCCGCGCGACTCGTGAGCCGCACCCAGTCGCCGTCGCGCACGCCGCGCAACTCGGCGTCGTGGGGGTGGATCTCAAGCCGGTCCTCCGCATGCCAGACCACGTTCTCGGTGCGCCTGGTCTGCGCGCCGACATTGTACTGGCTGAGGATGCGGCCCGTGGTGAGCAGCAGCGGGAAGCGGGGACCGGTGCGTTCGTCGGTCGCGACATATTCGGTGACGATGAACTTGCCCTTGCCGCGGACGAAGCCGTCGATATGCATCACCGGCGTGCCCTCCGGCGCCTTCTCGTTGCATGGCCATTGCACCGAGCCAAGCTCGTCGAGCTTGGCGTAGGAGACCCCGGTGAAGGTCGGCGTAAGCGCGGCGATCTCGTCCATGATCTCGGACGGGTGATTGTAGGGCATGTCATAGCCCATCGCCTTGGCGAGGCCGATCGTAACCTCCCAGTCGGCCATGCCGTTCTTCGGCGACATCACCCTGCGCACCCGCTGGATGCGGCGTTCGGCGTTGGTGAACGTGCCGTCCTTTTCCAGGAAGCTCGAGCCGGGCAGGAACACATGGGCGTAGTTCGCGGTCTCGTTCAGGAAGAGGTCGTGGACGATCACGCATTCCATCGCGGACAGCGCGGCCACCACGTGCTTGGTGTTGGGATCGGATTGCAGGATGTCCTCGCCCTGCACATAGATGCCCATGAACGAGCCTTCGATCGCGGCGTCGAACATGTTGGGGATGCGCAGGCCCGGTTCCGGGTTGAGCTTGACGTTCCAGAGCGCCTCGAACTGGTCGCGCACGGCGTCGCCCGAGATGTGGCGATAGCCCGGCAGCTCATGCGGGAACGAGCCCATGTCGCACGAGCCCTGAACGTTGTTCTGGCCGCGCAGCGGGTTCACGCCGACGCCGGAACGGCCGATATTGCCGGTTGCCATCGCGAGGTTGGCGATCGCGATCACCGTGGTCGAGCCCTGGCTGTGCTCGGTGACACCGAGGCCGTAATAGATCGCGCCGTTGCCGCCGGTGGCATAGATGCGGGCGGCTTCGCGCAAATCCCTCGGATCGACACCGGTCAGGATCGCGGTCGCTTCCGGGCTGTGCTTCGGCTGGGCGACGAACGCCGCCCATTCCTCGAACTCTGTCCAGTCGCAGCGCTCGCGCACGAAGGCTTCGTTGACGAGCCCCTCGGTGACGATGACATGCGCCAACGCGGTCACGACGGCAACGTTGGTGCCGGGCATCAGAGGCAGGTGCAGCGCCTTCACATGCGGCGATTCCACCATTTCAGTGCGGCGCGGATCGATCACGATCAGTTTGGCGCCCTGACGCAGCCGCTTCTTCAGGCGTGAGGCGAAGACTGGATGGGCGGAGGCTGGATTGGCGCCTATGATGACGGCGACATCGGTGTCCTCCACCGAGTCGAAATCCTGCGTGCCGGCCGACGTGCCGAAGGTTTGCGAGAGGCCATAGCCGGTCGGCGAGTGGCAGACGCGGGCGCAGGTGTCGACATTGTTGTTGCCGAAGCCGGCGCGGATCAGCTTCTGCACCAGATAGGTTTCCTCGTTGGTGCAGCGGGACGAGGTGATGCCGCCGATGGCGTCGCGACCGTATTTCTTCTGGATGCCGCGCATCCTGGCGGCGGCAAACGAGAACGCCTCATCCCAGGACACTTCCTTCCAGGGATCCTCGATCCGCTCGCGGATCATCGGCTTGAGGATGCGTTCCTTGTGATTGGTATAGCCCCACGCGAAGCGGCCCTTGACGCAGGAATGGCCACGATTGGCCTTGCCGTCCTTGTACGGCACCATGCGCACGACTTCCTCGCCGCGCATCTCGGCCTTGAAGGCACAGCCGACACCGCAATAGGCGCATGTGGTGACGACCGAATGCTCGGGCTGGCCGATCTCGATCACGGACTTTTCCGTCAGCGTCGCGGTCGGACAGGCCTGCACGCAGGCGCCGCAGGAGACGCATTCGGAGCCGAGGAAGCTTTCGCTCATGCCGGGGGAGACGCGGCTGTCGAAGCCGCGGCCGGAGATGGTCAGCGCGAATGTGCCTTGCACCTCCTCGCAGGCGCGGACGCAGCGCGAGCAAACGATGCATTTGGAGGGATCATAGGTGAAGTAGGGATTGGACTCGTCCTTCGGCATCCAGCCGGCGTTGATCTCACCGTTGGACTTGCCAGGCGTCCTGGCGAAGACGTGGTTCTCGCCCTCGTAGCCGTAGCGCACCTCGCGCAGGCCGACGGCACCGGCCATGTCCTGCAATTCGCAGTCGCCATTGGCGCTGCAGGTGAGACAGTCGAGCGGATGGTCGGAGATGTAGAGCTCCATCACGCCCTTGCGCAGCTTCTTCAGCCGCTCGCTTTGGGTATGCACGACGAGGCCGGGCATCACGGGCGTGGTGCACGAGGCTGGCGTACCGGCGCGGCCCTCGATCTCGACCACGCAGAGCCGGCAGGAGCCGAAGGCGTCGACCATGTCGGTCGCGCAGAGTTTTGGGATCTGGTGTCCCGCGTCCATCGCGGCCCGCATGATCGAGGTGCCTTCCGGCACCGTGATCTCGTTGCCGTCGATGGTCAGCGTGACCATCGTTGTTGATCTGGAGCGCGGCGTGCCGTAGTCGATTTCTTCGATCAGAGACATCGTTGCTCTCCTATTCCGCGGCCTGAAGCGTGGTTGGCGCCGGGACGAAATCCTCCCGGAAGTGCCTCAATGCGCTGAGCACGGGGTAGGGCGTGAAGCCGCCGAGTGCGCAGAGCGAGCCGAATTTCATGGTGTTGCAGAGGTCCTCGACGAGCGCGAGGTTTTCGCTGACGCGCTCGCCGCGGATGATCTTCTCGATCGTCTCGACGCCGCGGGTCGAACCGATCCGGCAGGGCGTGCACTTGCCGCAGGATTCGATGGCGCAGAACTCCATGGCGAAGCGCGCCTGCTTGCGCATGTCGACGCTGTCGTCGAACACGACGATGCCGCCATGACCGATCAGGCCGTCGCGTGCGGCGAAGGCTTCGTAGTCGAACGGCGTGTCAAACAGCGCGCGCGGAAAATAGGCGCCGAGCGGGCCGCCGACCTGAACCGCGCGAACGGGGCGGCCCGTGAACGTGCCGCCGCCGATATCGTCGACGAGTTCGCCAAGCGTGACGCCGAACGCCGTCTCGAACAGCCCGCCGTAGCGGAGATTGCCGGCGAGTTGGATCGGCATCGTGCCGCGCGAACGGCCCATGCCGTAATCGGCATAGGCCTTGGCGCCCTCGGCGAGGATGAAGGGGATCGCGGCCAGCGACAGGATGTTGTTGATCGCGGTTGGCTGGCCGAACAGGCCGTGATGGGCCGGGAGCGGCGGCTTGGCGCGCACGATGCCGCGGCGACCTTCGAGGCTCTCAAGCAGCGACGTCTCCTCGCCGCAGACATAGGCGCCGGCGCCGACGCGCACTTCGAGATCGAAATCGTAGGTGGACCCGCCGATCTTGCTGCCGAGATAACCGCCGCGCCGGGCCGCCACGACGGCGGCTTTCATGGCCTCGACCGCGTGCGGATATTCGCTGCGGGTGTAGATGTAGCCTTTGGTGGCGCCGACGGTGATGCCTGCGATCGTCATGCCCTCGATGACCAGGAAGGGATCGCCCTCCATGATCATGCGGTCGGCGAAGGTGCCACTGTCGCCCTCGTCGGCGTTGCAGACGATGAACTTGCGGTCGGCCTTGGCTTGCGCGACCGTCTTCCACTTGATGCCGGTTGGGAAGCCCGCGCCGCCGCGACCGCGCAGGCCGGACGCCGTCACTTCGTTGAGGATCGCGTCGGAGCCGAGCGACAGCGCGCGCTCCAGGCCCTTGTAGCCGCCATGGGCGCGGTAGTCGTCGAGCGAGCGTGGGTCGATCACGCCGCAGCGGGCAAAGGTGAGGCGGGTCTGGCGCTTCAGCCAGGGAATCTCGTCGGTTGCGCCGAGCCGCAGCAGATGCGGCGTGTTGCCGGCGAGTGCGTCGAGCAGGGAGGGGACATCGGCCTCGGTCACGGGGCCGAAGGCGATCCGGCCCTGCGGTGTCGCAATCTCGACCAGCGGCTCCAGCCAGTACAGGCCGCGCGAGCCGGTTCTGACGATCTCGACCGCAACGCCGCGCTTGGCCGCGGCCTGCTGCAGCGCAATCGCAACCTCGTCGGCACCGACGGCAATCGCACCGGCATCGCGTGAGACGAATAGACGCATGCTCATCGCTGGGCCTCCGCAACCAGCGCATCGAGGCGGTTCTCGTCGAGCCGGCCAACGAGGCGGCCGTCGAGCATCGCCGACGGTGCGGTCGCGCACAGGCCGAGGCAGTAGATCGGCTCCAGCGTGACGCGATCGTCGGCTGTCGTGTTGCCGAGCGGCACGCCGAGCTTTGCTTCTGCGCGCGCTGCCAGCGCATCCCCGCCCGCGGCTTGACACGCCTCCGCGCGGCAGAGTTTCAGCACGTGGCGGCCGGCCGGCTTGTGCCTGAAATCATGATAGAACGTGACCACGCCATGCACCTCGGCGCGCGACAGATTCAGCGCCTGCGCGACCATGGGAATGGCGGCCTCCGGCACATAGCCGAACGCCTCCTGAAGGGCGTGCAGAACGACCAGCGTTGCGCCTTCCTGTTTGGAATGTTCGGCGATGATCTCGGCGCCGCGCGTCTCGTCCCAAGGCTCGTGCGAAGGCTCGTGCGAAGGCTCGTAAACCGTTGTCATTCTTCGTTCTCAGATTGAGCGTCCCTTCCTCGCAAACTATTTGGAATCGTTCGAAGATCAATAAAGCTGTCTCATGCGGCGATTGCGAATTCAGATCGATTTGCGATCACGATCGAACGATATGAAATTGCAATCGACACCATTCTGCGGGGCGGTTTTCGCGTGTTGACCGGGATAGGTCGTGCTAGCTTGCATGCCACGACAAAACCCGAGGGGACGTCCGGTTGATCGACAAGCTTGAACTGCTGCTGGCGCTGGCAAAAGAGCGGCATTTCGGACGCGCGGCCGAGGCCTGCGGCGTGACGCAGCCGACCATGTCGACCGGGCTGAAGCAACTCGAGGAGATCCTCGGCGTGATGCTGGTCCAGCGCGGCTCACGCTTTCAGGGCTTTACGCCCGAAGGCGAGCGGGCGCTGGACTGGGCGCGGCGGATCGTGGGCGATGCCCGCGCGATGCGTGACGAGATCAACGGGCTGAAGCATCAGCTCTCCGGCGAGATCCGTATCGCCGCGATCCCGACCGTGCTCGGCATGGTCGCCGCGCTGACGACGCCATTCCGCGCGCGCCACCCCGAGGTGCGCTTCCGCATCCAGTCCACCACCTCATCGGAGGTGCTGGGGCTGCTCGAAAATCTCGAGGTCGATGCGGGGCTGACCTATATCGAGAATGAGCCGATCGGAAAGGTGCGCACCATCCCGCTCTACAACGAGAGCTATCGCCTCCTGACCGCGCCGGACGGGATGTTCGGTGACCGCGAGACGGTGACGTGGAAAGAGGTCGGGCAGGTGCCGCTGTGCCTGCTCACGCCCGACATGCAGAACCGCCGCATCATCGACCGCGCATTGCGCTCGGTCGGCGCGGAAGCGACGCCGACCTTGACGTCGAACTCGCTGCTCGTGCTGTTCACGCATGTGAAGACGGGGCGCTGGGCGAGCGTGATGCCGGCCAAGCTGGCCGAGACGCTCGGCCTGTCCGACACGGTGCGTTCGATCCCGATCACCGATCCCGATGTCAATTACAGCATCGGCATGGTGATCCCGCAGCGCGATCCGATGACGCCGCTGATCGCCGCGCTGGTCAATGTCGCGCGTGAGGTCGCACCGTCGCTGCAGCTGTAGGGTTCAGGCCGCAGCCGATATCCCGGACGCCGCCTTGATCGCATCGCGCGGCAGGGTCACGCGCACGACGGTGCCGACTTCAAGCTTCGAGCGCAGCCGCATCGAGCCGCCGTGGAGCTGCGCCAGCGAACGGGCGATCGCGAGCCCCAGGCCGGAGCCGTGATAGGTCTTGGTGAGCTGGCTCTCGACCTGCTCGAACGGGCGCCCGAGCCGCGCCAGCGAATGCTGCGCGATCCCGATGCCGGTGTCGGCGATCATCAGCACGATCCTGTCGTCGAGCTGCCGGCTGCGCACCACGATGCGGCCGCCGTCGGGCGTGAACTTCACCGCGTTGGAGAGCAGGTTGACGATGATCTGCTTGGTGGCGCGGCGGTCCGCGACGACCGAGATGGATGTCTCGATATCGGCATCGAGCGTCAGATTCTTGTCCTGGGCACGGCCGGTGACGACCCGCAGGGATTCCGCCAGCGTCTGTGCGAGGTCGAGCTCTTCCATGTCGAGCTTCATGCGGCCGGCCTCGATCTTGGACATGTCGAGGATGTCGTTGATGACCTCGAGCAGATAGTGGCCGCTGGTCAGGATGTCCTGGCAGTATTCCTGGTACTTCTCGCTTCCCAGCTCGCCGAACATGCCCGAGCCCATGATCTCGGAGAAGCCGATGATGGCGTTCAGCGGCGTGCGCAGCTCATGGCTCATATTGGCGAGGAACTTCGACTTGGTCTGGTTGGCTTCCTCGGCCCGGGTCTTCTCGCGCTGGTACTTCTCGGCG
>LNAP01001986.1_pt1 | contig 24997 bp, 23 predicted proteins | sample 602601 | NCBI WGS metagenome assembly LNAP01 (sample SAMN02440304, study PRJNA202911) | soil metagenome | biome: Subtropical and temperate rainforests or woodlands; isolation source: soil samples (1 kg each in a 20% v/v slurry with milli Q water) were... ...
GCTCTCATCCAAGGATGTGGAGCTGGCCATCAAGACCATGCTTGAACAAATGTCCCAATGTCTGGCCACCGGTGATCGCATCGAGATCCGTGGGTTTGGTAGCTTCTCCTTGCACTACCGCGCACCGCGCGTAGGGCGTAATCCAAAAACCGGTCAGTCCGTCAGCCTCGACGGCAAGTTCGTGCCGCATTTCAAGCCAGGCAAAGAATTGCGTGACCGTGTGAACGAGGACGAGGAGGAAGGGCTTTGACGGCGTCTGTTATACAAGGAACCGCTCATGCGTAACCTCAAGCGCGTACTGCTCGCCGTATTCGTCCTGTTACTGGTTTTGGCGATCCTGGCGTTCGTTCTCGAGAATCAGCAATCGGTTTCCTTGCTGTTCCTGGGTTGGGCGGGGCCGCAACTACCGGTATCGCTGGTCATGGTCATTGCGTTGCTGATCGGGATGGTGATCGGGCCGATTCTTGGCTGGTTTCTGGGGCGTACATCCAGAACTTCCCGCAAGCGCCTTGTCTGATTGTGACAATGGCGTAGCGCAGGTCGAATTTGCACCTATGCTCGTCCATACCCATTAGTGGAATCTTTATGAAGCTGTAATATGCTGCCCTGGTTGAAATGGTGGCGTATTGCCGATTCGGTTCACACTGACTCTCTGTCAGTAACTCCATAGGTATGGTTCGGCGTGAAAATTCTAGTAACCGGCGGCGCGGGATTTATCGGTTCGGCAGTCATTCGACACATCATCTCCAGCACTGCCGACTCTGTCGTTAACCTCGATAAGCTTACTTACGCCGGTAACCTTGAGTCATTGGCCGAAGTAAGCCAGAACTCACGTTACGTATTCGAGCGTGTCGACATCTGCGACCGCGATCAGGTTGACCGCGTCCTGCGTGAACATCAACCAGATGCGATCATGCACCTGGCGGCTGAGTCCCACGTCGATCGCTCGATCTCTGGCCCGTCTGAATTCATCCAGACCAACATCATTGGCACTTACACCCTGCTGGAAGCTGCACGCCGCTATTGGGCTGCGCTGGATGATGCGCGTAAAGCCGACTTCCGCTTTCACCATATTTCGACTGACGAAGTTTACGGAGACCTCGAAGGTCCGGAAGATCTCTTCACCGAAACCACGCCGTATCAGCCAAGCTCGCCATACTCCGCCAGCAAGGCCAGTTCCGATCACCTGGTTCGCGCCTGGAGCCGTACGTATGGCTTGCCGACGCTCCAACAACTACGGCCCATGCCATTTTCCTGAGAAGTTGATCCCGCTGATCATTCTCAATGCATTGGAAGGCAAACCGCTGCCGGTCTACGGCAAAGGCGACCAGGTCCGCGACTGGCTCTACGTCGAAGACCACGCCCGCGCACTGTACAAAGTCGTGACCGAAGGCGTTATCGGCGAGACGTACAACATCGGTGGCCATAACGAAAAGCAAAACATCGAAGTGGTGCATACCCTGTGTGCGCTGCTCGACGAACTGCGTCCCGATTCCGCTCATCGTCCACATGCCAGCCTGATCACCTACGTTCAGGATCGCCCCGGCCATGATTTGCGCTACGCAATCGACGCCAGCAAAATCCAGCGTGAACTGGGTTGGACACCGGAAGAAACCTTTGAAACCGGTATCCGCAAAACAGTCGAGTGGTACCTCAACAACACTGAATGGGTCGCTCACGTGAAGAGCGGTAGCTATCAGCAGTGGATTGACCAGAACTACGCAGACCGCTCGAACAAGGCATGAAAATCCTCCTGCTGGGAAAAAACGGCCAGGTAGGCTGGGAACTGCAGCGCTCCCTCGCACCACTGGGTGAGTTAATCGCCCTGGATCGCCATTCGGTCGGTGGATTGTGTGGTGATCTGTCTGATCTCGACACCTTGCGTGCAACGATCCGCCAGCTTAAACCCGACGTCATCGTCAATGCAGCGGCCTATACAGCTGTCGATAAAGCCGAGTCCGAGACTGAGTTAGCCAGCCGTGTAAACGGTCAGGCAAGCCAGGTCATGGCCGAAGAGGCCGCGATTCTGGGTGCCTGGCTGATCCACTACTCGACTGACTACGTCTTCAGCGGCCACCGTGGCAAGAGTCGGATGCAGTCGCCCCGGTGAATCACTACGGCGCCACTAAACTGGCCGGCGAACAGGCGATTACCGCCTCAGGCTGCAAGCATCTGATCTTTCGCACCAGTTGGGTCTATGGCGCTCGGGGCAACAACTTCGCCAAAACCATGCTCAGCCTGGCCAAGGCTCGCCAAACCTTGAGCGTCATCGCTGACCAGATCGGAGCCCCGACCGGGGCAGACCTGATTGCCGACGTGACCGCGTTGGCCATTCAGCAAGTTCTGCAACGTCCCGAGCTCTCGGGCCTGTATCACTTGGCGGCCAGTGGCGAAGTCTCCTGGCACGGCTATGCTAGCCATGTGATCAGCTTCGCTCGAGACAACGGCGAGCAGCTCGCCGTAACGGCGATCAATCCAATTGAAACGATTGCTTATCCAACACCTGCACGCCGTCCTCTGAATTCGCGTTTGAATACTCAGAAGCTGCGTGACAATTTTTCTCTACACTTGCCGGAATGGCAAAGTGGCGTGACCCGAATGCTTAGGGAGATTCTGAATAAATGACCACGGCGAATCGTAAAGGCATCATTCTCGCGGGTGGTTCGGGTACACGCCTGCATCCATTGACCCTCGGCGTGTCCAAGCAGATGCTGCCGATCTACGACAAGCCGATGATCTTTTATCCGCTCTCGGTACTGATGCTCGCGGGAATGCGCGAAATCCTGATCATCTCCACACCGCAAGACCTGCCGTGCTTCCGCAGGTTACTGGGTGATGGAAGCCTGTATGGCCTCAAGCTGACCTACGCCGAGCAACCGAGTCCGGATGGTTTGGCGCAAGCTTTCATCATTGCAGAAGAGTTCATCGGCAAGGACCCTTGCTGTCTGATCTTGGGTGACAACATCTTCTACGGACAGAGCTTCTCGGAAAACCTGCGTTCCGCGACCAATCAAGAGCAAGGCGCGACTGTATTCGGCTATCACGTATCTGATCCAGAGCGTTTCGGGGTTGTGGAATTCGACGCTACCGGTCACGCGCTGAGCATCGAAGAGAAACCGCTGAAACCCAAGTCCAACTACGTAGTAACCGGCCTGTACTTCTACGACAACAAGGTCATCGAGATCGCCAAGAGCATCAAGCCGTCCGCGCGCGGCGAGCTGGAAATCACCGATGTCAACCGTGCCTACCTTGAAGGTAATGAACTGAACGTTGAAATCCTTGGCCGCGGTTTCGCATGGTTGGACACGGGTACTCACGAGTCGCTGCTCGAGGCCAGTCACTTCGTACACACCATCGAAAAACGCCAAGGGTTTAAAGTTGCTTGCCTGGAAGAGATTGCATACAACAGCGGCTGGATATCGGCATCTGAGCTGTCAGCTCAGGCGGAGCGGCTTGGAAAGACGGGGTATGGGCAATACTTGAAGAAGCTTCTGGAAGCACCTGGCCGCTGAGATTTGATCGAAGCAGGTGGCTGATATTGTTTTGATGGCCATCAGTTGAAACACTTGTTTGTTTTCAAACGTTTTTTTTTGCCTCCAGCCTTCCGCATCAGTTATTAATTCCCGGTACTAGCTGTAGAATGGCCGGCAGAATTATCTGAGCCTGTTCCGCATTGCATTTCCACCTCCAATGATCTGCTTTTCCTTTCCAAGGGAGACAGCATTGTCTAGATTGCCTCCCATACAAAGTGTTGCAGGCAGGGGCATTCGATGAAGGCTGGAGCAAGGTAATTAAAGCGATACCAGGCATGAAAGCCAGCGGATTTGGATCGAAGCCGAGCTGTCATCCTGGGGACAGGTTCAACAAGAATTTGCATCGATTGCGATGCAGGAAGACCGGAAACATAACTGAGCCCCACTTTCTGGACGTATCTGCCAGAAGGGGGATTAAGGATTTAGAGCATGGAACTGATTCCCGTAATTTTGTCTGGCGGAGTGGGCAGCCGGTTGTGGCCTGTTTCTCGTGAAGCCCATCCAAAGCCTTTCATGGAACTGCCAGATGGCCAGAATCTGATCCAGAAAACCTTCCTGCGTGCCTCGCGCCTAAGTTCTGACGGTGACCAACCGCGAACTCCTGTTCAAGACCGAAGACGAGTACGGCGCAGTCAATACAGCCAAGCATGCTCAAGGTTTCATCCTCGAACCATTTGGTCGTAATACTGCTGCTGCCGTCGCCGCTGCTGCGCTTCAGCTGGAAACGAGCCATGGCCCTGATGCCCAGATGCTGGTACTGGCCGCTGACCATCTGATAAAAGACGAAAAAGCCTTCGCCGCGGCTGTAGCCAGCGCCATGACGCTGGCCGCCGAAGGTTGGCTGGTTACCTTCGGGATCCAGCCGACGTACCCTGAAACAGGGTTTGGCTACATCGAAGCGCAAAAAGATGCACCGCTCAAAGGCGGCCTGAAAGTGGCGCGCTTTGTCGAAAAACCTGATCTGGATACCGCGCAAACTTATGTCAGCGCGGGCAACTACTACTGGAACTCCGGGATGTTCTGCTTTCGGGTGGGTACTGTCCTCGAAGAGCTTCGCCAGCATGCACCGGACGTAGTGGAAGCGGTCAGCAGAACGATTGAAGCATCGCGCCTTACGTCATCTGCCAAGTACCGTTGCCTGGCGCTTGATGCTGATGCGTTCGCCGAAGTTCCGGATATCTCCATCGACTATGCGTTGATGGAGCGCTCCTCTAAAGTCGCGACCGTTCCGTGTGACATCGGCTGGAGCGACATTGGTTCCTGGAACGCTGTGAGCGAGCTGACCGAGTCCGATGAGAACGGTAACCGCTTTGAAGGCGAAGTGCTGTCTCACAACTCTCGCAACAACTACGTCAACAGTGAAGGTCGCCTTACCGCGCTGGTCGGTGTCGAGGACTTGCTGGTCATCGACACCCCGGACGCGGTGATGATTGCCCACAAAGACCATGCTCAAGACGTAAAACATATCGTCAATCAGCTCAAGGCTTGCAGTCATACGGTTCATTTGCTCCACCGTACCGTGCATCGCCCTTGGGGCACCTACACGACGCTGGAAAATGGCGAGCGCTTCAAAATCAAGCGCATTGTGGTCAAACCCAAGGCATCTCTGTCCCTGCAAATGCATCACCACAGAAGCGAGCACTGGATCGTCGTCAGCGGGATGGCTGTGGTCGTCAACGATCAGCAGGAATTGATGTTGAATACCAACGAGTCCACTTTTATACGTGCCGGCCACCAGCACCGCTTGATGAACCCGGGTGTTATCGATCTGGTGCTGATTGAAGTGCAGAGCGGTGACTATCTTGGCGAAGATGACATCGTGCGTTTCGAAGACAACTACGGTCGCGTCGACAAATAACTACACCGAACTCGAAGCGAGCCCCGCCTCTTGCGGGGTTAGCACGCCAGTGGCATCAAGCCCTGGCGATCCATTCTTGCCGTTGCCGCCTCAGGGCGGCATCGGACATTTCAGTTAGTGAGTAGAATGTTTCCTCCTATCGTGACGCAATGCTTCAAAGCCTATGACATTCGTGGTCAGGTCCCCGCACAACTCAACGAAGACATCGCCTACCGCATCGGTCGCGCGCTTGTTGCCGAGTTGCAAGGAAAAACCTTCGTGGTCGGCCAGGACATGAGGCTCGAGAGCCCACCCCTGGCAGCAGCGTTGATGCGGGGCATTACCGAGGCGGGTGCCGATGTGATCGACATCGGGCTGTGCGGCACCGAGGAAGTCTACTTCGCCACCAGTCACTACAAGGTCGACGGCGGCGTGATGATCACTGCCAGCCACAACCCCAAAGGCTACAACGGCATGAAACTCGTTAAGGCCGAGTCTCGCCCTATCAGCGGCGACACTGGCCTCGACGCCATCCGCCTGCGTGTCGATCAGGGTGACCTGGGCATCGTCGCGGCAGAAAAAGGCGCGGTTCGCCAAGCATTCGACAAGACTGCCTACATCGACCATTTGCTCACTTACGTCGACTTCAGCGCCTTGAAACCCCTCAAGATTCTCGCGGACCCGGGCAACGGCGCTGCCGGCCCTGTGCTGCAGGCACTGGCCGCAAGACTGCCATTGCAATGGGTATTCATCAACGAAGTGCCTGATGGTCACTTTCCGAACGGCGTACCCAATCCGTTGCTGCCAGAGAACCGCGAACTAACTCGTCAGGCGCTGCTGGCCAACCAGTGCGACATGGGCCTGGCCTGGGACGGTGACTTCGATCGCTGCTTCTTCTTCGATGCCGATGGTCGGTTCATCGAGGGCTATTACCTCGTCGGCCTGCTGGCCGAAATGCTGCTCAAGCAACACCCCGGCAGCAAGATCATCCACGACCCGCGCTTGACCTGGAACACCATAGAACAGGTGGAGCAGGCGGGTGGTATCGCCGTTCAAAGCAAAACCGGACATGCGTTCATCAAGGAACGTATGCGCGAGGAAGATGCGGTGTATGGCGGGGAGATGAGTGCTCACCACTACTTCCGGGATTTTGCGTATTGCGATAGCGGGATGATCCCGTGGTTGTTGGTGGCTGCGTTGATCTCCCAGACAGGAGAAACGCTAGCTCATCTGGTCGCGAAGCGCATCGAAGCGTTTCCTTGCAGTGGGGAGATTAACTATCGTGTGACAGATGTGAATGAGACCTTAAAAAAGGTGCTCGAACACTTCCTGCCGAGAAACCCGATTATCGATGAAACAGACGGGATCAGCCTTGAGTTTGGCGATTGGCGCTTCAGCCTGCGAGGATCCAATACGGAACCATTGCTACGGTTGAATGTGGAGAGTCGTGCGAATGAAGAACTTGTTGTGCGCTATGTGACGGAAATTGCCGGTTTGATCCGGGGGTAAGTACGTTCAGCAGGATGGCGGGGGGGTAGAGCGATGGAAGCCCTGAAAAATATTTCTATCCCTTGGGAAATGTCCGCCTGCCTTAGCGAAGACTATATAGTGCACCGCGAAGAACCCCGAGGGTTTGGTGCGGATTCTCATCTCTGGGAACGCAACCGTATCGTTTGCCGAGGCCTTGAGACTTAGCTGTAAATCGCACGATTCAGAATCGCCAAGAGTGAAGCGACTTGGCTTCACTTTTACCAGGAGTCAGGAATGTTGGAGCTGTTCAAAAGCCTTTGGGATTACCGGGGATTCGTTTTTTCATCTATCCGTAATGAATTTTCTGCTCGTTTTGCTCGTAGCCGTTTAGGTGGCCTTTGGATGATCATCAATCCTCTGGCCCAAGTCGCCATTTATGCTCTGGTGCTCTCCAACGTGCTGGCAGCAAAGCTGCCCGGGATCGATAACAAGTACGCTTACGCGCTCTATTTGATGGCCGGTATACTGGCCTGGAGCCTTTTCTCGGAAATTATCGGCCGTTGCCTGACCCTGTTCATCGACCAAGGCAATCTGATGAAAAAAATGCGCTTTCCGCGCATCACCTTGCCAGTGATTGTCGTGGGATCGTGCCTTCTCAATTATGTGCTGCTGTTTTTGGCGCTGTTGGTGGTCTTTGCTTTGCTGGGTCAATGGCCGCATTTGCAGATGCTCTGGCTCATTCCGTTGACGGTTGCCGTCACCGCTCTGGCTGTCGGCATAGGCTTGATTCTCGGCGTCCTCAACGTTTTTGTTCGGGATGTTGGCCAGGTTGTACCCATCCTGCTGCAGGTCTGGTTCTGGTTTACCCCTGTGGTGTATCCCGCAAATATCATTCCCGAGCGCTTCCGAAGCTACATGGATATGAACCCTATATATCCGATCGTCACGGCTTACCATGACATTCTGGTATACGCCAAATCTCCGGATATCCAGCAAATTGTCGTGACTACGGTTATTGCCCTGGGCTTGCTGTTGCTGGGCCTGTTTATGTTCCGCCGCGCGGCGCCGGAAATGGTGGACGTGCTATGAGCCTGTTGATTGCAAATAACCTGGGCAAGGCTTACCGAGTCTATGCCTCTGAATTCCAGCGCATCGGCCGTTGGTTCGGTTTGCCAACCAAGCCTAGCGAAGAGCATTGGGTACTCAAACACATCAGTTTCTCTATAAATCCAGGGGAAGCCATCGGGATTGTTGGCCAGAATGGTGCTGGAAAATCCACGCTGCTAAAGATGATCACCGGGACCCTTCAGCCCACCGAAGGGAGTGTTCAGGTTAATGGTCGAATCGCTGCCATTCTTGAATTGGGCATGGGTTTTACCCCGGATTTGACTGGCCGTCAGAACGTCTTTCACGCCGCCGGCTTGATGGGGTTCAGCGCTGAAAAAATCAGTGAAGTCATCGATGATATTGAGGCTTTTGCGGAAATCGGCGAGTATTTCGACGAGCCTGTGCGTACCTATTCCAGTGGCATGCAAATGCGCGTCGCTTTTGCCGTGGCTACGGCAATTCGTCCTGAGATTCTCATCGTGGACGAAGCGCTCTCAGTGGGTGACAGCTACTTTCAGCACAAAAGCTTCGACCGTATTCGTGAGTTCCAGCAGCAAGGCACCACACTGCTGATCGTCTCCCATGACCGTGGCGCGATCCAAGCGCTTTGCAATCGCGCAATCCTGCTGGAAAAAGGCACAGTCATAAAGGACGGAAAACCTGAAGAAGTCATGGACTTCTACAACGCCTTGATTGCCGAGAAAGAGAACGCAACGGTACAAGTCCGCGAGCTACAGGACGGCTCCATCCAGACCCGATCTGGTAGCGGTGAGGCGAGTATCGAGTCCGTTACTTTGCATAACGCCGCCGGCGACCCGATTGAGTATATATCGGTCGGGGAAAACGTTTCCTTGCGCATCAGTACGAAGATCAACAGCGCCATTCCAGAATTGGTTGTTGGCTATCTGATCAAGGACAGACTGGGGCAACCAGTGTTTGGCACCAATACGCATCACTTGGGCTGCAAAACAGTTGGCCTGGAAACGGGTCAGGAGTTGAATTATTCATTCAGCTTTGCTGCGAATCTGGGTGTGGGATCGTATTCCGTCGCCGTTGCATTACATACAGCGGATAGTCATTTATCACGTAATTATGAATGGGTGGATTTAACGCTGGTGTTCAACGTAGTCAATATTTCTCAAAGCGAGTTTGTCGGTCTGGCCTGGATACCTCCGACCGTGGAGTGCAAGTAATGGATGCTGGTTTTTACAGAGCTTTCGAAGACCGCTACCGGGGCTCGAGGGAGCTGATCACTCAACGGCTCGAAGTCTACCTGCCCTTTCTCGCCCCCCTGAAGGCGCTGTACCAGGACTGTGCTGTGCTCGACATCGGCTGCGGCCGAGGCGAATGGCTGGAGCTGCTGATCCGTGAAGGCTACACGCCGACCGGCGTGGACCTGGATGACGGCATGCTCGAAGGCTGCCATGCACTGCAGCTGCCAGCGCGCAAAGACGATGCACTCAATGCACTGCGCCAGCTGCCGGATGAAAGCCTGGTTGTCGTCAGCGGCTTCCACATCGCCGAGCATGTACCGTTCCCGATTCTCCAGGATCTGGTTGCTGAAGCCTTGCGAGTACTGCGGCCTGCAGGGTTGCTGATCCTCGAAACACCCAACGCTGAAAGCGTGGTGGTCGGCACCAACAACTTCTATCTGGACCCCACTCACGAGCGCCCGTTACCGAATCTGCTTATGTCGTTTTTGACCGAGCACAGCGGTTTCCTCCGGTCGAAGGTGGTGCGTCTGCAGGAAGTCCCGGAGATACGCGATGAAAGCGCCAAAGTCGGTATCTGGGAGGTGCTTTCCGGAACCAGTCCTGACTATTCAGTAGTCGCGCAGAAGCAGGCGCAGCCCGAGCTGCTCGAAGCATTCGACACGGTGTTCGCGACATCGTTTGGCGTCTCGCTCGATCAATTGGCCATACGCTACGACAAAGCGCTGGAAGGCCGCCTTTGCAAAATTGAGAATCAAATAGTGTCTGACGTTCGGGAATTGATGAACAGGTTGCAGGTAGAGCAGACCGAAAAGCTACAGCTGATAGATGAACGGCGCGGTGCGCAGGTATCGGCGTTGCAACAAGAGTGCGACGTTCTGCAACAACGCCTTCAGGAAACACTGGAGCGGGCAGAAAAGCTCGAGGCCGAGATGAATCTTTCGCTTAGCAACGCACACAACTGGTATCTGCGCGCCTTAGCCCACGAGCAGCAACTGGAAGCTGTTCGTCGCAGTACCTCATGGCGGCTTACGGTGCCATTGCGGATCGTCTCTCGCGCCCTCTATTGGCCGGCACGTGGGGGGCGATCCTCGCTTGCCAATGCGCTGCGCCGAGCTGCGCCTCATGCCCGACTCTGGTTGGCACGGCGTCCTGCAATCCAGCGCCAGGTGCTGGCGATCCTGCACCGTACACCACGGCTGGAGGCCAAGCTTCGCGGGCTGCTTCAGGCCCGCGCCGTCGTCGATGACGCCAATGCCAGCGACCCGCAGCACGGCGTGATCGATCACGCCCCATTGACCCCGCGAGGCCGCGCTATCGAGAGTGCCCTCCGCCAACCCATGATGAAGGGCCAGAAGTAATGCGTATCGTAATTGACATGCAGGGCGCACAAACCGAAAGCCGCTTTCGGGGGATTGGCCGCTACAGCCTGTCGCTGGCCCAGGGCATTGTTCGCAATTGTGCTGAACATGAAGTCTACCTCGTGCTTAATGGCATGCTCAGCGAAAGCATCGACAGCATTCGTAGCGCGTTCATCGATCTACTGCCACAGAGCCATATTCGTATCTGGTACGCAGAAGGGCCCATTGCCGATCGCGATCCAGCCAACCTGTGTCGAAGGCAAGTGGCCGAACGCATTCGCCAGGCCTGCATCGATGAGCTCAAACCCGATGTGGTCCATGTCACCAGCGCGGTCGAGGGTTATATCGATGATGCGGTGATCGGCAGTCCACTTCTCCACAGCAAGGCCCTGATTAGCTCAACGCTTTATGATTTGATTCCGCTGATCAGCCCCCAGCAGTACCTGGACAACAACCTCGGCTACAAGAAGCACTACCTGGAAAAGGTCGAGGCTTTCAAGCACTACGGTCTACTGCTATCCATATCCGAATTCGCCAGGCAGGAAGCCCTGTCGTTGTTGCCGCTGGACGATACCAGGCTGGTTAATGTCTCGACCGCGGCAGATGATGTCTTCCGTCCGGTGTCCTTGGGCCCGGAAGAGCGCGAAGCCCTGACGAACAAGTTTGGCCTGCGCGAGACCTTCGTGCTGTATTCCGGCGGGGCAGACGAACGCAAGAACCTGCCACAACTGATCACGGCATTTGCTGCCATTAAGCCGCAGTTGGGTGAGCTGCAGTTGGTCTTTGCCGGCAAGATGCCGCAATGGCACATCGACAAGTATCGCGAGCTCGCCCTGAGCAAGGGCCTGAGTCAGACGGACCTGGTATTCACTGGCTTCATCACCGATGCGGAACTGGTGGCGCTATACAATACCTGCCGGGTTTATGTATTCCCATCGTGGCATGAAGGATTTGGCCTGCCACCGCTCGAGGCCATGAACTGCGGGGCCCCGGTGATCGGCGCCAACACCTCCAGCGTGCCCGAGGTGATTGGCTGGGAGGAGGCGACCTTCGACCCGTTCGACGTCCAGGCCATCTCGCAAAAGCTGCGCCAAGCCCTGGTCGATGATGAATTCCGCGCTGCCCTGGCTGCCCATGGCCTGCAACGTGCTGAGCTGTTCTCCTGGGACAATACTGGCAAGGCTGCCATAGCCGCATTTGAGCAGGCGCTGACCCAGGTGGAGCGCTCGGACGAAGGCGCCGATGATACGAAGGACGGCGCCATGACTCTGGTCGACACGTTGACCGCGTCCGGCTACCTGGAAAGCGGTGCCCTCGACATCCAGCGCTTGGCCAAGGCCATCGATTACTCGTTGCAGGGACTGGCGGGCAAACCTAGCCTCTTCGTGGATGTTTCCGAGCTATGCAAGCATGACGGCAAAAGCGGCATCCAGCGCGTAGTGCGTAGTATCTTGCTGGAGTGGTTGAACAATCCGCCCGAAGGCTATGAAATCAAGCCGGTGTACACCACAGTGGGCGAGCCCTTTTACCGCTATGCGGCGCAGTTCACCACAATGTTCCTAGGTAAGGAAGCTAGCGAAGCGGACCAGGACGAGGCCATCAGCTATCGCGCTGGAGACGTTTACTTGTGTCTAGATCTGCTCATGGACGTGCTGCCACACAAGCAAACCTACCTCGATACAATGCGCGCCCACGGGGTCAGCATTTTCTTCGTGGTCTATGATCTTCTAATTTTGCAACTGCCTCATTGTTTTATTGAAAGCCTGCAAGCGCACTACGTGAAGTGGATTCATGCCGTAGCCCAGTATGACGGCGCGATGTGTATCTCCCATGCGGTTGCTGACGAGTTACGTGAGTGGCTGGACAAAAATGTGCCGCCCCGCAAGCGCCCATTCCGTATCGGGGCATTTCACCTCGGCGCCGATATTGATCAATCAATGCCATCCACGGGTTTGCCGGAAAACCGAGCGTTGCGGATAGAGTCGTTGGAGGCGTTCCCGAACTTTCTGATGGTCGGCACATTGGAGCCCCGCAAAGGGCATGCGCAGACCCTTGATGCTTTCGAGTTACTTTGGGCTGCTGGCGTTCAGGTAAACCTGATTATCGTAGGCAAGCACGGCTGGCTGGTGGATGAGCTTGCAACCAGACTTGTAAATCATCCAGAACTGGGGAGACGGCTGCTCTGGCTCGAAGGGGCAAGCGATGAATACCTGGAACATCTTTATAACCACTGCGACTGCTTGATAGCTGCCTCATATGGCGAAGGCTTCGGCCTGCCATTGATCGAAGCGGCACAGTACAAGCTGCCGATTATCGCGAGAGATTTGCCCATATTCCGTGAAGTGGCAGGCGAGTTCGCCTGGTACTTCAACGGCACCACTGCGCAGGACATTGCTGAGAGCCTGACCGAATGGCTGAAGTTGTATAAATATAAGCTGCATCCGCAGTCCGGGGAAATGCCTTGGCTTACCTGGAAAGGCAGTGCACAGCAGCTCATTGGCGAGATTGATAAATGCGCGTTCTAACGCGCCGGCCATTACCTAATATGAATTACAGGGTGTTTTGATTATGGGTTTCAAGCTTGACTCGATGGGGAGGGCCGGCTTTGCAGTGGCTTTGGCAATTGGATTACTATTTGTCTGGCGATATTTCCCCGCCGGGTTCGTCGCAGGTACATCTTCTTATTGGTTGACTGAAGTTGACGACGTCACTCAATACTTTGCTGGTTTCAATGCGTTTTTCACAGCGCCGTTCAGCTACCCCCTACTGGCCTTCGATAGCATCAATTATCCTCAAGGCACTCGTGCAACGTTTGTCGACGCAATCCCCATGTACGCGTTGTTGCTCAAGCTCTTTGTGCCGTCCAGTTTTGCCCCATTCAACCCCTTCGGAGTCTGGGTTGCCCTGGCATTTGTCGGCCAAGCAGTATGCGGCTGGTGGATACTCCGGGAACTGCAGATAAAGTCATGGCTTGCCTTGCTAGCGCTGATGGTGTGTTTGTTGACGTTTCCAGCGCTCACTACGCGGTTAGGCCATATATCACTGATGTCGCATTGGATCATATTGTGCTCCCTGGCACTCTACATCCGGTGTAGAACGACCAGTGAACCGCAGCGTTGGGCTTGGTCACTGCTGCTGCTGGCTGCGTTTTACATCAACATCTATTTATGTGTAATGGCAAGCGCCGTTTATATGGTCAGCTGTCTGTACAACCGTGCAAAGTTTCAGCCCGCCGAACTAGGCCGGGCCCTTATACCGTTCCTGATAATCGGCGCGAGTTTATTCCTGACCATATTTCCGATGGAGCAAGTGGCAGTCGCGGCAGAGACAGGGTTCGGCACGTACTCGATGAACCTGCTATCACCTTTTCATGGCGGCAATTACCTGATATTTCCTGACCCGGAAATGACGGGCCAGTATGAAGGCTTCAACTACCTGGGCCTTGGCGTACTCCTGGCATTTGCATTGAGTCTCGTACTGAACCGCAAGGCTGCAGAGGGCAGTTTTTCAAAGCATGGGGCACTGGCCGCGCTGATGTTGCTTTTTACGGCCTATGCGTTGTCAAACATAGTTTATTACGGTATCCACCAAATAGTTTCCATCAACTATCCGTCGTTCATGGACCGAATCACTTCGCAGTTCCGTGCTTCTGGCCGTTTTTTCTGGCCTGTCGGATACTGCGTCATTATTTTTGCCATCGCGACCCTGTACAAGAGACTCAGCACAGCTGTGTTGCAGGATGCATGATTGTATTGGTGCTGTTGCAAGTGTCTGACCTGTCGAACCTGCGCCATCGACTTGTCGATACCGCCAAGCGTCCAGCTGCTGCAGTATTGACGCAGTCTGCATGGGATCAGCAAGCTACCAGCGACATTCAGTATCTGTATTTCTATCCGAAATTCCGCTGCGGACGTTCTGATCTGATTCTTAATACTTTGATGCCCACCATGCGATATGCCGCTGTGCACAACCTCAAAATCAACACTGGTTATGTGGCGCGCGCGAACTCCAATTGTAGCGCCGAGAGCACCAAGGCTGAAATCGCTGCATCGGTGCTGGACCATTCCTTATATGTGTTTGTGAAGGGCGATCTTCCGCAAGTGGCGCAGGTGAAAGCGCTGTTTCCAGCCGATCAGCAACCTACATGTAAAGACGTCGACTTTGCCCATATCTGCCGTATCAACCAATCGGGGCGTGAAGCACAATGACCCTCTTAATAAAGCGCAAGATCTCCCTTGTGTCACCTTTCTATAATGAAGAAAAGGGTGTGCAGGCGTTCTTCAATAGACTCAATGAAGTGTTCACGCCCTTGGCCGACCGATATGACCTTGAAGTCATTGCCATTAACGACGGCAGCCGTGATCAGACCTACGTGGAGTTGGTCAAGGCCAAGGCAGATAACGATTACTTAATCATTGTCGACCTGTCGCGCAACTTCGGCAAGGAGGCGGCTATTTCTGCGGGGCTTGATTTCGCAACTGGCGATGCAGTGATTCCAATTGACTCTGATCTTCAGCATCCACCCGAAGTAATTATCGAGCTCATTGAAAAATGGGAAGAGGGCGCTGAGGTGGTGCTGGCCAAGCGAGTTGACCGTGAAACAGACCGCCCTATTCAAAAGCTGACTGCCAACTACTTCTACAAGCTGCATAACCGTATTTCAGATATCGATATCCCTGCTGACGTCGGTGATTTTCGTCTGATGGATCGCAAGGTAGTCGAAGCACTGAAAACCTTGCCGGAGACTCGACGTTTCATGAAGGGATTGTTTGCCTGGGTGGGTTTTCGCACCACTACGGTGGAATATAAAGTAGCGCCCCGTGAACATGGCACTACTAGTTTCAATACTTGGAAACTATGGAACTTCGCACTCGAAGGCATTACCAGTTTCAGCTCTGCACCTCTTAGAGTATGGACCTATCTCGGTGGTGCGATATCGACGCTGTCATTCGTCTACGCCGCCTTTCTGTTGATCAAGACCCTGTTCTTTGGCATCGACACTCCCGGCTACGCTTCGATCATGATCACCGTGTTGTTCGCCAGCGGTGTGCAACTGATCGGGATCGGCGTGCTGGGTGAATACGTGGGCAGGATCTTTGCTGAATCCAAGAAGCGGCCGGTGTACATCGTCCGTGACGTGATCAGGTAGTCAGCGTGATCATTCCCGTGAAATACCATGAATTCATACGCTTCGGCCTGGTTGGCGTAGCGAACACGATGGTGCATGCTGGCATCGTCGTTGCGCTAATGGAGGCCTTGGCACCTCCGGCCTTTCTAGCGAACGGCGTGGCGTTTGTGTTTGCCAACCTGATGTCTTACTCGCTCAACAGCCGGTTCACGTTCAAGATTCCCGTGAGCTTCTTGGGCTACAGACGTTTCCTGCTGGTTTCCCTGGTGTCCTTGGCCCTCACGTTATTGATCACCTTGGTAGTTGAATACTTGGGGGTGCATTACGGTGTTGGCTTGATCATGGTGATCCTGGTGGTGCCGGTACTAAACTATATGGTCATGAAGGTCTGGGCATTTGCCCCCGTGCATTGACGGGGGTGATTTGCTCGCGGGATTCGCAGAAACCAAGGGCGTGCCTACCTCGCTATACGGCTTTTTAGCCAACGTAGCGGCGCGGTAATACGCCAGCTGGTGGACCGGTAGACTGCGTCAAGGGCCTGCTCATGGTGGGACTGCATGCTTAGCAGTTCTGCCGTAGGCAGAGCCTGCGTGGCCGGACTGCCGAAACGGGTATTAATCCACACTTGCGTCCCGTCCAGATAGGTCAGTGCCGTCAACTCGGCATCGCTGCCCGGTGTGAACTTACACGGCTTTTCATAAAGCAACTTCCAGCCGTTGTTATGCAGCAGGTCGATGATGCCGCCCTCCAACGCCCGGCTATGAGTGGCCACCAGCAGTACACGCACCTTGCGCTGCAATGCATCCAGGGACGCACGGATGGATTTCAACTCAAATCCTTGTATATCCATGTGCATGAAGTCCACGGCAGGCACGTCCTCCAACACGGCTTCAATAGTGTAGGTGTCAATCTCCTCAGTCTTTACTGTTATGCCTCGATAATCCTCGCTTCCACTCCCCTCGATAGGCGACGCGCCCCAATCAAGCACATTCTGCGAGCCGAATGAAACCTTGCCAATATTGTCCGAAATTGCCCCATGGATGCAGCGCACCTGAACTCCGCTGCTGATCTGTCCAGCACTAGGTTGCGTGCGGCTTTGTGGAAGGGGAAGCCCGTTATCGGCAAGGTTGGTATAAAAGAGTTGATGGCGTTGCAGGTCCGCTTCCACCGCGATGAGGTTGATGTTGGAAATCCCTCGGCGTAAGGCCGCTTTCGCTCCGAAAACCAACCAGGGGCCATAACCAGCACCCAACTCAACCACCGTGAAGCTACCTTTTGCCTGTTCGAGGGCAACGATTGCGGCGAGATATTCGATAGCCTCTGCATGCAACGCGTCATCGGGAAAGGGGATAGCTCCTATTTTCTGCTCTGCGGGGTGGCTGTCGAGACCAAAATAGGACAGCCTGGTTCTGACTCCGGAAAAGTCGGTATAGAACCCTGAGCAGGGCTGTATCTCTGGAGCCGAGTACTGATCGAATAGCTGTAAATCACTTAACTGAACGCCCAGATAAACCTGGTTCTCTGAGATCGCGTTGCGTAAGGTTTTTTCCATGTGAGATCCGCCTGTCAAATGATTGTCCTATTCATCCACTCGCATCGAGGCGAGAAAGCTGGCGTGGGGAATTGTCTATACAGTTCCGGTGAAAATCAATGACCGCACCGCAGATGGCCAATGATTTTCAGTTTGTATAACTATCGATTGTTAAAGCGGTGACTATAAGCTAGCTACCTGAGAATCGATGTTCGCCTAGAAGTACGCAAGCCTTAGGTTGACCTTAATTCAGTAGTCGTTTGATTTCCTTCAATTGAAACGGCGTTTTTTGGCGAAGTCTTCACTCGGTTTCGAGGGTTGTTAAGGAATGCGAAAAGCACCGGCCCGCGACCTTGATGTCCAGTTCGACTAGGGCGGCAAGTCCGTCGATGGGTTTTCTAAAGTCGACGGGCTTTGGGTAGAGATAGACTTTTGCGTCGGGACGCATCATGAGGTGCTGGCTCCGGAAAGGAATCGGGAGCACAGCATCAGGGGAGTCGGTGGTGCTTTGAATATGTGGTTTATGGCGCGCCTACTATTAAACGCGAAATACTCGGGGGGCCGATCCACGGCAGTAAAGTTTCGAAGCCCTCTACGGAGGATGCTAGTGGCAAGCGCTACACTACATGGCTCAGCCACCTACTCGCGGATCCAGACAAACAAACGAGAGTCTGCTCATTAATTATCACCAAAGAGGTCGCGCGTATAAACTTTGTCCACCACGTCGTTTAGTACTTCAGCCATGCGGTTGCTGATGATGATATCTGCCTGGTTCTTGAAGACGTTTAAGTCGGTAATGACACGGGAGTTGAAGAATTTGGTCTGTTGCAGTGTCGGTTCGTAGACGATTACTTCGATACCTTTGGCCTTGATGCGTTTCATAATGCCCTGGATGCTAGAGGCTCGGAAGTTGTCGGATCCGCTTTTCATTATGAGCCGGTAGATGCCAACAATCTTGGGCTTGCGTTTCAAGATATCACTAGCAATGAAGTCTTTACGAGTGTTATTCGACTCCACGATAGCGTGGATGAGGTTCTGTGGCACGTCGTTGTAGTTGGCGAGTAGTTGTTTGGTGTCTTTGGGTAGGCAGTAACCCCCATAACCAAAAGAAGGGTTGTTGTAGTGAGTGCCAATACGAGGGTCAAGGCCTACGCCATCTATAATCTGCCTGCTGTCTAGGCCGTGTGTAGCCGCGTAGGTATCTAGCTCGTTGAAGTAAGAGACACGCATGGCGAGGTAGGTGTTCGCAAACAGCTTGATAGCTTCGGCTTCTGTGGCATCGGAGAAAAGAACGGGGATGTCCTGCTTGATAGCACTTTCTTTGAGCAGGTTGGCAAAAGCTTCAGCACGTTGTGAGCGTTCGCCGACGACGATGCGGGAGGGGTAAAGGTTGTCGTAGAGCGCTCGGCCCTCGCGTAGAAATTCGGGTGAGAAGATGAGATTGTTGGTCCCTAGGGCCTGGCGAGTCTTGACGGTGTAGCCAACAGGAATAGTTGATTTTATGACCATGAGGGCGTTAGGGTTGATTGCCATTACATCCCGGATAACTGCTTCGATGGATTCGGTATTGAAGTGATTGGTTTCAGGGTCATAGTTGGTGGGGGTGGCAATGATGACGTAGTCAGCATCCTTATAGGCTTCGTATGTATCTAATGTGGCGCGGAAGTTGAGGTGCTTATCCTGTAGGTAGATCTCCAACTCTTTATCGATAATCGGTGACTCTTTGCGGTTGAGCATTGCCACCTTCTCGGGAATGATGTCAAGAGCTACGACCTCGTGTTGTTGCGATAACAAAATACCATTCGAGAGACCCACGTATCCTGTTCCTGCAATAGCAATTTTCACTTCTGACAAACTCCATGTGAAGATGATTAAACCTTTAAGCTCAACTGGCAGAGACCTATTGCCTTGTCAATTCGATTGTCTGAAGAGAAATACCTAGAGTTCGAGGGTCGGGTGACCCGGTCATTGCCTCAGGTGAAATTGCCTCGGGGATAGAAATTGTGATCTTTCGAACTCCCTTGGCATCGAGGAAGGGGACTTTTACCTCTATAGTATTACTTGAGGTAGCCACGATTTGTTCGTTCCACTGCCAAGCACTTTCTGCACTATCAAATACAATAGTCACGTGCCGGTGCTGACTGGCGCCGAAAGCAGTGAACTTAAGGATCGCATCACAATGCTTGGTTCCACAATCTTCAGGAACGGGAAGGACCAGTCTGGCGGCATCTTGAGACCAAGCGTGATTGGACTCTGGATCATGCCAGCCCTTTCTGAGTACATAGGGGCTTTCCTTGAATGCTGCGCCGATGGTGATTGGATACTGAACATTTTTAAGGGTCGTATTCGTCGATGCTTCTCGGCTCGCCACAAAATCAGGGCGTAATCTCGCTACAGCAAAAAGTTTGCTCTCAATAACTTCTACATATGGAGAATCTCTCAGGGCGGCAACAAAAGGCTTTAGTGTATTTCTCCGATCAATTGGGCAGGGAAAGTTAGAAACGCCGCGATAACTCTCTTTTTGCTCCTCACTGAGCGTGGCCGTGGTTTCGGCTAAACATGGCCACAGATGCGGAGACCAAAGCATGTGAAAATAGGGCAAAATTAAAACATCAGTAGTTTCATCGACAAGCATTGTTACCGCCGTCTGCGCTTTTCCTATGTCCAACTCCCCTCCTAGGCTGCTCATTTCCGCTGGCCAATTAGCCTGAGCAGCGGCCAGATTTTTATCACCTCCTATATTGAATGTTCGGAATCCGACTCTTGGCGCCAAATAGTTAGCAATAAAATCGTTGTACCAAGGAATAAAAGCAACTTTTTCACCAGGATGGACATATTGAGCAAGGGGGGGTATAAGTTCATCGTCGATCTGTCGAAACATCATCCGTCCATCCACGCCGCCCTGCCACTTTTGCTGCAGATTTGGCAGGTTTATCAGCGTCAATGTCATCAATACCAGATACCAAGTTTTCTGATATTTTTTTTCTGATCGCGAAGCCCATATCATGACCAGAAGCCAAAATGCAAAAATGCCTAACGCAGACCAGCGGTAAGAAGCACGCATGACTTTGAAGCCAGGCAAGTTCTCTGATATCCAAGCATTGCCGGTTGGGAGGACTGAATATTCACTTGCCATTAAAGCGCTTTGCTGACGAGGATGGCTTAGTTGTAAAGATTGAGGTTTTGTAGAGTTAACCTTCAATGAAGGGCCTAGACCCATATAGATACCAAAGAGTGCGATAAGCAAAAAACTAGTAGAAGTTTTTACATGTGATCGAGTGCGCCACCATGCAATAACTCCGAGTAGCAGCGTAGGCAAGAAAAAGGTTGTAGTCCAAACAGAAGGATCCCCGAAGTGAAGATCGTCTGTACGTTTTAGACTCGCACCAAGCAAATCCGACAGCCAGAATACGCCCTTTGTAGGGATGGCGATGTAGGATAAATCCAGCGCCCATCCCCTGAAAAAATCAATAGAGTGGGCTTCGAAGCTAGACTTTCCGATATAAGCGCTGTAGAGAAAATATGCCAACATAAAGCTGGCTGCATGGGTGGGAATAGCGATCCGTAACAGTGGTATACGCAGATCGGGCCGAGTAATCACCATGTAAAGCAGCAGGATACTTGCCCCTGAGGCAAACATCATGAATGAGTAGCCATCCATGAAAATTGCAATGGAGGGTACAATTGAATAAAGAGCGACGGCAGTAAAGGAAATTCGATTTGATTCAGACTCGACGATAAATAGTTTTGAAGCTGCCAAAAAATAAAAGGGCAGCAATGCGATCCCCCAAGACAGCATGCTGTACCCAGCATGTGCCCAAATGATAGGCATGCTCAACCAAACCACCCCGCCTAGCAGGGACATCATTCTTTTTGCACCGAATCTACGGGCTATCTGATAGGCAGAAAAAAAACCCAGTCCCAACCATAGTGCGGCTATACCAGAATAGGCATCTGCTGGGTGAAGCCCTAGCCTTATTAGTAGGCTGGCAGGCCAGGCACCGGCCAACCCAAAGGCAATCGCCGCGGGCTGCGGAATACCAAAGTCATGTACAAAGATACTGAATATGGAACCGTTCGCAAGCGACTGAGAGAACCCCATTGACCAGACTGCCTGAGCCAGGGTCGGTATCATCAAAAACGGGACTGCCCCGTGGATAAAAAGAACAAAAACAATTGCCAACAAGGCGAGTATCGCCTCCCAACGTGTCCATTTTTGACTGTCAGTCATGGTTTTACTCAATTAAGTTTATTTTGCCGTGGGAATGAAAGAAGCGAATACGAAGAACAATAAGTCGCCAGCTACTGTAACCAGACGGCCAAGAAGGATCGCCATGAGTAAGTCCGCCTCATGCATAACGCCCTTTAGCAATAAAAGCAGGATCATTTCACGAACTCCGACACCAGCGGGCGCACCAGGCGTGACCAGTCCAGTCAACCAAGCCACGATGTAGGCTCCGCCAATGGTCAGCCAGAGTTGAGCAGGAATAGCCTCGCTGCCAGCAATAACGCCAAGCAGTGAGACGAAGATCCCGCCTGAAATCATGAGAAAGAGGATTTGCCAGATAAATGCTAACGCTGTCTGGTAACCAGCCATTCTTTGCAATATGTTTGCAATAAGCCCCGCCGACCCCAGCAAAAGTAGGATGCTTGCAATTTCAGGATAGGCTGGGAAAAGGAGTGGTAATATCAGCCAACCGAACAATGTGCCAGTAAGAGCAATTAAGCCAAGTTCCCATAAGGTTGATTTGGCAAGTATTACAGCCGGAATACCGGCCGCCATTCCGAGCGCCTGCCGTCCGGCGAGATGGAAAATGTTACCGGGAAGATATTTGGCCAGTTGAGATATACCATAGGTTTTTAACGACCATCGTCTTGTCACTGGCGCACCAAGATGTATCAGTAAATGCCACCAGGCCGATGCAAGCAACAGATTGGTTAAGCCATAAAGCACTGCGAATACCGCGATGGAGAGCCAGATTGGCAGTGTGACCCTTGAGAAGTCAAGGTCAAGCCAATAGGTGTGCAGTCGAATCGCGACAAAAACGACGCCAATCAATGCTAGTCCGCTACCAAGCCAATGCAGCTTACGGCGCAGAGCGGATTTCACGCTTAAGAAAGTGGACGACATAGCAGCATCGTCCATGGCAAAGGGCTCTTTATTTCAACAATTTCGAAATACTGAGATACCAGTTGGACAAAACCGCGTTTCGACCAATGCTGAATGTGCCCTGGCGTATTCCCAAAGCGCGTGATGTACTTGCCGCGTGCAAGGTTGAGCATGCACCAGAGAGGTTCCTGGGGGACACTCACGATCAAATGCTGTTTGGTTACACGTTGTAATGCCTGTAAGCCTGCCTCGGGGTTTTCAAGATGCTCAAGTACCTCACAACAGACTACAAGATCAGCGCTGTCTTGATCTGCATCTAGATCGTAGATGCTGCGTGATTCAAAAATAGAAGGCGACAATCCATGCGCGATGGAATTTTCCCGTGCCAGCTCAATGACGTTTTTCGAGAAGTCACAGCCTCTAGCTGACAACCCTTGTTCACTCCAGCCTAGCACCCAGTAACCTTCCCCACAGCCGATCTCATGTATGGATTGGGGCGCTGATTTTGCAACAAAATCAGACAAGGTTAACTCGAAACCACTCATCATCCATTTGACGATTGGATTTTTTGACCCATATTTATCATATGCATTTCCTATGACAACGCCATTTTCTTTTGCCCCGCCGGCAATCTTGATACTCATGATAAATTCTTCACGCTTGCTGTTGAGATTTGGTTTTCGGTCTTGCCGTTAGGCTCCGTCAGTTCCATGTGTTCATCGCGTGTCACATTGGCTTTAAATCGAATGTCCTCTAAAAGTTTCCTATTCGCGGCTAACAAATCTGCAACGAACGCCACGAGGAGTGTCTGGAAGCCGATGCCGAGTAATACCGATGCCAGAATTAGCGATTGTATATGACCTTCGCCAACACCATTGAGGTAGAACCACACAAAACGTAATCCAATAAGGAAGCCGACTCCAAATAAGGCGACTCCAATCGAACCAAAAAAGCTAAAAGGTCGATAGATGATGAAAATACGTACAATAGTGACGATGCTGCGCTTAATGTAGGAGGGGATGCTCTTGACAAGGCGTGATGGTCGAAGATCTTCATTGACTCGAATAGGCACAGAGGTGATCGCCATATTTTTCTGGCCGGCCTGAATGATCGTTTCCAAAGTGTACGTATAGTCGTTGAATACCATCAAACGTTGCGCCGCGGAACGGCTCATGGCGCGGAATCCACTCGGCGCGTCTGGAATATTTGTTTTACTTGCTACGCGTACAACCCAGCTGCCTAGCTTTTGGAGCATTTTTTTTGCAAATGAAAAATGTTCGATTGTAGATATCGGACGGGCACCCACTACCAATTCTGCACGGTGTTGAAGAATAGGAAATACAAGTGCTGGAATGTCGTCCGCGTTATATTGATTGTCGGCATCAGTATTAACTATTACGTCAGCTCCCAGGCGTAGGCAAGCATCTAGTCCGGTCATGAATGCTCTAGCCAATCCCTTGTTTCCGGCGTGTCGAATGACATGATCTACACCATGCGCTTTAGCGACCTCTACCGTATTGTCTTGACTCCCGTCATCGATAATTAGCCATTCAACTGAGGTGAATCCTGAGACTGCGCGCGGTAAGGCAGAAAGCGCAATTGAGAGAGTTTGCGCTTCGTTAAAACACGGTATTTGTATAATTAATTTCATTGCTTAAGTTCTAATCCTTAACGGTACAGCTTAATCTTCAGGTAGGGGGGGCGTCACCTTTTTCCCGCGATCTCGTGCTTGTTTTTACGCATCCTTCGCTCGCAAGCGGCTCGGCGTGTGGATGGTTGCCTCAATCCGCCTACGCCGAACCAGTACTCGAACATCCTGTTCCCGAGGGCGTAACTTACAGTATAAAAACACGGGCACGGCATCATATTGGCCACGTTCACTTTTCGCGTCGAGGTGGGGCGTTGAAGTGCCCTGCCCTAGGTTGAAGGTGGGGACATCCGCCTATCAAATGGGCGCAATGGGCGTCGATGGGCAGCGATGAGCCTCAACATCGCCTTTCGGAGATGCCACCATCCGAGTGCCGCACATGATCGTTGATCGTTACGCCTTGCTCGACCCGTTGGCGTTATGAAAGTTTTACAACTTGCCCTCAGTCCTATCGTCGGATGCCCTACTGGACAAATGAAGCTTGAGCGTCCGTCGAACTAGAAAGAGCATGGTGGGGTAGGGCTTGGCGTTTACCGTGACATCTCATCCGATCATCCGCATGGTCACAGCATTTTATATTCTTCTACCGACTAGGCTCCCGACAACTTATCACTGCGAGGTGTAGGCAAATAGAGCTCCTAGGGCGAAACGTTGCACGACTGGCCGTCGTGGCGGACTGTCAGTTTTCTCTGCCAGTGCCAAGGAGCTGGATGTTTTGCTCGAGCTCGGTGTTTCGAATCGGCTTTTTGACAATGGCGGCGAGTTGGCTATCCGAAAAGTGCGATATCTTCATGCGAAATCTCCTTGAGAGAATAGAAGAAAACTCAACTTCTGGTAAGCACCGAATTCGGGCGCACGTCGTATCTCCTCCAAAATTTCTGTATGATCGGACCGATATTATTGGGTCCGGCTTAGTGCTGAACCGTTTTTATCCACAGCCGAAAAGGCTTAAATGGAGTTTCGAGGATTCGCATGAAAGCAATCGTTACCGGCATCACTGGTCAAGACGGCGCCTACCTGGCGGAACTGCTGCTGGAGAAGGGGTACACCGTTTACGGGAC
>LNAP01003441.1_pt1 | contig 24982 bp, 25 predicted proteins | sample 602601 | NCBI WGS metagenome assembly LNAP01 (sample SAMN02440304, study PRJNA202911) | soil metagenome | biome: Subtropical and temperate rainforests or woodlands; isolation source: soil samples (1 kg each in a 20% v/v slurry with milli Q water) were... ...
TCCCACAGCGTGACGCTGCCGCCCGACGCCAGCAGGCGCTGCGCGATGGCGTAGCCCAGGCCGGTCGCGCCGCCGGTGACGACCGCGTGGCGGCCGTTGAAGTCGAGCTGGTTCATATCGTGATCCCTCCATCGACCGAGAAGGCCTGGCCGGTGGCGAAGATCGATTCGTCGCTGGCCAGGAAGACGACCACCGGCGCGATCTCGTGCGCCTGCGCGAGCCGGCCCATCGGCTGGCGTGCGATGAAGGCCTTGCGCGCCTCGACCGGGTCGGGAGTCGCATTGATGCGCTCGCCGAGCGAGGGCGTGTCGACCGTGCCCGGGCACACCGCGTTGCAGCGCACGCCCTGCGTCACGTAGTCGGCCGCCACGCTCTTGGTCAGGCCCAGCACCGCCGCCTTGGTGGTGCCGTAGACGTTGCGGTTGGGCAAGCCCTTGATGCTCGAGCACACGCTCGCCATGTTGATGATGCTGCCGCCGCCCGAGGCCAGCATGCGCGGCAGCACGGCCTGGATGGCCCAGAACTGCGCGCGCACGTTCAGGCGAAAGGCGAAGTCGAGGTCATCGTCGGTCGCGCTCAGGATCGGCCCGTTGTGCACGACACCGGCGCAGTTGAACAGCACGTTCACGGCCGGCATGCGCGCGACCAGGTCGTGGATCGCCTGCTTGTCGAGCACGTCGAGCACCGCGGTCTGGATGTTGGGTGTACCGGCGTAGCTGTCGAGCAGCGCCGCATTGACGTCGGTGGCCCACACCTGCGCGCCTTCGGCGGCCATGGCCAGCGCGGTGGCGCGGCCGATGCCCTGCCCGGCCGCTGTGATGAGGGCTGTCTTTCCTTGAAGTCTCATGGGGTGTCCTGTGGGGTCGGCCGTTGTCGCCGATGCGTTGAGGGTTTCGCCGGATGGTGGCTGCGCAACGTAAAACTTATTCTGAATTGGCCTGACCACTTGTCCAATTCAGGACAACCCTTAAGCCCCGACGCTCCTCCCCGTGCCCGTGCAATCCATCGAACCGCAACGCCTGTACCGGCAGATCGCCGATCAGCTGCGCGCGCTCATCGCGCAAGGCGAGTTCGACACCGGCGCGCGCCTGCCGGCCGAGCGCGACCTCGCGCGCCAGTTCGGCGTGAGCCGGCCCTCGGTGCGCGAGGCGCTGATCGCGCTCGAGGTCGAAGGCTGGGTCGAGGTGCGCACCGGCTCGGGGGTGTACGTGCAGGACCGTTCGCACCGTAAGGCAGCGCCGGTTGCGGCCCACGAATGGGGGCCGCTCGAACTCATCCGCGCGCGGCGCGTCGTCGAAGGCGAAACCGCCGCGCTGGCCGCCCTGCACGCCCGCCGCAAGCATGTCGACGCGATGACCGAGGCCATCGCGCAGATGCGCGAGCTGGCCGACCAGAACGTCATGCCGCTGGAGGGCGACCGCGCCTTCCACCTGGCCATCGTCGAGGCTTGCGACAACGCGGTGCTGGCCGAGACCGTGCAGGGCTTCTGGGATTCGCGCAAGGGCCCGATCTTCTCGCGCCTCGGCGGCCACTTCGAGACCGTGCCCTCGTGGCGAGCCGCCATCGTCGAACACGAGGCCGTGCGCGACGCGATCGCCGCGCGCAACGCCGCCGCCGCGCGCACCGCGATGCACGAACACATGGACAAGGCCCACCAACGATTCAGCGCGAGCTGGCGCCGCGCAAGAAGGACCGCCTGACACACGCCAGCACCTTTGATTCTTTTCCTTCAGCCACAACGGAGACAAACCGATGAACCCCAAGACCACGAGCAAGAGACTCGCCCTGAAGACCCTGGTGCTCGGCGCCATGGCCGCCACCGCCTTCGGTGCCGCCGGCATCGCCAACGCACAGACCAAGCTCAAGTGGGCGCACGTCTACGAGACCTCGGAGCCCTTCCACAAGTACTCGGTATGGGCTGCCGAGGAAATCAAGAAGCGCACCAACGGCAAGTACGACATCCAGGTGTTCCCGGCCTCGAGCCTGGGCAAGGAAGCCGACATCAACCAGGGCCTGACGCTGGGCACGGTCGACATCGTGCTGACCGGCGCCAGCTTCGCGGGCCGCAGCTACCAGCCGCTGGCCGTGTCTTACTTTCCCTTCATCTTCCGCGACGCCGAGCACCAGCTGAAGTACGCCAAGAGCGACGTCTTCAAGGAGCTGGCCAAGGGCTACGACGACAAGACGGGCAACCACATCACCGCGCTCAACTACTACGGCGCGCGCCATGTCACATCGAGCGCGGCCAAGCCGGTGCGCAAGCCGGAAGACATGAAGGGCCTGAAGATCCGCGTGCCCGACGCGCCGGCCTACCTGGCCTTCCCCAAGGCGCTGGGTGCCAACGCCACGCCGATCGCCTTCGCCGAGGTGTACCTCGCACTGCAGAACAACACCGTCGATGCGCAGGAGAACCCGCTGCCGACCATCGAGGCCAAGAAGTTCTTCGAGGTGCAGAAGAACATCTCGCTGACCGGCCACATCGTCGACTCGCTGCTGACGGTGGTGTCGGGCCAGCTGTGGGGCAAGCTGTCGGCCGACGAGAAGAAGGTGTTCTCCGAGGTGATGATGGAGGCGGCCGACAAGACCGGCCGCGAGATCATCGCGTCGGAAGCGCGCCTGGTCGAAGAGTTCAAGAAGCGCGGCAACAACGTCATCACGGTGGACAAGGCGGCCTTCCGTGAAGCGGTGCTGAAGAACACCAAGCCGACCGACCACGGCTATCGCCAGGCCGACTACGACCGCATCGTGGCGATCCAGTGACCGACGCGAAGATCATCGACGACGAGGGCCACTTCCACGCCGAGGACGAGGTGGTGGACCTGTCGGACACCATCGCCGAAGGCTGGATCGCCCTGGCCCTCTTCTGGGCGCTCGGGCTCACGGTCTTCTACCAGTTCGTCACCCGCTACGTGATGAACGATTCGGCCTCCTGGACGGAGGAGATCGCCCGCTACATGCTGGTGGCGGTGGTGTTCGTCGGCGCGGCCATCGGCGTGGCCAAGAACAACCAGATCCAGGTCGACTTCTTCTACCGCCACATGCCCGCGGCCATGGGCCGCTGGCTGTCGCGCGCGGTCGACGTGCTGCGCACCGCCTTCTTCGCCGCGGCCGTGGTGATGACCTGGCAGATGATGGAGAAGATCGGCAACCAGACGCGCATGACCATCGTCGACGCGCCCATGAACATCGTCTACGGCGTGTGCCTGTTCGGCTTCGCCGCGATGACCTTCCGATCGGCGCAGGTCGCGCGCATCCACTGGCGCCGCGGCTACAGCGTGCTCGAGCGCCCCGAATCCACCTTGAGCGACCACTGAGCGAGTTCCCCACATGTTGAAAGTCTTCTTCCTGCTCTTCATGGCGGGCGGCATCCCGGTGGCCGTGGCCATGGCGGGGGCGTCGCTGGTCTACATCCTGACCAGCGGCTCGCTGCCGCCCTTCGTGGTGATCCACCGCATGGTGAGCGGCATCGACAGCTTCCCCCTGCTGGCCGTGCCCTTCTTCATCCTGGCCGGCAACCTGATGAACAACGCCGGCATCACCACGCGCATCTACAACTTCGCGCTCGCGCTGGTGGGCTGGCTCAAGGGCGGGCTCGGCCACGTGAACGTGCTCGGCTCGGTGATCTTCGCGGGCATGAGCGGTACCGCCATCGCCGACGCCGCCGGTCTGGGCACCATCGAGATCAAGGCGATGAAGGAACACGGCTACTCGACCGAGTTCGCCGTGGGCGTGACGGCGGCCTCGGCCACGCTCGGGCCGATCATTCCGCCGAGCCTGCCCTTCGTGATCTACGGGATGATGGCCAACGTCTCGGTCGGCGCGCTGTTCCTCGCGGGCATCCTGCCGGGCGTGATGCTGGCGATCCTCATGATGATCACGGTCGCTTACTTCGCGCACAAGAACAAGTGGGGCGCGGACATCAAGTTTTCGAGCACGCGCCTGTTCAAGGCCTTGACGGAACTCGCCGTGGTGGTCGGCTGGCCGCTGCTGATCTGGCTGCTGGTCGCCAAGCTGGGCACGCCGCCGCAGCTGACCGTGTTCGCGGGCCTGGCCTCGCTCTTCGTGCTCGACAAGCTCTTCAAGTTCGAGGCACTGCTGCCCATCATGACGCCGGTGCTGCTCATCGGCGGCATGACGACCGGGCTGTTCACCCCGACCGAGGGCGCCATCGCGGCCTGCGTGTGGGCGCTGATTCTCGGCTTCGCCTGGTACCGGACGCTGTCGTGGAAGATGTTCGTCAAGGTCTGCCTCGACACCATCGAGACCACGTCGACCGTGCTCTTCATCGTGGCCGCCGCGTCCATCTTCGGCTGGATGCTGACCGCCACCGGCGTGACCACCGACATCGCCGCCTGGGTGCTCGGCTTCACCAAGGAAGCGTGGGTCTTCCTGCTGCTGGCGAACCTGCTGATGCTCTTCGTCGGCTGCTTCCTGGAGCCGACGGCCGCCATCACCATCCTCGTGCCGATCCTGCTGCCCATCGCCACGCAGCTGGGCGTGGACCCGGTCCACTTCGGCCTGGTGATGGTGCTCAACCTGATGATCGGCCTGCTGCATCCGCCGATGGGCATGGTGCTGTTCGTGCTGGCGCGCGTGGCGGGCCTGAGCTTCGAGCGCACCACCATCGCGATCCTGCCGTGGCTGGTCCCGCTGCTGGTGGCGCTGGCGGTGATCACCTATGTGCCGTCGCTGGTACTGTGGCTGCCGAAAATGTTCTTCTAGCCCCGACAAAGAGAACCACGATGACTCCCTTCATTCGCCTCCATCCCGCCGACGACGTGGTGATCGCGCGCGCCCAGCTGGTGGGCGGCACCACGGTCGAAGACGTGGCCGTGCGCGGCCTGATCCCGGCCGGCCACAAGGTCGCCATGCGCGCCATCGCACCGGGCGAGCCGGTGCGCCGCTACAACCAGATCATCGGCTTCGCCAGCCGGCCGATCGCGCCCGGCGAGCATGTGCACACGCAGAACCTCGACATGGGCCCCGACAAGGGCCACTTCGAGCGCGACTACGCCTTCGGCGCCGACGTGAAGCCCGCGCCAGCCCGGCGCGAAGCCACCTTCATGGGCATCCGGCGCGCCGACGGCCGCGTGGCCACGCGCAACTACATCGGCGTGCTGACCAGCGTGAACTGCTCGGCCACCGCGGCGCGCGCCATCGCCGACCACTTCTCGCGCAAGACCAACCCATCGGCGCTGGCCGACTACCCGAACGTAGACGGCGTGGTCGCGCTCACGCATGGCACCGGCTGCGGCATGGACACGCAGGGCATGGGCATGCAGATCCTGGAGCGCACGCTGACCGGCTACGCCACGCACCCGAATTTCGCGGCGGTGCTGGTGGTGGGCCTAGGCTGCGAAGCGAACCAGATCAACGCATGGCTCACGACCGGGCACCTGGCCGAGGGCGAGAACTTCCAGACCTTCAACATCCAGGACACCGGCGGCACGCGCAAGACGGTCGAGAAGGGTGTCGCACTGATCAACGGCATGCTGCCGCGCGCCAACGCCGTGAAGCGCGAACCCTGCAGCGCGGCGCACATCACCATCGGCCTGCAGTGCGGCGGCTCGGACGGCTACTCGGGCATCAGCGCCAACCCGGCGCTGGGCGCGGCGGTCGACCTGCTGGTGGCGCACGGCGGCACGGCCATCCTGAGCGAGACGCCCGAGGTCTACGGCGCCGAGCATCTGCTGACGCGCCGCGCGGTGCGGCGCGAGGTCGGCGAGAAGCTGGTCGAGCGCATCCGCTGGTGGGAGCACTACACCGAGATCAACGAGGGCGAGATGAACAACAACCCGTCGCCCGGCAACAAGGCGGGCGGGCTGACGACCATCCTGGAGAAGTCGCTGGGCGCGGTCGCCAAGGGCGGCACCAGCAACCTCGAAGCGGTGTACGAGTACGCCGAGCCAGTGACGGCGCACGGCTTCGTCTACATGGACACGCCGGGCTACGACCCGGTGAGCGCCACGGGCCAGGTGGCCGGCGGCGCCAACGTCATCTGCTTCACGACCGGCCGCGGCTCGGCCTACGGCTGCGCGCCTTCGCCCTCACTCAAGCTCGCGACCAACTCCGCGCTGTGGCAGCGGCAGGAAGAAGACATGGACATCAACTGCGGCGAGATCGTCGACGGCACGGTGTCCATTCAAGAGATGGGGCAGCGCATCTTCGAGCGGGTGCTGGCCACCGCGTCGGGCGAGCCGTCGAAGAGCGAACAACACGGCTACGGCCAGAACGAATTCGTGCCATGGCAAGTCGGCGCGGTCATGTGATCATCCAACACCTATGGCCCTCCAAATCCAAGCCGCGCGATTGCGCACCCACGTCGCCCGCATCCTCGTCGCAGCGGGCAGTTCCACCGCCGAGGCCCAGCAGGTCGCGGCCAACCTCGTGCTGGCCAACCTGAGCGGCCACGACTCGCATGGCGTGGGCATGGTGCCGCGCTATGTCGACGCCGTGGCCGAGGGCGGTCTCAAGCCAAACACCGGCGTCAAGGTGCAGGTCGACGTCGGCACGCTGCTGTCGCTCGACGGCCAGGGCGGCTACGGGCAGATCGTCGGCGTGCAGGCGATGGAGATGGGCATCGCGCGTGCGAAGCAGCACGGCAGCTGCATCTTCACGCTGGCGCATGCGCACCACCTCGGCCGCATCGGCCACTTCGCCGAAATGGCCACGGCGCAGGGCCTGGTGGCGATGCACTTCGTCAACGTGCTGTCGCGGCCGGTGGTCGCGCCGTGGGGTGGCGGCGACGGGCGCTTCGGCACCAACCCCTGCTGCATCGGCGTGCCGCTGGCGGGTGCCGAACCCTTCGTGCTGGACTTCGCCACCAGCCGCGTGGCCCAGGGCAAGATGCGCGTCGCGCACAACAAGGGCGAGCGCGTGCCGCCCGGCTACCTGATCGACGAACAGGGCCGGCCCACCGACGACCCCGGCGTGGTCGTGGTGCCGCAAGCCGGCAGCGGAGGGCCCGCCAGCGGGCCGGGATTGTTCGGCGCGCTCATGACCTTCGGCGAGCACAAGGGCTACGGCATGGCCGTGGCCTGCGAGTTGCTGGGCGGCGCACTCACCGGCGGCGGCACCTGGCACCGGCCGGCCGACACTGCGCGCTCGGTCTTCAACGGCATGCTCACGGTACTGATCGACCCCGCCAAACTGGGGACGCAAGCCAGCTTCGAAGCGGAAGCGAAGGCTTTCGTCGACTGGCTGCGCCAGAGCCCACCCGGGGCCGGCTTCGACGCCGTGCAGATCGCCGGCGAACCCGAGCGACGTGCCCGCGCCACGCGCGAGCGCGACGGCATCCAGATCGACGACGCGACCTGGGCCGAAATCGTGCAGACCGGCCAAAAAGTCGGTGTGACAGTTTCGTGAAGTTGTTCCGCGTTTCTGTGGATAACGCTGTGCGCAGCAGTGGGACTACGGCGCGCGAAGCCTGACGCCACGGGGCTTCCCACCGCATTGCCTGTTGCGCGGGCACCCCGCGCCGGGTGGCCCCTTCAGAGCATCAGCTGGATCGCGGCGTCCAGGTGCTCCGACGGCAGCCGCCGAAAGCCCGAGCGCGCGAAGCGCTGCAGCCGCCCCACGACGAAGGCGGTAAGCGCCCCCGCCCGCACCTGCGCATCGACGGTCGGCGTGTCCGACCCGTCGGCGATCACGGCGTCGCGCAGGGCCTGACGCAGCGTCGATTCGATCTTGTCGAAGAACTGGTTCATGCGGCTTTGCAGGCGCTCGTTCTCGTAGACCAGCGCATCGCCCACCATCACGCGCGTCATGCCGGGGTTCTTCTCGGCGAACTGCATCAACATGGTGACGATGCGGGCGGCCTGCTCCTTGCCGGCGCTCTCGCGCTCGAGGATCTGGTTGACCAGCGTGAAGACGCTCTGCTCGATGAAGTCGATCAGGCCCTCGAACATCTGCGCCTTGCTCGCGAAATGCCGGTAGAGGGCGGCTTCGCTGACGTCGAGTTGCGCGGCCAGCGCGGCGGTGGTCACCCGCTCGGCGCCTGGGCGCTCCAGCATGGCCGCCAGGGTCTGCAGGATCTGCACCCGCCGCTCGCCCGGCTTGGGCCGCTTCCGGACGGCCGGGGCCGGCGCATCGGGCGTCGAAGCGGCGTCTGGGGCCGGAGCGCTGAACTCTTCGTTTTCCATGGGCGGCGTGCGCATATGTAAAAAAATGATTCTCGCACAGCGACGTGAGTGCGTGCCAACCCGTCGCGAAAGGATCACACCGGCGCGTGCGACCTGCTCGCGCAGAATACGCATTTCGACAGCGAGACCGGACATCCGATGAGCAAGAAGAACATTCTGGTGACAGGCGGCGCGGGCTTCATCGGGAGCCACACCTGCGTGGCCCTGATCGAAGCGGGCTACGTGCCGATCATCCTGGACAACCTGGGAAACAGCGACCTGCGCGTGCTCGACCGACTGGCAGCCATCACCGGCCACCGGCCCGCCTTCGTCGAAGGCGACGTGCGCGACCGCGCGCTGCTCGATGCGGTGTTCGGCCAGCACGACATCGCCGGCGTGATCCACTTCGCCGGCCTCAAGGCGGTCGGCGACTCGGTGGCCGACCCCATCACCTACTACGAGAACAACGTGCACGGCACCTGGGTACTGGCCGCCGCCATGCAGGCCGCGGGTGTGAAGACGCTGATCTTCTCGTCGTCGGCCACTGTGTACGGCGAGCCCGACAGTTCGCCCATCCCGGAAGACGCGCCCTGCCGCCCGGCCAACCCCTACGGCCGCTCCAAGCGCATGGTCGAAGAGGCGCTGATCGACCTGCAACTCGCGCAGCCCGACTGGCGCATCGCGCTGCTGCGCTACTTCAACCCGGTGGGCGCGCACGAGAGCGGCCGCATCGGCGAACACCCGCAGGGCAAGCCCAACAACCTGATGCCCTTCGTGTGCCAGGTCGCCGTCGGCCAACGCGAGAAGCTGGCGGTGCACGGCGGCGACTACCCGACGCCCGACGGCACCGGTGTGCGCGACTACGTGCATGTGATGGACCTGGCTGAAGGCCACGTCGCCGCGCTGCGCCACACCGAGAAGGCGACGGGCCTGGTCACGCTGAACCTGGGCACCGGCACCGGCGCCTCGGTGCTCGACGTGGTGAAGGCTTTCGAGCGCGCGTGCGGCAAACCGATTGCCTACGAAGTAGGCCCGCGCCGGCCCGGCGACGTGCCGGCCTACTGGGGCGACCCGTCGTTGGCCGAGGCCACGCTGGGCTGGCGCGCCAAGCGCGGGCTCGATGCGATGTGCGCCGACAGCTGGCGCTGGCAGCAGGGGAATCCGCGCGGCTACGAGTGAGCCTCGATGTGCGGGAGGTATTGCGCCAGCTCGGCATCCACCGTGTCGGCCTGCAGGGCATCCTTGCGGCGCTTGAGCGGGTCTCGCGCGGCCTGCGCTGCAAGCCAGGGCTTGACCCGAACAAAGGTTCGCGGATCGATGGTTGAGGGTTTCGATCCCATGGTGGAGCCCGCATGCGCGTCAGCGTCTGCGTCGTGGTCGTCGCATTACTGCCGGTGGGCGAGGCGAAGAGGAATTTCTCAGATTCTCCGAGAATGCCTTTGCAACGATTCTCAAAAAAGTTGCTGAAGTGATTGTTCCACCGAGGTGCCGCTCGGCAAGAATTCTGAGAACGTACAGATGGTGTAGGTTCTCAGATAACTTGAGAACATTCTCATCACTTGCCAACGAGTGGTGAAGGAGGGGGGAGGAGGCGGGCCGACCCACACGTCGCCAAATTCTGGCAGGTGTCCGGCAAGTGTGGCGTGGTCTCAGGTGCCTTCACCGCTACCCGGAGCACGCATCCGGCCGCCATGGGCAGGTGTCGTACACAAAGCCGCATCGGCGCCGGCAACCCTGGCCCCGGACAGAATCCATCTTTCGTATCCCCCCGATCAGCCGCAACGGGCCAGGGCCAGACGCAGCGAGCCTCTGCCGTTGCCCCGCCTTGTGGCATCCTGCGGCCGGCCGCTCTCGGCGGGCCGGGTCAAAGCGGACATTCCAGACCGCCTTCGCTATCCTGCGGACGTTCGGGGCGCATCCGCCCGCGAACTGACGTTTGAATACATTCGCCCCCATGAACGTCACCATCAAACAGCTGCGAGTTTTCTGCGCGGTCTACGAGCTTAAGAACTTCACTCTCGCGGCTGAGGCAATGCACATGACACAGTCCGCAGTAAGCAAGGTGTGTGCGGAGCTTGAGACGGAGGTCGGCATTCCCTTGTTCGAGCGCACAACGCGTCGAGTGGAGCCATGCGACGGCACGGCGGACTTTTATGCGCACGCTCAGGACATACTGGGGAGTCTGCGTGCAGCGGAGCGAAGCGTTTCCAGCATGCGAGGTCTGGAGAACGGGAGCGTCAGCTTCTCAGCGTCGCCGATGATGATTTTTTCCCTCCTCCGCCCGGTCATCGCGCAGTTTCATCGTGCCCATCCCAAAATCTCCCTGGCTTTTCACGAACTCTCGACCGAGGAAACGGTCGAGTTTGTCAGGACGGCGAAGAGCGACTTTGGACTGGTGTCCTATACCGGCCACGACCCGCAACTTTCCGCGCGGGTTGTGCTGCGCCAGCCGATGCAACTGGCCGTACCCGCCGGTCATGTGCTGTTCGACGCATACGACGTGGCATGGGCGGAACTAGCCCGCCACCAGCACATCACTCTCCGAAGCGCGTACAGCGTGAGACGGACCATCGACCGAATGCTGAAGTCGCGCGGTCTCCAATTGCCCTCGGTCATCCAGGCCGGCACGCTTGCCTCAGCGCTGGCACTTGCTCGAGAGGGCTTGGGCGTCACTCTCATTCCAACCTATGCGTCCCCCGTCGCGCTTGACTTGGGGCTGAAGGTGCTTCAGGTGGGCGGAGCCGAGCCGGAGCTCCATGAGCTGTCGCTGCTCACGCGGCGCGATTCGAAGCTGTCCCTCGCTGCGAGGGCATTCGAGCAGGTTTTGGACGACTACCTCTTGCCTTTGAGCGTGCCGCCCTCCCTCGGCCATTGATGACGCTACGGACTGACGCGACAACTATTTTTCGTTTGTGAAGCCTCGTCGTTGAGCCGATGATTTGACCCAGTCCCGCATGGCGTATGCGGAATAAGAACGGAGTCAAAGCTGTGAAGTTCAAGAGCATCGGCATCGTGGGCCCCTAGCCCCACGCCAATTTCCGGCCGCGCCATTCCAAGCGAATGCGGGAACGGCCCGTTCTTTCAGCACCGCCCTCTTTGGCGGTGCTTCTATGAACCTAGGGCGCCTCAATAGGCAGCCGAAATCTTGGAGACGAAATGAAAAAGGTTATTGCCTTTGGCTTTGCCGTGGCCGCCGCATGCGCTGGTGCGCAGGAAGCCTACCCCAACAAGCCGGTCACCCTGGTTGTCGCCTACGCACCTGGCGGAATGACGGACATTTTGACCCGGAAGATTGCAAAGGATTTGCAGCAGTCGCTGGGGCAGCCCTTCGTGGTGGAGAACCGGGCGGGAGCGACCGGACAAATCGCCACCGACTTCGTGGCCCGACGTCCGCCTGACGGCTACACCATTCTCGTGGGCGCAACCAGCCACGTTATCAATCCGGCCTTGAAGAAAGGCCTTCCCTACGACCCCTACAAGGCGTTCGACCCCATTGCACTGTTAGCGGTCAGCCCGAATCTAGTTCTGGTCAATCCCAAGACGGAGATTCGAAACTTCGCCGACTTCAAGAAGTTCGGGGCGACGGCCAAGTCCATCCCGTTCGGCACGGCGGGTTCGGGCGGTGCGCCTCACATCGTCGGCGAATTGCTTCGCCAGCAGAGCGGGCTGCCCTTGGTTCACGTCGCATACAAGGGCGCGGGCCCCGCGATGGCGGACTTGGTGTCGGGTCAGGTGCCCTTCGGCATCTCAGAGTCGGTCACCGCAGACGCCTACCTGAAGGACAAGCGCATCGTTCCGATTGCCGTCGCCTCGGCAAAACGGTCGGAGCGCTATAGCGATGTGCCGACGCTCAATGAACTCGGCTTCAAGAATTTCGACTTGTCCACCTGGGTTGGCGTCTACGCTCCCGCTGGCACACCGGCGCCCATCCTGCAAAAGCTGAACGCGGAAATCCGCAAGGCAATTGCGGCTCCAGACACGGTAGCATACATCCGCTCCACCGGCTCCGAGCCCGGCGAACTGAATCTGAAGGACTACCAACAGTTCGTCTCGAACGAGTTCGACAAGTGGGCGCGTGTCATCCGAGAAGCTGGCGTCAAGGATGAGTGAAGCCAGCGTTCAGCAGTATTCCGGCGAGTCGCCGGAGGCGCGTTTCCTTTCCGAGTTGGACACCGGCTCCGCCAAGATTCAGCAGTGCTCTTCGTGTGGCAAGAAGTTCTTCCAGCCCCGCACGCACTGCCCTCACTGCAGCAGTGAGCACTACTCATGGGTGCCGCTCACGATGGCTGGCGTTCTGCACTCGTTCACCAACCTTCCTGCGCAACGCGAACGGGCTGCCTACAACGTCGTGCTGGTGGATATGGAGGACGGCTTTCGAATGATGTCCACGTGTCCCGGCATGGAACTCGACATGCACTCCATCGGGATGCAGTTGCGAGGTCGGGTCGACCATGACAGCGTTCCGCCGCGAATCGTCTTCGGGACACCGGCATGACCAACGACCACTGGAACCCATCTCTGCGCGGCAGCGTGTCCATCGTCGGTTGCGCTACCTACGGCATCGGGGACGCAGGCGGACAGACCGACCTGGAGGTTTGCTCGCGGGCGGTACATGCGGCTGTCGCCGATGCAGGCTTCACGATGGCGGACATCGATGGCCTGATGACCGCTGGGCTGTCCTCGTCGATGTGGGTCGTGAAGCTGGCCGAGTACCTCGACATTCGGCCCCGGTTTTCGGACAGCACCCAAATCGGCGGCGCCTCGTTCGTTGCCCACCTGCTCACGGCTGCAGCGGCCATCTCGGCGGGCCTGTGCCGCAATGTAGTCATCGCCTACGGTGCGACGCCCAGAGGCGGGAACAGCGCGACGGCAACGTCGCCAGCGCGCGCAAAGATGGACCCCTACCCTTTCGAGGACCCATTCGCGCCATTCAACCCGCCGTCGAGCTACGCGCTGGCGGCCACACGCCACATGCACCAGTACGGCACGACCCGCGAGCAACTTGCGGCAGTCGCCGTCGCCGCGCGCCAATGGGCAAACCTGAACCCTGAGGCGTTTAAGAAGGGCGACCTCACGATACGAGACGTCCTGGACGCGAAGGTCGTCTCAACGCCGTTCACCGCGAGGGACTGCTGCCTGGTCACTGACGGCGCGGGGGCCATCGTTGTGACCGCTCGCGACAAGGCCACCAGCCCGCACAAGCCCGTGCACATGCTCGGCGCAGCTGTAGCGCACCACCACCGCCAGATTTCGGCGATGCCGGACCTGACTGTGACTTCTGCTGTGGAGTCCGGGGCCGCTGCCTTTGCAAGAGCGGGCTTGGCGGTCAAAGACGTCGACGTGCTGCAGCTCTACGACGCCTTCACCATCAATCCGATTCTCTTCCTCGAGGACTTGGGCTTTTGCGAGAAGGGCGAAGGAGGCGCGTTCGTGGCCGACGGTCGCATCGCCCCTGGCGGTTCGCTGCCCCTTAATACCAACGGCGGCGGCCTTTCCTGCGTGCACCCCGGCATGTACAGCATGTTCGCGCTGGTCGAGGCGGTCCGACAGCTGCGCGGCGACTGCGGAGACCGCCAGGTGCCCGATGCCTCGGTTGCACTGGTCCACGGCAACGGCGGCGTACTGAGTGCGCAAGCCACCACTTTGCTTTCAACGGAGTTTTGAATCCATGCTTACTGGAAAAGTTGCCATCGTTACCGGTGGCGCAAACGGTATCGGCCGCGCGACGGCTCTTGAACTTGCTCGTCTGGGCGCACGCGTTGTCGTCAACGACCTGAGCGTCTCTTTGGACGGCCGCGAATCTGGCGGCAACGCCGCGCAGGCGGTCGTCGATGAAATCAAGCAGGCGGGCGGGCAGGCGGTCGCGAACGGCGACTCGGTTGCCGACTACGCCGGTGCACAGCGCATGGTCGAGCAAGCACGCGACACCTTCGGTGCCATCGACATCGTCGTCAACAACGCCGGCATCGTGCGGGACAAGATGTTCTTCCGGCTGTCCCCGGAGGACTTCGATGCCGTCGTGAAGGTGCACCTGTACGGGACCTTCAACGTCAGCAGAGCCGCGGCGGAGCACTTCAAGGAGCAAAACGGCGGCAGCTACGTGCACATGACGTCCAACTCGGCCGTCATTGGCAACCGTGGCCAAGCAAACTACTGCGCCGCCAAGCTTGGTATCGTCGGTCTCTCCAAGGCCATCGCGCTGGACATGCGCCAGTTCAACGTGCGGTCGAACTGCATCAGTCCGCTGGCCTGGAGCCGGATGACCGAAAGCATCCCGGCCAAGAACGACACGCAAGCGCAGCACATCGCGAAGATTCGTCGGATGGGACCGGACACCATCGCTCCCCTAGTGGCCTACCTGGCATCGGACGCGGCCGCTGAGGTGTCCGGCCAGATTTTCGCGATTCGACTCAACGAGATTTTCCTGATGTCGCAATCTCGCCCCACTCGTTCTGTGCACCGGTCCGAAGGCTGGGACGCTGAAACCATCGCTTCGCATGGGATGGCCGCGCTCAAGGCGTCCTTCATGCCACTGGACACCTCTTCCGAGGTGTTCACATGGGACCCGATGTAGGTCACGGACCATGGCGCTGGACTACGCACAACTGAAAGCCGCAGAGTTGCCGGTGACGCGCCAGGTACTGCACCCGGACGACTGCATCATCTATGCCCTCGGCGTTGGGGCAGGTCTCGCCTCCCCGTCCCAGCTCGGTGATGAGACCCGCTTCCTCTTCGAGGAGGGCCTGAAGGCCCTCCCCTCCCAGGCATCCGTCATGGCGTACCCGGGGTTCTGGATGCGCGATGAAGCCTATGGTCTGGATTGGCGGCGCATCGTCAATGCAGAGCTGCGCATTGCATTGCGCCACCAGCTCCCCACCGCTGGCGACCTTACCGGCCGCACGACGGTTTCGGCGATTCAGGACAAGGGCGAAGGCCGCGGCGCACTCGTCCTGACGGACCGAAGCGTGTGCGACGCATCCGGCGAGGAGATTGCCGTGGTGAGCCAGGTGAACTTCTGCCGCGGCGACGGTGGCTACTCACGCGGCAACGACCAGATGTCCGACCCGCTGCCCGTGGCCATCCCGAAACCACCGCAGGGCGAGCCGTCCGCGAGCTTCGAACTCACCACCGGCCACCAACAAGCCGCAATTTACCGACTGACCGGCGACCGAAATCCCCTGCACATCGACCCGGCTGCTGCAAAGGCAGCAGGTTATCCCAAGCCCATCATGCACGGGGCCGCGACCGCCGGCATGGTGTGCCGCGTGCTCGCGTCTATTCGCGACGCAGCGACGACGCAATTCCTTGCCGAGTTTCAGCTTCGCTTCACCGGCATCCTTTTTCCCGGCGACCTCCTACGCGTCGACCTCTGGCACTTGGCAGACGGCGGCATCTCGTTCCGCTGCAGCACCGTGCGAGACAGCGAGCGGCAAGAGGTGGCATTCGGCACGGCGAAATGGTCCAACGAGCAATGACACTTTTCCAAGACAAGCGCTTCAGCCTGCAGGACGCAGTGGCTGACATCCCGTCCGGCTCTTCCATCTTCGTGGGCGGGTTCGGCGGCGCAGGCATCCCTACGCGATTGCTCGAGGCGCTATGCGCCCGCACCGACGTCGGGGACCTCACCCTCATCAACAACAACGCCGGCGCTGGAGACCCGAGCTTCCTGCGGATGGTCGAAGCGGGCCGGGTCGTACGCATCCTCTGCTCTTATCCGCGCATGCCTGGCTCGGACCCCATCCGCAGATTGGTGGAGGCCGGGAAGATGGAGGTCGAGGTGATGCCGCAAGGCACTTTGGTGGAGCGCATCCGAGCAGCTGGAGCTGGCCTTGGCCCGTTCTTCACGCCCACCGGGTTCGGAACCCGCTTTGCCGAAGGCAAGCAAACTTGCATGTACCAAGGCCGAGGTCAGATTCTGGAGCAGCCGCTTCATGCCGACTACGCCTTCATCAAGGCCGAGACAGCCGATGCCATGGGAAACCTGACATACCGGCTGGCCCAGCGGAACTTCGGCCCCGTGATGTGCACTGCGGCGCACGTGACCATCGTGGAGACTCAAAAAGTCGTCGCGCCCGGGGAAATTGAGCCGGCACACGTGGTCACGCCCGGCGTCTTCGTCAAACGTCTGGTGGAGGTGTAATGAGCCAGCCTCGTCTCAATCGTCAAGAAATGGCGCGCATGGTCGCCGAAGACCTGCCGCGCTTCTCGGCTGTAAACCTTGGAATCGGCATGCCCACCTTGGTCGCCGCAGCCTTGAGTCCCGACAGCGGAGTGCAGCTTCATAGCGAAAACGGCATTCTGGGGATGCGAGGCCTGGGCGCTGACGAAGTTGGTGACCCAGACCTCATCAATGCCAGCAAGGAATTCGTATCCTTGCTGCCCGGAGCGTCCATCTTCGACCACTCGCTCTCCTTTGCCATCATGCGTGGAGGCCACCTCGACGTGACGGTGTTGGGTGCGTTCGAGCTTTCGTCCAAAGGCGACCTTGCCAACTGGTCCCTGGGTGACAGCGACCCCCTGCCTTCCGTCGGCGGCGCAATGGACCTGGCAATGGGGGCCAAGTCCGTGTGGGTCATCATGGACACGCTCACCCGCGACGGCAAGTCCCGGCTCGTTGAGCACTGCAGCCTGCCACTGACCGGCAGAGGTGTTGTGAGCCGGGTTTACACGGAAGTGGGCGTCTTCGAACTGCAGGACGGCGCGTTCGTGCCGCGCTCTCTGCTGGAGGGCATGGACCAAGCGGATGTAGGTCGGCACATCTCCGGAACGCTGCGCTGGAACAACAACCTGGCGCGCATCGCTCGCCCCACACAGCAGGAGGCATGATGGCCAACGCCCACATACGCGACGAAAGCGCAGACGTCTTCCTTCAGGACGCCTCCGCTTGGATTGCCAGCTCCACCGCACAGCTTCGCACGCAATTTGCCGATTGGGAGTTCCCGCACGACGCGTGCCGTCGCCAATGGAACAAGATACTTTGCGACGCGGGCTTGGTTGCGCTCAGCTGGCCGCGGTCTCATGGCGGCAGAGCACTGCCCACGTCTGCGCTGATTCGCTTTCACGAGCTGTGTGCCAATCACGGCGCTCCGCAGCCGCTCAATAGCATCGCGCACTCCATCCTGGCACCCACACTGCTGCAGTTCGGCAACCAAGCGCAGCAGGAGCGCTTTCTTCCGGGCATTAGGGAAGGCAAGGACGTCTGGTGCCAAGGCTACTCTGAGCCTGGGTCCGGCTCGGACCTGGCCTCGGTCAAGACACGCGGCGCTTTGACCGAGGAGGGGTGGAGGGTGTCCGGGCACAAAATCTGGACCACCCAGGCCCATACTGCCCAGTGGTGCTTTGCGCTGGTGCGCACCGAACCGGACAGCCAAGCGCACAAGGGCCTGAGCTTCATGCTCATCGACATGACTGCTCCCGGCGTCCGGGTGGAGCGCATCAAGCAGCTGACAGGGGAAGCCGACTACAACGAGGTCTTCTTCGACAACGTCCTCGTTCCGGCAGACCAGGTGCTCGACACGCCAGGCGACGGATGGCGCATTGCCATGGGCGCTGCCGAATTCGAGCGCGGGGTCTACTTTCTTCCCCGTGTCATCCAGCTCGAAACCGAGCTTGCTGACACGAAGGCGCTGTTTGTCGAGCGGTCAGCGTCCAGACCGCACCTCAAGCGCATCTCTGGGGTGCTCGAGCAGTTGGAGGACCGCTGCACTGTCATCCGATGGCGAGTCAACACCGTCATCGAGCGCGTCGCTCGGGGCAGCACGCCAGGCATCGACGGAGCAATCCTGAAGTTGCTTTGGAGCGAGACGCGCCAGGCACTGATGGACGTGCGCATGGAGCTGGTCGGCGAGGGGGCGTTGCTGGGCCCTGGCTCTGGTGACCGCTTCCCGCGCCACGCAGCAATCTCCCGGGAGTTCCTGTGGTCGCGCGCTGAAACCATCGTGGCGGGGACCTCGGAGATTCAAAGAAACATCATTGCTGAGCGCCTGCTCGGCCTGCCAAAGGACAAGCATGTCAGCGCAACCTGAATCGACCAGCGAGGCCTATGCACCGGCATTTGCCGAGCTCATTCAGGGGATGCACCCCCTCACCACAGCTCGCACCGCCGTTACCCCCGCTGGTCAGCTGAGCGACAGCGTGCGCGATGTGTGGAAGCGTCTCGGTTCAGACGGCTGGCTGGACATCTGGGCGCCGGAGAGTCGCGAGACGCTTGCGCCCGAACTTCTTGCGTTTGCTGAAGTGGCGGGCCGACAGGCCTTGGCCCTCCCGTTCGCGTTTACGAGCATCCTTCTGCCGATGCTGCAAGAGCAGGACGAACTGGTCTCGTTCGATTGGGGAGCTAAGCCTGGCGACCTTGTGTCCGGCCGAGTTCATCCAGTCTCGGAAGCCGACCCGCTGTTGGTCGACTTCTTTGGCTCGGATGGTCGCTACTTCGATGTTTCGCTATCGCCCGAAGCTTGCCAAGTGCGCCGCATTGAGCTGAGCTCGTCCGATGTCGTGCCTGGGCTCGACCCCTGTATCTCGGTGGCGGCAGTTCCCTCGGACGCCGTTCGAACCCTGGCCTCGGCACGGTTCGCGGTTGAGCCGGCGCGGCTCTACGCACTTCTCAAGCCCTACCTGGCCTTCGAGTATGGCCAGATGAACGGCGCGGCGAACGCAGCGCTCGACTTGGCCATCGCTTATGCGAAGGAACGCCGGCAGTTCGGGCGTGCCATCGGTGAGTTCCAGGGCGTCAAGCACGCACTCGCTGATGCCTGGGTGGGGGTGGACAACGGGCGCTATGCCTTGCGCGCCCTGATGGCAATGGCCGACACGGACCCCGGCGTGCCGTCCTTGATGCGTCGATGCGACCGCCTGGTGTCGGAGAACTGCCGCCGCGCGGCGCGCCTGGCTATCCAGGTGCACGGAGGTATCGGCTTCGCGTGGGAGTACGACGCACACATCTACCTCAAGCGCGTTTACAGGCTTGCAGCCCAGTTGCGCCCGCTCGTGGAGACGCTCGTCCGCGCCTAGCAGACCTCTTCCGCATCGGCCGCGCCGCGGCCGCTTCCGTTTCAATAGCCAGGAGACAATCCATGAACATTATCCAGAGCCGCAGAGGCGCTCTGAAAAGCCTTGCCGCCGCCGCGCTCTGCCCCGTCGCGTTCGGCGGTCAAGCATTCGCGGACAGCTACCCGAGCCGCCCCGTCAACGTGGTCGTGCCGTTCGCTGCCGGCGGGATGACCGACATCCTTGCGCGGCAACTGGGCAAGGCCATGAACAGCGCGTGGAGCGCCACAGCCATCGTCGACAACCGGGTAGGTGCAGGAGGCATCATCGGAGCCGACCGCGTGGCGAAGTCAGCACCGGACGGCTACACGTTGCTCGTCACCACAACGGCGCACGTCGTGAATCCGTCCATCACCAAGAAGCTTCCCTACGACACCCTGGGGGACTTCACGCCGGTCGCAATGCTGGCCCGCACTCCGAATGTGCTGCTGGTCAACCCCTCGGTTCCCGCAACGAACCTGCAGGAACTGCTGGCGTATGCGCGCAAGAAGGGTGGCGCCACCTACGGTTCCGCCGGCACCGGTGGGACCACCCACCTTTCGGGAGAGCTCCTGGTCGCCAAGACCGGCGTACCGTTCGTGCATGTGCCCTACAAGGGCACCGCCTTGGCCATCAACGACCTGCTGGGCAAGCAAATCGATGCCTCGTTCGTGGATGCTCTGTCCGCGGTGAAGTACGTCGAGTCCGGTGCGTTGCGCCCCATCGCCGTGTCGACGAAAGACCGCAATCCCGCTCTCCCCGACGTCGCGACGATTGCAGAGCAAGGCGTGGCCGGCTACGAGACCGAGATTTGGATTGGGCTGTATGGTCCTGCAAACCTACCGGCTCCCATCGTGGACAGGCTCAACAAGCTGGCACGTGAAGCCATGGCCGAGCCAGCTTTCAAGAGCATGCTCGAGAAGCAGGGGACGCAGAACGGCGGGATGGATGTTCGGACCTTCCAAGCGTTCGTCCGCAGCGAAGTCGCGAAGTGGGCGGAAATCTGCAAACTGGCCAACATCCAACCCGAGTGATGTCGCAGTGCCAGTGTCAGCCTCGTCCATTGCGGGGCTGACGTGGCCGGATGGCCGACGCGGGGCCTTCTCCCGCGCGGGGCCCGCATGCCTCCCAATCCTACTCCGCTGCTACTCGCTGCCCGGCTCCGGCTGCCTTCGGCTTTGGTTGTCTCTGCTTGTGGGCGTTCGGCCGGGCACACCGCGGCGCAAGAGCCGCGCGGCCCCTCCTCGCTCGTTCAAGGGTTGGTGTTCGCAGTCCCGGCTGGTTGAGCGCGGGCTAACTGCTGTCAGGACCGCGACTTCTTCGACAGAAACTCGGCCATCGCCTCGCCCGGGTCGCTGGACTCGTAGGCAGCACCAAAAATCTCGACGCTGTGCTGCATTGCGCCATCTAGGTAAGGTGCCTCGGACGTGCGCAACACGCGCTTCTGGGCGCGCATGCCGCTCGAGGAGAGCCTCGCGATTGATGCGGCCGCATGCTCAGCAGCCGCCGCAAGCCCCGCTTGCGGCACCACCTCGGTCACCAGGCCCCACCGCTCTGCTTTCTCGGCATCTATGTGCTCGCCGGTAATCATCAGCCAGCGAGCGCGCCCTTCACCAATGAGCCGGCTAAGGAACGCGCCCTGAATGACCGAGGGAATGCCAATCTTTACCTCGGGCATCACGAACTTGGCGTTGTCGGCTGCAATGCGGATGTCGCAGGAGGCAGCCAGCTCAAGGCCCACGCCAATGCACCAGCCCTGCAGCGCGCAGATGGTGGGCACAGGCAGGTCTCTTGCGGCGTCGCATAGCTCATGCAGTGCTCTGATGAAGGTCCGAGCGGATTGGGGCGTGAGCTTGGCCAGCTCCTTGATGTCCGCGCCTCCGACGAACGTCTTCTCCCCCGAGCCGGCAATGACGACCGCTCGAACTTCGGGATTCTTGCCCAGTTCACGTAGCTGCGCGGCGATGCCGAGCGCGGTCGCACTGCTGATGATGTTGAGGGGGCCGCCCCCCTCAATCGTGACATTCGCGACGCCGTTAGGAGCAATGGAAATCTTTGTGGGCAGCATGATAGGGTCCGTGTTTCGATGTCAGGCAGCGCGCTTCTTGGTTTCGACAGCGTGCTGAGACGGGAGATAAGTAGCCGAGTGCTCGCCCAGCTTCGGCGCGAGGGAGCCGCGGATGCCAGGAAGAGGACTGGCAGCCCACTCTTGGCCGTGCTCACGCGCGTGGCTCTCGTAGAAGCCCACCTGGCGCAGATGCGTGTCTGCGAGAAGGCTTTCGACAGTGTTCACTGGCGCACACGGAATCTCCGCGCGGCCAAGCACGTCGAGCCACTCGCCAGTGCTTCTTTCGGTGATGACACGCGAGACGAACTCGTAGATGTGGTCGTAGCTCTCCGCGCGTTTTGCAGCGGTTTGAAAACGCTCATCGGCGGCGTACGTCTCAGGCTGGCCAATCACATCGAAGAAGGACTTCCAGTGCTTATCGTTGTAGACAATCACGGCGATGTAGCCGTCCGACGTGGCATAGGGCCGCCGATGCTTGGTCAGCAGTCGGTTGTAGCCCGTTACGCCTTCATCGAGGTCGAAAGTTCGCTCTCCGAGGTGGTCCGCGAGGACGAACTCCGCCATCGTCTCGAACATCGCGACGTTCACATAGCTGCCCTTGCCAGTACGTTCGCGCTGGAACAGCGCAGAGAGGATTCGGTGTGCAGCGGTGACTCCTGTCAGACGGTCTGCAATCAGCGCGGGCAAGTACGCCGGGTCACCACCGGTCTGCCGAGAAAAGAGAGATGCCAGACCGGATTCAGCCTGGATGACGTCATCGAACGCAGGCCGGTCGCCGTATGGCCCGCCGACGCCGTAGCCCGTGAGCTCTGCGTAGACGATGTCAGGACGCGCGCGCATGACGGTTGCCGCATCAAGGCCCAGTCGAGCGATGGCGGCAGTGCGGATGTTGTGGACCAGCACGTCGCAGTCGCGCAGCAGTTCGGCAACTTGTTGGCGCCCGAGCTCAGACTTCAGGTCGACAACCACAGACTTCTTGCCGCGGTTGGAGTGGAGAAACATCGTCCCCATACTTGCTTCGGTCTTCGCACCTGCGTGGCGCATAATGTCGCCCTCCGGGGGCTCGACCTTGATGACTTCGGCACCGTACCCGGCAAGAATCTGCGTGCAGACCGGTCCCATGATGACAGAGGTAAGGTCCAGAATCTTGACGCCGGCAAGCGGCGCCGTTCCGAGAAGCGTCATTCCGGCTTCACTCCCGCCGCTTCCGCGCGCGCCGTCCAGACACCCTTTTGCGCAACGGCGAACTTGCGCATCTCATCGCCTGCCAAGGGCGCCACTTCCATGCCAGCCGTTGCCAGCTTAGCTGCGACCTCAGGTGACTTGAGCGCTGCCAGGGTTTTCTTGGCCAGCCGTTCCACGATGGGAGCCGGAGTGCCCTTGGGCGCAGCAAGGCCCACCCAGACGACCAAGTCAAACTTCTTGAAGCCCAGCTCTTGCAGGGTTGGCACAGAGGGGAAGGCCCCGAGCCGTGCAGGCGTCGACACGGCCAACGGAGTCAACTTTTTCGCGTCCACGAACGCCTTGACCACCGAGATGTCACCGAACATATAGTCAATTTGGCCGCCGAGCACATCGGCAACCGCTGGCGGCTGGCTGCGGTAAGGCACGCCCAAGGCGTTTGCCTTCGCTTCGGTGTTGAACGTGCCTGCGGCGATTTGACTCGTTGCAGAACCGTACGCGTAGTTCAGCTGCTTCTTGTTCGATGCATCCACGAGCGCCTTGACGCTGCCGACACCCAGGTCTGGGCGCGACACAAGCATCAGGGGGATGTTCGCCACGCGGGCGATATGCACGAAGCTATCGACGCCGTCGTACGGCACACGTTGGATGAGCGCAGTTGCTGCCGAGTGCGTCGAGCTGCTGGTCATCACCAGCGTGTATCCGTCTGCCGGCGACGTGGCAACGCTATTTGAGCCGATGGTTCCACCCGCTCCAGCTTTGTTGTCGACAACTACCGGTTGACCTAGGCTGGTCGAAAGCGCCGCACCGATGATGCGAGCCGCAGTGTCGGTCGCGCTACCAGCCGAGAAGGGAACGATGAGCTTTATCGGCCGGTCGGGATAGTCCTGCGCAGAGGCGCCAGGGGTTGCCGCTAGCGCGAACACCCCGACAAGAACAGCGACAAGGGTCGAACGGCGAGCGGGAGTGAACGCGGGGAGGGAAAACATGGGTATGGCTCCGTTATGAAATGCAGGCGATGGGTGAGCTTCCCCTATCGGACTTATTTCAACAATCGACTTTTTATCATCCATAGATTCCAAAATGGAATCAATCCGCTAGAATGGTCACGCTGATGCTCCCCGTGCTTCCGCAAAACGAGACATAAATTCATCTATGGCGACGTCCGAGATGCGCATGAACGTCACGCTGCGACAGCTGCGTGTTTTCTGCGCCGTGTATGAGAAGCGCAGCTTCACGGCCGCTGCCGAGGAGATGCACATGACGCAATCTGCCGCCAGCAAGCTTTGCGCGGAGCTGGAAGCAGAGATTGGGTTGCCGTTGTTTGAGCGAACGACACGCCGCGTGGTGCCGCGAGACGGTGCTGCAGAGCTCTACGAATATGCTCAAGACGTCCTCAACACCATGCGGTTGGCTGGCCGTCGGCTTTCGGCCCTGAGGAGTCTCGAGAGCGGAGAAGTGAGCATCGCGTCGTCGCCAATGACCATGTACGGGATAGTCTCTAATGTCATTGAACGCTTCAGGCAATCGCATCCACGCGTGTCCTTTGACTTGCACGAGCTTTCAACGGACGAAACCGTCGAATATGTGCGAACTGGGCGCTGCGACTTCGGGATAGTTTCAACTTCCGAGGATGACCCGCAGCTCAGTGCCCGGGTGGTCTATTCACACCCGCTCCAGCTCGCTTGTAGTCCGAAGCATCCCCTTAGCCAGCGAAAGACGGTTGGCTGGAGCGAGGTCGCGGAGCAGGAGCACATATCGCTCCGAAGCGTCTATAGCACTAGGACGACTGTGGACCGAATCCTTGCGGCGAAGGGTTTGGAGTTGAAGTCTTCCATTCAGGCAGGGACGCTGGCCACCGCCCTCAAACTTTCCGCGGCAAACTTGGGCGTCACGCTGATTCCCCGCTACGCGGCGGCTACGGCAGTTGAGCGGGGCTTGCGGGTCATCAAGATTGAAGACAAGGCCAACTACTCACACGACCTGTCTCTAGTCACGCGACGTGGCCTGAAGCCGTCGATTGCGGCAGCCGCCTTCATGAAGGCCTTGGAGGAGGAGTTGCGCGGCCTTTCCGCGTGACTAGAGATTCGGAGCAGGCGCGTCCGGCAAGGCCGCCGGCGGGCCAAACGTGGGTTCAGTACCTATGAGAACTCCGCGCGAATGGCCTCGGTGTGCAGGCCAGTCGTCGGAACGATTCCAAGTTGTCGCGGCTCATTCCTCACTAAGGCGGGAGGTGCGACGATATGCGCTTCTCCATGTGCGGTCACGCCGCCTGAAGCAATGCACATCGCGTGTCGTCAACTATTGGAGGCCGCTCGGGACGCGACGGCGGCCCTCGGCGGAGTCGCGACTCGGTACTCGCAAAGCCTTGAGCGCCTCTCCGTCGAAGACTTTGGCACCGCCAGCGAATCAGCAGTCAGCTGAAGCGTCGCCAAGGTCCGCTATCGAGCGGTTGTTGCGGCGGGTTGCCGGATGTCCGCTCGTGGCCGAGGCTGTGTGGAAACGCTTTCGGCGCTCCAGTATGCCGAGCATTGCGTTGCGAGGGCCCCGCCAGCTTCGCAGGCCATCCAGTAGCCGTTGGCGGGCA
>LNAP01002916.1_pt1 | contig 24980 bp, 21 predicted proteins | sample 602601 | NCBI WGS metagenome assembly LNAP01 (sample SAMN02440304, study PRJNA202911) | soil metagenome | biome: Subtropical and temperate rainforests or woodlands; isolation source: soil samples (1 kg each in a 20% v/v slurry with milli Q water) were... ...
AGTTGGCATACGGTTCGCTCGACGACAGTGCGCTGACGGTCGCCGCCGTCGCTTTGCCGAACGCGTCCTGGGTCGTGCGGGCCGTGCCGATCCGTGAGCAGCTATTTCTGGTGAGCCAGGAGGGCTACTTGGTCGTGGACAACGCCCTGCGCTTAGTTGGCGGCAGCGCGAATGGACTCCTGCAAGCTCCCATCCGCCGCGCCAGCCGGTAGCCAACCATGACCGAATTCCTTTGCCGCATCCTGTTCTTCAACCGCTATCTCACCCTATGCGTCATCTTTCTGGCCACGGCCGTCTGGGGCATAGGTATACCAGGCGCCTCGTTCCAAACCATCTTCGAAGATCTGCTGCCGCAGGGCCATCCGATCGTCAAGAACTACTTCAAGTACCGCTCGCAGTACGGTAACCAGGATTCGGTACAGCTCATCTTGGAGAACCGTGAGGGCAACATCTACGATCCACGGTTCCTGAAGGCGGTGGACCAGGCGACGCGGGATTTCGAGACGATCCCCGGTATCAACAAGGAGCGAATCACCTCGCTCACCTCGCGCAAGCTGCGTTCAGTGCATACCGACGGAGAGACCATCTACAGCGACCCGCTGGTGGACCCCAACGTGCCGCTGCCCAGTAGCGAGGCCCAACTCGGCGAGTTGCGCGCAAGCGTGGTCGGCACGCCAGGGGTGCCGGGGCAGTGGGTGTCCTGGGACCACAGCGCGGTGCTCATAGACGGTGCGCTGGTGCCGGGCGCGTCTGACTACAAGGAGGTCTTCGCGCGTCTCAAGGAACTCGCCGCCGCCGCCGAAGAAACAGCCGGTGTCCACACGATGATGCTGGGACGGCCGGTACTGACCGGCTGGATCTATAGCTTCGACGGCCAGGTCGGCCGCATCCTCCTGATCAGTCTGGCCATCGTGCTGGTCATGGTGGCGGTGTACAGCCGCAGCGCGACTCTGGTGACCTTCGCCGCGCTGGCCTCGGGCCTCAGCATCGTATGGGGACTGGGTCTGCTCGGGTACCTCGGTGACAACCTCGACCCACTGGTGCTGGTCGTGCCCATCCTGCATGTGGCTCGCGCGCTCAGCCACTCGGTGCAGATGGGGCTGCGTTACCAGGAGCTGCAAGCCGCGGGCCTGAAACGCGTCGAGGCCGGACGGGAGCTGTTTCGGCGGCAGTTCACTCCGGGCGGCATCGGCATTCTGTGCGACGCGCTGGGGCTGTTTCTGATCGCCATCGCCGATATTCCCATCATGCAGAAGCTCGCGCTGTTCGTGGGTTTCTGGACCATCAGCATGTTGGTCAACGTCATGATGGTCTTCCCCATCATGGCGAGCTTTCTGCCGGACCGGCCGGCAAAAGCGATGCGCTCACGCGTGCTCGGCCGCCATCCGGTGATCGATATGTTGGGAGGTATCGCCGTCAGCTCGCGTGGGCGGGCGGTTACCTGGGCCGTCGCGCTGGCGCTGGCAGCCGGCTCGGTCGCCTTGAGCACCCAAGTCTCGATGGGCAATCCTCAGCCGGGCTCGCCGCTGCTGTGGCCGGATTCCGACTACAACCGCGCCATTTCCTTCTACAACGAGAAGTTCCTCGGCGTAGACCAGCTTACGGTGGTGGTGCAGGCAGGCAGCGGGGACGTGCGCAACCTGCGTTACGTCAATGCGGTCGCCGATCTTCAGGCGCGACTCGAAGGGCGGTCGCAGATCGCCGGATCGGTGTCGTTCGTGGACCTGCTGCCACAGATCCGGCGGATTTTCTGGGGCAACTATCCCAAGGCTGAGGTGCTTCCGGTGAACGACCAGGAATCCGGCGCTTACACCAACATGTTGCTCAACGGCGCCAGCCCAGGTGACTTCGACCGCTTTTTCGACCGTCAGTACCGCCACGCAAGCGTGACCTTCTTCCTGAAGGACACTGCAACCCCGACCGTCAACGCCGCGTTGCGGGACCTGCGCGAGGCCATCACTGCGGTGGAATCCCAGTACGACATCGAAGGCGCCTTCGAAATCGGCCTCGGCAGCGCAAGCTTGCAGGCTGCGGTCAACGACGAAGTGCATTTCTCGCACTACGCCAGCTTCATCGGCGCGGTGGTGCTGATGATCATTGCGTGTCTGCTGGCCTACCGCTCGATGACGCTCTCGCTGATCCTCGTCGTGCCACTGGTGCTGACGAACTTCGTCGTGCTGGCGACGATGACGGTGATGGGCATTGGCCTTGACGTGAATACGCTGCCGATCATCGCGGTGGGCATGGGGGTCGGCATCGACTACGGCATCTATCTCATGAGCCGGATGATTGAGGAGACAGGTCGCCAGGGCTCCATGACGGACGTCGGACCGGCCGTGATGCGCTCGCTCGAGACGACCGGCAGCGCCATCTGGCTCACCGCCATTACGATGGTTTTCTCGGTGGGGGTCTGGTATTTCCTGTCTGATCTGCGCTTCCAGGCCGAGATGGGCCTGCTGCTGGCGCTCATCATGCTGATCAACCTGGTGGGGGCGCTGCTGTTCGTGCCAGTCCAGGTCATGAGCTTCGGCCGCCGTGCGGTGCTCGAACGGGCGCTCGCAGGCGGCGGGGTGGGTCACTGAGGATGGCCGACAAGACGAGACCCGGGATGTCACACAGCCACAAGGAGATTACGCGATGAGCATGATGGATGCGGCTTCAGGAGCGATGCCCGCCGATCTGGTCCACGTGGACCGCTATACATCCGGCCTCGTCGGACCATCGCAGCGCATGTTGGGACCGCTGCGGCCGGGCGGCCACATCGTCACGCAGACGCCGCCGGGCTGCTGGTCGCCAATGATTACGCCGGAGTTTCACGGCGGCCACGAGGTGACTGTGCCGGTGGCGGTCGAGGGCGCCGAGGTCGGTGACGCGGTGGTACTGTACCTGGAGCATGTGCAGGCCCTCTCCGAGGTGTCGTCCTCGGGCGTGGGCAGTGCCATCGACGGGCGCTACATGGGAGATCCGTTTGTCGCCAAGCGCTGCCAGAACTGCGGTGCCGAAAGTCCGGACAGCTACATCGAGGGCGTTGGTCCCGATGCGGTGCGCTGCCGGCAGTGCGGCGCGCCAGTGAGCCCATTTCGCTTTCGGCACGCCTACACCTGCGTCCTGGACCGCGAGCATGGCGTGGCACTGACCGTGCCGGACGAGGTCGCCGCCCGGACGGCCGCCGACGCCCGTCAGCTGCATGCCAGCCCGGAGCACGCCAAGGCGCACTCGATACTGAGCTTTGCCGCCGGCAACATGCCCGGCGTGGTGACGCGGGTGATTCCGTTCCTGGGCAACATCGGTACCACACCGTCGTGCGACATGCCCGACTCGCACAACGCCGGCGACTTCGGCGCCTTCCTGATCGATGCCCCGCACCAGTACGGCATGAGCCGGGACCAGCTGCTGCGCCACAAGACCGATGGCCACATGGACTGTGCCCAGGTGCGCGAGGGTGCGGTGTTGATCTGCCCGGTCAAGGTGCCCGGTGCTGGCGTTTATCTGGGCGATATGCACGCAATGCAGGGCAACGGTGAGGTGGCAGGCCATGCCACCGACGTGACCTCGGACGTGCGGCTGCGAGTGGAGCTGATCAAGGGCCTGAACATCGACGGGCCGATCCTGCTGCCGGTACTCGAAGACCTGCCGCCGCTAGCCCGCCCAGTGACTGCGCTGATGCGCGAACAGGCGCGAGCTTTGGCGGCCCGGTACGGCGCCGACATTCCCTTGGAAGACAACGCCCCGATTACCTTCATCGGCTCTGGCACCACGCTGAACGAGGCCACGCAAAACGGCCTTGAACGTGCGGCAGCGGTGACCGGCCTGTCGGTGGACGAGGTACGCAACCGCGCCACCATCTGCGGGTCGATCGAGATCGGCCGCCTGCCGGGAGTGGTGAAGGTTGGCTTCCTATGCCCGCTGGACATCCTGGACCGGATCGGTCTGGGCAGCGTGGTGCGTGCGCAGTATGGGTTGACGTGAGGTCAGGCGCGCGTCGTAGCAGACAGGTGCTGAACCACCGCCGCGTGGGACCGGCGGGCGCACATTGGCGGGCATGATGGTGTGGCTGCTGGCTGCCAAGGTGGTCGCGTCGATGGCCATGGTGCTTGGCCTGGCCTGGGTAGCCGAGCGGGTCAGCCCGCGGGTGGCCGGTGTATTGTCCGGCTATCCGCTCGGCGTCGCGGTGGCGCTGTTTTTCGTCGGGGTGGAGAACGGCGCCGACTTCGCGGCTCACAGCGCCGTGTACACGGTGGCCGGATTCTCCGCTTCGCTGGTACTGGTAGTGGTTTATCGCGCAGTAGCGCGTATGGCGGCGAAGGGGCAGGCGCTGCTGGCGCCACTGCTGTCCGTGCCGTGCTTTTTGGCGATGTCGGCGTTGCTCAGCCACCTGCCGCTGGGTCTTGTCGGCGGCACGGCCCTGACATTGGCCAGCGTATGTCTGAGCCTGTGGCATTTCCGGCACATCGAGAACACGACCATCGACCGGCGCGGCCGGCTGTCCGCCGGCGTGTTGTTGCTGCGCGCTATTGCTGCAGCTGCCGTGGTGCTGCTGATTACCGGTTGGGCGGGCGTCGTCGGCGAGGAGTGGACCGGTGTCCTGGCGGCGTTTCCGGTCACCTTGTTTCCGTTTCTGGTCATCATCCACTGGACTCACGGCTGGCCGCAGGCACAGACGGTCATCAAGCATTTTCCGTTGGGGATGGGCGCGTTGCTGCTCTACACGCTTGCCGTGGCGCTTACGTATCCACGCGTTGGCGTGCTGGTCGGCACCGGACTCTCGTTCTGCCTGGCCAGCGTTTACCTGTGGGGCGCGCTGCTGCTGTCAGGTAGCAGGCCCCAGCGGAACCGAGACCGCCCCGATGACGCTCAATCGGCCGGCTGATTGAGCAGGCGGGCGAGATCGTGCGGTGGCACGTAGCCCGGCAGCAGGCAGCCGTCGTCGAGCAGGAGGTCGGGGTGCCGGACACGCCCAGCGTCTGCCCTTTGTGTATTGGTCCATGTGGCGATGCAGTTCGAGGCAGTAGCCGCAGTCGATCGATGCGCTGGCTGCTGCCGGGGCGCCTGATGGTTTGGTGAACGGACTGCGTGACGCGCTGGCTGCCTTTGCGGCGGCGGGTGTCTTCGAGGATTAAGCCGGCGCCGGATCGGGCGAGGGATACCCCTTGGTTCGGGCGAGACAGGCCGGTGTCAGCGCCCGATGCCGCTCGCCAGGCCGGCCCGGGCGTTCAGGGCCCCCAGCTGCGCCGCAATGCGGGCGGCGACCGCCGGCGACTCGGCGGCGATCTCGTCCATGACGGCGCGGTAAAAGTCCCGGACGCGCTGCTTCTCCCACAGCACGGCCGACACGGCGGCGGCGGTGCGCAGAACGTCCGCCATCATCTTGCTGGCGGCCAGCAGAAGTTTCGGCTGCCGAACCTTGCCGTCAGCGGCTCGCGCGTGGTCGACCACCGCGTTCGCGTTCGCAATGCAGGCGGCAAGCACAGCCTGCGGGTCGATGGCGTCACGTCCACACAGGTCGCGCAAGCGGGGCGGTTCGCGCAGGCTATTTTTCAGGTCGCTGGCCAGGTTGCTGTAGTCCGTGCTGAACGCCTCGTCGACGGCGGCATCCTGTGTGGCCTCGTCGCCCGCCGGGATAGCCTGGACCTTGTCAACGAGCACCTCCGCCCGGGTTGTGCGCACCAGGCGCCAGAAGGTTGCTTTGGGAACGTCCGCGAAGGCATCACGCACAGCGTTCCACTCGCGTGGACCCACGTGGTCGAGGTGGTCGAGGATGGCGGCCTTGCAGGCGGACTTGCGTTTCGGATCGAGGGCCATGTGATGATTTCCGGTAGCTTTTGATACCGCTCTCATTCTGCTATCACGACTCTGATAGCGCCGTCGTGGCGGTGTATAGTGGCGTTGATCCGGCATGGCAGGGCGTGGCGAGGCTTGGTCCGGCGCGGCCCGGCTTGGCGGGGCCCGGCAGGGCATGGCAAGGGCGCTACGCGCAGAACACACCCCCGATGGATTCCTTCGTCGGGGGTTTTTCTTTGTCCGCGGCGCCGCTCAGCCCCGCGCCTGACACCAACGTGAACGTAGAGAACAAACACAACAAAAAGCTGGAGCGACTCGGGTTCAGTTTCGAGCGCGGCGGCGTTCATACCGCCCGGACGATGATGCTCGCCGAGCTGCGAGCCTTGCTGTCCTTTGTGGACGCGGCCGGCCCGGCCAAGGCTGACTATCTTGACGCCATCCAGACCGCCAATTGCCTGGGCAAACGCTCGGGCAAGTCGCGGGCGCTGACCTTCCGGCACCTGGCGGACCTGTACGCGCTTGACCCCAGCTTGATGGTGTTTCGCGCTCTACGGTTCTTCTGGCAGCGGGATGTGGACGGACAGCCGTTGTTGGCAGCGCTGTGCGCCTACTCACGTGACCCCATGCTTCGGGCCACGGCTCCCTTTGTCTTGGGTTTCCAGGAAGGGGCCACCGTCACCCGTGAGGCGATGGAAGAGTTCATCGATGCGCAAGAGCCGGGGCGCTTCAGCAAGGCCACGCTCAAGTCCACCGCCCAGAACATCAACTCGTCCTGGACCCAGTCGGGCCACCTCTCTGGCCGTTTCCGCAAGGTGCGGGCCCGTGCTGTGGCGACGCCAGGCGCGGTGTCGTTAGCCCTACTTCTGGGCTACGTTAGCGGTTTGCGCGGCGAGTCACTGTTCAAGAGCGATTTCACCCGGATGCTCGACTGCTCCTTCGAAAAGACGATCGAGTTGGCCGAGGACGCATCGCGACGTGGCTGGATCTCGCTCAAGCGCGTAGGCCAGGTGGTCGAGGTGCTGTTCCCGAACCTGATCACCGCGCAGGAAATGGAGGGGCTCCGTGAGCAGAATTAGGCGATTGACCCAGTCCTACAGCAAGTACGTGGCTGTGCCATGGCGCGATGATGCCGCCGCCGCCCAGCGCGTCATCTTTTGCGTCTACCACGAGACGGAAGAGCTGCGCCTGCGGGCCAAAGTCGACGAGTTCGAGATCGCCACCCGCGCGGCAGGCCATGATTGGGCCTTGTTCGACCTGACGGACTCGTTCCCGAACTGGCTGGCATCCCAGCGGTACGCCAAGAGCTACTTTCAAAAGCCCAACCTGCTGTCGACGCTGCTGCCCAAATACCTTAGCTACATCGAAGCCGAGTTCGAGGGCTTCCTGCAGGACAAAAACGTCAGCGAGGACTTTGTCGTGGCGCTCCAAGGCGTGGGCACTCTGTTCGGCTTCCTGAAGGTCAAGGAAGTCGTGGACAAGCTCGCTCCCAAGGTGAAGGGCCGCCTGCTGGTGTTCTTCCCCGGCAGCTACGAGGACAACAACTACCGCTTGCTGGATGGGTACGACGGCTGGAACTACCTCGCCGTACCGATCACCGCAGACAAAGAATTCTGAACAAGGGGAAGCACATGCTCAATCGTGACATCTACCAAAAGGACCCGTCGACCCGAAAACTGGTCAACGAGGGGGTGGCCAGCGTCAACGACGAAAAGACCAACCAGGCGCTGTCGGTCCTGCGGTACGAGCTCGAAACCTTCGTCTGCGATGGCCAGTACGAAAAGGGCCTGGAACACATCCTCGACGTCTACCTGAAGAACATCGAGCAGGCCGAGCAGCCGGCCGTGTGGGTCAGCGGCTTCTACGGCTCGGGCAAGTCGCACCTGGTCAAGATGCTGCGGGCGCTCTGGGTCGACAGCGCCTTTGACGACGGCGCCACCGCGCGGGGTATCGCGAACCTGCCACAAGGCGTGAGCGACCAGCTCAAGGAACTCAGCACCCAGGCGAAGCGCCACGGCGGTCTGCACGCGGCGTCTGGCACGCTGGGCTCCAGCTCGCGCGACAAGTCCGTGCGCATGGCTCTGCTGGGCATCCTCTTCAAGTCCGTCGACCTGCCGGAGCAGTACCCGGTGGCGCGCTTTGTCATGTGGCTCCAGCATGAAGGCATCTACGACGCCGTGCGGGGCCATGTTGAGAAGAGCGGATTCGACTGGAACGAAGAGCTCGACAACTTCTACGTGGCCGAGGGCCTGCACGAAGCCCTGGTCAAGGCCAAGCCCAACCTGTTCACGTCGCCAGCGTCCTGCGTCGAGACCCTGAACAACCTGTACCCCTATGTGCAGGACGTCTCCAGCGGCGACATGCTCAAGGCCATTCGCCAGGCGCTGACCCGCGACGGCAAGTTCCCCCTCACCCTGGTGGTGCTCGACGAGGTGCAGCAGTACATCGGCGAAGACAGCCAGCGCTCCATCGACGTGCAGGAAGTGGTCGAGGCCTGCTGCAAGAACATCGGCGCCAAGATGCTCTTCATCGGCACCGGCCAGACCGCTGTCACCGGCACCTCGAACCTCAAGAAGCTCGAAGGCCGCTTCACCGTGCGCGTCGAGTTGTCGGATGCCGATGTAGACGCGGTGATCCGCAAGGTCATCCTGGCGAAGAAGCCTGAAGCCAAGGCGCCGGTCGAAACAATGATGCAGACCAACCTCGGTGAGATCTCGCGTCACCTGGCCGGCACCACCATCGGGCATCGCGGCGACGACATCCAATTCTTCCCGCAGGATTACCCCATCCTGCCGGTGCGCCGCCGCTTCTGGGAGAGCACCCTGCGCGTGCTGGACCAGACCGGCACCGACAGCCAGTTGCGCAACCAGCTCTCGATGATCCACAAGGTCATCCAGACCAACCTGGATGCACCGGTCGGCAGCGTGGTGCCAGCGGACTACCTCTACTTCGACGCAGCCGACAAGCTGCTGCAGTCGCGCATCCTGCCGCGCAAGGTGCACGAGAAGACCATGGTCTGGGCCAACGGCACCGACGACCAGCGCCTGATGGCACGGTCCTGCGGCCTGGTGTTTCTCATCAACAAGCTGGCCAGCAGCAACAACGAGATCGGCATTCGCGCCACCGTCGACACCCTGGCCGACTTGTTGGTGGAAGACCTCACCCAAGGCTCCAGCGCGCTGCGCAGCAAGCTCCCGAGCGTGCTCGACAAGTGCGAGTTGCTGATGAAGGTGGGTGACGAGTACCGCATCCAAACCGAGGAAAGCGCCGCCTGGAACGACGAGTTCCTGAGTCAGCGCAACAGCCTGGCCAACGAAGCCCACCGCGTTGACGCGGAGCGCGACGATCGCATCCGCCGGCGCTTCGGCGAGATGGTGCGCAAGCTGTCGCTTACCCAAGGCACGTCCAAGGTCACACGCGACATCTTCCCGGTGTTCGATGCGCAGTTGCCGGGCGACGCCGCCGAGAAGGTCTGCGTCTGGGTGCGCGATGGCTGGAGCATCGACGAAAACTCGGTGCGTGCCGACGCTCGCCAGGCGGGCAACCAGTCGCCCACCGTGTTCGTGTTCATCCCCAAGCGCTCGGCCGATGACCTGCGCCACTACCTGATCGACTTCAAGGCGGCCAGTGCCACGCTGGACAAGCGCGGCGTGCCCAACACCGCCGAGGGCACCGAAGCCCGCTCGGCCATGGAGACCACCAAGCAAACCGCTGAGGGCAAGATCCGCGAGCTGCTGCAAGAGGCCTTCTCTGGCGCCCGCGTCTTCCAGGGCGGAGGCAACGAGATTCTGGGCACCGACCTGCAGGAGATGACACTGGAAGCCGCTACCAACGCGCTGCAGCGGCTCTACCCGCAGTTCCATATCGCCGACCACGCCGGCTGGGCCAAGGTCTACGAGAAAGCCCAAAAAGGCGCGCCGGACGCTCTCAAGAGCGTGGGCGACGACGGTGAGCCCGCCAAGAACCCGGTCTGCAAAGCCATCCTGGCCTTCATCGCCGGCGGCAAGAAGGGCATCGACATCCGCAAGAACTTCGAAGGCGCCACCTACGGCTGGCCCGGTGACGCGGTGGACGGCGGCCTGCAGGTACTGCTGGTGGCCGGGCTGATCCGTGCCCAGGACGACAAGGGCCAGACCATCGACCCGAAGGACCTGGAGCGCAAGGTCATCGGCAAGACCATGTTCAAGGTCGAGTCGGCCACGGTGTCAGCGGCGCAGCGCATCCAGATTCGCAAGGTGCTGCAGAAAGTCGGCCTCACCGCCAAGCAAGGCGAAGAACTGGCCCACGTGCCGCAGTTCCTGGCCAGCGCGCAGAGTCTGGCCGATCGTGCCGGGGGCGATGCTCCACGTCCAGCGCGCCCCGAAACCAAGGGGCTGGAAGAGATCCGCCTCACCGCAGGCAACGAGCAGCTGCTGGCCCTGTACAACCAGCGCGACGAACTCAGCGCCGCCATCGACACCTGGACGGATCTGGCCGAGCGCATCGACAAGCGCATGCCCGCCTGGAACACGCTCAAGCGCCTGCTGGCCCAGGCCAATGGGCTGTCGGGGGCTGAGGTCCTGGTAGCGCAGGTCGCGCACCTGGAACAGCAACGCCAACTGCTGGAGGAACCCGACCCCGTCACCCCCCTGGTGGCCAGCCTGACACAGCTGCAGCGCGACGAACTGAACCGGCTGCACGCCGACTACCAGACCCGCCACAAGAACGGCATGGCGCGCCTGGAGGCCGACAGCAACTGGAAGCAGCTGGAGCCCGAGCAGCGCAACAGCCTGCTGGCCGCCCAGAAACTGACCCTCACCGACGCGCCCAAGGTGCAAGTGGCCAACACCGACGAAGTGCTGGCCACGGTCGATCGGCTGTCGCTGGGGTCGTTCGCCGACCGCGTGGCCGCCATCGATTCGCGCTTTGACGCCGTGCTGGTGGCCGCCGCCGAGTTGATGGAACCCAAGGCGCAGTTCGTCAAGCTGCCCAGCCGCACCATCAAGACCGAGGAAGACATCGAGGCCTGGCTGCAGGACGCCAAGCAGACCATCGCACAGGCCCTGAAAAAAGGCCCGGTCATCCTTCACTGAGGCCTGATTCCCGATGATGCAAGCACTCGACAAAGACCTGCGCGGCACGCTGGAGAAGACCGTCAAAGCGGCCCGCACGGTCGCTGAGGCTGCTGCACACGCGGCTGTGGAACAACTGGGCGTTGGCCACGACAAACCCGAGGCCTTTCTGAGCGATGCCGAGAAGGCGCTGCGCAACCGCCTGCGCACCCACGGCAAGCAGCTCGGTGACGCCCGCGACTCGAAGAGCACCAACCCGACCTATGGCAAGCAGGAGGTGCAGCACCTGGTGCAAGAAGTGGCCTACCAGCACTGGCACCGCATGCTGTTCGCGCGCTTCTTGGCCGACAACAACCTGCTGATGTACGACGGCGTGGCCGTCAACATCGCAGAGTGCGATGAGCTGGCCCCGGACGAAGGCGCCAAGAGCGGATGGGAGCTGGCCGGCAAGCTGGCCGCCCGCATGCTGCCGCAGGTGTTCAAGCCCGGCTCGCCGGTGTTCGAGCTGACCTTTGCGCCCGAGCACCAAAGCGAACTGGAACGCCTGCTCAAGGACTTGCCCGATGCGGTGTTCAAGGCCAGCGACAGCTTGGGCTGGGTGTACCAGTTCTGGCAGGCCGACAACAAGGAGCGCATCAACAAGTCGGAAGTGAAGATTGGCGCCGACGAGTTGCCCGCCGTCACCCAGCTCTTCACCGAGCCGTACATGGTGGCCTTCTTGCTGCACAACTCGCTCGGTGCCTGGTGGGCCACCCGGCATCCGGGCAAGCCATGCCCGGTGAACCTCGACTACTTCCGCACCCTGGAAGACGGCACGCCGGCCGCAGGTAAGTTCGAGGGCTGGCCTGACTCGCTGGCCGACTTCAAGCTGCTCGACCCGTGCTGCGGTTCGGGTCACTTCCTGGTGGCCGCCTTCCTGATGTTGGTGCCGATGCGCATGGCGGCGGAGGGCCTGACGGCCAAGGAGGCCATCAACCGTGTACTCGCTGAGAACATCCATGGCCTAGAGATCGACCCACGCTGCGTGGAGATCGCGGTGTTCGCGGTGGCGCTGGAAGCCTGGCGCTATCCGGATGCATTGGGCAAGCCGCTTGGTGTGCGGGAAATACCGGCACCGAACATCGCGTGCTGCGGCCTCAAGGTCGCGGCCAAGGCGCAGGACTGGGAAGCTCTGGTGCCCGACGAAGCACCCAACGCCGAGTACGTGCGTCAAGAGTTGCGTCACTTGCATGCGAGCTTTGCCCAGGCGCCCTTGTTGGGCAGTCTGCTTGACCCCTCGCGTAGCCTAAAGAATGACTTGGCGACCTCCAGCTATGAGACTTTGTCAACTTTGCTTCGTAGAGCTTTGGCTGCGGAGCGCCCGTCAACGCTGCTCAATGAAAGTGATGACCGCTGGGAGTTGGCATTGAGCGCTCAGGGATTACTTGAAGCAGCGCGAGTATTGGATGGGCGCTATCACCTTGTGATTACCAATGTGCCTTACCTTTCTCGCGGCAAGCAGGAAGATCGCCTGAAGGAATACTGTGAACAACACTACTCGACCTCGAAAAATGATCTGGCCAATGTTTTCCTAGAACGGTGCATCGAACTTTCAAGATCAAATGGCAGCGGTGTCGTACAAATTGTCATGCCGCAGAACTGGCTATTTCTGACTGGATACAAGAAGCAGCGCGAACAACTACTGCGCTCGGCAACTTGGAACTTGCTTGCAAGGCTGGGCCCTGGCGCTTTCGAGACCATCGGAGGTGAGGTTGTCAATGTCATCCTCTTGACCCAAACCAACCTGCTGGCGCCTGCCGACAGGAAAATGCGCGGTATCGATGCCAGCAAATCGCGGTCAGCTCAAGAAAAAACTGAGGCCCTGAAACTCAGCCCAATTCTTGTGGCCTCACAACGCAGGCAGCTAGAAAATCCAGACGCACGCATTGCGTTTAGTGATATCCAATCTCAGAAACTGCTATCCCAAATCGGTGAATATGGAAAAGGAAGCACAACGGGTGACAGCCCGCGCTTCCTCGTAAACATATGGGAACTTCCGGCAATCGATAGGAGGGTGAACTCTCTTTGGGTCGACTCACCAAGCCCAGGGGACCCTTGGTCTGGTCGATCGCTGGTAACGACCGTCGGTATTGATGATGAACGCCTAACGACTCAGCTCGGCTGCAGAATCCACGGCCAAAGCGTATGGGGTCGCATCGGGGTCGCCGTCAATAAGATGCGAGAGCTTGAGCCCTTTCTCTACTCGGGCGAGGTTTTCGACGACAACGTCTGCCCAATTGTCCCAGCAGACGAGTCCCTGATCCCCGCCATTTGGGCCTTCGTTTCAGACCCGGCTTACCGCGAGGCGGTTAGAGAAGTCGATAGGGCATTAAAAGTCACTGCCGCCACGCTCACTAAGGTCCCGTTCGATCCCACCTATTGGGGTCAAGTTGCAGACGAGCTTTACCCTCACGGTTTGCCAAAGGCATACTCCAACGATCCGACTCAGTGGATTTTCCATGGTCACCCGCAGCCATCAACCCATCCGCTGCAGGTAGCAATCGCGCGTTTAGTTGGCTACACCTGGCCAGCCGAATCCGACGGCAAGATGAAGTTGTCTGACGAGGCACGTCAATGGGTTGCTCGCAGCAAGGCGCTGGCCTCGCATGCTGACAAAGACGGCATCCTCTGCATTCCGCCAGTCGGTCGAGAGTCATCGGCAAGTGACCGGCTTCTCAATTTGCTGGCCGATGCCTATGGGCAAGACTGGAGCAACGACGTCCTCGCCCAGTTGCTGACGGCCGCCGATCACGCCGGCAAGTCGCTCGAAGCCTGGCTGCGCGAGAAGTTCTTCACCCAGCACAGCGCGCTGTTCGGCAACCGGCCCTTCGTGTGGCACATCTGGGATGGTCTGCGCGACGGTTTCGCCGCATTGGTGAACTACCACAAGCTGGACTACAAGGCGCTGGAGGCGCTGATCTATACCTACCTGGGTGACTGGATCAGCCGCCAGAAGAGTGACTCCGAGAGCGGGGTGGACGGCGCCCAGGAAAAGCTGGCAGCTGCCGAGGTGTTGAAGAAGCGCCTGGAGCTCATTCTGCAAGGCGAAGCACCCTACGACATCTTCGTCCGCTGGAAGCCGATCGAGGAGCAGCCGGTCGGCTGGCACCCCGATCTGAATGACGGGGTGCGCTTGAACATCCGCCCCTTCCTCTCGGTTCCAGATGTCGGCAAAAAAGGTGCTGGCGTGTTACGCGACAAACCGAAGAGTCTGCATTGGGAAAAGGACCGTGGCAGCGATGTCCCGTCGGCACCTTGGTACGAGCTTGGCCCGCAGTACGGCGGCAAGGTGGGCGACCGGATCAATGACCACCACCTGACCTTGGCCGACAAGCGCGCCGCGCGGGAGAAAGCCAAATGAGCGCATCGATCAAGATCGCCCAATGGGTTCAGAAGAAACCCATGATCTTGATTCGCTTCGACGAGGCGTTTTCGGAGTCCTTGCACAATTCGCGGCAAGGCTTCGAGCATCTCACCATCGTCAAACCGCATTCGGTTCTTCAGGATTTCAAACTGCCGACGCTTTGCCTGATGGAAATTCAAGAGCAAGGCGCAACCCGTTGTTACTTGGCAACGGCCACCCGCAAGATCGCAGTCAGCACTTTTGACTCCCGTCTGACCATCAAAAAGCTGCGACCGATAAAGCCGTCATCTCTGCAGGAGGTTGGCAACAAGCTGACCGACACGCGAATGAAGAGGATGTTCATCGAGCGCATGCCTGCAGAGGGCCATTTTGCGAATCTTTCGCCAAAGCTCAGCGGCCACCTCATTGAAGCACTGGCGGCAGATTCGGGAAATCAGACGGCGTTGGACACTGCGCTTTCGCAACTGCCCAAGTTGCGCGAGGCGCCGAACGCTAACTGGGCACAGGAAGACGCCATACAAACCGCCATGGATGCCTTTGGCATTCGCGGCAATGCGCTACCCAACGAAGTGGCCCTTAAACGAGGTGCATCCTCGGGACTCGGTCTGATTGGCGCCTACCTCTATGAAGACAATGTATTACACGCGGATGCATCACGCCTGCCAGGGTTTGATGCCATTGCTCCGGATGTCACCGGGCGCGCTGTCTTTCACAAAGGCGACGAGCGGCTGGTGATTTACACCGCCAATAAGTTGCCACTAGAAAAGATGCTTGGCGTTGATCTCATCTACATCAACGAAACCCGGGGCAATGTGGTCATGATTCAGTACAAGATGCTCAAAGAAGATAAACAAAAGGGCGGAAGCCGAGACTGGATGTTTAGCCCTAACCCGCAGTTACGCAAAGAGATTGCCAGAATGAAGATTCCGAGTATCCAAGCGATTCCGACAGACTACCGTCTGAGCAGAAATCCGTTTTTCTTCAAGTTTGTGAAGCGGAAGATCGTTGACGACTCACATCAGTCATTTCTCGTTTCGCTTGATCATTTGAATCACATTCTTGCCTCTCCTTCGGCCAAAGGGCCAAAAGGCGGTGTTCGCATGAGCTATGACGCTCTGAATGGAACCTACTTGCGCGAAGCGGACATGGTCGGACTGATCCGTTCAGGGTATGTGGGCACGCATGGTGTTGAAACGACAGCACTGGCAACTATCATCGATGCGGTCGCCAAGGGCGATAAGGCTGTGGTTCTGGCCTGGCAGCAAAAAATACTAGAGAACAAGCCATGAGGGTGATCGAACATCTGGTCAAGACCCTGCGCGACTCGGCGATCTTCAACCCCGAGGTTCAAGTCGCTCCCTCGTGCATCTTGTGGCCCGACAAGGACCGCCAGTGGGAGGCAGTGATCCCGCGCCTGCAGAGCGAGCTGGCGGAACTGCTGGTGCTGGGCGACTACACGCCCGAGAGCCGCATGGGGCCGGCCATCTGGCTGCGCTGCGTGATTGCGGGCAAGGCGCCCGATGTCACTTTGCCAGCCGACCGTGTGCCGGTGTTCTACCTGCCTGGCGTGAGCCGCCAGGACCTGCGGGCGATCGAAGACTGCCCGGACCTCTTGAAGCCCTTGGCTGAGCTGCAGTACCGGGGCGTGATCTGGTCACAGGCGAACGCCAAGGACTGGACCATCATGGCCTTCCTGAAGTCCGACCAAGGCGGCATGGGTCTGGACGTGGCCCAGGACAACGATGCCAAGAACGCCATGCAACTGGCGCTGTACCGGCTGCTGGATGAAGAGCTTGAACTGCTGAAGGGCAAGCGGCTGGACAAGGACTACTTCAACACCTTGCTGACCGGCGGCGACCCGGTGCGCGACCTGCTGCAGTGGCTGGATCTGGGCGACGCGTTCCAGACCACGCGCGGCGCCAACGAGTGGAAGGCCTTTGTGGAGGTCTGCAAGTCACAGCTGGCGTTCAACCCCCAGGCCGATGGCGTTCTGGCGGGTGCCAGCAAGTTGGCGACGCGCGAGGGACCCTGGCATTCAGTGTGGGAGCGGTACAGCGAAGCACCGAAGCGTTACCCCAACATCCCGAACCGAATCCGCCAGTGCAAGCCGCCCGACCTGGGCATCTTCGACACGCCCGCAGAGAAGCTCAGCGGTTGGCCGCAATGGAACGAAGAGCAGGAGAAGTCGCTCCAGCATGAACTGCTGGGTTTAAACCACCTGCCTGCGCACGAAGCCAGGAAGCGGTTGCTGGAGTTGGAGAAGGCCCATGCGCTGCGCCGTGAGCTGGTATGGGCCGAGCTGGGTGAATCGCCGCTGGCGCTGGCCGCCAAGCACCTGGCAGTGGTTGCGGAGGTGACCAAGACGGCGTTGGCGGCCGGCTCGGTTGCGGACTTGCAGGCCGGGTATGCCACGCAGGGCTGCGGTGCTGTCAGCGCTGGCGTGCGTTGACAAGGCGGCCGACGTTAATGCGGTGACGGCCGCCATTCGGGCGATCTATCTGCCCTGGCTGGAGGAGTCTGCGCGCTACCTGCAAAAGCTGGTCGATGGATCGAGCTACCCCGGTGGAACGATCGCCAGCGCCAAGGCCTTCGCTGGCGCCAAGGGCGCGTGCGTGCTGTTTGTGGATGGTCTGCGCTTTGACGTGGCTCGCCGTCTCTCGGCCGTCCTGGAGACGCGCGGTTGCCAGGTAGCGGAAGCCATGAGCTGGACGGCGCTGCCCAGCGTGACCGCGACCGGCAAGGCGGCTGCTTCGCCAGTACGGACCAAGATCAGCGGCGCCGACGACTGCGATGACTTCGAACCTTGCGTCGCTGCCACCGGCCAGTCGCTCAAGGGCGGCTATCACTTGAAGAAGCTGCTGAACGACAACCACTGGAAAGTGCTCGACCGCACCGAAAACGGCGACGGCCAGGGCAACGCGTGGTGCGAATTCGGCGACATCGACAGCGAGGGCCATGCGCGCGGCTGGAAGCTGGCCAAGCACATCGACCCGCTTCTCGCAGAGATTGCTGAACGCATCGGCGCCTTGTTGGCTGCTGGTTGGAACAGCGTTAGGGTGGTGACCGACCACGGCTGGCTGCTCATGCCGGGCAAGCTACCCACGATTCAGATGTCCAAGGACCTCACTGATAACAAATGGGGGCGCTGCGCCTCGATCAAGCCCGGCGCTTCCGCCGGTGAGCGTTTGTACCCCTGGTTCTGGAACCCCCATCAGCAGTTCGCACTGGCCGACGGCGTGGGGTGCTACGGCAAGTCGGTGGACTACAACCACGGCGGGTTGAGCCTGCAAGAGTGCCTGACCTTGGATCTGGTGGTGACTCGGCGCGGGAGCGCCTCACCCAAACAGGTGGCCGAGGTCACCGACATCGCCTGGAAGGGTTTGCGCTGCACAGTGGCCGTGGACGGCCAGTACGCGAATCTGTCCCTGGACATTCGCACCCAGGCGGGCGACCCGGCTTCCAGCGTGGTCGTGAGCGTGAAGCCGCTCAAGGACAACGGCACCGCATCGGTGGTTGTTGAAAACGAAGAACTACAAGGCCGTGAGGCGTTTCTGGTCCTGCTCGGTGCGACCGGCGAGCTGGTGGCCGAAGCAAACACCGTGATCGGCGGAGAATGATGAATGATTGAATTGGATCAGATAGACAAGAAAGCCGCCTCGGTACTGGACGGTTACCTGGTCCGGAAAGACTTGGTCCGCACCTTCAGTCGCCAGTTTCCGGTACCCACCTACGTTGTCGAGTTCATGCTCGGGCGTTATTGCGCCAGCACCGATCAAGAGGAAATCGACGAGGGGCTCGAGATCGTGCAGCGCCAGCTCAAGTCCCGCACGGTGCGTGCCGGCGAGGAAGAGCTGTTCAAGGCCAAGGCGCTGGAAACCGGCGAGGTGAAGATTATCGACCTCGTGACGGCGCGCGTGGACAACAAGGGCGAGTACGTCGCGAGCCTACCAAGCCTTCGGCTGACGGATGTGCGGATCAGCAGCGAGCTGGTCAATCAACACGAACGCATGTTGACCGGTGGCTTCTATGCCGAGCTGGGCGTGACGTTCGATGTGGCCATCGCCCAGGAGGCCAAAGGGCGTCCTTTTGGGATCACGTCGCTGCGGGAGATTCAGCTCTCAAAGCGTGACGTGTTGGACACCCTGGCCAAGGCCCGCGAGGCGTTCACCACTGAAGAGTGGAAGTGCTTTCTGCTTCGTTCCATTGGCATTGAATCTGGCGCGCTGAACGACCGCCAGCGAAACGCGCTTCTCCTGCGTATGGTTCCTTTCGTGGAGCGCAACTACAACCTGGTGGAACTCGGCCCGCGCGGCACCGGCAAGAGCCACCTGTTCCAGCAGGTTTCGCCATACGCCCACCTGATTTCGGGCGGCAAGGCCACTGTGGCCAAGATGTTCGTGGAGAACACGGCCAAGGGCCGTCGAGGCCTGGTGTGCCAGTACGACGTGGTCTGCTTCGACGAGGTGTCAGGTATCTCCTTCGATCAGAAGGACGGCGTGAACATCATGAAGGGTTACATGGAGTCCGGTGAATTCAGCCGTGGCAAGGAGAGCATCCGCGCGGACGGCAGCATTGTCATGGTCGGCAACTTCGACGTCGATGTGGAACACCAGCAACGCGTGGGGCACTTGTTTGGCCCCATGCCGCCGGAGATGCGTGACGACACCGCCTTCATGGACCGTATCCATGCGTTCTTGCCTGGTTGGGACGTGCCCAAGATCAACAAGGACCTGGTCACGAATCACTTCGGTCTGGTCAGCGATTTCCTGTCCGAGTGCTGGAGCCAGCTTCGCAACCAGAGCCGGGTGAGCGAGTTGCAGAACCGCGTCTTCTTTGGCGGCGCCTTGTCTGGCCGGGACACGAATGCGGTCAACAAGACGGTCAGCGGCTTGCTCAAGCTGCTCTATCCGAGCTCGGATGCCCCGGTTCCTGATGAAGACCTGGAATGGGCCGTTCGCATCGCCATGGAGGCCCGGCGCCGCGTCAAGGAGCAGCAGAAGCGGGTCGGTGCCGCCGAGTTTCGGAACACCCATTTCAGCTACGTCATGGGGGCCGACGGCGTCGAGAAGTTCGTCTCCACACCGGAGCTCCAAAGCGACAACAGCATCGGCAGCGACCCGCTGGAGCCTGGACAGGTATGGACCATCAGCCCCGGCGGCGGGGAGGAGAACTCCGGCCTCTACCGCATCGAAGTCAACGAAGGCCCAGGATCGGGCGTGAAGGTGCTCAACAAGCCCATTCCGCCCGCGTTCCGCGAGAGCATTGGCTTCGCCGAGCAAAACCTGTACGCCAGATCCATGCAGTTAGTTGGCGACAAAGACCCCAGACAGCACGAATTCACGGTACAGCTTCGGGCGTTTGACGCCGCCAAGTCCGGCGCAAAGCTCGGCGTGGCCTCATTGGTGGCCCTGTGCACGTCGCTCTTGAAGCGAAGTGTACGGGGCGGCCTGATCATCGTCGGTGAGATCAACCTCGGGGGCTCGATCGAACCCGTCCACAACGCGGTTACGATCGCCGAGATCGCCGTTGAGAAAGGCGCGACATCGCTGCTGATGCCGGTGGCGTGTCGGCGTCAGTTGGTCGACTTGTCCGACGACATGGCGACCAAAATCGACATTCAGTTCTACTCCGACGCCCGAGATGCGCTGTTAAAGGCTATGGCCGAGTGACGCAAGAGGAAGCAAAACATGGGCACTTATCTGTTGGTCATCGGCGTCTCTCCGCGGCGGGGAATAACATGAACGCGCTGTTTCGGCCTGAAGCCAAGCTCTTCCGCGCGCTTTCGGCTCAAGCGTTGCGAAGTAGCAAGGCGACTTCGGCCGCTCGTCGCGTGACCAGCCCGGCGAGCACACTCCCGTCGCCGCAGTTCCTGCCCCGCAGCGATCCAGTCCCGCTGATTGACCCGTCGCCTCAAGGTCGATAACTGAAGCCGCCCCGCGCCGGGGTTGAATGTGAAGTCGACGATAGACACGAGTCGCTCCTCTGGCTCGGTGGCCACTCGGCCAGATTCTCGAACGCCAGCACGGTGCACCAGACGGCGTCATCGGTGCCCGGGTCGCTCACCATTACCGTCAGCACAACCATGGGCTTCCGGGTACGGGTGCTGCGGGCCTCGGCGGCCTTGCCCAGGCGGCCGGTGAAATGTGCCTCGAAGCCTTTCATTGGGCGCCCTCGCGGGTGAGTTCATCGATCAGCTGCGGCAACCCAAGAATGTCGAGCTTCGCGCGCGGGATCGCCATCTCGCAGGTGCCCTTGCCGCGCGATGACTTCGCCTGCCGATAGCCCATCCAGCAGCAAGTGCGTTGAATACTTGCCCACGAGAAATGCAGACCCCCTGGTACAAATCTATAAAGGGGTACGACCATCGGGGCGACTAAAGCGCGAAAACATACCCTCATAGCCCCGACCATCGGGGCAACTGGACCATTTTTGAACCAATCTCGCCCCGATGGTCGGGGTTGGACGCCCCGATGGTCGGGGCTGGGATTTTCCGCTTGCTTAACACGGGTGGCTTGCTAATAGCCCTTGGCGGCGGCTGCCAATCTCGCCAGGCATTCGATGCAACAGGCCAAGGCTTCGCGTCGTGCTTGCCGTCGCACGGGTCGATGCCTTCCCAGGTAATCGCAAACAGACTGCAGGTGCCGCGCCCGCCTTGCCTAGTCTTCACTAGCAACCCCTTTTTCAGCAGCCCGGCCAAGGCCCGCGCCAAGGTGTCCTTCGAAACAAATCCACGCTTCTGCATGAGCACCCACGCGCACGACAGGTTGCCGTTATTTGAGCCGATATATCCGTCTGCAAGGGCCATCAGAAGCTTCATCTCAGGACCAGTCATTGCATTCCACGCCGGGCTTCGAAGTACCTCGCGCGGCATTGCGATGAACGGCCCACGACTTGCTCGTCCCTTCGCGGATGCTCTGTTGCGCTTCCTGCTCATGCGCGCGCCCCGAGCGCCCGGAAGGCGCGTTCCGGGGTGCATCCGGGCCACGAGGCCATCAGACGAACCACGCGCCGCTGGCGGGCTGTCAGGCGCTTGACGCTGACTTTTTTCGCCGCCCAGCATTGCCAGGCGGTACAATTAGCGCTGAAGGTGCTCGGATTGCGCGATTCAGCCCCGCGCCGGTTGCAGCCGGCAGCGGGGCTTTCTATTGTTTTCATCACGCACCTCCTGCCACCCTGGCAATCGCCGCGGCTAGGCGGTCGACTGTGCGTAGCATGCCGGCGACGATCGACTGCGCCTCGCGAAAAAGCTCGCCGGTGTCGTCGTTACTGCTACGATGCGCCGGCAATTTTTCATATGGCCCTTGACCCGCCACGACCCCAGTTGTCTGCGGGCCTTCTTCTTGGGCGGTCATGGCTCAGATCTCGCCCTGACCGGCTGCCTGCCGTTCGAGCCATTCGCGGACGTCCCTCCACCGCCATAACACGGCCCGGTGCCGGCGAACGACCGGCTGCGGCGCCTCGCCGGCGGCGACCATTTCCTTCCATTTCGTACGGGAACACGCCACCGGGCCAGCGGGCCTGGTTACTTCGACTTGGTGGAGCAGAGCCTCGTCGGGCAGGGTTCGATAGTTGATAGCCACGTCACACATTCTCTGAAAGCGCTGCAAGCGGCAGCACGCGGACCTAGTGTCCAGCAAGAAGATGCGACAAAAATTCCCGGGCGGCGGCGGTCGTCTCGGGCGGATTACTTTGCGGAAAGGCGCTGCATCTGTCTCTCGAAGCTGCGCGGCTTCATATTGGCCAGCCATGGTACGGATGAGAGCGCCGGCTTGAGCGCGGCGAATGCTTCCTTGGTGGATAGCCCGCGTTCCCGTAGAAGGCTGAAGCGAAGGTGGATTGCCCGCTCAATGGTGCTGGCAATCTTGGTCGGCGCGCCGCGGGGGCTGTCTCGATTTGCGCGCCGCTCCAGGTCGAGCGCCTTCGCCACCGGCGGATATTCAGTCAGCCACGGGCGATCCGCGACACGCTGCGCGACTGCCGTGTCGGAAAGAGCGGACTCAACGGCGCTGGCGTCCTCGTATTCGCAAAGTACCAGCAGCGCGAGCGCGTCGAGGCCGATCGCAAAGGCAGGGCCTTCAAGGTTTATTGCCGCGGCGAAGCGCTCCCAATTGCGCGGGCGAATGTTGCAGAAATGCCCCGGAACAGTGCTGTGCAGCCACACGCCTTCCGGGTCGGCGGAAAGCGACTGAATCTCCAGCGCAGGCCGGCCGCTTATCGGCTTCGGGAATACTGTGAACCGGTGCCGGAGGGCTCTGACTTCGTCGCCTGAAAAGGGGCCGTACACGAACACGAGGTCGAGGCTTTCGCATACGAACGTCAGCTTGCCGCGGGCGAGCGGCGTGTCGCTCAGTAGATTGTTGGGCAGGCTTGGTTTCCGGCGGAAATTGCGCTCAGGGGCGGGCGCAGGATCTCGCGGGGGTTTGCCAGCGTTGGCGGCCCCGATAGGGCAGCCGAGGCATTGCCACAGGTGGTGCAGTCGATCGCTCTTGGCTTTTTCTGGCGCCAGCTGCCAGTCTTTCGCGCAGCTGGACTTTGAAAGCGTTGCGTCCCGCGCTTTGCAGTGAAAGCGGTCCATGCGCGCACTCCCTTTGGTGCAACCCTCGAAAAGGCGCCGCGCCAGGCTGGCGAAGGGGGCCTGCTTTTCGGGGATCAGCCTAGGCGCGGCAGATTGCTACGCAGCTTCGTGCCGGATCGGCGCCACCGGCGGGCGCTGCCGCTGTGACGCTTCCCACAGGTCGCGCTGTATCTGTAGGCGAGACCAGTAACCCGCTGTGGTGCCAAGCGCGTCGGACAGCCGCAGGTCCATGTCGGCGGTGATTGCCGCGTGACCGTTCAAGATGCGCGACAGCGTGACGCGCGAGACCCCAAGGTGGCGGGCGAACCCGGTTACCGTCAGGTGCAGGTCTTCAAGCCAGCCGGTGAGTAGTTCGCCGGGGTGCGCCGGGTTGTGCATGTCCATGTCTCAGTGATAGTCCACGTAGTCCACCAGTTCCACGCCGCCGGTGGTGAAGCGAAACACCAGTCGCCAGTTCGCCTGCACGGTCAGGGCATGAAAGCCAGCGCGCCGGCCCTTGAGCGGATGCAGCCGCCAGGCAGGGCGGCGCAGGTCTTCCGGACCACCGGCCGCGTGCAGGGCGGTGAGCAATTCCCGCAGCCGCCCGGCGTGCATGGGCTGGATGCCGGATACGTCACCGTGCCTGAAAAACGCTTCCAGTCCCTTATGGCGAAACGTGGTGATCATAGGCTGTAAAGCGTGACGTTACAAGTCTGAATGGCTGGCCATCGCTCGCCGCAGCGGCACCACGTCGGCGCCGGCCTTGAGGCCGTCCAAATGGTCCGCCCAGCTTTGCATCATCCGGCGCCGTTCGGGCAGGTGCTGTGATCTGTCGTAGGCGCTTTTAACCTTGTCGCGCTCGGTATGGGCAAGCTGGCGTTCGATGGCGTCTGACGGCCAGCCTTGTTCGTGCAGCGTGGTGGACGCGATCGAGCGGAAGCCATGGGCGGTCATCATGGTCTTGTCGTATCCCATCCGACGCAGTGCGGCGTTCAGCGTGTTTTCTGACAGCGGCTCACCCTTGGCGCGCGCACCAGGGAATACCCATTGCCCGCGCCCGGTCAGCGGGTGCAACTCGCGCAGGATCGCCACGGCCTGCCGGCTCAGCGGTACGCGGTGCGGCTGTCTGGCCTTCATCTTTTCGGCCCGGATTCGCCACTCGGCGGCATCCAGGTCGATTTCCGCCCACTCGGCACGGCGTAGCTCGCCGGGGCGCACGAACAGCAGCGGCAGCAGGCGCAGTGCGCAGGCGGTGACAAAGCCGCCCGTGTAGCTGTCCAGGTCGCGCAGTAGGGCGGCGATGGCCTGCGGGTCCGTGATGGTGGCGTAGTGCTTGGGCTTCCAGGGCGCCAGGGCGCCGCGCAGGTCGCCGGACGGGTCACGCTCGGCGCGGCCGGTCGCCACGGCATAGCGGAATACCTGCCCGCAGTTCTGGTGCGCCCGGTGCGCTGTCTCAAGCCGGCCGCGGGCCTCGATACGGCGCAGCACGGCCAGCAGATCGGGTGCGGTGATCTGGCCGACAGACCGTGCGCCGATCCAGGGGAAGATGTCGCGCTCAAGCCGGCGGATGATCTTCTCGGCGTGCGACGGTGCCCATGGCGGCGAGAATTTGGCGAACCACTCGCGCGCCACGGCCTCGAAGCTGTCTGCGTCCTGCGGCGGCGTGTTCTTCGTCAGCTTGCGGTGCTCGCCCGGGTCGATGCCTTGGGATAGCAGCCGGCGGGCTTCGTCGCGGCGCTGGCGGGCCGCGGTCAATGTCGTGTCGGGATAGGTACCCATCGATAGCGTCTTGCGCTTACCGTCAAAACGGAAGTCGAAGCGCCACCACTTACCGCCACCGGGCTTGATCAGCAGGTAGAGGCCGCCACCGTCGGCCAGCTTGCGCGGCGTGTCGCCAGGCTTCGCGTTACGGATGGCCGTGTCGGTAAGTGCCATGACGGTAACACCTGTGGCGGTAGGTGAAGTTACCGACGAAGTTACCGACACAGTTACCGGCTGTCAACGGCTGCAAGCGGCACCAAGCGACCCCCCGGAAGGGGCGAAACCTAGTTTTTATGCGGGTTTCCGGCGCTATTCGGCGCCATGCGAATCAAGGAATGGTGGAGCGGAGGAGGATCGAACTCCCGACCTTCGCATTGCGAACGCGACGCTCTCCCAGCTGAGCTACCGCCCCACGTGATGCTTGATTCGTCGA
>LNAP01004533.1_pt1 | contig 24966 bp, 32 predicted proteins | sample 602601 | NCBI WGS metagenome assembly LNAP01 (sample SAMN02440304, study PRJNA202911) | soil metagenome | biome: Subtropical and temperate rainforests or woodlands; isolation source: soil samples (1 kg each in a 20% v/v slurry with milli Q water) were... ...
CGCGGCGATCAAGGAGAAGGCGCAGCACATCGGCAATGAGGCGTACGCGCTGGTTCGAGAAGCGGCGCGCGGGAAGCCCGATTGCTTTTATGCGTTCGAGGCCGGCCGCGTGGTCGGCACGCCGTTCTGCCAGGCAGTGACCGCCGACGTGGCGATGCTCATGGTGGAGTTCGGCGTTGGGTTCGTATGTGTGTGGCCCGTGGTGGCCGGTGAGGGTGGCAATGGCACGGATTGAATGGGTGAAGCGACGGCTCGACAATTGGGCGCGCTGGCATAGTCAGATGAACGGGGGCGGGCTCGGCTTCTCATCGCAGGCCGCATTCCTCAACGACATGCCTGGCGGCGATCGCGAGGTGAAGATTCCGACGGACGAGATAGAGGCGTCAGTGACGCACGATGCAGTCGAGTCATTCAAGGCTTCACGGCCGCAGCTTTATGCGGCCCTGTACTGCATGTACCCCTTCGGCCTCGGCGTGTCGGGCACATGCAGCAAGCTGGGTTGCCAGCGCGCCAACGTCTATGCGCTGCTCGACGTTGCGGATCGCGAGCTGGCGGCGTGGTTCGCCCGGCGTGCAGAGGAGCAGGCGGCTGCAGGCGCGGCGATAAAAAGGAGTTTTACGACATAGACACTTTCGCTACATTTCAGGCAGTCGGTTAAAAATGGACCTTCGGATGGCATATCAAGGCTTCTCTCAGCGTCTGGAATTAGCGAAGGCCTTCTCCAAAGCAAAGGCGTCGAGTCCAGCGCCGACAAGCCAGGCCGAGAAGGACCGACGCAAGCGACTCGCCAACGCACGTGCCGAGAAGCGCCTTGCGGAAAATCTTGCGCAGCGCGCGCTGGTCGAAAGCCGCAGGGCCTAGTCAGAGACCGCACCTCATGTACCCGCCTCGGCAACGAAGGCGGGTTTTTTATTGTCTGAACACCGGCAGGGTCCGCTGCAGTGCCACGTCGCATCTGCAGTGGCTAAGTGGGCAGTGCCCAGCCTGGCTGGTGTGCCCTCATCACCACCATGCCAGTCGACCTCGACGAGATCCGCTTCCTCGGCGACATGCAGCGCGTGCAGCCGCAGCCCGGCGACGTGTTCGTGCTTCGCATCGAGCAGCACCTGACGCGCGATCAGACCGAGAAGGTGCGGCGTCAGTGGGAATCGGTCATGGGCACCGACGTCAAGCTGCTCGTGCTTGATGGCGGCACGCAACTCGACGTGTTCAACCAGATCTCCAACGATGCCCAGCGCTGCCCCTCGGCCCTGCACACATCCGGGATGTAGGCAGCTGGTGACTGACGGCAGCGGGCGCTGTGCACAGCACCCACGCAAGCCGTGGCGCGTGGCACGCACGCCTACCAAGCGGATCACGGGGCGCAGGCTGCAGGCCATGCGCGCCGCGCTGTTCCAACGTCAGCCGCTGTGCGAGGTGTGTGCGGCCGCTGGCGTGGTTACCGAGGCAACCATTCGAGACCACCGCATCCCGCTCGCAGAGGGTGGCCTCGACGACGAGACGAACGAGCAAGCGATCTGCGAGTCGTGCCACGACATCAAGTCGAAGGCCGAGGCGCTGCGGGGCAGGCGCCGCGGGTCCGACCGAGGGTAGGGGGGAGGGTCAAAGTCTGCAGCTTTGCACCGGAAACCGAACGTTCCCCCCTTTTTTTCCACGCGCAGGTTTCAGGGGGTGGGGGGGTGTCCCGCACTGCCCGCCTGCCTCACTGAAAGTCACTTCATCATGGCGCGCGGTCCAGCTCCAAAGCCTGCCGAGCTCAAGCTGCTGGAGGGCAACCGCGGCCATCGTCCGCTGGATCTCGGCGCAACGTTCCGACCCGAGGTCGGCATGCCGTCCATCCCGAAGGGTCTGAGCGTCGGCGCGCGCAAGGTGTTCAAGCGCCTCGGGCCGGAGCTACTGCGCTACAACCTGATGTCGGTCGTGTACAGCGACCTGTTCGAGGATCTATGCGAGACCGTCGCGGACGTGAAGGATCTGCGCCACTCGCTGCGCGCGCGCCAGGCGTTGCTGCGCTCTGAGGGTAAGGACCCGGCCGAGGCCTTCGAGGCGATGACGCCCGGCGGCATGCCGGTGCAGCACCCGCGCTATCAGATCCTCAAGAGCGAGCGACAGATGATGTATTCGCTCCTCGCGAAGTTCGGCCTTAGCCCTGCCGAGCAGGCCAGCGTGACGACGGCGATCCGGGCGCAGCTCAAGCTGTTCGAGGGTGACGGTGGCCAGGCTGCCGCGCCAGCCAAAGACCCGAACGCCAAGCCCAATGGCTTCGCCGAATTCGACTGATGGCGAAGTATGCAGAGCGGGCGCTGTCCTATGCGCAGCGCGTGGTCGAAGGCAGGGAGAGCGCTGGCAAGTACGAGGTGCTCGCGTGCAAGCGCTATCTCCGCGACCTGGTGCGGCAGGACTCGCCAGGCTTCCCCTACAAGATCAACGAGAAAGCCGGCTCGCGCGAGTGCCAGTTCATCGAGCTGCTGAGCCACATCAAAGGCGAGTGGGCCAAGCCGATCTATGTCGACGGAAAGCTCACCTACGCGAAGATCGCGCTGGAGGACTGGCAGGTCTTCAACGAGTTCAACCTGTTCGCCTGGGTGCACGTCGAGACTGGCCTGCGGCGGTTCCGGCGCAGCTACGAAGAGATCGCCCGCAAGAACGCGAAGAGCACGCGCCTGGCTGGCCGCGAGCTGTACCTGTGCTTTGCTGACGGCGAGCCTGGCGCGCAGGTCTACAGCGCCGCGACGACTGCTGACCAGGCGCGCGAGGTGTTCGACACCGCGCGCGAGATGGTCCTGCGTGATGAGGAGTTTCGCAAGCGGTTCGGCGTCACCGTCGGCAGAAATGACATCACCTCGTCGCACAACGCCAGCAGCTTCAAGATCCTGAACGCCGAGGCCTCGACGCAGGACGGCCTGAACGTCCATGGCGCAGTGGTCGACGAAGTGCATGCGCACAAGAAGCGCGACCTGTGGGACGTGATCGAGTCCGCCGACGGCTCGCGGTCTCAGCCACTGATCAGCGCGATTACTACCGCCGGCAAGGACATGAGCGGCATCTGCTACGAGCTGCGCGGCTACACGATCAAGGTGCTCGAGCAGGTGCATGTCGACGAGACATGGTTCGGCGTGATCTACACGATCGACGAGGGCGACGACTGGACGGACCCGAAGGTCTGGCGCAAGGCGAACCCGAACCTCGGCGTGAGCGCCAAGCTCGACAAGCTGCAGGCCGCGTGCGTCAAGGCGCAGGCAACGCCCAGCGCACGCGGGAACTTCATGACGAAGCACCTGGACGTGTGGACCAATGCCGGCTCGGCCTGGATGGATATGGAGGCCTGGGGCCGGTGCGCGGACCCCACGCTGCGCGACGAAGACTTCGCCGGTGAGGAGGGCTACGGTGGCCTGGACCTGGCGCAGAAGACGGACTTCGCAGCTCGGGTGAAGGTGTTCCAGCGCGACGGCCTGTGGAACGTGTGCACGCGTCTGTACTACAACCAGCACGCGGTGGAGGAGAGCCCGAACGCGCAGCTGCCCGGCTGGATCGAGGAGGGCTATGTCAAGGTCAACGAGGGAAACCTGACTGACTTCGACGAGATCGCGAAAGACCTCAGAGCCGACTGCAAGCTGCACGACATGCAGGAGATCGGCTTCGACCCTGCGCTGTCGATGTACTTCGCCGGAAAGCTGGTGGAGGAGGGTCTGCCCATGGTCGAGATCCAGCAGAAGGCGCTGTTCTTCACGCAGGTGCTGCTGCAGGTCGAGACGCTTGTGCTCTCGGGAAAGCTGCGACACGACGGCAACCCCGTGATGACGTGGATGGTCAGCAACCTGGTAGTGCTCAAGAGCAAGTTCAACGAGCTGATGAGCCCGACCAAGAACCGGGACGACGACAAGATCGATGGCGCCATGGCCATGCTGATCGCCTTCGGTCGAGCGCTGTTGCTCGCCGAGAACAACACCATCGAACAAGGATTCGTTCAGCCATGAATGCCACCGCTAACTGGGATGCGGTGCAGGACCGCGCGTCTGCGCCGGGCTCGACCATATTGACGGCTTGGCGTGCGGAGCGCCAGGCGCAGCGATCGGGCGCGCCGCGCAACGACGTGACCGACAGCACGCAGGTCATCACCAGCAGCGATCGCGTGACGATGCTGGACTTGTTCGGCGTCAGCCCCTCTGCCGCTGGCATGGCAGTCACAGCACAGTCCGCGATGCGCGTGTCGGCAGTGTTCGCGTGCGTGCAACGCATCGCCGGCGGCGTCGCATCAGTCCCGCTGCTGCAGTACCGCCGCGTCGGTCGGGAGCGCGAGCCGCTCGAGGAGGAGTCGCTGTACTACCTCCTCAACGAGCAGCCCTCGGCGCGCTTCACTGCGGCCAGTCATTGGGAGAACGCCGTCGCCGGCATGCTGCTGCGCGAGTCAGGCTTCACCTACATTCGGCGCAACCGCATCGGCGAGATCAAGGAGCTGGTGCCGCTGCCGTATGCCGGCGTGGAGCCGCGCCGCGTGACGACGGCCGACAGCGACCGGCTCGCGTACTCGATCAGCGATGGCGGTCGCATCTGGGGATGCGACCAGGACGACATGCTGCACTTCCCGGGCTTCGGTTTCGACGGGCTGCGTGGTATGAGCGTCATTCAGTGGGCCGCCCGAAACGCGGCAGGCACCGCGATGGCGATGGACGAGTACAGCGGAAAGTTCTTTGCCAACGGCGCGCACCCATCGATTGTCATCAGCAGTGACAAGACGATGCAGTCCAAGACGATCGGGGATCTGCGGGATGCGTTCGCCGCACGATACAGCGGCCTGGAGAACGCGCACAAGATGCCACTGATCCTGACCGAAGGCCTCAAGGCGACCACGCTGAGCCTGACGGCCGAGGACTCCCAGCTGCTCGAGGGCCGCAAGTTCCAGGTCATCGACATCGCTCGCGCCTTCGGCGTGCCGCCACACATGATCGGCGAGACCAGCGCGAGCACCAGCTGGGGCAGCGGCATCGAGGCGATGAGCCGGGCCTTCGTGCAGTACACGCTGGAGACTCACCTGGTGCGCATCGAGCAGGAGCTCAATCGCAAGTTGTTCCCGCGCTCTGCCCGCTACTTCGTCGAGTTCGATCGCGATGCGTTGCTGTCGCTCGACAGTGCTGGCCAGGCGAAGTACTTCCGAGCGGCGCTGGGCGGGCCGGGCGCAGGCCCGGGGTGGATGACGGTCGACCAGGTCCGGCAGAGCAAGAACATGAAGCCGGAGGGCGGTCGCTCTGCGCAGATCTATTTCCCGCCCGACAAGGCCATGCCAACTCCCAAAGACCCCGACGACCCAACCGACCCCGAGGACCCGACGCCATGAGAAAACTTCTGCAGATGCTGCGTGACAACGCAGCGACCGAGCGCAAGCCGCTCAGCCTGGTTCGCGCCGAAGGCAGCGATGAAGCCACGCTGTACATCTACGATGTGATCGATGCCTGGTGGGGCGTCTCTGCGCTGCAGATCGCACCTGTGGTCGCTGCACTCGACCCCACCACGACGCTGCATGTGCGGGTCAACTCCCCAGGCGGCGACGTATTCGAAGGCCGAGCGATCCGAACCGCCCTGCAGCAGTTCAAGGGCAAGACCATCGGCCACGTCGACGGCCTGGCGGCCAGCGCCGCGACCACGGTGGTCGACGCGTGCGATGAGATCGAGATCTCCGAAGGCGGCATGTACATGATCCACAACGGGTGGACGTATGCCATGGGCAACAAGCACGAGATGCGCAAGAACGCCGACCTGCTCGACAAGGTCGACGCCGCGATCGTGGCCGACTATGCGCGCCGCACTGGCGTCGACGCCAAGCAGCTCATCGAGTGGATGGATGGCGAGACCTGGTTCAGCGCGGAGGAGGCCGTCGAGCACGGCTTTGCCAACCGCCTGGCGGCGCTGCCCGACAAGGGCGCCCCGGAAAACCGAACCTGGAATCTCACCGCCTACGACAAGGCGCCGAAGGCTCTGCTCGATGCAGGCGCACCGCCTGCCAATGAACCCGACTTCGCTGCTATCCGCGCTCGCAACGAGCGCCGCATGCGAGTTCTGCAAATCGCCTGACGCTTCCGCGCAGCGACCAAGCCGCCTCTCGAGGCGGCTCTTTTTTGACCGCTCATTTACCCCTGAAAGGAATTTTCCATGAGCATCCAAGCACTCCGGGAGCGTCTCTCCGCTCTGAACAAGGACGCCAAGCACCTGCTCGCCGAAAAGGGCGATCAGACCTGGACGAAAGACGACCAGACAAAGTTCGACAACCTGATGGACGACGCCGAGCGCACGCAGCGCCAGGTCGAAGCGCATCAACGCATGCTCGACCAGGAAGCGAACAACACCTTCCGCGATGCACCGCGCAAGGACGGCGGGCCGCAGGATGCGCACGCCGAGGGCTACGAGATCTTCCTGCGCAAGAAGGATCGCGACATGAGCGCTGAAGAGGCCGCGAAGGTCCGCAACACCATGAGCACGACCACCGGCTCCGAGGGCGGTTACACCGTGCAGCCCCTGGTGGCCAAGACGCTCATCCAAGCGCTCAAGAGCTACGGCTCGATGCGTCGCGTTGCCAACAGCATCACCACCGAGAACGGTACCGACCTCTCCTATCCGTCGACGGACGGCACGGCCGAAGAGGGCGAGATCGTCGCTCAGAATGCGCCGGCGAACGACCTCGATGTTTCGTTCGGCACCCGCGCGTTGAATGTCGTCAAGTTCAGTTCGAAGGTCGTTGCCATCCCGATCGAGCTGCTGCAGGACAGCGGCATCGATATCGTCGCTCTGGTGAACGGTCGGCTTCGCTCGCGCATCGGTCGGATCCAGAACAAGAAGTTCACCATCGGTACGGGCGTCGCCGAGCCGATGGGCCTGGTCACCGCGGCCGGCGTGGGCAAGGTGGGCGCCGCGGGCCAAGTCGCCACGGTGGTCTATGACGACCTGGTGGACATCGTCGATTCGCTCGACATCGCCTACCTCGAAGTGGAGCCCGGTGACGATGGCCTGCCCGGCGCCCGGCCGGCCTGGATGTTCTCGCAGGCCATGCGAAAGGTCGTGCGCAAGCTGAAGGACACGGGGGGGCGTCCGATCTGGACGCCGAGCTACGACGCGGGTATCGCCGGGGGCGGCGCCGACGAATTGCTCAACTACCCGGTGACCATCAACAACGACATGCCGGCGCCTGCCGCCAACGCGAAGTCGATGGCATTCGGCAACCTGAACCAGTACGTGATCCGTGACGCCATGCAGGTCACGCTGTACCGCTTCGACGACAGCGCCTATGCCAAGAAGGGGCAGGTCGGCTTCCTGGCCTTCTGCCGTGCTGGCGGCAACCTGATGGACACGGGCAGCGCGAAGCTGTACCAGCACCCGGCCGCCTGATCGCGCTGCCTCCTCGAAGCCGTGCACGCGTGTGCACGGCTTTCCCATTCTCAAACTCCCAGGAGATCCCGATGACCAAGCTCATCGCGCTCGCAGCGATTGCCGCTGGAGTGCTGTCCACCGATTCGCCCGAAGTTCTCGAGGGTCAGCCCTTCGAAGCGGACGCAACTATCGCCGAGACGTTGCTGACCGAAGGCAAGGCCAAACTCGCCGAGCCTTCGCCCTCCGAAGCCAGCAAGCCCCAGAAGGCGGACAAGCGCATCAAGGTGCGTCTGCTGGTGGATTCGCCTTACGGCAACTGCAACGACGTCGTTGAACTCGAACCGGCCGATGCCAAGTCCGCCGAAGCGGCGGGCCTGGCCGACCCGGGTAAGGAAGCTGTCGCCTACGCACTGACGCTGGATCAGAACAAGGCCGGCTGATAGCCGGGGCTCGCCACCGCGAGCCCTTGTGAAAGCGGGCACCGCCCGTTTTCACAAGCACGCACCTCACACCATGAACCCCAAGATCATCTCTGGGCCGACGCAGGTCATCGACCTGGAACGCGCGAAGCTGCAATGCAAGATCACCGGGAACGACCGCGACGCGGACGTTGTCGACGCGATCGCCGCAGCGCGGGACTATGCCGAGGCCGAGCTCGGCCTGCCGGTTGGCGAGCAGGTCCGCGAGTACACCTTCTCGACCTGGTGCGGCAAGACGGTCCTGCCTTGCGACGTGACCGAGCTGCAGGCCGTCACCGCCGCCGGCGTCGCCGTGCTTCCGCTTCCTACGCTCGACGATCGAACGCTGGTGTTGGACGCGGCTGCACCTGTTGTCGTGCGCATCAAGTGCGGCTTCACCGCCGAGTCTCTGCCCGGCACCGTGAAGGCGGCGATGCTGCTGCTTATCGCTGACCTGGTGCGCAACCCGCAGGCGCAAGGCGACGTGCAGCTCTTCAAGAATCACACGTTCGAGAACCTGCTCTGGCAGCACCGCGAGAGGCTGCCGCTGTGAAGTACCCGGACATCGGCGAGCTCGACAAGCTCGTGCGCTTTCGCGTTTGGCAAGACGAGCCGGACGCCGACCAGGGCATCGACCAGACCTTCGACGACGGCGTGGAGGTCTGGGCCCGCATCGAGCCGACGGGCGCGGCCCTCTTCTACGGAACGCAGCAGGTCGAGGCTGGTGTGACGCATCGCCTGGTGACCTGGCGCTCCAGCCGTGTCAACGCGCTGGAGATCGGCGGCGGCCACGTGGTCGACCACAACGGTTCGCAAACGCGCTATCGCGTGCGCCGCGCCGTCGACATGAACGGTCGCGAGCAGTTCGTGCTTGTCGACCTCGAGCAGCTCGGGAGGATTCCATGAACGAAGTCAACGTCCGCCTGGTCGGCTTCTCACGCATCGACTACGACCGTGCGCCGATCCGTCGTGCGCTTCGGCTCGAGATCAACCAGGTGCGCGACGTCTCCCGCGGCCTGGTGTCGGGCGCGTCGCCATCGGCCGCCGGGGAGTATCCCGGCCAGCGCACCGGCATCCTGAAGCGAGCCATCAAGTCCAAGGTGCTGCGCGGCGGCATGGCGGCGATCGCCCGCCCTGAGAAGACGCCCCGCATGGGAGACGACTACTACCCTGCGTTTCTCATGCGCGGCGTGAAGCAGCGCCGCGGTAAGCCGATCAGTCCCGGCTTGAAGCCACGCGCCGACTACATGGCCGGCGCCCTCGAGCGGCGCCGCGCCGCTGCTACCGATGCGCTGCAGCTCGCCCTGCAGCTCGCCCTGGTGCCGCGATGAACTTCAACGTTGTGATCGCCCAGCTGCGGGCTCGTGCGCCGATCTTCGAGAACCGAGTCGCCGGCTCCGCGAACTTCAAGGTGCTGCCGGAGGCGTCGAACCTGAAGACGCCAGCCGCGTATGTGTTGCCGCTGGCAGAGCAGCCGGCCGATCAGCAGTCGTCAACGGGATACCAGCAGGCGGTGAAAGAGGAGTTCGCTGTCGTCGTGGTCGTGGACAACACCGTGGACGAACGGGGGCAGGTCGCTGCGGCATCGCTGCACGCCTTGCGCCTGGCACTGTTCAAGGCGCTGCTCGGCTTCCAGGTCGCAGCCGACCACGATGTGATCGCCTTCGAAGGCGGCGAGCTGCTGCACCTCGATCGTGCTCGCCTTTACTACCAGTTCGAGTTCTCGAGCGAGTACGCGATCAGCACCGAGGACACCTGGATTCCAGACTGCAACGCAGCGTTCCCAGACTTCAAGGGGCTGGACATCACGGTCGACACGATCGACCCGTTCGACCCGAACCGGGCACCGATCGGGCCGGACGGCACGGCCGAGGCCAGGCTGCAGATCAACTTTCCCGAGGAGCCCTGACGATGTACGTGAAGCCCACGCACGACCACGTGCCTGATCCCGCGCGCGATGACTACCTGCCGCCCGAGGGCCGCCATGTCGAGGACGGCATTTACTGGTGGCGGCGCGTCAGCGATGGCGACGTGGTCGAGACCGATCCGCCGCCGACCGACAACAAGGCGCCCGACGCCACCACCTCCGAGAGCCCGCCACCCGCGGGCTCTTCTGTTTCTGAAGCCCCAAAGACCACCGCCCGCAAAGGAGCGCAAGCATGACCATCTCGTTCAACAACACCCCGGCGAATGTCCGGGTGCCTCTGTTCTATGCCGAAGTCGACGCTTCGGCCGCCGGCTACTTCAGCCAGCAGAACCGCTCGCTGCTGATCGGCCACAAGCTGGTCGGCGCCAGTGCGGCCGACAACATGCCGATCCTGGTGAGCACGACCGACCAGGCGCGCGCCGTGTTCGGCGTCGGCTCGATGCTGGCCCGCATGCACGAGGTCTACCGCGCCAACGACGGCTTCGGCGAGATCTGGTGCCTGCCCGTGCCGCCGGAGGCAGGCGCTGTTGCCACGGGCACTATCACCTACACCGGACCGGCGACCGCCGGGGGTACGGTGGCTCTCTACATCGGCGCACAGAAGGTCCAGGCCGGCGTGTCGACGGGCGACGCTGCTGCAGCCGTCGCTGCATCTGTCGCCGCTGCGATCAACGCCGACACGACCCTGCCGGTCACCGCCGCCGCTGCTGCGGCCGTCGTGACGCTCACGGCGCGGCATGCCGGCCTGGTCGGCAACGACATCAAGGTGCAGCACAACTTTCGCGGCGTGGCCGGCGGCGAGTCGCTGCCGAGCGGCGTGACCGCGGTCATCGTGGCCATGGCCGGCGGCGCCGGCTCTCCGACGCTGACCGCCGGCCTGGCCGCTCTGGGCGACGACGAGTTCGACTTCATCCTGCTGCCGTTCTCCGACGCGGCGTCGCTCGACGCCATCAAGGTGCTGATGAACGACAGCACCGGCCGCTGGGCCTGGAACCGCCAGATCTACGGCCACGCCTATGTGGCGCAGCGTGGCGCCTTCGCGGCGCTCCAGGCTGCCGGTGTGCTGCGCAACGATCAGCACGTGACGCTGGCCGGCTTCGAGGCGGGCGTGCCGAGCACGGTGTGGGACTACGTCGCGGCCTACGGCGCGCGCAACGCCGTGTTCATCAACGTCGACCCGGCGCGGCCGACGCAGACCGGCGAGCTGATCGGCATCCTGCCGGCGCCTGCTCCGCGCTTCATCCAGAGCGAGCGCCAGACGCTGCTGTCCAGCGGCATCGCGACCAGCTACACGAGCGGCGGTGCGGTGCGCATCGAGCGCGCGATCACGACGTACCAGCAGAACCTGTGGGGCCAGAGCGATCCGTCCTACCTCGACAGCGAAACGCTGCACACCCTGGCGTACATCCTGCGCCGGCTGCGTGCACGCATCACGACGAAGTACCCGCGGCACAAGCTGGCCGACGACGGCACCCGCTTCGGCGCCGGCCAGGCGATCGTCACGCCATCGGTGATCCGCGGCGAGCTGATCGCCGAGTACGCCGATCTCGAAGAGCTGGGCATTGCCGAGAACGCCAAGGCCTTCAAGGCGGCGCTCATCGTCGAGCGCAACGCGAACGACCCGAACCGGCTCGACGTGTTGCTGCCGCCCGACCTGGTCAACCAGCTGCGCGTCTTCGCGGTGCTGGCGCAGTTCCGCCTGCAGTACTAATCCACCCCTTACCTGGAGCACACATCATGGGAAAACGAGTAGCAGGCACGACCTTCATCAAGGTCAACGGCCAGCAGCTGGAAGTGTCCGGCGGCTGCGAGGCGCCGATCGCGACGAAAGTCAAAGAGATCATCATGGGCGCGAATGGTCCAGCCGGCTTCAAGGAGACGGCGCGCAAGCCGACACTGAAGCTGTCGGCCATCTTCCGCGACGACTTCCCGATGGACGAAGTCGCGGATGGCGAGGACATGACGATCACCGCCGAATGGCCCAACGGCAAGGCCTACACGCTCTCCGGCGCGGTCCTGGCCGGCGAGCCCAGCGCGAAGTCGGACGACGGCACCGTCGAGGCATGCGGGGTGACTGGCAATGAGCGGCATCACCTTTCCGCTGAGCAAGCCGATCAAGGCTCACGGCGAAGAACTGAGCCAGCTCGAGCTGGCGAGGCCGACCGGCAAGGACATCCGGGAACTGGGCTACCCGTTCAGCGCTGTGCCTGGCGCCAACGGCGAGGCCGACATGAAGATGCACCCGGAAATTGGCGCGAAGTACATCGTGCGCCTCGCCAAGATCCCGATGAGCTCGTTCGACCAGCTCGAGCCCTGCGACATCCTGATGCTGCACACGGAGATCTGCGGTTTTTTCAGTCCGCCGGCGGGCTAGAGCAGTTCGAGGCTCGTTGCTTCGACTTGGCCTGGTTCTGGCGCGTCAGCCCCGAGGTGATCGACGGGCTGACGCTCGAGGCCTTCCTGCAGTGGGAGCAGCACGCGCTGCGCATCAATGAAGCGAGAAAGAGGGAGCCCTGATGGCCACGAAGCAAACGCACCTGCAGGCGATGTCGACCGCCTGTCGCCGACCCTGTCGAAGATCGGGCTCACGACGACGCGCACCCGCGGTGTGCTCATGGCGTTGAACACGGTTAGCTTCGCAAAGCTGAACGGCAACGCCCGCATGATCCACAAGAGCGTGGCCGACATCGGATCTGCCACGCAGAACCTGGCGGGCAAGCTGCTGCCGCTGGTCGGTCTGGGGGCTCTTTCCACCGCCGGCCTGGCGGCAGGATTCTTTGCCGGCGCCCGTGGGGCGATGCAGTTCTCGGCGGGCCTCAATGACTCGTCGGAGATCACCGGCGAGACCGTCACCGACCTGCAGCTGCTGCAGGGCGCGTTTCGCCTCGGCGGCGTCGAGGCCGAGGCCGCGACCGACGCGATCGTCAAGTTCAACAAGGGTATGGCCGAGGGCGCCGCTGGCAAGGACAAGGGCTTTGCCGGCCTGATGACTCGCCTCCGCATTCCGATGCGCGACGCGAAGGGCCAGATCCGCAGCCTCACGGACGTTCTGCCGGAGCTCTCCGATGCATTCGCCAAAAATACGAATCCGGCGGTGCGCACCCGCATCGCCATGGAGTTGTTCGGCAAGAGCGGCAGCAAGCTGATCGGCACCCTCGCGCAGGGCGGGAAGTCGCTGAAGGATCTGTTCGCCGAGCTGGAGTCGTCCGGCCGCGTGCTCAGCGCCGGTGCGGTCGGCAAGCTGGACAAGCTAGACGAGAACCTCGAAGAGCTGGGCGTCCGATACAAGGTGCTCTCCGGCGAGATCCTGTCGCGCGCCGCCCCTGCCATGCAGCGCCTGGTCGAGCGCATGCAGGGCTGGATCAGCGCCAACCGTGAAGTGATCGCACAGCGCCTGGGCGCCGTGATCGAGCGTATGGCGAACGCCTTCACCGGCTGGATCGAGTCGGGCGGCTTTGAGCGGCTGACGACAGAGCTGCAGCGCGCCTGGACGGTGCTCGGCGAGTTCGTCGATCGCCTGGGCGGCCTGGGCGGCGTGGCGAAGCTCGTCGGCGTTTTGCTCCTGGCGGGGCCGGTGGCCTCGCTTTTCGCCCTTGGTGGCGCTCTCGGGCGCCTGGGGCTCGTCCTGCTGCCTTTGGTGGTCCAGGGCTTCGGCCTGCTGCTCGGGCCGATCGGCGCGGTCTTCGCGGCCTTGCGCGCCGGCCAGGTGGTCCTGCTGGGCATGTCGCTGACGTTCGGGCAGCTCGCACTCCTTGCGGCCCCGTTCGTCCTGGCCGCGGCGGCGATCGCGGGCGCGGCCTACCTGATCTATCGGAACTGGGACGTGGTCGGCCCGTTCCTCGCCGGCGTGTGGGAGCGCATCAAGTCGGCGGCGATGGTCGCCTGGAACTTCCTGCGGTTCGCGTTCTCGTGGTCGCCGCTAGGCGTCATCGTGAACAACTGGGGCGCGATCACCGAGTGGGCGGGGGCGTTCTGGCAGAACTTGAGCGCGGTGGCGGGCGCGGGCATTGAACTGCTCGGCGGCCTGCTGCGGGCCTGGAGCCCGCTGCAGCTCGTGCGCGATGCCTGGGAGCCGGTCGTGACGTTCCTCTCCGGTGTTTGGGACCGGGTGAAGGGAATCATCGGCCCGGTGCTCAGCGTGATCGGCGGGGGCGCGCAGCGGCTCGGCAGCGCCGTCCAGTCGAACTTCGGCGAGCAGGCCAGCAACCGTGAGTACGGGCCGCGCCTGGCCGGCCCGACGCCGCTGATGCAGGCCGGGGCAATGCAGACGTCTGCACAGGTGCACGGCGAGATGAAGGTGCGGTTCGAGAACGCGCCGCCAGGTATGCGTGCGGAGCCGGGGAATACAAACGCCGCGGGGCTGAGCTTCAACCCCGATGTCGGCCATCGAAGCTTTGGAGGTATCGGGTAATGACTTGGCGCGAGGAGCTTCTGCCCGCCAGCTTTCGTGGCGTGCCCTTCGAGGTCGAAGGCGACAGCGGGAGCTTCGGCCGCCGCGTGCAGGTGCACGAGTACCCGCAGCGCGACAAGCCCTGGACCGAGGATCTCGGACGCGCCACGCGTGCGTTCGAGATCACGGCGTTCCTGATTGGGCCGGACTACCTGCAGCAGCGCGACGACTTCATCACTGCCCTGGAGACCGAGGGGCCAGGCATCCTGGTGCACCCGTGGTACGGCGAGCTCACGGTCAACGTGAAGGATCTGGCGCGGGTCACGCACAGTCGGCTCAACGGCGGCATGTGCGAGATCGCGCTGTCGTTCGTCGAGGCGGGCGAGCTGGAGTTCCCCGCGGCGGCCGACTCGCTCGGCGCCCAGGCGCTCGTCGCCGCCGACGAGCTGGCCGAGATCTCGATCCTGGACTTCGCGGGCATCTCGCTCGACGGCCTGCCGTCGATCCCCTCGCTGCCTTCCTTCTCTCTGCCTGGCCTGCCGTCTTTCTCGCTGGATGGCCTGCCCTCGTTCGGGCTCGATAGCCTGCTGTCGGACATCGATGTATTCGACGGGCTGCTCGACGCGGCCAGCGGCGGGCTGGACTTCGTAAAGGGGCTGGTGCCAGGCTGGCCGCTCGACGCGCTGTCGATCGCCGGCACAGTGCTCAGCGGATTCGATCGGGCTCGCCTGTTCGCCTCGAGCGTGATGGGCATGTTCAATCGGACCGTGCTGCCGGTCGACGTGGCGGGCTCGGCACGGCTGAACCGAAACGCGGTGATCCGCCTCACCGCGCTGTCGCGGCAGTACGGCGGCTATGTGATCGCGCCGACGTCGGCCGCGCCGGCGACGCGCCAGGTGCAGGCCAACCGCGCCGCGGTCGCACAGCTTTACCAGCGCGCGACGCTGGTCCAGGCCGCGGGCATGGCGGCGGCGATGCCGCTGCCGGTCTACGACGACGCCGTGCTGGTCCGCGAGAGCGTGGCCGCTGCGATCGAGGAGTCGACCTTCGAGGCCTCCGATGCGGTGTACGTCAAGCTGCAGGTGCTCCGCTCGCGGGTGCACACCGACATCACGGGGCGCCTCGCGCAGTCGGCGCGGCTTCTCGACTACACGCCGCGCCAGGTCATGCCTGGCCTGGCGCTCGCCTATGAGCTGCACGAAGACGCCACGCGCGAGAGCGAGCTCGTGGAGCGCAACGGCCTGCGCCATCCTGGCTTCATGCCGGCGCGCGCGCTGCGGGTGTTGTCGGCATGACGGCCCCCAGCAATGCGGTGCGCCTGCTGGTCAACGGTACCGAGTTCGGTGGCTGGAAGTCTGTTGCGATCCAGGCGGGCATCGAGCGCCAGGTGCGCGACTTCGATCTGACCATCACCAACAGTTGGCCCGGCAACACCGAGATTCCACGGCGGGTGCATCCCGGCGATGCGTGCGAGGTCTGGATCGGCGACGACAAGGTGCTGACCGGCTATGTCGACGGGACACCGATCAGCTACGACGGCAAGTCGGTTTCGGTCGGTGTCCGCGGGCGCAGCAAGACCGGCGACCTGGTCGACTGCGCTGCGATCACGAAGAACAGCCAGTGGAGCAGCGCGAAGATCGAGCGCATCGCCGCGGATTTGGCGAAGCCGTACAAGGTCGAGGTGACCACCCAGGTGGACACCGGCGCGCCGCTGTCGCATTCGATCGAGCAGGGCGAGACCGTATTCGAGAGCATCGAGCGCATGCTGAAGCTGCGGCAGCAGCTGGCCACCGACGATGCGCTCGGGCGCTTGGTGTTCATCTCGGTCGGCAGCGCAGGCAAGGCGACCACCGCGATAGTGACCGGCGAGAACGTGCTCAAGTGCGACGCGCCGCTGGACTTCAAGGACGTGTTCACCGAATACATCGTGAAGGGGCAGCGCCCGGGCAGCGACGAGGAGTTCGGAGACGACGTCGCTGGTGAGACGGCCAGCGTCACTGATGACACGCTCGCGCGCCGCCGGGTCTTGATGATCAAGCAGGGAGGCGAGTCGACGGGAAGCAGCGCAACGGACCGCGTCCGATATGAACGTGCCCACCGTAAGGCGATGGCGCTTGCCAGCACCTACACGGTCAACGGCTGGCGACAGGTCGACGGTTCGCTCTGGCTGCACAACATGCTGGTCAGGGTGCGCGACCCGCTGGTTGGCTTCGACGACGAGTTCGTGATCGCGGAGATCAAGTACGAGCTGAGCGAAGCCGGTGAGCTCTGCGTGCTCAAGGTCGGTCCGAAGGATGGCTATGTCAACAAGCCGCCGAAGAAGAAGGACGGCAAGGCAGACGCCGGCGGCGACTGGAGCGACGTTCGACCTGCAGACGGCCGCAAGGTCATCACCAACAAGCCCACCAACGAATTCGGGGACATCAAGCGATGAACATGGAACGAGCCATGCAGAAGATGCTCGGGCCTGCCCAGCGTCGTCTGCAGAACATGATCCTGCGCGGCACTGTGGCGCTCAGCGTGGCCACGGGGAAGATGCAGGTGCTGCAGCTCAACGGCCTGGCCGGGGAAACCCTGGGCGGCATCGAGCACTTCGAGCCGTTCGGCTTCACATCACGGCCGCTCGCCGGTGCGGAACACCTAACGGTGTTCATCGACGGCGATCGTTCGCACGGGATCACCATCGTGGTCGCTGACCGGCGCGTGCGTCCGCAGGATCTGGAGGAGGGCGATGTCGCGGTGCACGACGGCCGTGGCCAGCGCATCCAGTTCACCGATGGCGGCATCGTCATCGACTGTGCTGGAAAGCCGCTGTCGCTGGTCAACTGCCCAGCGTTCATGCACGACGGCGTCAACGTTGGCAACACCCACTCGCACGGCGACGTCGAGTCGGGCAATGACAACTCTGGTGGGCCGCACTGATGCCTAGCTACGCACCCGACATGCCGATCGTCATCAACGGCGTGGAGTCGTCGTGGCTCGCTGTCACCGACCCGCTCGTGCGCGCCGTCGTGATCTCGCTGTTCACCTGGCGCCGCGCCAAGCCCGACGACAAGCACGAGGGCGTGCGGTGGGGCTGGTGGGGCGATGGGCTCGACGACCTGCCCAACGACCGAATCGGCTCGCGCCTATGGCTACTGGCCCGGGAGAAGGTCACGCAGTCCGTCCTGGTCCGCGCCCGTGACTACGCCGAGGAAGCACTGCAGTGGCTGCTGGACGATGCCGTCGCCACAAAGGTCACCGTGACCGCCGAGCGCTTCGGCCTGGATGGCGTCGCGCTTCAGTGCGCGATCGACCGAGACGAAGGGGCGCCGCTGCAGCTGCGCTTCGACAACACCTGGAGGACATTGAATGTTTGAGCGCCCGACACTCCGCGAGCTCGTCGCGCGCACGCTTGCCGACACGATCTCGCGTCTGACCGCCGATGAGCTGCTGCGCCGATCCGATGCCCGGGTGTACGCGCGCGTGCTCGCCGGCGGATCGCATGAGCTTCATGGTCACCTGCAGTCGATCGCCCAACAGGTGATCTACGACACGGCGGACATGGAGTTCTTGGAGCGCTGGGCTTCGCTCTGGAAGATCACTCGAAAGCCTGCAGAGTTCGCCAGCGGCTTGGTTGCTTTTACCGGTGCGGGCACCATCCCCGCAGGCACGCTGCTTCGTAGGGCGGATGCGGTTGAGTTCGAGGTCAGTACGACGACCGATGCGCCAGGCAACGTGCCGGTTCAGGCGGTGGTCGCGGGAGCCGGTGGCAACACCGCCGTTGGAGCGCAGCTAGCGCTCATGACGCCGATCGGCGGTGTCAACACCGCGGCCACAGTCGTCAGCCTGGTCAATGGATCGGACGTCGAACTCGATGCGGACTTCAAGGCACGCTTCCTTGAACGCCTGCGCAAGCCACCGAACGGCGGCAGCGAGAACGACTATAAGAAATGGGCGCTCGAGGTGCCTGGCGTCACGCGCGCGTGGGTTTTCCCGAAGGAGCTCGGTGCCGGTACCGTCACTGTGCGCTTCGTGCGCGACAAGGACACACCGATCATCCCGGATGCCGGCGAGGTCGCTGTCGTGCAAGCGTACTTGGATGAGGTGCGACCCGTTACCGCTACCGTCTATGCGTTCGCGCCGGTGGCCGCTCCGCTCGACTTCACGATCGACCTCACGCCGGACACACCTGAAGTGCGGGTCGCAGTCGAGGCGTCGCTTGCAGAGATGGTCAAGCGTGAGGCGGCGCCTGGCGGCACTTCGCTGCTCAGCCACATGCGCGAAGCCATCAGCACGGCGACCGGCGAGACGGACCATGTCCTGGTGTCGCCCGCAGCGAACGTGCCCCACACCACCGCGCAGATGGCGACGATGGGGGTGATCACATGGCTGCCCTGAGCGCCGCCGACTACGCGTCAATGCTCGACGGCCTCATGCCGCGTGGGCCGGCCTGGAACGACGAGCTCGTCGGCCGCTTCCTCGCCGCGTGGTCCGAGGAGCTGGCCAGGCTCGATGCGCGCATTGCTGTGCTCATCGATGAAGCGGACCCGCGCACCAGCGTCGAGCTGCTGGCGGACTGGGAGCGCGTGCTCGGCCTGCCCGACGAGTGCACCGCGAACGTGGGCCTGTCGATCCCGGAGCGCCAGCGCCTGGCCTGGGCCAAGCTGACGGAGCAGGGTGGCCAGTCAAAGGCGTATTTCATCGCTCTGGCCGAACGCTACGGCGAGCCGGGCGTGACCATCGACGACGGCTTCCGTCCGATGAACTGCAACGACGACTGCAACGACGCGCTGTACAGCGAGGCCGACCGCTTCGTCTGGCGCGTCAACTTTCCGCACCCCGCCGAGAACGCCCGGCTGATGAATTGCAACGACGACTGCAACGACGCCTTGCAGATGTATGCACTGTCGCTCGCTGAGTGCCCGCTGAGCGAGCGCAAGCCCGCGCACACCAACGTGATTTTTTCTTACCAAGACTGAAGGACTTCGATGAAACGCATCGACACATCGACCCGAGCCATCGACCTCTTTGGTGCCGGCAAGGACGGTTTTAAGGATGGAAACCTTGCCCTCGGGGTGGCTCCGACCGACTTCAATGCGGGTTGGTGCAACCGGGTCCAGGAGGAAATCTCCAACGTGATTGAGACGGCCGGGCTAGTGCTAGATCCGAACGACAACACGCAGCTACTGAGAGGGTTTCGCATGGCATCGCCAGGGCGCTTGATCGGACTTCAGGTCTTTGCCGCGTCCGCGACGTTGACACCTGCCGTCGGTGCTTTGATGCACTTTTTTCGGGCTGTCGGCGGAGGAGGTGGCGGAGGAGGGACGCCCGCTACATCTGCTGGCCAGATCGCGCTTGGATCGGCTGGAAGCGGTGGCAGCTACGCGGAACTGCTCGTGGCAGCGGCGTCGCGCGTGATCACTATTGGCCCCGCAGGCACGGCAGGCGCTGGGGTGGCTGGCGGCGCGGGCGGTGCAACTTCTGTGGGTTCGGTGCTGACATGCCCCGGCGGGCTCGGCGGTGCGATTGGTGTTATCGGAGCGGGGGTCACAGGTCCAGCACCTTCGCCGGCCTCTCCGAGCGGTGCAAACATCCTCTCCGTGCGCGGCCAGCCAGGTCAGTACGCCGCGGTTGTTCAGTCTGGCGGCTATTACCCAGGGTTGGGCGGCAGCTCGCCTTTCGGAACGGGCGGCACGGGCATCACTGGTCAAGCCGCGACCGGGTACGGGGCGGGTGGCGGCGGTGGTCTTTCTGGCCCCAGCACCGCAGTCGCTCAGGCCGGTCAGGCCGGCACTGGCGGCTATGTAATCTGTTTTGAATATGGAGCTGCAGCATGAAGCAACACGCACTGATTGTGGAGGGGCGCATCGCCGAAATCATCCCGGATACGCTCGACCTGGATGGTCGATCGATCTCGCTTGAAGAGCGCTATCACCCGGAGTTCCTGTCCCTCCTGGTGCCCTACGACCTGGAAAACCCACCGGTCGTGCGGGGTCCTGAGCCGCAACTGATCCCATCCAGTGTGACGATGCGCCAGGCCCGGCTTGCGCTATTGACCGCTGGAAAGCTGGCCGTAGTCACTGCAGCGCTCGATAGCTTGACCGGTGATGCCGGGGAGGCCGCCCGAATTGAGTGGGAGTTCGGAGCGACCGTCGATCGCGCCTCGCCGATGGTGGCACTGCTTTCGCAGCTAGTCGGTCTTAACGATGCAGCGCTCGACCAACTCTTCACAGACGCAAGCACGCGCTGATCGACGCATCTCCAACGCACAACCCGCTTCGGCGGGTTTTCTTCTTTCTGGAGCATCAATTGCCACCACCGGAACCGGCCGCCAGCGCCGTCCATGCTGTCGCCGTCGCGCTGTCAGCTCTCACGATGTCGCTGCTCGGCGTCGACTACTACTCGCTGGTCTGGGGCATGGTGGGGGCGCATCTCGCGCTCTTCCACGCCCAGGAGACCATGGGGCGCGTGCGCTCCGTCATCTACATCGCGCTGTCGACCCTGGTCGGCGCCGCGGTGGGCACTGGCACCCTGTCGTTCTTCTCGAGCGAATCGCGCGCGCTGCTGATCGTCGTCAGCATGGTCGGCGGCTTTGGCGCTCAGAAGATCGTCACGGCACTGCTCAGTGCTGGGCTGGCTCGAATCGAGAAAACGGGAGGTGGGTCATGAACTCGCTCGCTCATTACCTGGCGATCGCGGGGTGCTTCGTCGTGATCGTCGCGTGCTCCTGCCGCATCGATCAGATGCGCAGCGGCCGCAACCGCTGGATCTGGTTCTTCGTCTATGCGCTGTTCGCCATGTACGCGTTCAGCACCGGCTTGCTGCTGCTGCGCGGCGCGCGCCTTGACTGGAAAGACGCCGCTGGCATCAGCGCCGTCCTGCTGCTGGTCTTGGCCACCTGGCAGCAATGGCGCCACGGACCACCACCTGAAACCACACGCGACCTGGTCGAGCTACCGGAGTTAGACGAATGAACCTCACCAAGCATTTCACCATCGAAGAGTTCACCGCGAGCGAGACGGCCACGCGCCGCGGCATCGACAACACTCTGCCGGCCGCGCTGCAGCAGACGGCCGTCGACACCTGCGAGATGATGGAACGCATCCGCACCCAGCTCGCGCGTCTGGCCGGCCGCGAGATCGCGATCGTCGTCACCAGCGGCTTCCGCTCGCCGGCGTTGAACACGGCGGTCGGCAGCGCGCCAGGCAGCGACCATCCGCGTGCGATGGCCGTCGACTTCAAGGCGCCGGCGTTCGGCACGCCCTTCGAAGTCGCCAGCGCCCTCGCGCCCTTGGTCAGCGAGATCGGCATCGGCCAGCTCATCCACGAGTTCGGCAGCTGGGTGCACGTCAGCACGCGCCGGCCCAACAAGGATGTAAATCGGATCATCACCATCAGCGCGCGCGGCACCGTGGTTGGGGTGCAGCGCGTATGAACGCCTGGTTAGTACTGGCGGTGGTCTTGGCCGTCGGCGGCGCCGGTGGCGGTGGCGTGATCTACGGAATCGGCCTAGGGGTGGATCGCGCTGCCGCCCGCCAGGCGCGAGACGACCAGGTGACGCAGCAGACCCGCGATGCGGCAGAGCAAGGGGCGGCAATTGCCATAGCGAAGCTCAAGCCCGTGAACAAGACCATCGTGCAGCGCGCGGAGAAAGAGATCCATGAAAACACTATCTACCGCGATTGCCGTGTGCCTGTTATCGGGATGCAGCTTGCCAACGAGGCAATCACCGGCGCCAAGCCCGAACCCCCTGGTGATCGCAAGCTGCCCGGCCCCAGTACCGCTCAGTGATGATTCGATGGGTGCCTTGCTGGCGAAAGTGATTGAGCAGGGAAACACGTATCGCGAATGCCGCGGCGCTGCCCTGTCGACGTTCGCGCCGCCTGCCGATCCATGACGAGTCTCTGCCCTGGGTACACTCCGGGCCGAGATGCCGAACCCAGGCCCATGAGGGAGGAAAGATCACTAATGACCGTTGACCCGCTGGCCCCTGCACTACCGAGGGCCGCCTTCGCTTTGGGCGGACTCCTTGGGGCCGTGATCTTCCTGATCCTATGGGGCGTCACGCCCCTCAACCCCACGGCGCTAGGATGGATGGTCAATCCCTACGCTGGGGACTTCAGCTTCTCTGCCATTGCGGCGCTAGCCTTTCAACGCGAGAGTTGGGATTTCCCGCTCGGCGTCATCAACGGCTTGGTCTATCCAGCGCAGACCTCGGTGGTGTTCGCGGACAGTATCCCGATCTTCGCCTTACTAGCCAAGGCCCTGGCAAAGGTCACCGGCGGGACCATTCATTACTTTGGGCTGTGGGGATTCGTCTGCACCGTCCTCCAGGGCGCTCTCGCGGCGGCGATTCTTTTTCGACATTGCCGCAGTGTCCTCTTGTCGGTGATTGGCTCGCTGTTTCTGCTGTTCGCTCCGTTCTTCATTGGACGCATGTTCACCCATGTCTCCATGGCTGGGCAGTGGCTGATCCTGCTGCCGATGTTCTTCATCGCCTATCGGGATCATCCGTGGGTCACTCGGCACGAGATCATCCTGTGGACTGCGACGGCAGCAGCCAGCGTCGGCGTGCTCGCCTACTTCTTGCCCATGGTGATGGGTCTACTCGTGCTTTATTTCTGGCTGCGCGCGGAGGTTTTGGGACGCCATGCGATTACCAGAATGGCCATCACCTTAGTAATGGCCACCATCGCATCCTTGTTCACGCTGTGGCTGGCGGGTGGAATGCTGCCTGGCATGACCACCGGCGGCGCCGGCTATGGCGAAATCCCACTCAACATTGCGGCATTCATGAACCCGGCCGGGATCACCAAGTTCCTGCCGAGTTTTGCCATTGGAGCGAGCGAACAGTACAGCCAGGAGAGCTTCCAATGGGTGGGGGCCGGTGTTGCCGTAGGCCTCCTCATCGTCGTCATTCAAAGAGCTGCTACCGGTCGCTTGGTCCCGAGATATCGTCTGACACGCGCGCTGCCTTACGTCGCGGTCAGCGTCGCTCTCATCATGTTCGCGGCTACCAACACCATACGCTTCGGCGACTCCGTCATTGTTTCCTACCCTCTGCCGGACATCGTACTGAAAGCGTTCTCGACGTTCCGGTCTTCAGCTCGTATCGGCTGGGTAGTCTGGTACCTGATCGTCTTTGCGATCATTGGTGCCCTTGCCAGCCTTCCTGCACCGCGCGCGATGCGCGCGGTGCTGCTGGTCGGGCTCTTCGTCCTGCAGCTCTGGGATGCCGAGGCCTTTAAAGCAGCTATTCGAAACACGAATGCCGCGCCGACCGCGGAGCGGCTCGCAAGTCCGTTCTGGCGTGACATTGGGCATGCAGGAAAGCATCTCTACATCCTGCCTTTCTGGGGGGTGGCGGGTCCTGAGGAGCGCGCGCAGATCTCGCGTGAAGCCGTTAGCCACGGAGTAACCACGAACGTCTACTGGCTCGGGCGGTATCCGATGGATGCGATCAATGCGACCTTCAATCAGAAATTGGCAGCGTTGCAGCAGGGCGTGCTCGAAACCGATGACATCCTGCTGTTCAATCACTTGCCGTACCTCGCGCACATCAAGCTCCCGCCTACCTCGCAGGCTTATCTGGTCGACGACTTGCTAGTAATCGCGAAGGCCGGCCTCGAGGCCCCTGCAACGGGCATCCAACGGGTAACGGTGCAGACGATTGAACTGAGCAAGTACCTACAGCATCTATCGAGTCTCCGCGACCCTTCCCTCATCGTCATTGGCGGTCGCGACGCTCCGGCTGATGCACGGATAGATGCAGAAACAGCGGCAGCCTTGACTGATCTCGGGCTGACCCGCTTGGCCGACGCATCCGGCAGATTCGCCTACGCCGCTGTCGTCGGTGATGGAAAGGTCTTGGCCGAGATCATGGACAACAAGCCAGTCTCGATCAGCGCTGATTTCGCAGCGTCGCCGCCGGTCGGCGCCGAGCTTGCATTCAGCCCAGGCAGTGGCTCGACGCCGTCAATGAAAGTGGGCGCGAGCAACGTACTGAGCGCGGTGTTCGGTCTGAACATCGCAGTCTTCGATTTGGAGAAGCGGATAGTCAAAGAGAGAGCGGCTTTCGGAGGCTACTCGCGCGAGCCCGGCGTGGTGATAACGATAAATTGACTTCGGCATCGCTTGGGCACCGAGGATGGCGCCCGTGTAACGCACATCCTCTCCGTGTCAGTCGCTTTCCTCCTCGACTCCCGACGTTTCGCCGCTGGGGCTCGTTTTGTGTTTGTGGGCGCTCATTCGTCGGCCTGCTGCAGGTATCTCTCTGCCCAATCCTTGGCGTTGTCCGCGCGCCAGCCGGCGTCGCCCACCTGGTCGTCGAAGGGGCGGGTCTCTGGGATGCAGTACCAGCTCTGCCGGAAGTAGTCGGCCTTGATGTTCTTGATTCCGCGCGACGTCGGGATCACCTCGGTGCCGGTGATCAGCAGGCCGTCGCGCTGGATGGTGACCAGTCGAGCCTGGTCAAGCACGGGGGCGACATAGCGCGCTCCGTCGGCGCCGATCAGGGTCGCCTTCATCACGTGCCATTGCGGCGACTTTCCGATTAGCCGCAGCTGGAAGCGCAGCTCACCGCGCCTGGGCACTCGGCGAACGACGTCGGCGGGGAGCTTCTCACCCTTGCGGCGGAGCAGGAAAATAGTGCAATACACTGTGAAAGCATACAGTACTCTCGATGCTCCAACAGTATAGGTTTCAGTGTAGGTTCGACCGACGACTCAGAATCTTCACTGGAGAAAACGGTGCGCCATCATGGGCGTGTGGCCCGCGAAGTCCTCGGGTTTTTTCTCGGGCGTCTCGGACTTTCCCTTGTCGGTCAGCATCTTTTCCTGTTTCTCCATCGA
>LNAP01003179.1_pt1 | contig 24910 bp, 28 predicted proteins | sample 602601 | NCBI WGS metagenome assembly LNAP01 (sample SAMN02440304, study PRJNA202911) | soil metagenome | biome: Subtropical and temperate rainforests or woodlands; isolation source: soil samples (1 kg each in a 20% v/v slurry with milli Q water) were... ...
GGGACTGGCGGCGGCCGGCGGCGGCAGCGGGGGCGGAGGCAGGGGCGACATCGTCGTGCAGTACAGCCCGACCCTCCAGGCGAGCGGGTCCGGCCCGGAAGCCGTGGCGTCATTTGAGCGTCAGCTCCGCGACCACGCTGACGTGCTGGCGCGGATGGTCGATGAGGCCGTGCGCCGCCGCGATCGCTTGTCTTACTCAAACTAGGAGGGGGCCATGTTCGCTTATCTAGGAAATATCGCCTTCGGCGTCTCGCCCCTGACGGGGCCGACCGCCTTTGACGAGACCTATGGCAACACGTTCGCTCGCCATGATGTCATCCGAGGCAAGCCGGTGCTCCAGCTCATTGGCGAGGAGCTAGACACCAAGAATGTCGTGTTCTTCTTCGACGAGACGTTCTGCAATCCCGGTGTGGAATGGCTGAAGCTGTGGAGTGCCTATAAGACCAAGGCCGCGCTGCCATTGGTCGCCGGCGTCAGCTTTGACGGCAAACATTTCGTGGTGGAGACGCTGGAGCGGGGCATCCAGAAGACGTCGCGTTCGGGCCGAAAGATCGTGCGCCTGGAGGCGACCATGTCGCTGATCGAGTCGCCGGTTCCCGATCTGCTCACCGCAGCGCTGTCGGCCGCGTCGTCGATCGCGCGGGGCCTCGGTAGTGCATCGACCAAGCCGGACGCCCAACGATGAGCGATTATCTCATTCACCCGACCAAGGACGGCGATCGGTGGGACCTGCTGGCGCATAGCTATTATGGCGACGTGTCTTTGCAGGGTGAGCTGATCAAGGCCAACCGTCACCTGTTCTTCGACACCATGAAGGTGCCTGCGATCCTGTCGGCCGGGCTGAAGCTCAACATTCCCATTCGCGAGCGGAAGACGACGGTTGCGCCCGCCCAGCTCCCGCCCTGGAAGCGGTGACCGTATGCGCGAGCCCTCATTCAAACTCGACTATGACGGGCGCGACATCACCGCCGAGCTGGCTATGTGGCCAACCGAGATCACCTACACCGATCGCCATCATGGCGAGGCCGACGAGGTGACGGTGCGGGTGCACAACACGACCGGCCAATGGCTGGCCGAATGGGAGCCTGCGGCTGGCGACAAATTCAAGCTGATGTACGGCTACGTGGGCCAGGAGGTTCCAGCCGGTGAGTTCACCGTCGACGAGACCGGGGCGGACGGGGATTCGGGTGGCGACACCGTCGACTTCAAGGGCCTGTCGGCACCCAAGACCGAGGCGCTAAGGACCGGGAAGCACAAATCCTTTGAGAAGCAGAGCCTTTCCGAGATCGTCAACAAGGTCGCCGGAGAACATGGCTTTTCGGTCGAGGGCGAGATCGAGGATTTGTCCTTCGATCGCATCACCCAGAACGGCGAGCGGGATCTAGCTTTTCTTAAGCGCCTGGCTGACGACTACGGCCACTTCTTCACGGTGAAGGGCCAGCAGCTCGTCTTCACCTCGCGCAACGCCATGCGCTCGGCCGACCCAGTGCGGATCGTTGATCGCCTGACGGATTTCATGCAGGACCTGAAGTCGTACAGCCTGCGCAATTCCGACCATGTGGCGTCGAAGAAAGCCGAGGTACGTTACCTACACCCCCAGCGTAAGAAGCTGGTGTCGGGCGACGCTTCCTCGGCCGAGGACATCGGCCTGATGACGAATTCGGGCGACGTCATCAAGCTGGACATCCGAGTCGAGAATGAGGAGCAGGCGGAGCGCCTGGCAAAATCCCGGCTGGATAAGAAGAACTCGCCGAAATATTCCGGCTCGCTCGATTTGGTGGGCGATCCCACGCTGTGTGCTGGCCAGGTAATCGAGCTGACCTCCTTCGGCAACAAATCCGGCAAGTATCTCATCACGTCGTCGAAGCACGCCATGCTGCGCAGCGGCTATGTCACCTCGGTCGAGATCGAGGGATTGACCGACAAGCAGGCTAGCGATGGCAAGGCTGCGAGCGCGTCGGCAAAGACCGTAAAGAGTGGCAATTCAGCAGCATCGGCGGCGACCTCTGGCGGGCAGAGCGTCGGCGTCATGGGCGGCGATGGCGTGATCCGGCCGGAGTGACAGCATGAGCTACCGAAGGGGCATCGTTACCGAGGTTGATGGCGGCAAGGGGTTAGCCCGCGTCGAATTCCAGGACCGCGATGGCGTCGTGAGCTGGTGGCTGAACGTCAACCAGGGGCACGCATCCGCCGATAAGAGCCGCATCTATTCCATGCCCGATGTCGGCGCCCAGGTGAATTGCCTGGTCGACGATCGCGCGGAAGAGGGCACCATCCTCGGCTCGTTTTATTCCGACGAGGACCGGCCGCCGGTCGAGGACGTTAAGCAGATGCATGCCGCGCTGGAAGGCGGGCTCGTGTTCAATTACGACCGAGGAACCGGCAAGCTCTCGATCGAGGCGCCGGGCGGCATTGAATTGACGGCCGGCGGGTCCACCGTGTTGATTGAGCCTGGCGAGGTGGAAATAAAAGCTCCAACCAAAGTGACCGGCACGGCGCTATCCCATAATGGGAAGAACGTTGGTGCCGATCATAAGCACACCGAGGTGTTGACGGGTCCAGCAACCACCGGCCCGCCGGCTTAGTTAGCGGACCTATTGCGTCCAATCCCCGCGACCGCAATCCTGACACTCGATCATATAATAGATGTCATCCTCCATTTGAGCCGAGCTTCGCTTCAGGTTGGCTGAGGCGCACGCTGGACATACGATCCAATCGAAATGATCTCGCGCATCGGTATTGTCTCGCGCCAGCTGAAGCAGCCTAAGCTGTAGCCGTTGGGCAATTTCGACATCGCGATGTTCACCGAATAGGACTTGGATCACTGTCTCCAAAGTGTTGCCCTGGGGGGTGCCGGGAGCGAGATTGAGCCCGCGATAATCAGCCACCATCGCGGGCAGCGGCGTTTCGTCGATCATGAGCGGTATAATGCGAAGATGCTGCTGGTCCATTCTTCGCCGGACGAACGCTTGTGCCTCTGCACCTACCCAGTTCGAAGACTGTGCAGCCGCAGACCATATTAGGATAAAGACGTCAGACTCGGCTATTCCTGTTTGGATGCCTCCAACCAGGGGAGCGCCGAGGGGAATGCTCCATTCATCGAAAAATATGCTCGCTCCTTCTGCCGCGAGCAGCATCGCAAGAGTTCTCGCCGTGTCTTTATCTGCGGCGTTGTGACTTAGAAAAACGTGCATTTCTCGGCGCTCTGGCTCATTTCCCGCAGTGTGGAATAACGTCGGTGATTATCACGCCCCACGGACCTGTTCTCGGCTCCAGTAAGAGCACCCGCGTTGGTGCGTACAAGTGCTACCAGTGCCGCAAGCCGTTCACCGTGAAAATCGGCACTGTCTTCGAGGACAGCAAGGTCGCGATGCATATTTGGCTTCAGGCGATGTACCTGATCGCCGGCAGCAAGAAGGGCATCAGCAGCAACCAGCTTCACCGGACCCTCGGCGTGACCCTCAAGACAGCTTGGTTCATGTCGCATCGCATCCGTGAGGCCATGCGCTCGGATGATACCGGGATGTTCGGCGGCAATGGCGGCGCGGTTGAAGTCGACGAGACTTTCATCGGCCAGATCAAGGGCGTTGAGAAGCGCCGCGCCTTCCATCACAAGATGAGGACTTAGGCTGCTGTTGTATTGTCAGGAGCAGCCGGTTTCGGACGCATCTTAAGGACGATTGCATCGGTAATTGCCTCCGTGCGTACGTGGTCGCGGTCCAAGTTGTCGCCCGTAACTTCCACCACGATGTCTGCGGCCTTCTTGAAAAGGTCTTCTGCAAGAGCCGCGTCCCATAGGATATCCAGCATTGCCTGTGAGCGCTGTTCGATCGCCTTCGAATTTCGATGCGGCGCCGGCGCGGGGTCGATGAGCATATGAGCGATTAGCAGAAGGTGGTAACGAGCGGACTTGAATGAGGGGGCAATTGCCTTGCTTTTGAATAGAGTTTCGAGGGCAAACGACGAATAAGCGGCATAGTAATATGCAAGCTGTTTATCCCCTTTAGCAAAAATCGTGTTGCCAATCTCGTCACGGATAGAACGGTAGCTGCGAGTAGCTGCGTGAGGAACTTCCCGAAATATGGATGCATAGCTCCGAAGAATCGTCGGAGTGTCAATTACGCGAAGTTTCGGCTCGGATCCTCGGTCATGTTGACCGTCCCGGCGTTCGTAGTAAAGCCTTTGATCTTCCTCAAATGTTTTAAAAAACATCTCCAGACTGCGAGCAAATTCCTTACTTGATGCAAATTGATCCGGCTTAATATCGGTCTGCCTATTGGTCGCCACCGTAATGAGTTCTTTGACTCCATCATCCTCGGTGTGGATGAGACGAAGAGGAACCTGAACAGTGTCGTCTATTACATCGCGCTGCTCAAAGAGAACATTACTAGACTGGCAACCGTTCACGATTTGATAGTCTGTGATTGTAAAAACGTCACCGACACGCGTTAAGCCACGAGTGATGATGGTGATGCCGTTGTTCATCAAAATGAACTTCGACCTATTGTCCGACAGGAGGGTGTCTCTAATCTCGGAATTAACGGCCTTATATCCTTGCCAATCTCTGATATTGTCTTCGAATATGCTAGTCAGCATTTCGGATCCACTATCGTCAGTCAGGAGTTTTTTGAATTCGCTAAAAGGCAAATAGCCGATGGCCGACTGAATTACGCCGTCTGTCGCAGGAATTTCAGCTCGCCGGTCAAACAGGAATTGCCGTGAAATTGGCGCCTTCGTTTTTCGATAAATGGCGTGGAGCTCCGAGGCGCCTACACATGCCACTTCGACGTGCTCGAAAATGGAAAGCGCAAGTATATCCTGCCTGACGCCCTCGCGACGGCCAACTAGGTGGTCCTCATTGGTCCATTGCCCCGTCGTCACGTAATACACATGGCAGCGAGCGGGCCTCAGGATATGCGCGAACTCCCCCAGGATAACGTCTGTGATCTCGGCTAGGCTTGTAACATCCGCCCCTCGTGGCAGCTTGGGCTGCTTGCTGAAAAAATCGACGATACCGAAGCCGAAGTTGCCCAATTTGGAGCCATCAAAGCTCGGGCTTCGCTCCGATTGGACAAAGATGAACACAGGTTCAAGATAGTCGTTCTGCTCAGCGATTTCCCGAACGCGATCCACATCTGTCACGAGGACATTGTTCAAGGTGATCGCAATAGCGTCTATGCCAGTGTCACCCCCGCCGCCCAAAACAACGTCGTCGGTCAGAAAGGATCGGCTGTAGTGCCGGCGGATGACCGAAAAAGCCGTGAAGTGCTCAAACCGCTTTGATTCATCAAGTGCTTCAATGCCGTTCTCTTTCGAGAACCCCGCCATTAGCGACTCTGTGACCCTGTCCAAGAGACCACTCCCAATGGCCCGCGCCAGACAAGAACGATCCGGCTGAAAGCTATAGGCGTTCATAGCTCAGGGCCTCCATTTCGGGAAGCGGGTACGCGATGAATAATGACGCCATTTTTTACGGCTTGATTTTGATCCTACGTGTCGGGCGCGAAATTGAATAGCGGATAGAGACCCGCCCTTTTGACGAACTCGGGGAGCGTCGTCGGTTGGGAAGTCTTCCCGTCATAGGATTGCGCGCGCGCGATTAGCGTCGTGGCATGCTGGACCGCTCGACCATCCGCCATATCCACTGGCAGCTCGCCGCCGGACAAACCGTCCCGACCGGAGGCGGCATCGTCACGGGTTATGACGATATCGAGCAGGAAATGCGCACCATCGTCCTGACGCCGATCGGGAGCGTGCCATGTAACCCCACCAAGGGCTGCGATCTGCTTGCCTATATCGATCGACCGCCGGCGGAAGCGCTGCCCCTGATCTGCCGCGATATCTGGCTTGCCATCGCGACGTGGGTGAGCCGGATCGAGGTTCAGCCGGTAGAGGCGCGCCAGATCGGGTTCGCCCATTTCGGCATCTCGGTGCCCTGGCGCGTCAAGGGCGACATTGCCGCCGAAATCCGCCAGACCGAAATGGAACTGCTGCTGCGCGACGGTCAGCTCAAGGCGGAGCTGGTATGAGCCTCTCCCCCAATCGCGTTTACACGCTGGCCCAGCTTATCGAAGCCGGGGAGCCGCAGTTTTTCAGCGCGGACCCCCTCTATTACAAGGGGCGGCTGATCAAGCATTTCGAGGCGCAGCCCCACGGCCGGACCCTGTATGAGGGCCAGGTCGAAATGTACATGATCGAGGTCATGGCCTACGCGCTGCAAATCCGTGGTGCGGAAAACCAGTTCGCCGTGATCCAGCGCCTGCTGCCCTTCGCGCGCGGCCGCTACCTGGACCTTCTCGCCACACGGCTCAACACCTATAGGCTTGCGGCCTCTCAGGCGCAGATGACGGTGCGTTTCGCGCTGGTCGCGCCGCGCCCCGCGACGACGATCATCCGGGCCGGCACGCGCGTCAGAGCCGAGGGCGTCGCCGGCGTGTTTCTGACGGTTGGCGATCTGCTGATTGCGCCCGGCATGATCGTTGGCGACGGGCTCGTGACAGCTACAACAGCCGGCCTCGCCGGCAACGGGGTTCTGCCTGGCGCGCTGCTGACCATCCTCGACCCCGTTGCCGGCGTGGAGTCGGCCGCCGCGCTGACGCTGTCGGACGGCGGTGCCGATGAGGAAAAGGACGATCCGTTGCGCGCCCGCGCGGCCGAGGCATGGGAGCGCATCTCGCGGGGCGGTCCTCGGCAGGGCTATCGACAGCTCGCCCTGGACGCGCATCCCGCCATCATCGACGTGGCGGTCATCCGGCCGCAGCCATGCGATATCGATATCTATGTGCTGACGGAAACCCTGCCGCTACCGGCCGCCGTTGCCGAGGCAGTCATGGCGGCATGCGACCCGATGACAGGCCGGCCGGAGGGTGATGAAGTCACAGTGTACGGCGCCACCGCCGTGCCCTACGCGCCGACGTTGCGCCTCTGGGTCGATGGCGATGCCGAGAACATCACCGCCCAGGCCGAAGGCACCGCGCGCGGTGTTTTTGAAGCCTGGCGCCGCACCCTTGGACCGCGCGTTGCGACAGCGGCCGTCACTTCACCGGTCAAGCGCATTGCCGGCGTCGTCGAGGCTGAAATCGACGGCTTTTCCTATGAGGCCTTGGCTCCCAGCGAATTCGCCGTGCTCACCTCGCTCGCCCTCGATGTCAACGAGGTCGAGGGCGAGTGATGGCCGCGCGCGCCTCCATCCTCGACTTGATCCCGCCTCCGCTGAAGGGCGACGCCCGCGTGCGGGCGCTGCTGGCGGCATTCGAGGCGGCGCTCGACGAGCAGGATGCGCCGGACCTGATGATGCTCGCCTCCGACGACGTGCGCGAGGAGGTGCTGCCGTATCTCGGCTACGAGCACTCGCTCGACGAGTTTGTTGGGCCGGGCCTGCCGCCGCCCGTGATCCGCCAGATGATCGCCAAGGCGTGGAACCTGCATGAGCCGAAGGGTTACGGCGAAGGCGTCGTCGGCGGCATCGAGATGCTCGGCTATCTCGCCACACTCATCCAGTGGTGGGAAGAGAGCCCGCAGGCAGTGCGCGGAACCCATCGCATTGAGGTGCCGGTCGACAAGCCGCTGTGGCCTGATCGGCCGCTGTCGGGCGCGGAAGAGACGCGCGCGATCTGGCGGATGATCCACGCCATGCAGCGCTGGAGCCAGGACCACGCCCTGCGGATCATTTCCGAGGCCGAGGTAGCCCGCCCGATCGGCGTCGGCGTGCTGACAGGCGCTGTCGTTCAGATCGAGCCGTTCGAGCCCGGCGTGCCGGAAATCCCGGCGCCGCTCTATGCCGGCGTCGGCATCGTCATCGGCCAGTTCATGCAGATTGAAATTCAGGGAGGGGTGGCATGAGCCAGCTTTATTACGGCCTGGTCACCGATGTCGGCCTGGCCAAGCTCGCCGCGTCGGCTGCCGGCGGCCCGTCGCTCACTCTTTCGACGATGGCCTTCGGTGACGGCGGCGGGGTCGAGACGGCGCCGACCAAGGCCGCCATGGAGCTGGTGAATGAGCGCTACCGGGCGCCGGTGGTCGAGAAATATCCGCACCCGACCAACGCGAGCATTCTTTATGTCGAAGGCGTCATTCCGCCCGGCGTCGGCGGCTGGACGCTGCGCGAGGCCGGCATTTACGACGCGGATGGCGATCTCATCGTCATCGCCAAACCGCCGACGATGAATGTCGCCCTGATTTCGGAAGGCGCCTCGACCGAAGGCGTCGTGCGCCTGCCGATCGTGTTCGACAGCTTGGCGTCCGTCGAGTTGCTGATCGACCCGACCGTGCTGCTGGCCACCCAGGGATGGGTGTTGGAGCGGGTGCTAACGAGGCCGTTCATCACGGTCGATAGCGTCACGACCGTGGCGCCCCCTGGGGCGCCGGCTGCGCATTCGCTCTATCTGGTGCCGGAGAGCGCCACCGGCGTTTGGGCGGGCCAGACGCACAAGCTGGCCTATTACCTCGGCGGCTGGCGCTATTACGTTGCTCCTAGGGCCAAGATCATCGCCGCTAGTGACAGCGGCAAATCGTACCGCCGGACGGCGGATGGCTGGGAGGAATTGTGGGTCGAGGCTGAGGTCAAGAAGGCCATCGAGAACGCCGGGATCACGGCTGAGCCCGGTTCTGGAACACGATTGGCCGAAGCCCTGTCCCGGACGGCATCCGGCGGCGTGTTCTATACCGACAATGGCGCGACCAATGCCGTGCGTCTGCAGCAGATTGGCTCGTTTAAGCAGCCGCAGGCTTACTTTGATGGGCAGGAGGTAAATTTCTATCCGGCCGCAGCCAACACGAGTGCCGCGAATATTCGGGTTGGAACTGTGCTCCCCGTTGTGCCGCTCGTCGAGCATGATGGCACTCCGCTGACCGTCGATCGCCTCGGAACAAAGCTGATCTCCGCGCGGTATCACGCAGGGTCCGCATCGTTCCGAATCCAGCCGTGGGCGCTCGCCGCAAACCCGCCCTATATGCTCGGCGATGTGCTGTCGGGATATTCGATCCCCTACAACACCGCGACCAAGCTGCAATACACCATCGTGCGCAACACGATGGGCGGCACTTGGGCGAACAACGTGTTCACCGCCCCCCGCCGTGGCACCTATCTCTTTCTCTACCGGGCTTCGCTCAGCGCTCCGAACGGTACGGTTATAACCGCCTTTGCCAGCGCAATTGACGCCACAGGTGCGCCGACCTCGCCCTACGGGGCGTTGGCTGGGCTCTGGACTTACACCGGGTATGGCAACGCCCAGTACAGCCAAGGCCTCTCTTTCTCCGGATCGGCAACGATCGAACTCGCCGCCGGAGAAAGCGTGTTTGTCACAGGGCAGTTCTCAGACTCCATCGGGTCAGGCTCTCGCACCATCAGCAACGGCAAGATCGCCATTATCCAACTCTGATCGGGGATGAGCATGCAGACCTATGAATTGACGGCCGACGAGGTTTCCAGCCTTGCCGTGTCGGCGCCGCCGGTAGCGTGGGCCCGCGTCCGGTTCGACGACGGCGTGTTGAGCGTGCCCGATGATGTGGTGGACGCGCTCGGGCTGGCCGACCCCGCCACACTACTGGAGGCCCGGCGCTCCGCCTTGCGTTCGGCGCTGGCGAACAAGCGCTGGCAGGTCGAGACCGGCGGCGTCTCGGTCGGCGGTGTTCCGGTCCGAAGCGATTATACCAGCCAGTCGAAGATCGCCGGCGCGGTTAGCCTGTTCGGGGCCGATCCGACGATGACGATCATCGATTTCGAGGCGCAGCCCGGCGTGTGGGTGGAGATCGATGCGGCAACAATGTCCGCCATCGGCATAGCGGTCGGCCGGCATGTGCAGGCGTGTTTTAGTCGAGCCAAGGTATTGAGCGCCGAGATCGTGGCGGCGCTGGATGCCGCCACCCTCGACACCATCGACATTAACGCCGGTTGGCCGGAAATAGGGGTTTGACCATGGCTGATCGAGGCTACACCCGCGCGCCGAGCGATCCCGGCACGGTGCACACCAAGCTGTTGCCGGTGGCGGCCTGGCCAGCCGGGGACAGGATTCTGCTTGTGCGTAGCACCGGCCCGGCGGTGGCGCCGCGCTGGGCCTACCTCATGTTCGAAACGGCCGGCACCGTGCTCATCGAGGATGAGGGCGGCGTGGTGCTGCCCTACACTCGCGCCGCTGGCGCGGTCCTGCCGTTCTCGGGCGTCGCGATCGTCAAGACGGCAGCGGCGGCCTATGCCGGGGCGCCGACTGAAACCAGCGCCACCGTCGTTCTGTACGGTCACGGCTGACATGATCGGCGCGCGCCTAGGCCCGTTCAACCCGTCCTTGTTCGGCCGCGCCGCGCCCCCGCTGGACGGCGTTCCCGGCCTGTTCGCCGCCTCCGGGTTGCGGCGGCTGGTTTCCTCTTACACCGGACCTCTGGTGCGGCTGCGGCGCTCCAGCGACAATGCCGAGAGCGACTTTTCCGCCGGCCCCGGCGCGTGGCTGGACGAAGCTGCGGTGCTGGCCTGGTGCGGCGGCGCTTCCGCCTATGCCCGCACGCAGTATGGCCAGGCGGGCGGGCTCGATCTTGTCATGATAACGGCGGCGGCGCAGCCGCGCCTCGTCAATGCCGGTGTGATGGAGACGATGGGTGGTCGGCCGGCACTGCGGTTCTTGGGCGCGCAATGGCTTGCCGGCAGCTTCGTCGAGGCCGATTTCACCAGCCGGGTAGGCGTTTCCATAGGATCAATTGTGGTCGGCCAGCTCGACGCGGGAGCGGCAATCAGCGACGCGACCTATTGGGCAACCTCCACGGCGGGTGGCCTCTACAGGACGAGGGTGCAGCGCAACATCGCATCGGCAGTGGCCGGGGATACCACCTTCGTCAGTGGCGGCGCAGTCATCGCCTCGACAGGGCCGTATCCGGTCACAGAGACCGGGCCACACATGCTTGAGCATTATCTCTCAGCGACGAGGCGCGCGGCGCGCCGTGATGGGGTTGCAATGCCCGAGCGAAGTGGCGTGAACGCGGCGCCTAACACGAACGCACTTCGTCTGGTGGTGGGGCGGGCAACAAATGGTGGCGCCACCGACACCAATTTCTTCCTTGGGTGGCTTAGTGAGTTGGTGGTGATGGGCAATTGCAGCGATGCAGATGTTGCCGCCACGGGCGCCGCGTTGCGGCCGGCATGGGGGTTGTGATGGCGTACCTGATCTTGTCCAGCCTAGCCGCAGCCGAGGCCCGCTCAGCGGCCGCATGGGCCGCGCTGGGGCCGCCCAGTTCATCTGGCACCACGATGCTGTGGTCGGTTCGACCGCACCCCTCCAGCGGGGTGGCGGCGCTGATCGTGCCGCCGATGCCGTTGGCCGCCGGCATCGACCTGCCGCAGACCGATTACGAGGTTCTGCTGACGACGGCCGAGCGCGCGGTGTTGGTCGACGAACTCGGCGAGGATTGGAGAGCGGAGGACATTTGATCGGTGGCGAGGTCCGGGTTTCCCCGGCGCGGGACGTACTTGGCAGAACAGACCCGCGAGCGATGCACTCACATGACCGCCACCCCGCCCCGTGCTCTGGTGAGCCCGGCGGAGGTGCCTGAATCGGGCATGCAAGGCAATGGAGAATGTGAGATGCGGCTGCGGAGCTTTGCTGTTCCGTGCCGCCGCCGGCGCGGTTGCCGGCAAGCTGGAAATCAAGTGCCGCCGGTGCGGCACAATGAATTCGATGAGGCCGACCGAGCCCCAACCAGAGCGCCGCGAGCGTCAGTCCCCAGGAGACGACGCATGCGGTTCCGCCGCGAAACGATAGGCAACGCCACCCTCTACCTCGGCGACGCGCTGGAGATATTGACGACCCTCGACAAGCACCAGTTCGCCGGCGTGTTCTGCGACCCGCCCTATTCGAGTGGCGGCACCACGGCCCGCGACCGCATGCGGCTCACCAGCGCCAAGTACCAGGGCAGCGAGCATCGTCACCTCTACCCGGAGTTCGCCGGCGACACGCGCGACCAGCGGGCTTTCCTTGCATGGTCGACGCTCTGGATGGCTCGGGCACGTGAGTTGACGGTTCCCGGCGGCATCTGTGCCGCCTTCACCGACTGGCGGCAACTGCCGGTGACGACGGACGCGCTGCAGTGTGCGGGCTGGATATGGCGAGGCCTGGTGCCCTGGGACAAAACCGAGAGCAGCCGGCCGCAGAGGGGGCGATATCGCATCCAGGCGGAGTATGTCGCATGGGGAAGCAATGGCGCGCGGCCGCTGGCAGGCCCGGTCGCGCCGGGTGTGTTCCGCATGGCCGTGCCGCACCAGAAGCACCACATCGCCGGGAAGCCGGTGCCGTTGATGGAGGGGCTGATCAGCATCGTCGACGGGCCGGTGCTGGACCCGTTCATGGGGTCGGGAACGGTGGGGCTGGCGTGCCTGGCGCGCGGGTTGCCCTACGTCGGCATCGAGGTCGAGGAATCGTACTTCGAGATCGCTTGCCGGCGCCTCGCCGAGGCGCGGCGCGGTACTATCTAGCCGTGATAGGCATGAGGGAGATGCATCATGGTTCTTCGCCTCAGCAGGCGGCGGGACGTCGAGTTCGAGAGCTACTCTGTGAGGAGCGGCGAGACGCACATAGGCGTCATCACCCGCCACGCACTGCACGGCCAGCGGGTCTGGTGGAGCTGGTCGATCGGCACGGTCCATGTGCCCGGAGACGGACAGGGAACACCGACCGGCTCGGCCGACACACGGGAGGCGGCGATGGAGGGCTTTGCCGCCCGCTGGCGGTTGTGGCTCAAGGCGGCCGATCTTAGCGAAAACACCCCCCTCATCAGTACCGAACCCGACGAAGTTTAGCAGGCGCTGTACTGCCAAAGCTGCCGGCAATCACTGCCAAAGGCGCCGGCGCGCTACACACGGTCCATCGTGTCCATCGGCGCCCACGCCGCGCCGGCCCAGCCATAGGAGCTGTCGCGGGCGATATCGGTGCCGGAATAGAAATACAACCTGTCCTTGAAGCGATCGCGGCGAACCTCGTCCGCCAGTGCCGACGAGCCCAGGCACGCCGCAAGCGACGTGACCGCGAGAAAGCCTTTCTCCGCAGGCCGTCGCTGGCGAACCATCGGCGGGCTCGATTGCGCTGGATGGGTATTGGGTAACCAATTCGATCACATGCGTTCGGTTGTACTCAATCAATCCAGAATTGCAGATCGAAACTGATTCGCGCAATGTCGAGATTTATTTGCGAGTGACGCGGGCTTATCCCATGAAAACGTCAGATCGGCGGGGCCGCGAGGTGCTCGATGGGCATGCCGACGCGTTCGCAGATGAGCTCGGCGATCTGCATGCGGTGGCAGTGCTCGGGGTGCCGCTCGAAGCACAGGAGGCAGGCGCGGCGGCCGGATTTCACCAAAGCGGTCAGTTCGTCGAGCTGTTGCTGCGCCGTGGGGGTGGCGAGCTGGGCCTGATAGATGCGGCGCAGATCGTCATAGCGGCCGGCGCGCGCCGCCTGCCGTCCCTCGGCCGGCGTGCCGAGCCCACGCAGATGCAGATAGTCGATGCCGCGGCTCGCGACGCCGGCCGCCAGCAGCGTCTTGGAAAAGCCGGCACGGCGCGAGGCGGCGATCGCCCGCACATCGACCAGCAGCTCGACGCCGGCACCGGCCAGCGTGTCCAGCACGGCGGCGGAGGAGACCTGCTCATAGCCGATGGTGAAGAGAGGCGGTTTCGGCGACATGCTGTTGGACGACATTTCCGGAGCATGGCCCGCGCAGATGCCCCTTGTCGAGACGCCGCGAATCTGTGGACTTCTCACTCCGGTGCCGCGATTGGCCGTTCCCCGGGTGCTAGACCCCCGGAGCGGTCGGTGGCCGCGCGCGCATGGACGCGAGGAAGCTGAGTACGGAATGAAGATCGGTATCGATCTCGGGACCAATAATGCCGGCCAGCCGGTGCGGCTCGATCTGGAAGAACTGCTGTCCACGCGCCTGCTGGTGCAGGGCAATTCCGGCTCGGGAAAATCCCATCTGCTGCGCCGCCTGCTGGAGCAGAGCGCCGGCCATGTGCAGCAGGCGATCATCGACCCGGAAGGTGATTTCGTCGGGCTCGCCGAACGCTACGGCCATGTGGTGATCGATGCCGAGCGTACGGTCGGCGAAATCCAGCGCATTGCCAGCCGCATCCGCAAGCACCGCGCCTCGGTGGTGTTCAATCTCGAAGGGCTGGATGCCGAGCAGCAGATGCGCTCGGCCGCCGCCTTCCTCAACGGCCTGTTTGATGCCGAGCGGGACTATTGGTACCCGATGCTGGTGATCGTCGACGAGGCGCAATTGTTCGCGCCCTCTGGTGCCGGCGAGATTTCCGACGAGGCGCGGCGCATATCGCTCTCGGCCATGACGAACCTGATGTGCCGCGGCCGCAAGCGCGGGCTGGCCGGCGTCATCGCCACGCAGCGCCTTGCCAAGCTCGCCAAGAATGTCGCGGCGGAAGCCTCGAACTTCCTGATGGGCCGCACCTTCCTCGACATCGACATGGCGCGGGCCGCCGATCTGCTCGGCATGGAAAAGCGCCAGGCGGAGAATTTCCGCGACCTCAACACCGGCTCCTTCATCGCGCTCGGCCCCGCTCTGTCGCGACGGCCGCTGCCGCTCAAGATCGGCCATGTCGAGACCGCCGGCCGCAATGGGCGGCCCGAGCTGATGCCGCTGCCGGACATGGGGCTGGCGGCGATGCAGGGCCTCATCTTCGAGGATGGCGCCGAGGATTTGCTGGCCCCGCCGCCGCGCATGATCCCGCGCCCGACCGATGAAATCCTCGAGACGCTGGTCGATGCGCCCGCGCCGGTCGCAGCTCCCATCGACCCGGAAGCCGCGCTGGCGCTGGACGCAGAGCGCGTGCAGATCCTCGACGAGATCGTCCGCCAGTTCGTGTCCGATCCCGAGGCGCCGTTCCGCTCGGCCGCCTCGCTCTACCCGGATTTCCTGGTGCATTGCCGGGTGCGGCGGGTCGGCTCACGCATTCCCGACCTTGCCGACTTCACCCGGCGCCTGGCCATAGCGCGCGCCGGCATGGATTCGGGCGACGAGCGTGAGGAATGGCGCCGCGCGGTCGAGCAGGCCGCCGGCCTGCCGGAGGAGATGCAGGGCGTGTTCCTGCTGCTGGCGCGCGCCGGGCTGGAGGGCGCGCCGTCGCCCGCCGATGATGCGCTGGCCCGCGCCTATGGCAGCCGCTCGCCGTCACGCGGGCGCTGGCTGCTGACCTATATGGAGGAGCGCGGCCATTTGGTGTGCGAGGCCGACTTCAAAGGCCGGCGGGTGGTGCGTTTCCCCGCGCTCGGCTGGAAGACAGCCCCGGGCGATCCCAAGGCGCTCTCCGCCTGAGAACGTTCGTGCAGTCGGCTGGGTGTGCGTGCTTCGAGACGCGGGCTTTGCCCGCTCCTCAGCATGACGAAGGTCTCTTGGGTTATCTTTAAGACCGTTCGTCATCCTGAGGTGCGAGCGACAAGCGAGCCTCGAAGGACGCACTACCGTTCCGCTTATCCCCCATAGAGGTAGTTCGGCAGCCACAGCGCGATGCCGGGGAAGATGTAGAGCAGCGCCATGGCGAACACGACGATGAAGATGAACGGCATCACGCCGGAGAATATCTCGTCGATCGACACATGCTTGGGTGCGACGCCCTTGAGGTAGAACGGCGCCATGGCCACGGGTGGCGACAGGAACGAGGTCTGCAGGTTCAGCGCGACCAGAACCCCGAAGAAGATCGGGTCGATGTTGAAATGGTCGAGCAGCGGCAGGAAGATGGGCAGGAAGATCACGATGATCTCGGTCCATTCCAGCGGCCAGCCCAGCACGAAGATGATCAGCAGGAAGCCGATCGGACCGAGGTCGAGCGACATGATGAATTCTTCGACCAGGCGCTGGCCGCCCAGCAGCGCGAACACCGCCGAGAACACCGCCGAGCCGACGAACAGCCAGCACACCATCGCCGAGGCGCGGGCGGTGAGGAACACCGAGTCCTTCAGCTTCTCCAGCCCGAAGCTGCGATACGCCAGCGCCAGCAGCACGGCGCCCATGGCGCCGATGGCCGCGGCCTCCGACGGCGTCGCAAGACCGAGGATGATACAGCCGAGCACCGAGGTGATCAGAATCACCAGCGGGAAGAACGACGTCAGCAGCGCCCAGATAATGGTCATTGCCGGGACGTTGCGTTCCGCCGCCGGCAGCTTGGGCGCCAGCGCCGGATTGATCATGGCGCGGACGATCACATAGGTCATGTACATCAGGGCCAGACCGACGCCGGGAATGAAGGCGGCGGCATAGAGCTTCACCACCGAGACGCCGGCGGTGGCGCCGTAGAGGATCAGCATCACGCTTGGCGGGATGAGAATGCCGAGGCAGCCGCCGGCGCAAACCACGCCCGCCGCCAGCCTCGTGTCGTAGCCGGACCGCAGCATTGCGGGGAAGGCGAGCAGCCCCATCAGCGTGACGACGGCACCGACAATGCCGGTGGCGGTGGCGAACAGCGCGCAGGTGATCAGCGTCGCGACCGCCAGCGAGCCCGGCAGCCAGCCGGCCGCGAGCTGGATCGAGCGGAACAGCCGGTCGAGGATGTTGGCGCGCTCGATCACGTATCCCATGAACAGGAACAGCGGGATCGAGATCAGCACGTCGTTCGCCATCACCGAATAGGTGCGCTGGACGAAGAGATTGAAGATGCTGTCGCCCTGGGTGAAATAGCCGAAGCCGACGCCCAGCGCCATCAAGGTGAAGGCGATCGGGAAGCCGAGCATCAGGAAGATCAGGAACAGCACCAGCATCAGGATGCCGAGTGCGGGATCGGACAAGAACATCACAGGGACCCTCGCGTGGTGCTTTCGCGCTCGACGGCGTTGAGGGTTGCCTCCTGTCGGGCGGCGGCTTCATCGAGAATGATCTTCTCCATCTCCTCGACATCGTGCAGGCGCTGCGGCCAGTCGCCATCGCGGATGCAGATCAGGCAGCGCACGACCTCGACGACGCCCTGCGCCAGCAGCATCACGCCGGTGATGGGGATGACCGCCTTGAACGGCCAGATCACCGGCCCGTCGGGGCTGAAGGAGGAATGCTCGTTGAGCAGGTAGGAGAGCTGGAAATAGCCCCAGCCGGAATAGATCAGCGCGAGGATGCCGGGAAAGAAGAACAGGAAATACAGCGCGAGATCGATCTTCGCCTGCGTGGTCGGCCGCCAGTTGCGGTAGAGGAAGTCGCCGCGCACATGGCCGTTGCGCGAGAGCGTGTAGGCGCCCGCCATCATGAACAGCGTGCCGTACAGCATCAGGCTGACGTCATAGGCCCAGGTGGTGGGATCGCGCAGCACGTAGCGGCAGAACACTTCGTAGGTAATGGCCAGCGTCAATATGACGATGCACCAGGCGAACGTCTTGCCGATCAGCGCATTCAGCCGGTCGACGGTAAGCAGGATGGATTGCATGGGAAAAGCCTTGGAAGGTGCCCGCTGAAGCCGTGCCGAGGCTCGCCGCGCCGGGATTGCATGCCGATAAGCTGTCCGCCTGAGCCGACAATCCCGGAGCGGCCCTGCGGCCGTCCGGGATGCCTTGAGGCTCCAACCCCAAGATAGAGAGCGCGTATCCGATCAGCTTGCGATGCATGCTGATCGGCGCGTGCTCCAGGCGCAGCCGGTACGCGGCTGCTTCACGCTTTTCCGAAGAAGTGGTCGTAGGCCATCTTCGTATCCGGCTCGTATTCCAGCCGGAAGCCGACGATGCGCTGCGCCCAGGCCTTCTGGCTGTCGACCACCTTCTTGAACACCGGGTCGGCCGACAGATTGGCGATCACCTTGTCCCACGCCGCCAACTGGGCTTCGAGCACGGGCTTGGGGGTCGGGTAGACCTTGACGCCGCGCGCCTTGATGGCGGCGAGGTCCTTGGAATAGCGGTCCTGCGCCTTCCACATCATGGTCGAGGAGGTCGCATCGCCCGCCGCCTTGAGGATCGCCTGCACATCCGGCGGCAGGGCGTCGAACTTGGTCTTGTTGAACAGGATCTCGAAGCACTCCAGCGCCTGATGATAGCTCTGGAGCATGTAGACCTTCGACACGTCGGGGAAGCCGAGTATGAGGTCGGAGGAGGGGTTGTTGAATTCCGCCCCGTCCAGAAGGCCGCGATCCAGCGCCGGAACGATTTCGCCGCCGGGCACGATGGTGACGGCCGCGCCGAGTTCCTTGAACAGGTCGGCACCGAGGCCGACGGTACGGTACTTCAGCCCCTTGAACTGGTCGGCGCTGGTGATCTCCTGCTTGAACCAGCCGAGCGGCTGGCCGGGCATCGGGCCGGTGAGCATGCCAACCACGTTGAGCTTCAGCGTGTTCTGCACCAGGTCGTCATAGAGTTCCTGGCCACCGCCATAGCGTACCCAGCCGAGCAACTCGTCGGCATCCCAGCCGAAGGCGGGAGCGGTGCCGAACAGCGAGAATGCCTTGCTCTTGCCGTACCAGTAAGCCGCCACGCCGTGGCCGCCGTCGAGAATGCCGGACGATACCGCATCGAGCATCTGGAAGGCCGGCACGACCGAACCGGCCGGCAGTATTTCCAGGTCAACCCGTCCGCCGGTCATCGAATTGACGCGCTTGACATAGTCGCCGGCGAATTCGTGGAAGATGTCTTTGTTGGGCCAGGTCGACTGGAATTTCAGCTTGATCGGGGCCTGCGCATGCACGGCCGGAGCCGCGATCACGGTGGCGCCGGCGGCGACGGCCGCGGTGGTCATGAAGCGGCGGCGGCTGGTACGCACGGCTTCGACTTTGATGTCGCCGCGCGCGTCTACATTCTTCCCTGACATGTCGGTCATGGAACGGTTCCTCCTATGGCGTTTCCTCATGCGGGTCCTGCCCGCCCGGGCGGCACTTTCCGCGCCTTGTCCCGATACTCTGAGCAGACGATGCCGCAGGGGTAAGCGCAAGTCCTAATTCGCCCTGAAACGGCCAAACTTGTTGAGACGAAAGTCGTAGAAAACGGTGGTTTGGTGTGGTTTGCCCATCTTCTCGTCATCCCAGTGTCATCCACCGGGATTTGAAGTGCGCCCGAGGCGGGCATGGCCCGCGGGAAGACGGGGACACAATTTCATGCGCTCGATTTTCATGGCCGGCGTCTCGCTGGCCGTACTCGGTCTCGCCGCCACGGCCGCGACCGCCCAGACGGCGCCCGCCGCGTTCAATCGCATCGCCACCTTCGAGGTCGTGTCCAACCTGCCGACAGGTGCGGACCCCAAGAAGTCGACGGCGGCCGAGATCATCACGGTGACCGAAGATGGCCAGACGCTGATCTACAGTGACAGCCCCGGCCAGCGCATCGGCTTCATCGACATTTCCAACCCGGCCGCGCCCAAGCCCGCCGGCGTGCTGGCGCTGGACGGCGAGCCGACCTCGACCGTGGTGATCGGCGACATCGCCTATGTCGGCGTCGTCACCTCCGAGTCCAAGAGCAAGCCGTCGGGCTTCCTCGCCGAGGTCGACCTCAAGACCCGCAAGGTCACCGCGACCTGCGATCTCGCCGGCCAGCCCGACTCGCTGACCAAGAGCCCGGACGGCGCCTTCCTCGCCATTGCCATCGAGAACGAGCGCGACGAGGACATCAATGACGGCGCGATCCCGCAGCTTCCCGGCGGCAATCTGACCTATTTCCCGGTGAAGAACGGCGCGGTCGCCTGTGCCGACAAGAAGGTCGTCGATGTGACCGGCCTTGCCGCTGTCGCCCCGGAAGACCCGGAGCCGGAATATGTCGACATCAATTCCCGCAACGAACTCGTCATGTCGATGCAGGAGAACAACCACCTCGTCATCGTCGACCTGACGACCGGCAAGGTGACGGCGAACTTCTCCGCCGGTACGGTCGACCTCGACCACATCGACACCAAGAAGGACGGCGTGATCGACCTTTCCGGTTCGATGAAGGCGGTTCCCCGCGAGCCCGACACCGTCCAGTGGGTCGACGACAATCGCTTCGTCACTGCCAATGAAGGCGACTGGAAGGGCGGCTCGCGCGGCTTCACCGTGTATGACAAGACCGGCAAGGTGCTGTTCGAATCCGGCACGGCTCCGGAGCACCTCGCGGTGCGCCTTGGCCACTATCCGGACAAGCGCAACAAGAAGGGCATCGAGATGGAGGGCGCGGAAGTCGCGACCTTCGGTAGTGATCGCCTGATCTTCGTGGCGTCCGAGCGCGGCTCGCTGGTGTTCGTGTATCGCGACAAGGGTCCGGATGCCGCCCCCGAATTCCTGCAGGCGCTGCCCGGCGGCGTCGGACCGGAAGGCCTGATCGGTATCCCTGCGCGCGACCTGTTCGTCACCGCCAGCGAGGCCGATGGCCGCGAAGACGGCCGCATCGGTTCGGTCGTGACCATCTATCAGCGCGGTTCGGCCAAGTCGTCCTACCCGACCATCCTGTCCGATAACGGCCCGGATGGCCTGCCGATCGCCTGGGGCGCGCTCTCCGGCTTCGCGGCTGACCCCGCGACCCCCGGCAAGCTCTACGCGGTGACCGACAGCGCCTATTCGCAGGCGCGCATCCTGACCGTCGACGCCACCGCCACCCCGGCCAAGATCACCGCGGCCACGATTGTCACCAAGGGCGGCGAGCCGGCCAAGGGCCTCGACGTGGAAGGCATCGCCATTCGTCCCGAAGGCGGCTTCTGGCTGGTCTCGGAAGGCAATCCCGAGAAGAAGGAAAAGTCGACGCAGAACCTGCTGCTGCAGGTTTCCGCCGATGGCAACGTGGTCGAAGAGATCGCGCTGCCGGAAGCCTTGGCCGCGCAGGCCACCCGCTTCGGCTTCGAGGGCGTGGCGGTGACCGGCACCGGCGCCGACGAGACCGTGTGGATCGCCGTCCAGCGCGAATGGAAGGACGACAAGAAGGGCTTCACCAAACTCATCGCCTACAAGCCCTCCGCCAAGAGCTGGGGCTATGTGAACTATCCGCTGGAGAAGGTGGAAGGCGGCTGGGTCGGCCTCTCTGAGCTCACAGCCAGCAAGGACGGCCTTGTCGTCATCGAGCGCGACAACCTCATCGGTGAGCAAGCCAAGCTGAAGAAGTTGATGTTCGTCTCGCTCAAGGGCGTCACGCCGGCCCCGCTCGGCAGCGAGGCTGTCCCGCCGGTGCTGACCAAGACCGAAGTACGCGACCTGCTGCCGCTGCTTCAGGCGCCGCACGGCTATGTGCTCGACAAGATCGAGAGCTTCGCCATCGACGCCTCCGGCAACGCCTTCGTGGTGACGGACAATGACGGTGTCGACGGCTCTTCCGGCGAGACCCAGTTCATCGCCATCGGCAAGGTGAACTGAGCCTCGAGCCTACCGGCATATTCCCAATCCTTGCAGCGGGCGCCCTCTCGGGCGCCCGTTTTGCGTCGGGCTCGCCACGCGCTTCGCATACTGCTATGACTGACTGGTCAGTCATAATCATGGCGCCATGCCCGATCCCAAATCCAAAGCCGACCCCGTAGGCCGCCGCCGCACCGAAAAGCCCGATCCGGCCGCCCGTCGCCGCGCCATACTGGATGCGGCGCTGGAAGTGTTCGCCGAGCGCGGCTTCACCGGCGCCCGCATGGAGGATGTCGCCGCGCGCGCCGGCGTCGCCAAGGGCACGCTGTATCTCTATTTCAAGGACAAGGCGGCGCTGTTCGAGGGGCTGGTGCGCGAGGCCGCCGACCCGGTGCTCGGCACGCTGGAGCGCGAGCTGGCGGGCTTTGAAGGCAGCACCCGCGATTTCCTGCACCTGCTGTTCGCGCATCTGGAAATCGAGGCCGTGCGCTCGCCGCGCCGCCATATCGTGCGACTGATGATCGGGGAGGGCGAGCGCTTCCCGGAACTGGCCGAACTCTATCATCGCGAGGTGGTCTCGCGCGGCCTTGATCTGTTGCGCGCGATCAATGCGCGGGCGCTGGCGCGGGGCGAGATAACCTCCGACGCCGGCTTGCGCTTTCCGCAGTTGCTCATCGCGCCGCTGCTGATCGCCATCGTCTGGGAGGGGCTGTTCGAGCGCATCGAACCGCTCGACGTGCGCGGCATGCTCAGTGCTCACGCGGAAACCATCATGCGCGGCCTTGGCTGGAACGACATATGAAACACATTGCCTGCGCGCTCCTGCTGGCCTTCGCGGTCGGTGCGTGTTCCGACGACACGACAAGGCGCTTTCAGGGCTATGCCGAGGCCGATCTGATCTTCGTCGGGCCGGACGAGGCCGGGCGGGTGGTCACGCTCAAAGTCGACGAGGGCATCCGTGTCGCGGTGGGCGATGCGCTGTTCGAGGTCGATCCCGCCTTGCAGGCCGCCGATGTCGACGCCGCCGCCGCCAGCCTTGCCCAGGCGCAGGCACAGCTCGCCAATCTGCAGGCCGCCACGCAGCGCCCGGAGGAGATCGCGGTTCTGGAGGCGAGCGAGCGCCGCGCCGCCGCCGCGCTGGACCTCTCGCGCATCGAATTGCGCCGCCAGAAGAACCTGACCGCCAAGGAGGTCGGCTCGCAGGCGGCGCTCGATACCGCCCAGCACGCCTATGACCAGAACCAGGCGGCGCTCGATGAGATCCACCGCCAGATCGATGTCGGTCGGATGAGCGCGCGCGACCAGCAGGTGACGGCCGCCCAGCAGGCGGTGGACCTGGCCAAGGCCAATCTCGTCGCTGCGCAGACCCGCCTCACGCGCCGCAAGCTGGCGGCGCCGGCATTGGGCTCAATCGAGACGGTGTATTTCCGCCCTGGCGAACTGGTGCCGGCGGGGCGCCCGGTGGTGGCGATCTTGCCGCCCAACCTCATCAAGATGCGGTTCTTCGTGCCGGAGCCCGACCTGCCGGCCTTCAAGATCGGCGGGCGGGTGCTGGTGACGTGCGATGGCTGCGCCAAGCCGCTGCCGGCCCGCATCAGCTATATCGCGGCAAGTGCGGAATACACCCCGCCGGTGATCTACAGCCTGGATGAGCGCTCCAAGCTGGTGTTCATGCTGGAGGCGCTGCCGGACGATCCGCTGGCGCTGCGGCCGGGCCAGCCGATCACGGTCGAGCTCGCCCCATGAACGAGGTGCCTGAGGCCGATTACGTCATCGAGGTCGAAGGGCTGAGCAAGAAGTTCGGCGACCGTGTGGTGGTGCGCGACCTCTCCATGCGGGTGAAGCGCGGGCAGATCTACGGCTTCCTCGGGCCCAACGGCTCCGGCAAGACCACCACCATCCGGATGCTGTGCGGCCTGCTGACCCCGGATTCCGGGCGCGGCACCTGTCTGGGCATGGACATCCTCACCCAGTCGCGCGAAATCCGCCGCCATGTCGGCTACATGACGCAGAAGTTCAGCCTCTATGCCGACCTCTCGGTGCGCGAGAACCTCGAATTCGTCGCCCGCATCTATGGCGTGCCGGACCCCGTTGGTGCGGCAACGGCGGCGGTGGAACGGCTTGGGCTCACCGGGCGCGACCGGCAGCTTGCCGGCTCGCTCTCCGGCGGCTGGAAGCAGCGTCTGGCGTTAGGGGCCTGTATCCTGCCGTCGCCGCAGCTGCTGCTGCTCGACGAGCCGACTGCCGGCATGAACGAGAGCGAAACGGTCGAGATGCTGCAAATCATCCGTGGACTCAAGCAGCGCGGCGAGACCATCCTGTTGATCGAGCACAAGCTCGACTTGGTGATGCAGCTGTCTGACCGGGTGGTGGTGCTCGACGACGGCCGCAAGATCGCGGAAGGCTTGCCCGAGCAGGTGCGCCACGACCCGGCGGTGATCGAGGCCTACCTGGGGCATCGCCACATCGGCGAACAAGTGGTGGCCGCATGATCGCGACCGTCGCGCGCAGCGGACTGGCGCCCTCATCGCTTTGGGGCGAGGGCCGGGATGAGGGGCTGCCCGAACGCGCCACAACGCCCATTTCCCAAGGCCCCGCACAGCCCCTGCTTCAACTGAAGAAGATCAGCAGTTTCTATGGTCAGGTCCAGGCGCACTTCGACCTCGACCTGGAAGTCCGGCCCGGCCAGATCGTGAGCCTGCTGGGCGGCAACGCCAGCGGCAAGTCGACCACCATGAAGGTGATCCTCGGCCTTCTCAAGCCCCGCGCGGGCGAGGTGTGGTTCGAAGGTCGGTCGCTGTTCGGTTTGTCGACGCCGCAGATCATCCGCCGCGGCATCGGCTCGGTGCCGGAGGCGAGGCGACTGTTCCCCGCGATGACGGTGCGCGAGAACCTGCTGATGGGCGCCTATGCGCGCAACGACCGCAAGGCCGTGGCCGAGGACCTGGGCCGCATGCTGGAACTCTTCCCGCGCGTGGCCGAGCGCATCGAGTTCCAGGCCGGCACGCTCTCGGGCGGCGAGCAGCAGATGGTGGCCATGGCGCGTGCCCTCATGGGTCGGCCCAAGCTCCTGTGCATGGACGAGCCGACCATGGGGCTGTCGCCGCTCTACGTCGACAAGGTACTCGACCTCATTGCCCGCATCAACCGGCAGGGCGTCTCGGTCTTCATGGTCGAGCAGAACGCCAGCCTGGCCTTGCAGATCGCGCACTACGGCTACGTGCTGCAGACCGGCCGCATCGTGCTTTCCGGTCCGGCGCGGCAACTGCTCGACGATGCGCGCATCCGCGATGCCTACCTCGGTGGGGGCGATGCCGCCCGCACCGCCTCCTGAAACTGAAAGGCACACCATGACCCTTCCGCTGGATCACATCGTCATCGCGGTCCACGACCTCGACATTGCCATCCTCGACTACACCGCGCTCGGCTTTCACGTGCTGCGCGGCGGCGACCATCCCGGCCGCACGACCCACAACGCGCTCGTCGTCTTTGCCGATGGCAGCTACTTCGAGCTGATCGCCTGGAAGGCGCCGGCGCCGGAGGAGCGCTGGTGGCAACTGCTGCAGCGCCACGGGGAGGGCATCGTCGACTTCGCGCTGCTGCCGCGCAGCACCGCCGCCACGGTGACCGCCGCGGGTGAACGCGGCCTGCTGCTGGACGGGCCGCTCGACG
>LNAP01001464.1_pt1 | contig 24906 bp, 18 predicted proteins | sample 602601 | NCBI WGS metagenome assembly LNAP01 (sample SAMN02440304, study PRJNA202911) | soil metagenome | biome: Subtropical and temperate rainforests or woodlands; isolation source: soil samples (1 kg each in a 20% v/v slurry with milli Q water) were... ...
GCACAGAGCGGCAGAGCCCCGTAGTGGGCCCGGACGGTGACCTCCAGCCTCCCGGGGCGTGCTTGCGAGGCACGCGCGCGGGACACCGCATCCGGCTCCACTCTCAAGACGCCTCATGACAGCGCCCCTCGTCGAGCAGGACGAAAAACTAATAGTCCTAAATAGGATTTATATCAATAAGTTTTTTGGGTGGGTAGCCGCCACCGACGCGGTGTCATCGCCCGGCCTGCGCGCAATTGCGCGCCAGGACCGGGCGACCCAGTCAACACAGGTGCCTGGGCTTGAATCGCTGGCGCCTGTGTTGACTGGGTCCCCGCTTTCGCGGGGACGACAGACCGAGCGCGGACGAAGCGGCGACTCTACTTCACCCTTGCCAGAAAATAAGCGAGGTCGTCGATCTGCGCCTCGGAGACCGGCGCCAGCGCCTCGGCCATGGTGGCGTCGTAGCCGTGGCGGCTGTTGTCCTTGTAGGCGCGCAGCGTCTTCTTGAGATAGTCCTCGCGCTGGCCAGCGATGCGCGGAATGTTGTCGCGGCCGGCAAAGTCGGCGTTGTGGCAGGAATCGCAGTGAAACTGCGCGGTCAGCGCTTTCGCGCGCTGCATCCGTGCCGGCTCGCCGGCCTCGGCCTGCGGCTGCGACTTCGGCAGCGTCGCCACGAAATCCGAGAACAGCCGCAGGTCGTCATCGGTCAGGTTCTTCGCCATCTCGTTCATCGGATCGGCCAGGCGCAGCCTTTCGCGAAACATATAGAGCTGGATCAGCACATAGGCCGGCTGCTGGGCGCCGAGCGAGGGAATATTCTCGGTTTGCGACTGGCCCTTGTCGCCGTGGCAGGCCAGGCACGGCACCGCGCGCTCGGCGATGGTTGCGGCGTGAAGCGAGGACGTTGAAATGAAGGACAGGACGAACGCAAACAGCAGACGCATCGATTGTTCTTTCGGCTGGCCAAGCAGGTGCACCGGCGGTGGGCTTGCGCGGAGAGGGGACTATCGAGTGAACCACCGGCTCCCCCTCACCCGGAGCCGGGCTATCGCTCGGCCCCGACCTCTCCCCGCAGGCGGGGAGAGGTGAAGGAAGCCCTACTGCCCCGCCACTTTCGGCTTGCCGTAGGTGATGCGATAGATGGCGCCGTTCCAGTCGTCGGAGACCAGCAGCGAGCCGTCCTTCAGCGGCAGCACATCGACCGGGCGGCCGAGATAGTTGTTGTTGTCGAGGAAGCCGGTGAGGAACGGCTCGACGGATTTCACCGTGCCGTCCTTGTTCAGCCGGGCCACCACGACGTCGCCGCCGAGTTTCTGCGACTTGTTCCAGGAGCCGTGGCGCGCGATGAAGATCGCGTTCCTGTAGGCCGCCGGGAACATCTTGCCGGTGTAGAAACGCATGCCCAGCGCCGCGGTGTGCGCACCGAGCAACGCCACCGGCGCGGTGTAGTCCGCGCAGGACTTGCCCCAGCCGAATTCCGGATCGAGAATGTTGCCCTGCAGGCAGTAAGGCGCGCCGAAATTCTCGCCGACCTTGCTGACGCGATTGAGTTCGTCCTCCGGCACGGTCTCCGACACCCAGTCGCGGCCGTTGTCGGTGAAGTACATCTGCTTGCTGTCGGGATTCCAGTCGAAGCCGACCGTGTTGCGCATGCCGCGCACCACCACTTCGGCGCCCGACCCGTCGAGATTCATGCGCCGGATCTGGCCGTGGGCGTCGTCATGCAGCACGTTGTTGCCGGGCTGGCCGACCGGGACATAGAGCTTGTTGTCCGGACCGATGCCGACGAACTTCCAGCCGTGGGCCTCGTCCTTCGGCAGGTCGTCGTAGATCATGGTCGGCTTCGGCGGATTCTCCAGCACATCCTCGACCTTCTCGATCTTCGAGATCTTCGACAGCTCGGCGATGTACAGCGTGCCGTCCTTGAAGGCGAGACCGTTGGGCCGGTACAGGCCGGAGGCCAGCACCTTGACCGAACGCTTGCCGTCCTTGTTGATCACCGCATAGACCTTGTCGACGAGCCGGGAGCCGACGAACACGGTGCCCTTGTCGCCCTCACGCAGGGTGCGCGCATTGGCCATGCCCGCGGCGTAGACCTCGACGTTGAAGCCCGGCGGCAGCTTGAGTTTGGCGGTGGGCAGCTTGTCGGCAGCGGAAGCGATCGGCGGCGGCGCCACCGGCGCAAGTTTTGCGGCGGCCGGACTGTCCGCGGGACGGCCGATCAACGGCGATCCCGGCGGCAGCGCGGCGGGAGCAGCCGCAGGGGCTGGAGGATTGGCCGGCTGCTGGGCCGCTGCGCCCAGCGTGAACAGGCTGATGAAGGCGCTGGCGAGCAAGGCCTGGCGAGCTGTCGCGTGGATTGACATCGATTCCTCCCATCAAGGAGCCCATTGCTTGAGACGGCATGCATGCCGCCCCCGGGGCTTTGCGGATGGAGTCTCCGATATTTCGATGCCCGCGCACAGCAAAAGATTCAGCGCAGCGCGATCCGCCCGCAACGCAGCGGGATCACATCAGTGGCGGGTCTGCGTCTGCTCCGGAAGATCCAGCAACGCCTCGCTGAATGGAAATTCCAGCACGATCTCGCCGCTGTCGTCGGTCACTTCCAGAGTGGCGTTGAGAAGCTTGGCATCGGTGGCTTCGGTGTGCAGCAATTCCCGGATCATCGCGCGCGCGACCTCCCACGCCTGATCGGGATCGCGCAGCAGTTCGCCTTCGGGATCGGGGACCAGATCATCGCCGAGACGGGTATTGAAGAAATAGCGGGGCATGGGCAGGGGTCTTTGCAGGTCGGGGGCGCGTCTCCGCCATATGTGCGGTGCAAGAAAATTTGCAATGAGGCAACGGCAAGGCAGACTTATTGTGCGGCGCAGCGTGACCGAATTTGTGATGAAACAGGTGACGAACTACCGGGCAGGTATTAGAGTTGTAGTCTGCAGCGCATGGCTGCAGAACGTGTGGGAGATAAAGATGGCCTGGAAAGCACCTAAAATCGTCGAAGTGCAGGTCGGCATGGAAATCAACATGTACGCCTGCGCGGCGCGCAAGTAAGTCTTTCGCGACAAACTGCGCGGACAGACGTCTTCACGACCTGAAGGCGTCTTGCCGCTGAGGCCCCGGAGCGATGTCATGTTGAATGTTGTCGTTCTCGGGGCCGCAGCCGGCGGTGGCGTCCCGCAATGGAATTGCGGCTGCCCGAACTGCGTCGCAGCCCGCGGCGATCACAATGAATTGCGCCGTACCCAGGCGTCGATCGCAGTCAGCGCCGACAATCAGAACTGGTTCCTGATCAATGCCTCGCCGGATCTGCGCCAGCAGGTCACCGCGACACCGCAACTGCATCCCAGAGCGGGGCATCTGCGTCACAGCCCGATCGCCGGCGTGATCCTGACCAATAGCGAGGTCGATGCGGTGGCCGGACTCTTGTCGATGCGCGAAGGCTCGCCATTTACCCTCTACGCACATGACCGCGTGCTGGCGATCCTCAGGGATAACAGCATTTTCAACGTGCTCAGCGAGGCCAACGTGCGACGCAAGCCGATCAGCATCGATGAGGCGTTCGAGCCGACACTGGTCGACGGCTCGGCATCCGGCCTCGAAGTGCTGCCGTTCGCCGTTCCCGGCAAGGGCGCCTGGTATCTCGAGGGCAAGGCGCATCCGACCGGCGGCGACGACGCCGGCGATACGCTCGGGCTGCGCATCACCGACAAGAGCAGCGGGCGCTATCTGTACTTCATCGCGGCTTGCGCGCGGGTCACCCCTGACCTTGCCGCGCGGCTGGACGGCGCGCCGCTGGTATTCTTCGACGGCACGGTGTGGCGCGACGACGAACTGATCGCGCAAGGCCTCGGCCACAAGACCGGGCAGAACATGGGCCACATCGCGATGTCCGGCGACCACGGCGCCGTGGCCGCATTGGCCCAGCTCAATGTCGAGCGAAAAATCTTCCTGCACATCAACAATTCGAACCCGGTGCTTCGCCCTGAATCCGCCGAACGTGCGGCAGCCGAGAGCGCCGGTTGGCAAATTCCTGCAGACGGTATGGAGATCACGCTGTGAACGCAACCACCGCCTTTTCACTGGACACGTCCACGCCGCTCGACAGCGCCGAAGACCTCGAGGCCACGCTGCGACAGATCGGCGCAACCCGCTATCACAACCTGCATCCGTTCCACGGATTGCTGCATGGCGGCAAACTCAACAAGGGCCAGGTGCAGGCCTGGGCGCTGAACCGTTATTATTACCAGAGCAGCATTCCCATCAAGGATGCGGTGGTAATCTCGCGCTTCCGCGACCGCGCCACCCGGATCGAATGGCGGCACCGCATCGAGGACCATGACGGCGATGTCGACAGCGAAGGCGGCATCGAGCGCTGGCTGAAGCTGACCGAGGGCCTCGGCCTCGACCGCGGCTATGTGGAATCCGCCGAGGGCATCCTGCCGGCGACGCGGTTTGCGGTGGATGCCTATGTGCATTTCGTCCGCGACAAGAGCCCGCTGGAAGCGATCGCCTCCTCGCTCACCGAACTGTTCGCGCCGAAACTGCATGAAGAACGCATCGCCGGCATGCTGAAACATTATGACTTCGTCAATCCGGAGATCATGAGCTATTTCAAGCGCCGGCTGACCCAGGCGCCGCGCGACGCCAATTTTGCGCTGGACTATGTCAAGCGGCACGCGAAGACGCACGCGGAACGCGAGGCGGTGTGCAACGCGCTGCTGTTCAAGACCAACGTGCTGTGGGTGCAGCTCGATGCGCTGTATCATGCCTATGTGAGCGGCCATGTGCCGCCGGGCGCCTTTGTGCCTGCGGCAACTTGAGGCGAAGCAATGGCAGAAGTGCGCAGCCGACGATTGAGGGTCAGCGAGGCCAGCCGGCCGGTGCTGCCGCGCCATGCCCGGCTGAAGTTCGACGAGACCCGGCAGCGCTGGGTGATCCTGGCACCGGAGCGCGTGCTGGCGCCCGACGACATCGCGGTGGAAGTTCTGCAATTGTGCGACGGCGCCCGCAGCGTGGCCGACATGATCGACCTGCTGGCGGCAAAATATGCGGCGCCGCGCGAGGACATCGGCGCCGACGTGATCGCCATGCTGCAGGACCTCGCCGACAAGGGATTTCTGACACAAGCGCGGGAGAAGATGGCATGAGCCCGACTCTCACAGATGCCAGCCCGGTATTTGCCGAACCCGCTTTCGCCGACCCCACCGACGGGCTGGCGATCATGGAGTCCCGCCGCTCCACCGCGGAGACCTTCGGTATTCCGCTGGCCGTACTCGCGGAGATCACCCATCGCTGTCCGCTGCAATGCCCGTATTGCTCCAATCCGGTGGAACTGGAGCGCTCCAGCAACGAGCTGACCACCGAGGAATGGAAGAAGGTCCTGACGGAGCTTGCCGAGATCGGCGTGCTGCAGATCCATTTTTCCGGCGGCGAACCCACCGCACGCAAGGACATCGTCGAACTGGTGCAGCACGCCACCGACGTCGGCCTGTATTCCAACCTGATCACCTCGGCGGTGCTGCTGACCCGCGACAAACTCAAGGCGCTGGCCGACGCCGGCCTGTGCCACGTGCAGATCAGTTTCCAGGGCAACGAACCCATCGTCGCCAATCGCGTCGCCGGGCTGAAGAACGCGCACGAAAAGAAACTCGAAGTCGCAAAATGGACCCGCGAGCTCGACCTACCGCTGACGGTGAACGCAGTGATGCACCGGCAGAACCTGCATCAGCTCAGCGACATTATCCAGATGGCGGTCGATCTCGACGCCGACCGGCTGGAAGTCGCCAATGTGCAATATTACGGCTGGGCGCTGAAGAACCGCGCGGCCCTGATGCCGACGCTGGCGCAGATCGAGGAGACCAGCCGCATCGTCGAGGAGGCCATGGTCCGCCTCAAGGGCATTCTCGACATCGACTACGTGGTGCCGGATTACTATGCGCTGCGGCCGAAGAAATGCATGGGCGGCTGGGGCCGGCAGTTCTTCAACATCTCGCCGACCGGCAAGGTGCTGCCCTGCCACGCCGCCGAGACCATCACCGGGCTGGATTTCGAGTCGGTGCGCTCGAACCACTCCATCGCCTGGATCTGGCAGAATTCCGAAGCCTTCAACCGCTATCGCGGCACCGGCTGGATGCCCGAGCCCTGCGCCAGCTGCGCTTTCAAGGAGATCGATTTCGGCGGCTGCCGCTGTCAGGCCTTTGCCTTGACCGGCGATGCCGGCAATACCGACCCGGCATGCACGCTGTCGCCGATGCACGAGCAGATCTTCAAGATGGCCGAGAGCGAATCCGCCGCCGACAACACCCGCTTCCTGTATCGCAATTTTGCCGGCGGCACGCTCGAGACGGGCGAAGACCATGGCGCCTGACGCCGACCCGCGCAAAGCCGCCAGCACCGCCGATCCCTTTGCTCCCCTCACCACGCAACATCTCGCGGTCGGCGACGGCCACGAGATCTATGTCGAATCTGTCGGCCGCGTCGACGGCATTGCTGCGGTCTATCTGCACGGCGGTCCCGGCTCGGGCTGCCAGCCGGATCATCGCCGGCTGTTCGATCCGCAGCGCTTCCATACGGTGCTGTTCGACCAGCGCGGCGCCGGGCGCAGCAAGCCCAAAGGCCTGCGCGCGGCCAACACCACGGCGCACCTGATCGCCGACATGGAGACGATCCGCGAATTGTTCGGCTTCGCGAAATGGCTGGTGGTCGGCGGCTCCTGGGGCGCGACGCTGGCACTGGCCTATGCGCAAGCGCATCCCGACCGGGTCAGCGGCATCGTGCTGCGGGCCACCTTCCTCGGCACGGCGGAAGAGCTTGACGGCGCGTTCCTCGACGTGCTGCCGCGGCATTATCCCGGCCTGTACGAGGATTTTCTCAGCGTGCTGCCCGCCGACGAGCGCGCAGCGCCGTTGCATAACTATTATCGCCGCATCCTCGATGCCGATCCGGCCATCCATGCGCCGGCGGCGCGCGCCTGGTACGGCACCGAGAGCATCCTGTCCGAACACCTGCCCGGCCGCACCCGGCTCGATCTCCCGGCATTGGGCAATTCGGCGCGTCCGCTGCCGGCGACGCCGTTCATGGAAGCCTATTATTTCCAGCACGACTGCTTCATGCGGCCGGGCCAGTTGCTGGCCGACGCCGAAAGGCTCAAGGACATTCCCGGACTCATCGTGCAGGGCCGCTTTGATTTCCTCTGTCCGCCGTCGACCTCGCATGCGCTTGCCGCGACGTGGAAGGATGCCGAGGTGCGGATGGTCGAGGGCGCCGGCCACACGCTGTACGATCCCGGGGTGCGCGACGCGGTGATGAAGGCCGTGGCCGACATCGCCTCGCAACTGAAATCATAGTAATCCGCCAGTCCCAACCGTTATTGCGGCGGGTTACGCTTCGCTAACCCGCCCTACTGAAAGCCTGCAAATGCCGATGGCCGGAACCGGAATGCTGATGACGTCGATGGATATCGACCCGGCCCATGAGACCGAATTCAACCAGTGGTACGACCGCGAACACCTCGCCGAGCGCGTGGCCATCGATGGCTTTCTCGAGGCCCGCCGCTATGTCGCCGTCGACGCTGCACCGAAATATCTCGGACTGTACTCAACCGCGAATTTCGAGGTGCTGAACAGCCCCGCCTATCGCACCGCGCTGGCCAACCAGACCGCATGGTCGAAGACCAATATCGGCCGCTTCCGGAACATGCTGCGCTCGGTGGCGCGAATTACCGTCAGTCGCGGCACCGGCCGCGGCGCCGCGCTCGGCCTGGTGCGGATCCGGCCGCCGGAGCGCGAGGTCGATGCGCTGCGCGACGGCATCGCCGCGCTGCTCGACCCCGGCATGATCCACGGCATCATTTCGATGCACCTGATGGAGAGCGATCCGGTGCTGTCGAAGCCGCTCACCGACGATCCCGCCGCGCCCAACCCGGCGGCGCGCGACTGGTATGTGCTGATCGACGGCACCGATCCCGATGTCGTGGCATGGCTGATGGCGGGCCGGTTCAATGCGGTCGTTGCCGCCACCGGCGCGACGCTGGTTTCCAGCGGGACTTACCGGCTGATGTGGGATCTGGCGAAGAGCGATCTGTGAAAGCGGAAACCGGAGCTGCAGGCGCAGGGCTATCTGCATCTGCGGCCGGAGAGTGCGGTCGATCGGCATTCGTGCGGCGCCGGGATGGCCAATTTTTGTGCGCATTTCCGACGTCATCCGGCACACACGCAAACGCGATATTGTGATCCCCGGCGCAATGGAACCCTTTGGCTTGCAAGACGTCATGTTTTGGGGCGATCATCAGGTGCGGATCGGCGGTGCTTGCGCCGCCGCGGACCGCGGCGTCCCCTCCCCGATGGACGCAGCCGACCATCAGATCGAACAGAACAAGGCATCATGAACCCTGTCAAAGCACTTGAATCGCATGGTCAGGCGATCTGGCTCGACTTTCTGGCCCGGGGCTTCGTCGCCAAGGGCGACCTCAAGAAGCTGATCGAAAGCGACGCCGTCAAGGGCGTCACATCCAACCCGTCGATCTTCGAAAAGGCGATCGGCAGCTCGGACGAATATGACGCTCCGATCGCAAAGGCGCTGCAATCCGGCGACCTGCCGGTGGCAGATCTGTTCGAGACGCTAGCCATCGAAGACATCCAGCACGCCGCCGACGTGCTGCGACCGGTCTATGACAACCTGAAGGGTGCGGACGGCTTCGTCAGCCTCGAAGTGTCGCCCTACCTGGCGCTCGATACCAGGGGCACCATCAATGAGGCCGAACGGCTGTGGAAGAACGTGGCGCGCCCCAACCTGATGGTCAAGGTGCCGGCGACCACCGAAGGCGTGCCGGCGATCAAGCACCTGATCGGCGAAGGCATCAGTATCAACGTCACGCTGCTGTTCGCGCAGCAGTCCTATCGCAATGTCGCCGAAGCCTATCTCGCGGGGCTGGAAGCCTATGTGGCCAGTGGCGGCGATCCCAGCCACGTCGCCAGCGTCGCCAGCTTCTTCGTCAGCCGCATCGACGCGCAGGTCGACAAGCAGCTCGACGAGAAAATCGCCAAGGCCAACGACCCTACCGAGAAGGCGCGGCTAGCCGCCCTGAAGGGCAAGGTCGCCATCGCCAACGCCAAGCTGGCCTATCAGGACTACAAGAAACTGTTTTCGGGTGCGCGCTGGGACAAGCTCGCCGCCAAGGGTGCCAAGCCGCAGCGGCTGCTGTGGGCCTCCACCGGGGTCAAGAGCAAGGACTATCGCGACACGCTCTATGTCGAAGAACTGATCGGGCCGAACACGGTCAACACGGTGCCGCCGGCGACGCTCGACGCCTTCCGCGACCACGGCCTGATCCGCGACAGCCTCGAAGAGAACGTCGATGAAGCCCGGCAGGTTCTCGCCGATCTGGAGAAGACCGGCATCTCGCTGGACAGGATCACCACCGATCTGGTGGCGGACGGCGTCAAGCAGTTCGCCGACGCTGCCGACAAGCTCTATGGCGCGGTCGCGCACAAGCGCGCCGCCTCGATGGCCGATGCCATCGACGCGCAGAAACTGTCGCTCGGCGACGGCATCGCCAAGTCGGTCGCGGCCTCGACCGAGGAATGGCGCAAGTCGGCCAAGATCCGCCGTCTGTGGCAGAAGGACAGATCGGTCTGGACCGGAAGCGACGAGGACAAGTGGCTGGGCTGGCTGACCAGCGTCGCCGCCGAGGCTGGAAAGCTCGCTGACTATGACGACTTTGCCGGCTGGGTGAAGGCGCAGGGCTTCAGCGACGCCGTCGTGCTCGGCATGGGCGGATCCAGCCTCGGACCAGAGGTATTCGCGCAAACCTTCGGCAAGGCCGCGGGCTTCCCCAGGCTTCATGTGCTCGACTCCACCGATCCGGCGCAGGTCCGCGCCATGGGCGCTGCGGTGAACCTGGCAAAGACGCTGTTCATCGTCTCCAGCAAATCCGGCGGCACCACCGAACCCAATGTGATGAAGGACTACTTCTTCGCGGAAGTAACCAAGGCGGTCGGCACCGAAAAGGTCGGCTCGCACTTCGTCGCGGTCACCGACCCCGGCTCGTCGCTGGAGAAGGCCGCCAAGGCGCAGGGCTTCACCCGCATCTTCCACGGCGATCCCAGCATCGGCGGGCGCTATTCGGTGCTGTCGCCGTTCGGCATGGTGCCGGCGGCCGCTGCCGGCATCGACCTGAAAAAACTCCTCGACCTCACGCTGTCGATGGTGCGCTCGTGCGGACCGGACGTGCCGCCGTCGGAAAACCCCGGCGTGCAACTCGGCCTCGCGATCGGTAGCGCCGGCGTCGACGGGCGCGACAAGGTCACCATCCTGTCGTCGCCAAAGATTGCCGATTTCGGCGCCTGGGCGGAGCAGCTCATCGCCGAGTCCACCGGCAAGGACGGCAAGGGTCTGGTGCCAATCGACGGCGAGACGCTGGGCGCCCCCGAGGTCTACGGCCAGGATCGCTTCTTCATCGACCTGCGTACCGACGGCGAGACCGATTCGGCGCATGACGACAAGCTCGCCGCGCTGGAGAAGGCCGGCCATCCCGTGGTGCGCATCGTCATGAAATCGATCGACCACATCGGTCAGGAGTTCTTCCGCTTCGAGATCGCCACCGCGGTGGCGGGCTCGGTGCTCGGCATCAACCCGTTCAACCAGCCCGACGTCGAAGCCGCCAAGATCAAGACCCGCGACCTCACCGCATCGTTCGAGAAGACCGGCGCGCTGCCGCCGGAGACGCCGGTGATCTCGACCCCGCAAGTCGACCTCTACACCGACGACAAGAACGCCGGTGCGCTGCGCAAGATGGGTGCCGACGGCGACCTCGGCTCGTGGCTGAAAGCCCACCTCGCCCGCTCGGGCGCCGGCGACTACGTGGCGCTGCTGGCCTATGTCGAACGCAACGATCAGCATCTGCGCACGCTGCAGAATCTACGCATGGCAGTACGCGACAGAAAACATCTCGCCACCGTCGCCGAATTCGGGCCGCGCTTCCTGCATTCCACCGGCCAGGCCTACAAGGGCGGACCGGACAGCGGCGTGTTCCTGCAGATCACCGCAGATGACGGCGCCGACCTCGCGGTGCCCGGCCAGAAGGCCAGCTTCGGAATCATCAAGGCGGCGCAGGCCCGCGGCGATTTCGACGTGTTGACCGATCGCGGCCGCCGCGCTCTGCGCGTTCATCTCAAGGGCGACCTCAAGGCCGGGCTGGCGATGCTTGACAAGGCGATCACCGCCGCACTCAATTAATAACAAGGATAGTCAGATGCAGCTCGGCATGATCGGCCTCGGCCGGATGGGCGGCAATATCGTCCGCCGCCTGATGAAACACGGCCACACCTCGGTGGTGTACGACAAGGATCCGAAGGCGGTGGCGGCGCTGGTCGCGGAGAACGCACTCGGCGGTGCCTCGCTGGAGGAGTTCGTCGGCAAGCTGACAAAGCCGCGCGCCGTCTGGGTGATGCTGCCGGCGGGCCGGATCACCGAGACCACCATCGAGGCGCTGACCAAACTGCTGGAGCCCGACGACGTCATCATCGACGGCGGCAACTCGTTCTGGCAGGACGATGTCCGCCGCGGCAAGGCGCTCAAGGAAAAGGGCATCCATTACATCGACGTCGGCACCTCCGGCGGCGTATGGGGTTTCGAGCGCGGCTACTGCATGATGATCGGCGGCGACAAGAAGGTGGTCGACCGGCTCGATCCGATCTTCGCCACGCTGGCGCCGGGGATCGGCGACATTCCGCGCACGCCCGGCCGCGACGGCCGCGATCCGCGCATCGAGCAGGGCTACATCCATGCCGGTCCCGTGGGCGCCGGGCATTTCGTCAAGATGGTGCACAACGGCATCGAATACGGATTGATGCAGGCTTATGCCGAAGGTTTCGATATCCTCAAGAACGCCGATCTCGAGGTGCTGCCGGAAGCCCATCGCTTTACCCTCAACCTGCCGGATATTGCCGAAGTGTGGCGCCGCGGCAGCGTGATCCCGTCCTGGCTGCTCGACCTCACCTCGTCGGCGCTGGCCAAGAACGAAACGCTCGACACCTACTCCGGCTATGTCGAGGATTCCGGCGAAGGGCGCTGGACCGTCAATGCCGCGATCGACGAATCCGTCCCGGCCGAGGTGCTCACCGCAGCATTGTTCGCGCGCTTCCGCTCGCGCAAGCAGCATACCTTCGCCGAGAAGATCCTGTCGGCGATGCGTGCCGGCTTCGGCGGCCACAAGGAGCCGGAGCAGCATCCGCACCCGGTCAAGCAGGCCGCGCCCGAAATCGTCAAGCCGAAGGCAGACCAGACGTGACAGACGCAAAGACCGATACCACCAAACCGGACCCCTGCTCCTTCGTCATTTTTGGCGTCACTGGTGACCTCGCGCACCGGCTGGTAATGCCGGCGCTGTACAATCTCGCCGCGGCGGACCTTTTGCCGGACAAGTTCTGCGTGGTCGGCGTGGCCCGCAAGGCGACGTCGGCCGAAGACCTGCGCGCCGGTCTGCTCGCCGGCCTAAAGAAATTCGCCACCCGCCCGGTCGACGACGCCATCGCCCAGCGGCTGCTGGAATGCGTCACCAGCATCGAGGCCGATCCCCAGGACCCGGCCTCGTTCGACCGTATGCGCGAGCAGCTCGACGCGCTGGAACAGCGCCGCCAGACCGGCGGCAACCGGCTGTTCTATCTGGCGACGCCGCCCGACGGTTTTGCGCCGATCGCGCGCGAGCTCGGCCGCACCGGCATGCTGCAGGAAAACGGCGCGTGGCGGCGTCTCGTCGTCGAAAAGCCGTTCGGCACCGACCTGGAGTCGGCGAAGAAACTGAACGCCGAACTGCTCGACATACTCACCGAGCACCAGATCTATCGGATCGATCATTATCTCGGCAAGGAGACGGTGCAGAACATCCTGGTGCTGCGCTTTGCCAACGGCATGTTCGAGCCGATCTGGAATCGCAACCACATCGATCACGTCCAGATCACCGTCGACGAGAAGCTCGGCGTCGGCCACCGCGGCAGCTTCTACGACGCCACAGGCGCGCTGCGCGACATGGTGCCGAACCATCTGTTTCAATTACTGTCGCTGGTGGCGATGGAGCCGCCGACCCGTTTCGACGCGCATTCGGTGCGCGCCGAGAAGGCCAACGTGCTGGCGGCGATCCAGCTCGAGAGCGAAACCGCGGCGCTGCACAATTCTGTGCGCGGACAATATCTCGGTGGCACGGTCGGCGACATCGTGATCGAGGACTATCACAAGACCAAGGACGTCGCCAACGGCAGCACCACCGAGACCTATGCCGCACTCAAGCTGACCATCGACAACTGGCGCTGGGCCGGCGTGCCGTTCTACCTGCGCACCGGCAAGGCGCTGGGCATCAAGCGGACCGAAGTCGCTATCAAGTTCAAGCAGGCGCCCTTTGCCATGTTCCAGAGCACGCCGGTCGAGGCACTGGCGCAGAACTATCTGGTGATCGGCGTCGAGCCGACCGAAGGCATCGCGCTGCAGTTCAATACCAAGATTCCCGGCCCTTCGATCAGGATCGACGGCGTCGAGATGAAATTCCGCTACAAGGACTACTTCAAGGCCGAGCCCTCCACCGGCTACGAAACCCTGATCTATGACTGCATGATCGGCGACAACATCCTGTTCCAGCGCGCCGACAGCGTCGAAGCCGGCTGGCGCGCGGTGCAGCCGTTCCTCGACGCCTGGAAGAATGCCGGCTCCGACGGGCTGAAGAGCTACAAGGCCGGCAGCGAGGGACCGCGCGAAGCCGACGAGCTGATGAAGCGCGACGGCCGCGCCTGGCGCAAGCTGAGCTGATGGTCGCGCTGGCCCGCCACATCGTCGAGGCGACCGATGCCGCCGCACTGGCGGTAGCCGCAGCCGAGCGCGTCATTGCGCGCATGGGCAACAATCCGGGCCGGATCGCGATCTGCCTGACCGGCGGCTCCAGCCCGAAGCAGCTCTATCAGCTGCTCGGACAGCAGCCTTATCAAAGCCGGATTCCGTGGGATCGCGTGCACTGGTTCATCGGTGACGACCGCTTTGTCAAAGCGGACGACCCGCTCAACAACATGACCATGGCGCGGCGGATCTTTCTCGATCGCTGCGCGCCCGCGGCGAACATCCACCCGATCGCGACGCAGTTGCACAGCCCCAACGAGGCCGCGCGACTGTACGAGGAGGAGCTGAAGCGTTTCTACGGTGCTGACGCGCTCGATGCCGCAAAGCCGCTGTTCGATGTGGTGCTGCTCGGCGTCGGGCCGGACGGCCATGTCGCCTCGCTGTTTCCCGGCTATCCTGCCGTCGATGTCACCGACCGGTGGGTGGTCGGCGTGGCCGAGGCCCATGTGGCGCCGTTCGTGCCGCGCGTCAGCCTGACGCTGCCGGCACTGGCGTCCTGTCGCGAGATGCTGTTCGAACTGAGCGGCGCCGACAAGCGGCCGATCCTGGCGCGCATCCTCGCCGGCGAGGACCTGCCGGCCAACCGCGCGCGGGCCGCTGACGGCGATACGGTCTGGCTGTGCGACCGCGCGGCACTGCCGGAGAATTTTCGTGACTGACTTCCAGGCGCCGTGCGCGCTGATCGTAATGGGGGTGGCGGGATCGGGCAAGAGCACCATCGCCGAAGCCCTGGCCGCACGCCTCGGCTGGACCTATGAGGACGCCGACCGGTTTCACCCGGCCAGCAATGTGGCGAAGATGAGCGCCGGCCATCCGCTGACCGACGACGACCGCTGGCCATGGCTGCAGGCGATCGCCGCGGAGATCGCCCGGATATGCCAGACCGGCGGCCATCTCGTGGTCGCCTGCTCGGCGCTCAAGCATGCCTATCGCGACGTGCTGCTCGCCGGCCGCGACGATGTGCGCATCGTCTATCTCGATGGCAGCCGCGCGCTGATCGCGCAGCGCCTAAGCGCGCGAAAAGGCCACTTCATGCCGCCGGGCCTGCTGGACAGCCAGTTCGCCACGCTGGAGCCGCCGGGGCCCGACGAAAACCCCATCCATGTCTCGATCGATGCCTCCGTTGAGGCGATCGTCGATGCTATCGTCGGCCAGTTGCAGCCCCGCGTTGCCGGCGCACCTTACAGGAAGAACCCATGACCCGCATCGCACTGGTCGTCTCGGATGTCGACGGCACCCTGGTGACCAAGGACAAGCGCCTGACCGATGGCGCCCGAGCAGCGGTCAAGCTGCTGCGCGACGCCGGCATCGGCTTCACCATCACCTCGAGCCGGCCCACCGTCGGGATGCGGTTTCTGGTCGAGCCGCTCGGCATCGCGCTGCCGATCGGCGCGTTCAACGGCAGCTCCATCGTGACCCCCGACCTGCAGCCGCTCGAGCAGCATCTGATCCCGGCACCGGCGGTGCAGACCAGCCTCGACGTGCTCAACGAATTCGGCGTCGATACCTGGCTATTCACCAACGACGCCTGGATGATCCGCCGCGATGACGGCAAATACGTGCCGCACGAGCAGAACACCATCCAGCACGATCCGGTGGTCGTGGAGGATTTTGCGCCCTACCTGGACGGCGCCTGCAAGATCGTCGGCGCCAGCGCCGACTTCGATCTGCTGGCCCGCTGCGAGACCGCGATTCAGAAGGCGCTCGGCCAGGCGGCCGTCGCGGTGCGTTCGCAGAACTATTATCTCGACGTCACCCCGCCCGGCCAGGACAAGGGCACTTTCGTGCAGGCCATGGCCAGGCGCCTCGGTATCGAGACCTCCGCCATCGCCACCATCGGCGACATGCAGAACGACCTGCCGATGTTCAAGGTGTCAGGCATGTCCGTGGCCATGGGCAACGCGACCGATGAGGTCAAGGCGCGCGCGACCGATGTGACGACGTCGAACGAGGACGAAGGCTTTGCCGGCGCGGTGGATCTGATTTTGAAGAAGAATGCGGCGAGTTGAGCGCGCTTTCTTCCCTCTCCCCCGCGCGAAGCGAAGCTTCGCTAGGTGGGAGAGGGTGGCCGCGCGATAGCGCGGCCGGGTGAGGGGTAGCCGCTAACGCCGAGCCTAGCGCCCCCTCATCCGCCTCCGCTGCGCGGAGGCACCTTCTCCCACAAGGGGAGAAGGAAGAGTGCACCCTGTCCTGCTTACTTCGACCGCTGCATCACCGGCTTGTCGGCCTCGCGCTTGGCCTTGCTGAGGTTGTGCGCGGTGTTGATGACGGCGATATGGGTCAGCGCCTGCGGAAAATTGCCGGTCTGGCGCCTGGCAATCGAATCGTATTCTTCGGCCAGCAGGCCAACGTCGTTGGCGACGCCGACCACGCGGTCGAACAGCGCCTCCGCTTTGGCGAGTTCGCCGGTGAGCACATAGGCGTCCGCCAGCCACAGGCTGCAGGCGAGGAACGCGCCCTCGATCGGCTGAATTTCCGATGTGATTTCGCGCGGGTCGTGGCGCAGCACGAAGCCGTCGCGCAGCATGTAGTTCTCGATGGCGGCGATGGTGCCCAGCACGCGCGGGTCCGACGGCGGCAGGAATCCCACCGCCGGCAGCAGCAGGATGCTGGCATCCAGAACCGGTGAACCGTAGGACTGCACAAAGCTGTTCTGCTCGGCGTCAAAACCCCTGCTGCAGACATCGTGATGGATGGCGGCGCGGATCGCCCGCCATTTCGGCAGCGGCGCCTGCAGGCTGAACATTTCTGCGCTGCGGATGCCGCGATCGAACGCCACCCAGCACATCACTTTCGACGACACATAGTGCTGGCCGTCGCCACGGCGCTCCCAGACGCCATGGTCCGGCCGATCCCAGACCGAGGCGAGATGCTCCAGCACCTCGCGCTCCACCGCCCATGTGCCTTCGTCAAGCTCCAGCTTCGCCACACGCGACTGATGGAAAGCGTCGATCAACTCGCCATAGACGTCGAGCTGCAACTGCGCGTGGGCGGCGTTGCCGACCCGGACCGGCCGCGCGCCTTCATAGCCCGGCAGCCAGCCGGCCTCCCATTCCAGCAGCCGGCGCTGGCCCATGATGCCGTACATGATCTGCATGTTGGCTGGGGCGCCAGCGGCTGCGCGCAGCAGCCAATTGTGCCAGGCGACGGCTTCGCCGGTATAGCCGCTGTTCATCAGCGCCAGCAGCGTGAAGGTGGCGTCGCGCAGCCAGCAGAAGCGGTAGTCCCAGTTCCTGTCGCCGCCGAGCTTCTCCGGCAGCGATGTCGTCGGCGCCGCGACAATGCCGCCGGACGGCGCATAGGTCAGCGCCTTCAGCGTGATCAGCGAGCGCATCACCAGATCGCGATGGCCATCCTCATAGGTGCAACGGCCCGACCATTCCGACCAGAAATCCTCGGTATCCTTCAAGGCGGCCACGGGATCGATCTCCGCCGGCACCTTCAGGTGCGATGGCCCATAGGTCAGCACGAACGGCACGGTCTCACCGGCATCGACGGTGAACTCCGCCACCGTGGTCATGTTCTCGCCGCGGATTTCGACCGGCGTGCGCAGCACGGTCATGTCCGGCCCGCAGATCGCCAGCAGCGCGCCATCGTCCGTGCGCTTGACCCAGGGAATGTCGACGCCGAAGCCGAAGCGGATCACCAGATCCATGCGCATGGCAACGCTGCCGCGCTCGCAGCTTACCAGCCGCACGATATCGGAGGCGACGCCGCGCGGCGGCATGAAGTCAATCAGGGCGACGACGCCGTCGGCCGTCTCGAAACGCGTCTCCAGGATCAGCGTATCGCCGCGATAGCTGCGGGAGCAGCGGATCACCCCGGCCGCCGGCGCGATCTGCCAGTGGCCATTGCGCTCGTCACCGAGCAGCGCGCAGAAACAGGCGTCGGAGTCGAAGGCCGGCCAGCACAGCCAGTCGATCGAGCCGTTGCGGTCGACCAGCGCTGCGGTCTCGCAGTCCCCGATCAGCGCGTAATCTTCAATCGGGCCCGGCAAGGCTCAGGCCGCCTGCGCCGAGCGGTCGGCGATGGCGACCTGCAGTGCCGGCAGGTCGATCACGCCGGCGATCTTGTCGATCGCCACCGGCAGCCGTTGCCGCCAGTTCGGGTGCTCATCAATGGTGCCGGGAATGTTGGGCTGGTCGATCACGCCCAGCAGATCCTCCAGCGCGATCGCCAGCAATCGGGTCTGGGTCCGTGCCAGGAACTGGGCGACCGCATACAGGCCGTCGCTGGAGATCGCCTGATGGCGCAGCGCGTCGCGAAGCATGGCGATGGCGTGATGGCGGGAATCGTCGCTCTCGCCGGGATCGATGCCGAGCGACCGCTTCAGCGCCAGGTCGCTGAGGCCTTGCCAGCCGGCAAAGGTCGGCAGGTCATGGGTGTTGAACGTCACCAGCGCATCGGGTGCGTAGTGGTCGATACCGCGGAACGCACCGTGGTCGTCTCGCTCGAACATCATCACCATATACGACCAGATACCCCAGTCCCGCAGTTCCTCGCGAAAACCATCCGGCACGGTGCCCAGATCCTCGCCAATCACCACGCAGCGGTTGGCCACGCTTTCCTGCGCTGTGACCGCGAGCAGTGCCTGCAGCGGCATCTTCACATAGGCGCCGTTGTCGGCGGCGTAGCCGTGCGGCACCACATAGAGGCGGTTCAGGCCCAGCACGTGATCGAGCCTGATCGCGCCGGCATAGCGCATGGAGGCCCGCAGCATGTCCCTGAACGGCGCGAAGGATTGCACCTCGAGCCCGCCGCCGTTGAAGCCGGCCAGGCCCCAGTTCTGTCCGGCGGGCTGCAGCGCATCCGGCGGTGCGCCGATCGACAGATGCCGGGACACCGCAATCTGTTCGTTCCAGGCATCGAAGCCGCCGCTCTGCACGCCGACGGCGACGTCGAGATAAAGCCCGACCTTCAACCCCAGCGTCCGTGCGTGATCGCGGGAGTCCCGCAACTGCTGATCGGCGCACCATTGCACGAACTTGACGAATTCGATTTCCGGCGCGTCCGGCCCGGCATGCAGCTCCGCCAATCTGGCGTCGTCCGGCTGCTGCCACTCATTCGGCCAGTCCCACCAGGCGCAGTTGAACTTGTGGCGAAGCACCTCGAAACAGGCAAAGCGCGACAACGTGACACCGTGCGCTGCGCGAAACTTGGCGAATGCCTGGCTTCGCTTGGCGTCGGGCCTGCTCTTGAAGGCCGCGAAGGTCGAACGCAGCGCGCGCCACTTGAGCTCGGCGACAGCGATGTAGTCGACCACCGCGGCCTGACGCAGCCGGGCCAGCGTGTCAGCGTCGCCGGCGACCATGTCGGCAGAGAATTCCGCAATCTTTTCGACGTCGATATAGAGCGGATTGAGAAACAGCCGGCTGTTCGGGGAATACGGGCTGCAATCGGTCGGACGGTCATCGAACAACACGTGCAGCGGATTGAGACCGACACCCTCGGCGCCGAGCCTCGCCGCCAGTTCGAGCAGCCGGTCCAGGTCCGTGAAATCACCGATGCCCCAGTTGCGCTCCGAACGCAGGCCATAGAGCTGTGCCGCCAGGATCCAGGAGCGGTCGAATTCGCCGCGGAACGCCTTGGCGGGCGCCACGATGACGGGCGCCTCCTCGGAGAACAGCGAGGCATCGGTGAGGCGCAGGCGCCAGACGCCGATCGGCAGGTCGAGCGGCCACAGGATGCTGCGCTCCCCGGTCTCGCCCTCGGCGATGACTTTGACGCCGTCAAGGATTTCCCACTTCAGCGGGAGGCTGGTCGCCTCGGCGAGATAGGACCGCTCGGCCTGCCCCGCCCGCACCACCACCGTCTGCTCCAGAAACCGGTGCGGCGCGCGGACCGGCATGGCATCGAGGATAATCTTCAGGGCGGCAGCGTCAGTGGTATGCCAATGTCCCTGTCCATCGTGAAATCCGGTCTGGATTCCGAGCTCCGCGGCTTTGCTGTAAAGGTCCATAAGGCACGCCGTTTGCATCGCAACATGCTGTCAACATTGCGAAAAGATGAATTTTACGAAGAGGATAGCCGTCTTCAACGCACGTGCTTAAGCTGAGTTCCCGTTGGAACTAACGCCCGTCACAAGGCTTTGTATATGATCGGACCGTCTCTCTTCCGCAACCGAATTGGGACGACACTCATTGCTGGTGGCACCCCTGTGAACAAAACCACACAAATTGTGGAGAGCATCGCGACCAGCGGGGCTTTCCAGATCGAAAACATTTATCCGCTGGTCGACGGCGGCCGCTTTCCGGTGAAACGGATCGTTGGCGAGCCTATCGAGGTTTGGGCCGACATCTATCGCGACGGGCACGAGATCATCGCCGCGGCGCTGGTGTGGCGGCTGGAGACGGACCGCGCCTGGAAGCGGGCGCCGATGAAATTCGACATCAACGACCGCTGGGGTGGCTCGTTCACCCCCGACGCGCCAGGACGTTATGTCTTCGCCATCGAGGCGTGGACGGACGAATTCGCCACCTGGCGCCACGGTTTCGAACTGAAACTGAAGGCCGGTCAGGACGTCACGCTGGACGCCCTGGAAGGCGCGGCCATGTTGACCAAGGCCCAGGCCGGCGGACCCGACGCCTCGGCGACAATCGTGCGCCATTGCGAAGAGTACCTGCAGAGCGGCGAGACCGAGCCGCTGCTCGCGCCTGACCTGCAGCTTGCCATGGCCGAGAGTCAGTTGCGGCCGGACCTCACCCGCTCGCCGCTGATGCCGCTGACGATCGATCGTGTCCGGGCCCGCGACGGCGCCTGGTACGAAATGGTGCCGCGCAGCCAGAGCACGGTGCCCGGCCACCACGGCACGTTCCGCGACTGCATCGCCCGGCTGCCGGACGTGGCGGCGATGGGGTTTGACGTGGTGTATTTCACGCCGATCCACCCGATCGGCGTGAAGAACCGCAAGGGCCGCAACAATTCGCTGACGGCGGAGCCCGGCGATGTCGGCAGCCCCTACGCCATCGGCGGCAAGGAAGGCGGTCACGACGCCATCCATCCCGAACTCGGAACCATGGAAGATTTCAAGGCCTTCGTGGACGCCTGCGCGCTGCTGAACATGGAAGTGGCGCTGGACATCGCCGTGCAGTGTTCGCTGGATCACCCCTGGCTCACCGAGCATCCCGACTGGTTCAAGCGCCGTCCGGACGGTACGATGAAATATGCCGAAAATCCGCCGAAGAAATACGAGGACATCGTCAATCCCGATTTCAGCTGCGAGGATGCCGGCTCGCTGTGGAATGCGCTGCGCGACGTGATCCTGTTCTGGGTCGACCACGGCGTGAAGATCTTCCGCATCGACAATCCGCATACCAAGCCGCTGCGGTTCTGGGAATGGATGATTCACGAGGTCCAGCTCAAGCACCCCGACGTGCTGTTCCTGGCCGAGGCCTTCACCCGCCCGAAGCTGATGAAAGGCCTGGCCAAGCTCGGCTTCTCGCAATCCTACACCTATTTTACCTGGCGCACCCAGAAATGGGAGATCGAGCAGTACCTCGTCGAACTCACCGGCTATCCGGAGCGCGAGTTCTACCGGCCCAACTTCTTCGTCAATACGCCGGACATCCTGCCCTTCCATCTGCAGAGCGGCGAGGAATGGATGTTCAAGATGCGGCTGGCGCTCGCCGCGTCGCTGTCGTCGACCTATGGCATCTACAACGGCTTCGAACTGCTCGAACACGATCCGATTCCCGGCAAGGAAGAATACCTCCACTCCGAGAAATACGAAATCAAGGTGCGCGACTGGGACCAGCCGGGCAACATCAAGCCGTACATCCGCGACATCAACAATGCCCGCCGTGCCAACCCGGCGCTGCAGCAGACCAGCAACCTGCGTTTCCTGCCGGTCGACGACGGCAACGTCATCGGCTTTGTCAAGGAATCTGTGGACCAGCACAACACCGTGGCGGGAGCGATTTCGTTGTCGCGCGACGTCCACGAGTTCTGGTTGCCGATCAATTCGCAGGTGATGGTCGACGGCGAACGCCGCGACATCGCCGCGGTGGAGAACCTGATCACCGGGGAGCGCCATCCCGTGGAATGGGGCGGCCTCCGCGTTCGCATCGACCCGATGCGCGATCCTGCCATCTTCTTCCGCTGCCTCGCCTGAAAGCACTGAGTTATGAATGTCATGCCAACCATCGACGCGACTGTCTCGCCGGGCGCAGAGAAAGACGATCACCTGTGGTACAAGGACGCGATCATCTACCAGCTGCACGTCAAGGCGTTTGCCGACAGCAACAATGACGGCATCGGCGACTTCGCCGGACTGACGGAGAAGCTCGACTACCTGCAGGATCTCGGCGTGACCGCGATCTGGCTGATGCCGTTCTATCCGTCGCCCGGCCGCGACGACGGCTACGACATTGCCGATTACGGCTCAATCCATCCCGACTTCGGCACCATGAAGGATTTCCGCCGCTTCATTCACGAGGCGAAGCGGCGCGGCCTGCGCGTCATCACCGAGTTGGTGATCAACCATACCTCGGACCAGCATGACTGGTTCAAGCGCGCGCGACGCAGCCCGGCCGGCTCCAGCGCCCGCGACTGGTATGTGTGGAGCGATACCGACAAGAAATACGAAGGCACCCGGATCATCTTCACCGACACCGAGAAGTCGAACTGGACCTGGGACACCGAGGCCAACGCCTATTACTGGCATCGCTTCTTCTCGCACCAGCCAGACCTGAACTTCGACAATCCCCGCGTGGTGTCGGCGGTGGTGCAGGTGATGAAGCGCTGGCTCGATGCCGGCGTCGACGGATTCCGTCTCGACGCGATCCCCTATCTGGTGGAGCGCGACGGCACCAACAACGAGAACCTCCCCGAGACCCACAAGATCATCAAGCATCTGCGCGCCGAGCTCGACGCCTACGCGCCGGGCAAGCTGCTGCTGGCCGAGGCCAACCAGTGGCCCGAGGACGTGCAGCAGTATTTCGGCGACAGCGACGAATGCCACATGGCGTATCACTTCCCGCTGATGCCGCGCATGTATATGGCGATCGCCCAGGAGGACCGCTTCCCGATCACCGACATCATGCGCCAAACCCCGGACATTCCGCAGGACTGCCAGTGGGCCATGTTCCTGCGCAACCATGACGAACTGACGCTCGAAATGGTCACCGACGTCGAGCGCGACTATCTGTGGTCGACCTACGCTAACGACCCGCGCGCGCGCATCAATGTCGGCATCCGCCGCCGCCTGGCGCCGCTGATGGACAACGACCGCCGCAAGATCGAGCTGATGAACTCGATGCTGATGTCGTTTCCCGGCACGCCAATCATCTATTACGGCGACGAGATCGGCATGGGCGATAACATCTATCTCGGCGACCGCAACGGCGTGCGCACGCCAATGCAGTGGACGCCGGACCGCAACGGCGGCTTCTCGCGCGCCGATCCCGCACGGCTTTATGCGCCGACGATCATGGATCCGGTCTACGGCTACGAGTCCGTCAATGTGGAGGCGCAGTCGCGCAGCCTGTCGTCGCAGCTCTCCGCGACCAAGCGGTTGATGTCGGTGCGCAAGTCGACGCTTGCCTTCGGCCGCGGCACCATGCTGTTCATCCGCCCGAGCAACCGCTCGGTGCTGTGCTATGTCCGCCAGTATGGCGACGAGGTGATCCTCTGCGTCGCCAACCTGTCGCGCTCGGCGCAGGCCACCGAACTCGATCTGTCGCCGTGGAAAGACCGCGTGCCGCTGGAAATGCTGGGCCGCACCAGCTTCCCGCCGATCGGCGAATTGCCCTACATGATCACGCTGGCGCCCTACGGCTTCTACTGGTTCCTGCTGGAAGAGCGCAAAGCCTCCGACCACGTATTGCCCACGGCGGTGCCGGAATTCGAAACCCTGGTGGTGCCGCTCGGCTCTTCCTGGATGTCGCTCGGCCGCACCCGCGGCGTATTCGAGCGCGACGTGCTGCCGTCCTACCTGTCGCGCACGCGCTGGTATCCGGAACGCTCCGCCAAGGCGATCCAGCCCCGCGTCACCTCGGCGGTGCCGTTCTGCGACATCGGCGACAACCGCCCGTGGCTGGCCTTCTTCGAGACCACCCAGCGCGGCGTGAGCACCCGCTACGTGCTGCCGATGCGCATCGAGTGGGTGCGCTTCGACCGCGAAAAATACAATCCGCGCGCTTTCGCGGCCGTGCGCCAGGGCGCCCGGGAGGGCACGCTGCTGGATGTCGCGACCGACCAGATCTTCATCGAGCTGCTGCTGTATAACCTGCGCAAGGAATTGACGGTCGAGGACGAGGAAGGCGCGCAGGGCGCCCGCCTGGAATTCCGGCCGACCGCCCGCTTGCTGGAAATGCCGGTCAAGCCGCTGACGCACATCCGCGCGGTGGAAACCGAGCAGTCCAACAGCACGGCGCTGGTCGACAGCGACTATGTGGTGAAGATCTATCGCAAGCTGCAGGCCGGCATCAATCCGGAGATCGAACTCGGCCGGTTCCTCACCGACGTGGCGGGCTTCGCCAATACGCCGGCGCTGCTCGGCAGCGTCGAGCTGATCGAGGGCGACCAGCAGAGCGCGATCGGGATTGTCCATGCCTTCGTGCAGAATCAGGGCGATGCCTGGACCGTTACCGCTGCCTATCTCGACCGCTTCGTCGACGAGCAGAAGCTGCTCGCCAATGGCGCAGAGAAGGCGGAAAGCGAGGAACAGGTTCCGTACCTGCGCTACATGTCGCAGACCGGCCGCCGCGTTGCCGAGATGCATGTCGCGCTCGCCGGCCACGCGGAAATCCCGGACTTCAAGCCGGAACCGACCACGGCGGACGACACCAGGCTATGGATAGGCGAAATCCTGAAACGCGCCGAGCACGTGTTCGACAGCCTGCAGCAGTCCCGCGCAGCAGCGAAAGAATCCGACCGGGCGCTGATCGATCAACTGCTGGCGCAGAGCGAGACCTTGCGCGGTCGCCTGCTGGCACTACTGCCCGCAGATATCGACACCGCGAAGATCCGCCATCACGGCGACTTCCATCTCGGCCAGATGCTGATCGTCAAGGACGACATCTTCATCATCGATTTCGAGGGCGA
>LNAP01015046.1_pt1 | contig 24900 bp, 26 predicted proteins | sample 602601 | NCBI WGS metagenome assembly LNAP01 (sample SAMN02440304, study PRJNA202911) | soil metagenome | biome: Subtropical and temperate rainforests or woodlands; isolation source: soil samples (1 kg each in a 20% v/v slurry with milli Q water) were... ...
TCCACCCCGTCCTCGCGCTGAATGAAGCCGTAGCCCTTGGCGTCGTTGAACCACTTCACGTTGCCGGTTTCGCGTGTTGCCATTTGTTCATACTCCCTTTTTATTATTGATCGGGCTTTTCGCAGGAAAGCCTCGGGAACGTCAGCCTGCGCATACCGGTCCCATGAGGGCAACGGCGACAGAGCGCCGAGTATATGACAGACGTTAAAACTCTCAACAGGAGTTTACTTCCACGCTTTTTTGCCGATTTTCGACGAATCCGGCACACTATCGACCGCCCGAGCAAACGCTTGGTTTTTTCCACTCACGCAGAAGCCGTATGACCCGCTCCCCGTTCCGCCGTCTTGTGTTTGGCACCCTGCGCCGACTGTTGTACCTCTGGGTTCGCTCCGAGACGATCAACCAGTCGTCGTTCACCCTTGACCTCGACCGCAGTCGTCCGGTGTTCTACGTCCTGCAAAACCCTTCGCTGACCGACCTTGCCGTGGTCGACACCGAATGCAGCAAGGCCGGTCTGCCGCGTCCGGTGCTGCCGGTTTCGGTGGGCAACCTGCTGGAACCTGCCGCGTTCTTCTACCTGACGCCGGACCCGGACTGGCTCGGCCGCCAGGACAAGCGCGGAGCGCCGCCGACACTGACCCGCCTAGTCAGCGCCCTGAGCCAGAACGCCGCCGAAGATGCGCAGATCATTCCGGTCAGCGTGTTCTGGGGGCAGTCGCCGGACAGCGAAAACAGCCCATGGAAGCTCCTGTTCGCCGACAGCTGGGCCGTTACCGGGCGTCTGCGTCGGTTACTGAGCGTCATCGTCCTGGGACGCAAGACTCGCGTGCAGTTCTCCGCGCCGATCCACCTGCGCGAACTGATCGAGCACGACAAGGGCCACGAACGCACCGTGCGCATGGCCCAGCGCATCCTGCGGGTGCACTTTCGCAACCTGAAGGCTGCGGTGATCGGCCCGGATATTTCCCACCGCCGCAACCTGGTCAAAGGCCTGCTGAACCAGCCACAGGTCAAACAAGCGATCCTCGACGAGGCCGAGCGCGAGAACATCTCGCCGGAGAAAGCCAAAGCTCAAGCGCTACGCTACGGCAACGAAATCGCCTCGGACTACACCTACACTGCGATCCGTTTTATGGAAGTGGTGCTGAGCTGGTTCTGGAACAAGATCTACGACGGCATCAAGGTCAACCACATCGAAGGCGTGCAGAAGGTCGCCCAGGGTCACGAAGTGATCTACGTGCCGTGCCATCGCAGCCACATCGACTATCTTCTGCTGTCCTATCTATTGTTCCGCAACGGCCTGACCCCGCCGCACATTGCCGCGGGCATCAACCTGAACATGCCGGTGATCGGCGGCCTGCTGCGTCGCGGCGGTGCGTTCTTCATGCGCCGCACGTTCAAGGGCAACCCGCTGTACACCTCGGTGTTCAACGAATACCTGCACACCCTGTTCACCAAGGGTTTCCCGGTGGAGTATTTCGTCGAGGGTGGCCGCTCGCGCACCGGGCGCATGCTGCAACCAAAAACCGGAATGCTGGCGATCACCCTGCGCAGCTTCCTGCGTTCGTCGCGCATGCCCATCGTCTTCGTGCCGGTGTACATCGGCTATGAGCGCGTGCTGGAAGGCCGGACCTACCTCGGCGAACTGCGCGGTGCGGCCAAGAAAAAAGAGTCGATCTTCGATATTTTCAAAGTCATTGGCGCACTCAAGCAACGCTTCGGCCAAGTGGCGGTGAACTTCGGTGAGCCGATCAAACTGGCGGAATTCCTCGACAGCGAACAGCCGGACTGGCGCAAACAGGAACTCGGCCCGCAGTTCAGACCAGCCTGGCTCAACGAAACCACCAACCGCCTCGGCGAGAAAGTCGCACAGCATCTCAACGAAGCGGCGGCGATCAACCCGGTCAACCTGGTGGCACTGGCGCTGCTGTCGACCACCCGACTGGCGCTGGATGACCGGGCTATGGCGCGGGTGCTGGATCTGTACCTGGCGCTGCTACGCAAGGTCCCTTATTCGCCACACACCACCTTGCCGGAAGGCGATGGCCGGGCGTTGATCAAGCATGTGAAGGACATGGATCTGCTATCCGAGCAAAGCGATGCCCTGGGCAAGATTCTCTATCTGGGCGAACAAAACGCCGTCCTGATGACCTACTACCGCAACAACGTACTGCACATCTTCGCGCTGCCGGCGTTGCTGGCAAGCTTCTTCCAGAGCGCCTCGCGCATGAGTCGCGAACAGATCCTGCGCTACACCCGCGCGTTGTATCCGTACCTGCAAGCGGAGCTGTTCATCCGCTGGACGCTCGACGAACTGGATGCAGTGATCGACCAGTGGCTGGAAGCGTTCGTCGAGCAAGGCCTGCTGCGTTACGAGAACGCTGTGTACCTGCGTCCGGCGCCAAGCTCGCGGCATTTCGTGCTGCTGACCTTGCTGTCGAAAAGCATCGCCCAGACCTTGCAGCGCTTCTACATGACCGTGTCCCTGCTGCTCAACAGCGGCCAGAACAGCATCAGCGCCGAAGAACTGGAAGACCTGTGCACAGTCATGGCCCAACGCCTGTCGATCCTGCATGGCCTGAACGCCCCGGAATTCTTCGACAAGAGCCTATTCCGCCACTTCATCCAGACGATGCTCGACCTTGAGGTGCTCAAGCGCGATGAAGCGGGCAAGCTGAGCTATCACGAACTGCTCGGTGAACTGGCCGAAGGCGCGGCCAAGCGAGTGTTGCCAGCAGAGATTCGCTTGTCGATCCGGCAGGTGGCGTTGCATCGCAGTGAAGATGCAGCCGACGCCGCCCCACCTTTGTAAACCGTCTAGATTGATCAGGGCGCCAGTCGGTTCTGCCGCCCTCGATACGGAGATTGACCGATGAAAAAACTGCCACTGATCGCAGCCGCCATCCTGCTGACAGCCTGCCAGCACCCGACACCGGCGCCCAAGGCTTCCCTTGATGGAGAAGTCTTCTACCTGCAACGCATCGCCCTGCCACCGACGGCGGTCCTGAGTGTCAGCCTGCAGGACATTTCACTCGCCGATGCCCCGGCGAAGGTCATCGACGAACAGCGCGGCCAGATCAAAGGGCAGGTGCCGCTGGCCTTCCATCTCAGCTACGACCCGCTGAAGATAGAGCCCAACCATCGTTACTCGGTGAACGCGCGCATCGAAGTCGACGGCAAACTGATGTTCATCACCACCGAGAATCATGCCGTGCGCCTGGACGGCACCGACCCACAACCGCTGAAGGTCCGTGTCGACCCGGCCCGCTAAGTGTCTTTTTCGAAAAAGGAAGTTGCCATGTTCCGCCCTACCCTCCGCTTTGCCGGCCTGTGCGCAGGCCTGATGATCTCCGCGAGCGCACTCGCGCTGTCCCTCAGCGACCTGTCGCAGAAAGACGCCACCGGCGGCCTCAAGGACGCACTGACCCAAGGCGCGCAACTGGCCGTCAAACAACTCGGCACCCCGGGTGGCTTCAGCAACAACCCCGATGTGAAAATCGAACTGCCGGGCAAGCTGGGCAAAGTCGCGAGCAAGATGAAACAGTTCGGCATGGGTGACCAGGTCGATGAACTGGAAGCCAGCATGAACAAAGCGGCGGAAACCGCCGTCACCCAGGCCCAGCCAATCCTCGTCGATGCCGTGAAGAAAATGACCGTGGAAGATGCCAAGGGCATCCTCAGCGGCGGCAACGACTCGGCCACCCAATACCTGAACAAGACCAGTCGCGAGCAGATCCGCGCCAAATTCCTGCCCATCGTCAAGCAAGCCACCGACAAGGTTGGCCTGGCCCAGCAGTACAACTCGTTCGCCGGACAAGCGGCGACCATGGGCGTAGGCCAACGTTGAAAACTACGTCACCGAACAGGCATTGAATGGCTTGTTCGAAATGATCGGCAAACAGGAAGAAACCATCCGCCAGAACCCGGCGGCTGCGGCGACCAGTTTGGCGAAGAAAGTGTTTGGTACGTTGTAATTCTTAGCTGACGGCAACACCAGAAAGCCCGCTGACCTTCACAGGTTCAGCGGGCTTTTTCGTTGTGCTATTGAGGTGAATCGAGTTGATCCAGCACGCGATTCACCGATAGCTGCGCCAATACGATCATCTGCTGAATGCCGAGTGCCAGATTGGAGGTGGGGCCGGTCAGGATGGATGACAGTTCGGTTGCCATTACATTCGCTGAGGCAAGGGTTTCGTAGGCATGGACCAGCAGGGTTTCGGAATCGACGTCTGGGCGGATGGTGAAAATTGGGCAGGGGCGACTTGAAGCGCCGATATGTTCTGCGGTTTCTGAAGCCGGGGGGTTTGGGCTGGGTTTGATCATTGTGAAGCTCCTAACGAAAGTTGGAGCAGCCAGCATCACTTGCAGATGATGGGTGGCAGCTGTGTGCAGGTCTGCAAGACCGAGTCGTTAGGCAACCTCGGCAGATCCGAAGATCTCCCGCACACAGCCACCATAAATCGGTGGTCGCTAAAAAAGCGCCACGATTATAGGTGCGCCAGTGGGCGCCTAACAAACTATTGGCGGGCTTGCAGTCCCGGTCGCTGAATTGACAGCGACGAGCAAAGGCTAGAGATCGGGCTTCCGACGAGCAAGCTGAAAGTCTTGTGGGAATGGTCTGAATGAATGGCTTGGGCGATAAACAGCGTTGACTGTAAGTCCGTCATCGCGAACAGGCTCGCTCCTACAGTTGGACTGGGGGACATCTGCAAGGAATGAGTTGGCTGGTAGGCCGCCTTCGCGAGCAAGCCCGCTCCCACAATTGGGCTGGGTACATCTGTGAGGAATTGGTTGGCTGGCGGGCCGTCTTCGCGAGCAAGCTCGCTCCCACAGAAGAGCAAAGGCAGAGTGGCGTACACCACGCTCTTCACCACTCATCAGGCCGAGCGTTAGCTCGCCTGCAGCTCTTGATCTTGATCCACCCGCCCCCTCGGCAGGCTGAGTGGAGGTGTTCATCCGGGGATTGGCGCGCAGCGCCGTTCGACGCAGTCGAATGTAGGTCGAAGCGAAGCCGACCGGAGGGCAATGCCCCCGGATGAATACCGGAGCGAAGGAACCCCGAGCCTTAGCGAGGGGCCGTACGCAAGGGGCGAGCGCTTTTGGTTACTTTTAAGGCGCTTGTTAAAAGTGACTCGCCGTAAGGGCGAAACCGCCAGTGGCCGTTACCGCAGGAATGGATATGTACACCATCAAAAAACAGCCTGGTCGGCCCGAAGGCCGCCAAGGTCACCCCCTCAAACCGACTCTTTGCGAACCCGAAACCAGGCCGCATAAAGGGCAGGCAAAAACAGCAGCGTCAACGCCGTGGCCACAATCAACCCCCCCATGATCGCCACCGCCATCGGCCCGAAAAACACACTGCGCGACAGAGGAATCATCGCCAACACCGCCGCCAGCGCCGTCAGCACGATCGGCCGGAACCGCCGCACCGTCGCCTCGATGATCGCCTGCCAAGGCTTGAGCCCCGCCGCAATATCCTGCTCGATCTGATCCACCAGAATCACCGAGTTACGCATGATCATCCCGGACAAGGCGATAGTCCCCAACATGGCCACGAAACCAAAGGGCTGGCGGAACACCAACAGAAACAGCGTCACCCCGATCAACCCCAGCGGCGCCGTCAGGAACACCATCGCCGTGCGCGAAAAACTTCGCAGCTGCAGCATCAGCAAGGTCAACACCACCACGATGAACAACGGCACACCGGCCTTCACCGAGTTCTGTCCGCGCGCCGAGTCTTCCACCGTGCCGCCGACATCCAACAAGTACCCGTCGGGCAGTTCAGCGCGAATCGGATCGAGGGTCGGCATGATCTGCTGCACCAGCGTCGCCGGTTGCTCCTTGCCATAGATGTCGGCGCGAACCGTCACGTTGGGCAGGCGGTTGCGGTGCCAGATGATGCCCTCCTCGAAGCCGTAGATCTGCGACAGCGCGACGCTACGACCGTTATCGGTCGGTACCGCCAGGCTCGGCAGCAACGACAACTCGGTGCGCTCATGCACGGTGCCGCGCAACAGGATCTCGATCAACTCATTGTCTTCACGGTACTGGCTGACGCTGGAACCGGTCAGGGAGCTTTGCAGGAACCTCGACAGGTTCGCCGTGCTCACGCCCAGCGCCCGCGCGCGGTCCTGATCGATGTTCAGGTACACCACCTTGCTCGGCTCTTCCCAATCCAGGTGGACGTTGACCACATGCGGGTTCTCGCGAACCTTGGCCGCGACCTTGCGTGCCAGCGCCCGCACCTCCTCGATGTGCTCCCCGGTCACGCGGAACTGTACCGGGTAGCCAACCGGCGGACCGTTTTCCAGACGCGTGACCCGCGAACGCAGAGCAGGGAATTGCTCGTTGAGGGTTGCGATCAACCAGGTACGCAGGGCTTCGCGTTCCTCGATGGTTTTCGCCAGGACGACAAACTGGGCGAAGCTCGCCGCCGGCAGTTGCTGATCCAGCGGCAGGTAGAAACGCGGCGACCCAGTGCCGACGTAGGCTACGTAATTGTCGATCCCCGCCTTGTCCTTGAGCAGTGCTTCGAGGCGCTTGACCTCGTCGGCGGTGTTGCTCAGCGAAGCGCCTTCGGCCAGTTTCAGATCGACCATCAACTCCAGGCGCCCCGATGCCGGGAAGAACTGCTGCGGCACAAACTTGAACAGCACAATGGAAGCGATGAACAACAGCACGGTCGCCAGGATCACGGTTTTGCGCCAGCGCACGCACCACTCCACCAGCCGCCGGACGCGCTGATAAAACGGCGTGCCATATGGATCGGGTTGGCCGGCACCGTGTTTGGCGGCATGAATCTTCGCCAGGTCCGGCAGGAGTTTTTCCCCGAGGTACGGCACGAAGACCACGGCGGCAACCCACGACGCCAACAGCGCGATGGTGACCACCTCGAAGATCGAACGGGTGTATTCGCCGGTGCCCGATTGCGCCGTGGCAATCGGCAGGAAGCCGGCCGCGGTGATCAGCGTCCCGGTGAGCATCGGGAACGCGGTACTGGTCCAGGCATAACTCGCCGCTTTGACCCGATCGAAACCCTGCTCCATTTTGATCGCCATCATTTCCACGGCGATGATCGCATCGTCCACCAGCAAGCCCAGCGCCAGTACCAGCGCGCCGAGAGAGATCTTGTGCAGGCCGATGCCCAGGTAATACATGCACGCGAACGTCATCGCCAGCACCAGCGGAATCGCCAGGGCCACCACCATGCCGGTACGCACACCGAGGGAGAAGAAGCTCACCAGCAACACAATGGCCAGCGCCTCGACCAACACTTGCACGAACTCACCAACACCGGTTTTCACCGCCGCCGGTTGGTCGGAGCTCCATGCCGGCCGGGAGGTTTTTCTGAATGCGGGCAAATTCGATTTCCAGCGCCTTGCCCAGTACCAGGATGTCACCGCCGTTCTTCATTGCCACCGCCAGGCCGATGGCGTCTTGCGCCATGAAGCGCATGCGCGGTGCCGGTGGATCGTTGAAACCACGGCGCACATCAGCCACGTCGGAGATGCGGAAGGTGCGATCACCGACCCGGATCGGGAAGTTCTTGATCTCGTCGACCGTTTGAAAATTCCCCGTCACCCGTAGCTGCAAGCGCTCGCTACTGGTTTCGAAGAAACCTGCCGTCGATACCGCGTTCTGTTCTTCAAGGGCTTGCTGGACGACCGCCAGCGGCAAGCCGAGGGTGGCGAGCTTGACGTTGGAGAGTTCGATCCAGATTTTCTCGTCCTGCAGCCCCAGCAGCTCGACCTTGCCCACATCCTTGACCCGTTGCAGCTGGATCTGGATGCGGTCGGCGTAATCCTTGAGCACGGCGTAGTCGAAGCCTTCGCCGCTCAGGGCGTAAATATTGCCGAAAGTGGTGCCGAATTCATCGTTGAAAAACGGTCCCTGAATCCCCGGCGGCAGGGTATGCCGGATGTCGTTGATCTTCTTGCGCACCTGATACCAGAGCTCCGGGATCTCCACCGAGTGCATGGAGTCGCGCGCAATGAAGGTCACCTGGGATTCGCCGGGGCGGGAGAACGACACGATGCGTTCGTATTCGCCGGTTTCCATCAGTTTCTTTTCGATGCGTTCGGTGACCTGGCGCGAGACTTCCTCGGCGGTTGCCCCCGGCCAGTTGGTGCGAATCACCATGGCCTTGAAGGTGAACGGCGGGTCCTCACTCTGGCCGAGCTTGGTGTAGGAAAGTGCGCCGACGATGGCCAGCAACAGCATCAGGAACAGGACGATCTGGCGATTACGCAGCGCCCATTCGGAAACGTTGAAGCGCATTGGGGCTTACTCCTTGTTTGCCAGATTGACCACGCGGTTCGAACGATCCACCGGGCGTACCTGCTGCCCTTCGAGAAGCACATGAACACCAGCGGCCACCACCCAGTCGCTGGCGTTGAGCCCTTCGAGCACCGGTACGCTTTTCTCGCCGAAGGCACCAACGCGCACCGGAGTCTTTTTCAAGGTGTTGTTGGCGCTGACGACCCAGACATAGGTCACGCCGTTTTCCGCCGTCAGCGCAGACAGCGGAACGGACAGTGGAACCACTTCGGTGGCCTGCACGAACACTCGGGCGCTCTGGCCCAGTTCGACAGGCACAGTGCCGGTCTTGAAGGCGATACGCGCCGCGAAGGTACGCGACTTGGGGTCGGCTGACGGCGACAATTCACGGATGCGCCCGGCGAGACGCTGGTCGGGCTGGGTCCAGAGTTCCACTGACACCGGCTCACCGACCTTGAAGCGACCGAAGTTCTGCTCCGGCAGGCTGATCAAGACTTCACGCTCGCCATCGGTTGCCAGTGTGAACACCGTTTGCCCGGCTGCCACGACTTGCCCGACTTCCACCAGGCGCTTGGCTACGACGCCGTCCTGCGGCGCACGCAATACGGCGTAGCTGGCCTGATTATTGGAAACGTTGAATTCGGCTTTGATTTGCTTGAGGCGCGCTTCACCGGAACGGTAGAGGTTTTCGGCGTTGTCGTATTGCGAACGACTGACCAGTTGGCGCTCCATCAGGGTCTTGTAGCGATCACGCTCGGATCGCACCAGGTTCAGATTGGCTTCGGCGGCTGCGACCTGGGCGCGGATAGCCTCCAGTTGCAAGCGCACGTCCTGGGGGTCGAGCTCCGCCAAGGGTTGATCGGCCTTGACCCGCTGCCCCTCCTCGACCAGTCGTCGGCTTACTTTGCCGCCGATGCGGAACGCCAGATCCGGCTCATACCGCGCGCGAACTTCACCGGGATAGCTTTCCATGGCCTGCGCCGAAGGCTCTGGCTGGACCACCATGGCCGGACGCACGCTGACTTGCGGCGCCTCTTCATGACCACACGCAGACAATAAAAAAGCCAGGGTGACTGGCAAAGCGAGGGACAAGGCATAGCGGAACATGGTGAAGGACCTTTCGCTAATGGTGCTTTGAATAATTATACTGAGCAGTATGTTATTAATAGCAAACTCACCAGTCCAGTAATAAAAACGAATATGCCAAACAATCTTTCAGCACCCAATGGCCCAGGCAGACCCAAGGACCTGGTCAAGCGCCAGGCAATTCTCGATGCAGCGAAAGTGCTGTTTCTGAGTAAGGGTTATGCCAATACCAGCATGGATGCCGTCGCGGCCGAGGCCGGCGTGTCGAAGCTGACGGTCTATAGCCACTTCAACGACAAGGAGACGCTGTTCTCCTCCGCCGTGATGGCCAAGTGCGAGGAACAGTTGCCACCGCTGTTCTTCGAACTGCCGGAAGGCGTGGCCGTGGAAACCGTGCTGCTGAACATCGCGCGCGGTTTTCATCAACTGATTAACAGTGATGAATCAGTGAACCTGCACCGCCTGATGATGACCCTGGGCAGCCAGGACCCGAAACTCGCGCAAATTTTCTTCGAGGCCGGGCCGCAGCGCATGCTGCACGGCATGGAACGCCTGCTGAACAAGATCGACGAAAGTGGCGTGCTGCGTATCGACAAGCCGCACAACGCGGCCGAGCACTTCTTCTGCCTGCTCAAGGGCGCCGGGAATTTCCGTTTGCTGTATGGCTGCGGCGAGCCGCCGGTTGGCGAAGAGGCGGAGAGCCATGTGCGGGAGGTGGTGGGGTTGTTTATGCGGGCTTATCGGCCTGAGTGAGCCTGATGGATTGTTGGTGTCTGGACTGACGCCATCGCGAGCAAGCTGGCTCCCGCAAGGATTTCACCGTACCTGTGGGAGCGAGCTTGCTCGCGATTGGGACGACTCGATTTTAAGGCTTGAGCGCCTTCTTCGGATAGATGTCATACCGACTGGACTTGCCATCCAGCGCATGACTCGGCTTCGGCCCATCAATGCACGGCGCCTTGCGCGGACGCTTGACCACCACCCGGTGGCTGGCCAGGGCTAACGCGGCCTCGAGCAATGCCGGCGCATCCGGATCATCGCCCACCAGCGGCCGGAACAGGCGCATTTCCTTCTTCACCAGCGCGGTTTTCTCGCGGTGCGGGAACATCGGGTCAAGGTAGATCACCTGGGGCGGTTCGCCCTCCCAGTTGCGCATGACCTCGATCGAATTGCCCTTGAGCAAGCGCATGCGCGCCACGATCGGCGCCACGTCGAAATCTTCCGCGCCACGGGCCCAGCAAGGCACCGATCAGCGGCTGACGCTCGATCAGGCTCATCTCGCAACCGAGGCTGGCCAGCACGAACGCATCCTTGCCCAGCCCCGCCGTGGCATCCAGCACCCGCGGGCGCACGCCTTGGGCGACGCCAACAGCCTTGGCGATCATCTGCCCGCTGCCACCGCCGTACAGTCGGCGATGGGCCGCACCACCCTCGACAAAGTCCACCCGCACCGGCCCCGGCGCATCCGGCCCCAGCTGTTGCAGCTGCAAGCCCATGTCACCCACCTGCAAGGCAAATTCGCCGTCCGCCACTTGCATCGGCAAGCCCAGGCGCTCGGCCCATTGCTCGGCTTGTGGCTCGAAAGCCGCGTCCAGGGCCTGGACATGGATGCGGCAGGCCGCAGGTTGATCAATCATGGGAAAACACGCTCAAAAAATTAATGATCGGCAAAAACGGCCGATAACAAAACTATCGAGCATAGCGTCTACCGAGAGAAATGTCAGACATTCAACCCACAATCACAGGTTTTATCTCGCCCTACGGCGACTACAACCTGCGAAACACCCAGGCACTGAGTGGCATCAGCCACATCTGGCAGGATTTCTTTGCCCGGGCGCTGGCCGAACAGTCGGGTGAAGTGCTGCCGCAATCGCTGAACTTTCCACCGGTCGATCTCGAAAGCCCTGTTGAACCCACGGTCGGCAGCGACCTGCTGGCCCACATCGTGTCCCAGCGGGAATGCGACGTGAAGGACAACGTGATCCGCCCGCCCGAGCCGCTGTTCCTGCCGATTGCCGAATTCGAAATGGACCTGGCAGACAAACCACGCCCACCATTCCCGGCGGATGAAATCGTCGCCCAGCAAAAACAACAGGACTTCGAAAGCGGCTGGGTGCGCCCGATCGTATTGAACGCCGGTCAACCGCTGCCAGAAGCCGGCCCTGCCCCGCAACCACGCCCACTGCACCTGCCAATCGCCGAGTTCGAACTCGAACTGCTCGACAAGCCGTTCCCGCCGTTCTCGCCAGAGGAACGGGTGGAGCAACAGAGACAACTCGATTTCGACAATGGCTGGGCGCGCCCGATCATCCTGCAGAACCTGCGCATCGCCGCCTGATCCTCAGCCGCGCCCTCTTCCCTCAACCTTTGAAGAACTGATTGGCCTTCTGATACGGCATCGACCGGGACGTGAAACCGAACGTGCCTGACGTCTGGATTTCTTCGGCGGCGCGGAAGAATTCGCCATAGGCCGCCAAGGCCAGCGCCGAACCGACGCTGATACGTTTGACGCCCATTTCACCCAACTGCGCGACCGTCAGCTTCAAGCCGCCCGACATCAACACATTCACCGGCTTTGGCGCCACGGCGCGCACCACCGCCAACACATCCTCAGCACTGCGCAAGCCCGGTGCGTAGAGCACATCGGCACCGGCCTCGGCGAATGTCTGCAAACGGCGGATGGTGTCGGCCAGATCAGGATTGCCGTGCAGGAAGTTTTCCGCCCGGGCAGTCAACGTAAAGTGGAACGGTAGACTGCGAGCGGCAGCCACAGCAGCTTCGATGCGCGCCACGGCGTGTTCAAAACAGTAGATCGGGCCTTCTTCGCGGCCGGTGGCATCTTCGATCGAACCGCCGACCGCTCCGACCTCTGCTGCGCGCAAGATACTTTTGGCGCAATCAGCCGGGTTGTCGGCAAAACCGTTTTCCAGGTCGACGGCAACCGGCAGGTCGGTGGCGGCGACAATCGCCTGAACGTTCATCAAGGTATCGTCGAGGGTCAATCCGCCATCGGCACGACCCTGGGAAAAGGCATAACCGGCACTGGTAGTCGCCAGCGCCTCGAAGCCGAGGCTGGCAAGCATTTTTGCCGAACCGGCATCCCACGGATTGGGAATCACAAATACGCCGGGGCGCTCATGTAGGGCTTTGAACGCCTGGGCTCGAAGGGTTTGCGCATCCATTGGGCAGGCTCCTGAAGAGGGGAAATAATCCGCCTCAGAGCAGGCCAAGTTGCTCGGCGGCGGGTTCTCTGTATAGCTCAGGCAGCGCCGGCAAGCCAGGCAAACGCAGCATCAGCCGGGCGTGAAAACGCTGCGCCAGTTTCGCGGCCAGCAGGTTGTCGGCCGTGTGCAGGAAGATGTACGGCGTACGACCTTCTTCGATCCATAACGCGATTTTCTCGACCCATGGTTCCAGGAACGTATCGTTGGCCTCAAGCGTTGGATGGCCGATAAACCGCACCTGCGGAAATTGCGTGAATGCCGCCGGCCGCGCTGGCACACGGGGTTTCTTCGACTGGGCGTGGAGCACCGAAGGCTCGGTCGAGGTGCAACTGAACAGCGCACGGGGATCGAGACAGATGCGTTCGACACCGCGATCCAGCAGCAGCCGGTTGAGCATTCGTTCGCTGTCACCCTTGGCGAAAAACTCGTCATGCCGCACTTCAACGGCCAGTGGTCGCTGCAGGGCATCGATAAACCCGGCCAGCTCAGGCAAACGTTGGGGCGTGAAGCTTTTCGACAACTGCAACCAAAGTGGCGACACCCGTTCACCCAGAGGGCTGAGCAATTGCAGGAAGGTTTCGGCGGCGGTCAGTTGCTCGCGCAGATCGCCACCGTGGCTGATCTCGCCGGGAAACTTGGCAGTGAAGCGAAAATGTTCGGGCATGGTTTCGGCCCAACGCTGCACGGTGCTGGCAGCCGGGCTCGCGTAGAAGGTCGTGTTGCCTTCCACGGCATTGAAAACCTGGCAATAGAGATCAAGAAAATCGGCGGGTTTGGCGTCGGGCGGATACAGGTAGTCGCGCCAGGCGTTTTCGCTCCAGGACGGACAACCGAGGTAATACGGCAGCAACATCAGATGTACAGGTCGAGACCCAGCACATCCGTATCCCAATCGACGAAACCGGCGGTGCTCAGGTAGCTGGCCAGGGCTGTCGCTACGCTTTTGCTCATGGCACGGTGGTAAATCATGTCTTGCTGACGGGCGGGAAGATTGCTCAGTTTTTGCGCAGAGGCTTTGGCGGCGCGGGCAGCCAATTGCTCTTCAGTCGGGAATTCCAGCTCGCCTTCGATATCAATGGCGTCGTCTTCCACCACGCGGCCTTTGCGGGGTTTGCGCTTGATGGGGTAGGACTGAGAGGAAACGCCGTCTATACGCATAAGTGCATACTCGGAATCAGTGATGGCAGTTTAGTGGCGCAAAATCCACTTCGCAAACCGCCGAGTGATAACTAGAACACATAAAAGGCAAAAGGTTTAAAAGCCGGGTTAGAAAATGACGATTGGCGAAACTAACCCTGTGGGAGCGGGCTTGCTCGCGAAGACGGTGTGCCAGGCAACAGAAATATTGAATGTTATACCGCCTTCGCGAGCAAGCCCGCTCCCACAGGTTCTGCGTGAATCAACGCGCCTTTGGTGTGGCCACTTTATCGCGCAGATACACCGGCTGCGCCTCATCGGCCACGATCGCCTCGCCGCGCGCCCAGGCAAATCGCGCCAGTGTCAGCAAGTCTTGCGCGTGGGGCAACATGCCCGCGTCCTGCCCGCTCAGACTGACGGCGATACGCTCGCCATAGCCCCAACCGGTGCCTGCGCCGAACCATTCGCCGCCGGCATCGGCCGGCAATGCAGCGGACTCCGGCGGCAGTACCGCTTCCGCCCCCACCAGGCGCATCTCCCCGGCCGTTTCGCGGTAGCAACCCCAATACACTTCATCCATACGCGCATCGATGGCGGCGGCGACCTGGGTGGCGCCATGTTCGCGCAGCGCACGCTGCGCCAGCACGGCCAGGTTCGACACCGGCAGCACCGGGCGATCCAGGGCAAACGCCAGGCCTTGCACCACGCCGATGGCGATGCGCACACCAGTGAAGGCGCCCGGGCCACGGCCAAAGGCGATGGCATCGACCGCTTGCAGCGTGGTGCCCGCATCGGCCAGCAATTGCTTGATCATCGGCAACAGCTTCTGCGCATGCAGGCGCGGGATCACCTCGTAATGGCTCATGACCTTGCCGTCATGCAGCAAGGCAACGGAGCAAGCTTCAGTCGCGGTGTCCAGGGCCAGCAAGGTGCTCATCGATGTGTCCGTAAATCAGGAGGGGAAAAAGTGCGCCAGTATAAACAACTACGGCCCGCAAGCGGGCCGTAGATGATGCAGCGGATCAGGTTTTTCAGCTCAGGGCTTCAAGCACCTTGGCGGTGATCGCTTCAACCGAACCGACGCCCGGGATGTGGCTGTACTTCGGCTTGCCACCGTTTTTGGCGGACAGCTTCTGGTAGAAGTCCACCAGCGGCTTGGTCTGGGAGTGGTAGACCGACAGGCGATGACGCACGGTTTCTTCGGTGTCGTCCTTGCGCTGTACCAGCTCTTCACCGGTGACGTCGTCAATGCCAGCCACTTTCGGCGGGTTGTAGACGATGTGGTACACGCGGCCGCTGGCCTCGTGAACACGGCGACCGGCGATACGCTGGACGATTTCTTCGTCTTCAACGGCGATTTCAACCACGGCATCGAGCTCGACGCCTGCAGTCACCAGGGCTTCAGCCTGGGGAATGGTGCGCGGGAAGCCATCGAACAGGAAACCGTTGGCGCAGTCGGACTGGGCGATGCGGTCCTTGACCAGCGCGATGATCAGGTCATCGGACACCAGGCCACCGGCATCCATGATGCTCTTGGCCTTGATGCCCAGCTCGGTGCCGGCCTTGACCGCTGCACGCAACATGTCGCCGGTGGAGATTTGCGGAATGCCGAATTTTTCGGTGATGAACTGTGCCTGAGTACCTTTACCGGCCCCGGGAGCTCCCAGCAGAATGACGCGCATCGATGTGCTCCTCAATTTTTTATATGGATAACGTCAGATTCGCCTCGTGAATAGGGTCGTGACCGCCCAAACGGTCAAAGGCTGATCAAGATACACAGCAGGCTGCGCCCACACAAGACGCCAAAAGTCGGAGAAACCGCTGCCTCCTGCGACCATTGCGCACAGTTTCCCAAGTCGCAACCCCATCATTAAGTGTCGCCTGGCAGCACTTTTGCACCCGTTAAATGGCGGCATCCGGCTCACCTGCCGGATGCCTGATCCCATGGCAAAGACCTTAGCCGGTGTTGCGTAAACCGGCGGCAATACCCGCCACAGACACCAGCAAGGCCTGTTCTACCGGGCTGCCCTGCGCCACGTCCTGCACTCTAGAACGGGCCAGCAACTCGGCCTGCAATAGATGAAGCGGGTCGAGGTAGGTATTGCGCAAGCGGATGAACTCAAGGGTCGCTGGGCTATGTGCCAGCAGCTGCGACTGCCCGGTCAGGCCGAGAACGATGGTGCACGCCTGCGACAATAGGTCGCGTAAGTGCGCACCCAATGGCAGCAGATTCGGCTCAACCAGACGCTCATCGTAGGACTGTGCAATGTCGGCATCGGCCTTGGCCAGGACCATTTCCAGCATATCGATGCGGGTGCGGAAGAACGGCCACTGCTCGCGCATTTGCCCCAGCAGTTCGCCTTCGCCACGCTCCAGCGCCTTGCTCAGGGCCGCTTCCCAACCCAACCAGGCCGGCAGCATCAGGCGCGTCTGGGTCCAGCCGAAAATCCACGGGATCGCCCGCAGGCTTTCGATCCCCCCAGCCCGGCGCTTGGCCGGACGACTGCCCAGCGGCAAACGACCGAGTTCCTGTTCCGGCGTGGACTGGCGGAAATACTCAACGAACTGCGGGTTTTCCCGCACCACAGCGCGGTAGGCGCTGACACCGTCTGCGGCCAACTCGTCCATCAAATGGCGCCACTCGGGCGTAGGTGGCGGCGGAGGCAGCAAGGTCGCCTCAAGCACGGCGGCCAGGTACAGATTGAGGTTTTGCTCGGCGATGTCCGGCAGGCCGAATTTGAATCGAATCATTTCGCCCTGTTCGGTGGTGCGGAAACGCCCCGCCACCGAACCCGGTGGCTGCGACAGGATCGCCGCGTGGGCCGGGCCGCCGCCGCGCCCCACAGTGCCACCGCGACCGTGGAACAACAGCAGCTCTACGTCGTGCGAGCGGCAGATATCCACCAATCGCTCTTGCGCCCGGTACTGCGCCCAGGCCGCCGCGGTGGTGCCGGCGTCCTTGGCCGAGTCGGAGTAGCCGATCATCACTTCCTGCGGCCCTTGCAGGCGTGCGCGATAGCCCGGCAACAGCAGCAGCTTCTCGATCACCGGACCCGCGTTGTCGAGGTCTGCCAGGGTTTCGAACAGCGGTACCACACGCATCGGCCGCAACACGCCGGACTCTTTGAGCAGCAATTGCACGGCGAGTACATCGGAAGCCGCACCGGCCATGGAAATCACATAGGAACCGAGGGATGCCGGCGGCGCAGCGGCGATTTCCCGGCAGGTCGCCAGCACTTCGGCAGTGTCGGCGCAGGGTTTGAAATACGTCGGCAACAAGGGCCGACGATTGCTCAATTCGCGCATCAGGAAGGCGATGCGCTCCTCCTCGCTCCAGTCCTCGTAGCGCCCCAGGCCGAGGTAGTCGGTGATTTCGGTCATCGCAGCGGTGTGCCGCGACGAGTCCTGGCGTACATCCAGACGAACCAGGAACAGACCGAATGTCACTGCCCGACGCAGGCAATCGAGCAACGGCCCATCGGCGATCACGCCCATGCCGCACTCGTGCAGGGAGCGGTAGCAAAGCTCCAGTGGATCGAGCAGTTCGCGGTTGTCCTGCAGCACATCGATCGGTGCCGGCGCGGACGTCGACAAGGCGGCATGTGCCCAGTTACGCGTTGCCCGCAGGCGTTCGCGCAAGTGTTTGAGCACTGCCCGGTACGGCTCGGCGCTGTCTCCCGACCTGGCCTTCAATTCATCGCTGGCCTGTTGCATCGACAGCTCAGCGGCCAGGCGATCGACATCGCGCAGGTACAAATCGGCCGCCATCCAGCGCGCCAACAGTAATACCTCTCGGGTCACCGCCGCCGTCACGTTCGGGTTGCCGTCACGGTCGCCGCCCATCCACGAGGCAAAGCGGATCGGTGCCGCCTCCAATGGCAGGCGCAGGCCAGTGGCGGCGTACAGGGCCTGATCGGCCCTGCGCAGATAGTTGGGGATGGCCTGCCACAGCGAATGCTCGATCACCGCGAAACCCCACTTGGCTTCGTCCACCGGCGTCGGGCGCGTGCGGCGGATCTCTTCGGTGTGCCAGGCTTCGGCGATCAGGCGTTGCAAGGTGGTCTTGATCTGCTCGCGCTCGGTGCTGGTCAGGTCACGGTGATCCTGAGCCGCCAGCTGCGCGGCGATGGCGTCGTACTTCTGGATCAGTGTGCGGCGTGCTACTTCAGTAGGGTGCGCCGTGAGTACCAGCTCGATCTCAAGCCGACCCAGTTGCCGGGCCAACGCGTCGGCGCCATGCCCTTCGGCGCGCAGGCGCGCGAGCAACTCCGGCAGCACTCGGGCTTCGAACGGCGCCTCCCGGGATTCCTCGCGCCGGTGAATCAACTGATATTGCTCGGCGATGTTGGCCAGGTTGAGGAACTGGTTGAACGCCCGCGCCACCGGCAGCAGTTCGTCTTCGCTCAGCTGATTGAGGCTGGCACTGAGCTCGGCATCCATGGAGCCGCGCCGGTCAGCCTTGGCGCCCTTGCGGATCTGCTCGATCTTGTCGAGAAAACCGTCGCCATATTGCTCACGAATGGTGTTGCCCAACAGCTCACCCAACAGGTGAACGTCCTCGCGCAAGCGTGCATCAATATCGGTCATCAGCAGGTCTCCAGCAAAAAATCCGGGCGGCTAAGGAACAAGAGAGTGCCGCCCCAGACAGGTTCTTACAAGCAAGACGACGAAGGGCCTTTAAACCTTGCCTGTTGAGGCTAGTCTGAACGGTAAGCCGTACAACGGTTGTCGCCGGCCAATGCCGGACACTCACCCTGCCTGCCACGAGCGGGAGCGCAATGAGGTCAATATGAAAATCCGCGAGCTTGCCCACCACTGGGAAGAAAACGCCAAAGGCCGCCTGACCGACACCGGCTACTCGATTCATCTGGACGTGGAGTCTGCCGCACGCCTGGCCGCGCTCGTCGAGATGTATCCCAAGCGGCATCCTGAAGAACTGCTCGGCGATCTGATCGGCGCCGCACTGGAAGAGCTGGAAAGAAGCTTCCCGTACGTCAAGGGCACAACTGTGGTCGCCACCGATGAAGAAGGCGATCCGCTGTACGAAGACATTGGGCCGACCCCGCGCTTTCTCGCGCTGTCCCGTCGGCATTTGCACGATTTGTCGGTGCCCGACGACAAACAGAAACACTGATTTTCCACAGAACTTGTGGGAGCGGGCTTGCTCGCTCCCACATTAGCCCGTGTGCCAATTCAAAAAATTGCGCTTGTCCTGCCCTATAAGGCGCTGTCGACTCGATCCAGGTTTTTCGATAGCCGGCTAAATTCTCTGAACTTTCAAAAAAAGCCTCGGGTCAACCCAAGTAACCACACCTGGGACGAGCGTTTCAAAATACCCCGCAATTGATGGTTTCAACGCCCTGCCCAGGGTGGACTTCGACGTTTTTCAGGAACTGGCCCAATGGAGTTGAAGACCATGAAAACCCGAATCGCAAGCCCCTCATTCACCTGTTCGCGTAGCCTCAAACTGGCGGCGCTGGCCCTGGGCAGCAGCCTGGTCCTGGCTGGCTGCGCCGGTAACCCGCCGACCGAGCAGTACGCGGTCACCCAATCGGCCGTCAACGACGCCGTGAGCGCCGGCGGCACCGAGTTCGCCGCCGTGGAAATGAAGTCGGCCCAAGACAAGCTCAAGCAAGCCGAAATCGCCATGCACGACAAAAAATACGACCAGGCCCGTATGCTCGCCGAACAGGCCGAGTGGGACGCTCGCGTGGCCGAGCGCAAGGCCCAGGCGATGAAGGCTGAACAATCAGTGAAGGACGCGCAGAAAGGCGTTCAGGAATTGCGCCAGGAAAGCCAGCGCACCGTTCAGTAAGCGGCGCGGCACCACGCATTCCCACTCGACTAAAAGGACGAAATCATGAAATCAAATCAATTGATGATCCCTGCCCTGCTGGCTGCCACCGTAACCCTGGCAGCCTGCTCCACACCACCGAACGCCAACCTCGAACAGGCCCGCACCAACTACACTGGCCTGCAATCCGATCCGCAAGCGGCCAAGGTTGCGGCCCTGGAAACCAAGGAAGCCAGCGACTATCTGGACATGGCCGATAAGGCCTACAGGGACAAGGAGGACGTGGCCACGATCGACCAGCTTGCCTATTTGACCAACCAGCGCGTCGAAGTGGCCAAACAGACCATCGCCCTGCGCACCGCCGAGGCCAGCCTGAAAGATACCTCGGCGCAACGGGCTCAGGCGCGCCTTGACGCCCGTGATCAGCAGATCAAACAGTTGAAGGACAGCCTCAACGCCAGGCAGACCGATCGCGGGACACTGGTGACCTTCGGTGATGTGCTGTTCGCCACCGACAAGGCCGAGCTGAACTCCAATGGCTTGGCGAACATCAACAAACTGGCGCAGTACCTACAGGAAAACCCTGAGCGCAAAGTGATTGTCGAGGGCTATACCGACAGCACCGGTACGGCGTCGCACAACCAGTCGCTGTCGGAACGTCGCGCGGGTTCCGTGCGTGCGGCACTGGTGAAGATGGGCGTCGATCCTGCGCGTATCGTTGCCCAGGGTTACGGCAAGGAATATCCGGTGGCGGATAACAGCAGCACTTCGGGCCGGGCGATGAACCGTCGGGTGGAGGTGACCATCTCCAATGACAATCAGCCGGTAATGCCGCGTTCGGCGGTGAGTTCATACACCCAGTAATCCACAACACAAACCAATGTGGGAGCGAGCAAGCCCGCTCCCACATTGGATCTGTGTTGTGAGTTAGAACCGGTTTACGGCTCCAGCTTCTGCGGCGTCTCCTGCCCCATGCAGCGCACGGCTTTTTTCTTGCTGTCGACCAGCACGCCTGTCAGGCCTTTCTGTTCGGTGTCGAACAGCACCAGCACGCCATCGATGCACTGGGCCACTTGGGCCGCCGGCGCCAGGGAAACTTTGTAGTCCTCGCCCGGCACGGTCTTGAGCATGGTGAAGTCGCTGAGCAGCAACGCATCCTCGGGCTTGGCGAAGTGCAGGTAGCCGTACCACCACAGGGCACCGACGGTGCCGAGGATGCTGCAGATACCGGTGATGATCAGCGGGATGGCGTTGCGTTCTTCACTCATTGCGGACTCTCTGTGAATTCGGGGGCGCCGGGTAGTTGGGGATTTCACCCAGGCGGCGCAGGCCGTTGAAATGTTGCGGGTCATCGAGATAACGCAGCATGACCTTGCGCCAGACCGGGTCGGCGAACGTCTGCACATGACCGCCACGGGTCAGTTGCAGCACCCGCGGCGGCGGCGCAGCTTGATACAGTCGGATGCCGTTGGAAAGAGGCACGATCGGATCGTCGATGCTGTGGTAGATCAGTTTCGGCACGTCCTTGAGTTGCGTCATGGAGTTGATCGCGCTGTCGCCGTCCGGCACCAGCCACGACAACGGCACCTGGAACGTCCAGAACACCCATGAATTACTCAGCGCATACCGGCCGACACTGCGATAACTGGCGGGCACGCCGTCGAGGACGAACGCCTTGAGTTGTTTCTGCCGCTCGGGGTGTTGAACGAGGTAATGGACAGCCATTGAACCGCCAAGGCTTTGGCCGAGCAGGATCAGCGGCTTGCCCTTGACCTCGGGGGCCTGGTCGAGCCATTTGAACGCCGCATCGATGTCCTGATAGATCGCCGGCAGGCTCGGTTTGCCTTCGGACAAGCCATAACCGCGATAGTCAACCAGCAGCACTTGATAGCCCTGTTCCGGCAACCACCAACTCCCGCCCAGATGCATTGGCAGATTGCCGCCGTTACCGTGCAGGTGCAGCACCGTGCCTTTGACCTCGACACCCGGCTTCACCGGCAGCCACCACGCGTTCAGCTTGAGACCATCGGCGGTGTTCAATGTGACGGTGCGGTATTCGAGCCCGGCCTTTTCCGGCGTGAACAACTGGCCGGGTTCGGGATAAAACAGCAAGGAGCTGCAACCGCTCAGGGCCAGGAGAAGGCAGACGATGCCGAGGATTCTCATCCGTTGAAACCTCGCGAAATAATGGATTGGAACACAATCCCACAGGGGAATTCTTTGTTCACAAGATGTTCGAGTAATCCGCCTCGATCCGGTCCAGGCTCAGGTGGTTGAGGAAGTTGGAGAAGCACATCCACGCCGACAGCGCGTTCATGTCGCGGAACTGTTCCGGCAGGTACTTGGGCGGAACCACCAGACCTTCATCCACCAACTGGCGCAAGGTACGCATGTCTTCCAGAGTGGTCTTGCCGCAGAACAACAGCGGTATCTGCTCCAGCTTGCCTTTACGCACGGCCAGTTGAATGTAGTTGTAAATCATGATGAAGCCCTTGAGGTAGGACTGGCAGACCTGTCGGCACCGAGCCGCGGAAAACGCGACTGGCGTTGCTGTAGCTCTCGGGCATTTCGAAGCCTTGCTCGCGGAAGAACTCGAACACCTGCAGGAAGTCGGCACCCTCCTCCACCATATGAATGGCCCGCGTGCGGTTGGTCAGTTTGCGCAGGCGACTGGGGTACGAGGCGAAGGTGATGATTTCCATCAGGATCGCCAGGCCTTCCTGGGTCACCGTTGACGAGGGCGGCCCCTTGGAGAGGAAGGTGCAGATCGGCTGGTTCAGACCATTGAGGGTGGTGCCGACATGCACCAGCCCTTCGTGGACCTCCAGGGCGCGCACATCGCGCTGATTGAACATCGCATCGGAGCGGATCTTGATGTAGTCGGCGCCGGCCGCCGCATCGGCGACGATGCCGTCGGACTCGAACACCCGGATGGTTTCCTCGGCTTCGCCAAATACCTTGTTCAAGCGATGCTGCAACAGTTCGACCGCATCCTTGGCCGTCAGCGTCTTCGGCTCATCCTTGAGGTCGCCACGGCCGTCGATGTTGTTCAGGTATTCGGACAACATCATGCCCAGGTCGGACAGCGTCGGGTCGCCGGCGTGGAACGCGTCGGAGGCGGCACCGTACAATTCCTGCGAGATCAGGCCGAAATCCTCGGTGCCGCGCGCTTCGAGCATGCGCACCACCATGCGGTATTCCTTGCACATGCGACGCATGATCTGGCCGACCGGGTTGAACTGGCCGAGCTGGCGGGTGATGTCGCGCTCGATGTTCTGGAACTCCAGCTTCACTTTGCTGGAGTCGAACGCCAGCGGCCGGTTGAGGTAGTAGTCGCGGTCCACCGCCGGCATTTCCTTGCCTTTGGCCTTGAGGAAGCCCTTACGGATGTTGTCGTCCCACTTGACCGCATCGAGGACGCGGATCGGCGTCTGCGCGAGCACGATGCGATCGGACAAAATGCGTATCGACTGTTGGTAATCGTCCACCCGAAACTCCTGTAGAAACCTGATTGTGCTGCTTATTTGGCTTTGGCCTGACGCTGGTAGCGTACGGCTTCGACGAACACATCGGAATTGGCCGGGTCGTCGAGGTAGGCGGCGACTTGATCCATGGAGCTGTTGATCAGCACGCCTGCGCCGTCGTCAGTCTGAAACGCTTCTCCGCTCAGGGCGTTTCGCTTCAGCGCCTGGTTGATCTGTTCGGGGTCGAGGTTGTACAGCACCAGTTCACGCTGGTCGGTCAGCTCGAAGCCGCCGATGATGAAATACCCGCCGAACTGCGCCGGCACCTTCGCCGACAAGTACCAACGGTTGCCATGGCGCGACACGGTAAAGGGGTAGGCTTCACGCTCCTTGGGTTTGGCCTTGAAGTAGCTGACGGCCTGGTAGCGATTGTCGGCGATGCGGGTCAACTCCAGGTTGACGGGCTCACCCCAGGCGCTGGTGCTGGTCCACTTGCCGAGCAACCCTTTAGGCGCGGGCTCGCTCGTGGGCAGCGGTTCCTTGAAGGTCACCAGACAGCCACTGAGCAGCAGGAACGACAAGGCGATCACAACGACACGCCAGGCTTTCATTCAATACTCCCTATGAACATACGCCGCCCTGAAGTGGACACCTTCCCCTGTGGGAGCCAGCCGGACTACACCGACGCCAGCACCAGGTGCATGTAGCGCGTCAGGATGCCGAGCATTTCCTCTTCGGCGGCAGGCTCGTCTACGTTGAGCAGGCCCTGATATTCCATCCGGCCGATAATCGCCGTCAACATCTTGGCATCCTGATGCGGCTCGCGCGAGCCCAATACCTGGAACAGCTGGCAAGAGCCCTGCAACAGGATTTGCTGATGCGAGCGCACCAGTTCGGCCAGGCGCGGGTTGAGCAACGCCTCCTGACGGAACGCCTGCTCGGCCATCAAATGTTCGCGACGATTGACCAATTGCCGGTGAACGTAATCGGTCATCAGCCGCGCAATGTCGTCCGCCAGTTTCGAGCGCGCCTGCGGGCTGCCGTCGCCACTGTCGATCATCTCGCGCAGCAGGCCCTCGTTGTTCACCCACAGTTTGCCCATGTACGCCGCACTGCGTTCCACGTATTGGGCGAAGGTATCGGTGAGCAGGTCATCGATATCCTTGAAATAATAAGTGGTGGCCGACAACGGCACTTGTGCCTCGGCGGCCACTGCGCGGTGTCGGACGGCACGCACGCCGTCACGCACGACAATGCGCATGGCGGCGTCGAGAATGTCCTGTCGACGCTGCTCACTGCCCTGTCGGCTGGCCTTGCGACCCTGGTACTGAACGCTTTCAGCGACCGCAGTGGCGATACCCGCTGCACCTTCTTGAGCTATTGCACGAATCACGACAGGTATTTCCTCTCAAATGAAACTAACAAGTTGATACGTTTGTACCAGACAGGCAATAAAAAGCCGCCTTTGAGGCGGCTTTTTATTTGAAGCACTTACGCTTGCGGCCGCATGTGCGGGAACAGGATCACGTCGCGGATCGACGGGGAGTTGGTCAGCAGCATCACCAGACGGTCGATACCGATGCCTTCCCCCGCCGTTGGCGGCATGCCGTACTCCAGCGCACGAACGAAGTCGGCGTCGTAGTGCATGGCTTCGTCGTCGCCAGCATCCTTGTCGGCCACCTGGGCCATGAAGCGCTCGGCCTGGTCTTCCGCGTCGTTCAACTCGGAGTAGGCGTTGGCGATTTCACGACCACCGATGAACAGCTCGAAACGGTCGGTAACGTTCGGGTTCTCGTCGTTACGACGGGCCAGCGGCGACACTTCGAACGGGTACTGGGTAATGAAGTGCGGCTGTTCCAGCTTGTGCTCGACCAGCTCTTCGAAAATCATCACCTGCAGCTTGCCCAGGCCTTCGAAG